>Ga0209125_1001300_pt1 | contig 24111 bp, 21 predicted proteins | sample BarGraIncub1131A_FD_184503 | JGI IMG/M metagenome (GOLD analysis project Ga0209125, IMG submission 184503) | Arctic peat soil microbial communities from Barrow, Alaska - Barrow Graham LP Incubations 11-31A (SPAdes) (version 2) | ecosystem: Environmental > Terrestrial > Soil > Wetlands > Peat... | reverse complement strand
GTTAACTTAGTTTACAGTTGCAATTATATTTACTCTTAAAATATTGGGAAAGGTTGATACGGTGTGCTTTAAAAGATTTTGAATACTTGGCACGAGATATGCGTATAATATACTTGTATACATAGGGGAACTTTTAAATCAGATGATGAATTCCTATTATGTGGTAACAATGTTTTAGACAAAAAAATAATGGAGGGGTTAATATGAGAGAAGTAGTAATCGTAGCAGCCGTAAGAACAGCAATAGGATCTTTTGGTGGAGCATTAAAATCAGTATCAGCCGTAGATTTAGGAGTTACTGCAGCTAAAGAAGCTATAAAAAGAGCAGGTATTAAACCAGAACTAATAGAGGAAGCTATTATTGGTAACGTAATACAAGCAGGACTTGGACAAAATATTGCAAGACAAGTAGCTTTAAAAGCTGGTTTGGCTGAGGAATCTTCAGCACTTACAATAAATAAAGTATGTGGTTCAGGACTAAGGGCTGTAAGCATGGCAGCACAAATTATAATGTGTGGAGATGCAGAAGTAGTTTTAGCAGGTGGAACTGAAAGCATGAGTTGTGCACCATATTTACTTCCAGTTAATAGATGGGGAGCAAGAATGGGAAATGGTAAAACAGTTGATGCCATGATTAATGATTCTCTATGGGACGCATTTAATGACTATCATATGGGAGTTACTGCAGAAAATATTGCAGAAAAATGGAATATAACAAAAGAAGATCAAGATAAATTTGCTTTAAATAGCCAATTAAAAACTGAAGCAGCTATCAAAGCTGGTAAGTTTAAAGATGAAATCGTTGCAGTTGAGATTCCTCAAAGAAAAGGTGATCCAATAGTATTCGATACAGATGAATACCCAAAAGCTGGTACAACTATAGAAAAACTAGCTAAATTAAAACCAGCATTCAAAAAAGGCGGTACTGTATCAGCAGGTAACGCATCAGGAATAAATGATGGAGCAGCTATGTTTATAGTAATGTCAAAAGCTAAAGCAGACGAATTAGGAGCTAAAGTTTTATGTACAATTAAATCTTATGGTTCAGCTGGAGTAGATCCAAAAATAATGGGATACGGACCAGTTCCTGCAACTAAAAAAGCTTTAGCAAAAGTAGGAATGACTGTAGCTGATTTAGATTTAATAGAAGCTAATGAAGCATTTGCAGCTCAATCAATAGCTGTAGGTAGAGATTTAGAATTTAATCAAGAAATAGTAAATGTTAATGGTGGAGCTATAGCACTTGGACATCCAGTAGGAGCTTCAGGAGCTAGAATACTTGTTTCATTAATACATGAAATGATAAAAAGAGATTCTAAAACAGGTCTTGCTACACTATGTATAGGTGGCGGACAAGGAACAGCAGTTATTGTTGAAAGATAATAGCAAAATGAGACCAGCATAATATGCTGGTCTTTTTTTTATTTACTTATGAATTTTGTAATTATCTATAGGATTTGATAATTATGTTATATAATACTAAAGAATAACTATATATATTATGTTATAATCATAAGGATAGGAGTGATATAGATGGCTAAAATAAAAAATTCTGTACCAAACATTTTTACCTTAAGCAATATGTCTTGTGGAATTATGTCTATACTTATGAGTTTTGATGGTAATTATAAATTAGCAGCAATATTTATTCTTTTAGCGGGAATATTTGATAGATATGATGGAAAAATAGCTAGGTTATTAAATGTGGAGAATGATTTAGGAAAGGAACTAGACTCATTGTGTGATTTAGTATCTTTTGGTGTAGCACCTTCAATATTAATATTTAACATTTATAATTTTGTCCAACTGGGATATGCTGGTTATATATTGGTTTTAGTTTTTCCGGTGGCTGGTGCATATAGGTTAGCAAAGTATAATATTACAGATTTTGATGGGGTTTTTTCAGGAATTCCTATTACAGTTACTGGCACGTTCTTAGCACTGTATGCTTTACTCATGTTTAACAATGCTTCAAATTTAGTACCGACTATCATATTAATGCTTGTATTATCTTATTTAATGGTAGTAAAATAAAATTTAAAAAGAAATAGCAAATTTATTTAAAATTAAATATATCTAAAACGCAATTATAGTAGTAACCTCACTTTATAGTGAGGTTTTTTTTAGTTTTAAATTTGTAATAATATTCAGGTGTTGATTCAGTGATAGGCTTAAATTCATATCCTGAATCTAGATAATATTTTATAATTTGAGGCAAGGCTTTTACAGTGTTTTTATTATTAGAATTGCAGTGCATAAGGATTATAGCCATGTTTTTATTGCCTCTGATAACTTTTGAATTTTTAATAAGTTGTGATACACTTAAATTTGGATTTATGCCATCACATAAATTAACATTCCAATCATATATTTTGAAATTATTTTTATGAAAATCTTCTAAAGTAAAAGCGTTCAGTCGTTTAGAGCTACCACCTGGGAATCTAATAATTTTGGGAGCATAACCTGTGACCTCTTCAATTTTATTAGAAGCCTTTTTCATCTCATTAATAAGGGCATCTTCACTTCTATATATTTTCTTGAAATTATGACTATAGGTATGGAGACCTATGCTATGGCCCTCAGTATATATTCGCTTAAGAATAGATTCCTTTCCCACTACTTCTTTTCCTACTATAAAAAAAGTAGCTTTTACTTTTTCTTTTTTTAATACATCTAATAAAGCATCTGTAACAACATGCGTTGGGCCATCATCAAAAGTCAGGTAAACATATTTAGAAGGTTCAATTTCACCAGAGTCTTTAAAGGAAGTATTCAGGGGTATAAATACCTGTTTATTTTTTGGGATATTATTAATATGGGCATTAATTACTAATAACAAACAAACAATAGTGGTTGAAAAAACAATTAAGATGTTTCTTTTTTTTAGCTTCATATTATCACTCACCTTCGACTTTTGTCATTATTAGTGTACCCAAAGAAAAATGTATTAAAGCAATATATTATTATATACATAATTTACTTAATGAATATAATATAGAATTTTGTTGTTAAATTTTTATGAAATTTAGAAATAGTCAAAACATATTATTGATAAAAGATTGACAAGCAATACTGAAATTTTGTATAATTGTGATATTAGATAAAGTTGGAATTTTCTGAAAGTGAAAAAAAATAAACTAATAAGAATTAGTAATTATAGAATTAAACCTAGAGAGTAGAAGGAAGTTATGGATAAATAGAGTACTCAGTGCGTTTGAATAATTTTTTAAAGTGTAGAAGTTAGAAAAATGCAACATAAATTAATATCCACAAGTAAAGCTAATATATTGCTTTACTTGTGGATATTTGTATAGTTATGCATGGATTATATAGAAAAAAATAGTAAAATATTAAGGAAATTTTGTATATTAATCCTTAACAATATGTTAATATTGTATCAACAGTAATACTATGAAAAACAACTACCTATTATTTCAGAAATAAACATAAATAAAAAATCTTAAAAACAATAAATTTAACAACTATTATAGTTGTTAAAAGTCACTAAGTGGCTTATCAATTTGATTTAAAGGCCGATGCTATACTATATATTAAAATTAGTTTATAAAATTATTATTAGAATTGCTTGCCCTACAAGAAGTAAGTTATGATATGTTATTTAGTAACTATATTAATTAGAAAAGAAGGGGGGGATTAATAATGAAAAAAACAACTATAATATTATTAGCTATATTAGCACTTGCTATTGCCGGTGGATCATCAATGACTTGGGTTTTTTAGCTAGATAAGTATTCGGCCTTTATTATATAGGAGGATGGGAATGAAAAATTTGACATTGAAACTTAAAATATATTTTATTGTAATATATGTGATAACATTAATGGCCATTTTTCATTCTATTTATAATGGGCTTTTACTTAATATGTATATAGATTACATTAATACATTATTTTTTATTGTATTAATTGCTATCACTGAAAGTTGTACTGTTATTTTTAAAAATATTTCTTTTAGTACGAGCTTTGCAATACAATTAGCAGCATATATGTTATTCGGACCATTGACTACTATTATTATCATAATATCAGGTTTTTCATTACGAGTATTAAAATCAGAGAAGGGGTATAAATACATATTGAACACCCCCATGTATGGAACTGTATTTAATTATTGTGTATTAGTGCTAACATTATTATTGGGTAATTATGCATATATTCATATGGGTGGAACATTTCTGATTTCACAAATTTCTAATAATATGTTGCAAATAATTATTTTTAGTACAGTAATTTTTTTGGCTAATACTTTTATAATTTCTATGTTATATTCATTAATGAGTAAAAAAAATATGCTATACTCATTTGTTAGTAACATTAAATTGGGTTTGTTAAATATTGTTATCATGGCACCTTTAGGTATTTTGCTGGGAAATGTTTTTAATTTATACAGTTATGGGGGGGTAATTCTTGCATTAATGCCTATATTATTAGCAAGATATACGTTCTATTTATATATACAAACAAAATCTCAATATGTTGAAACACTAGATGCTCTTATGATTGCTATTGAGGCAAGAGATAGATATACACAGGGACATTCAAAAAGAGTGGCTGAAATTTCAGTAAGTATAGCAAAAGAACTCAGATATTCTGAAGGTAAAATTGAACAATTAAACATAGCATCATTGCTGCATGACGTTGGGAAAATTGGAATTGATGACTATATTTTAAATAAACCTGGAAAACTTACAGATCAGGAATTTAATGAAATAAAAAGACATCCATTTATAGGCTACAATATTTTAAAGGATATTAAAAACCTTGAAAATGTATTGCCGATTGTACATTATCACCATGAAAGGTATGATGGGAAAGGATACCCAGATGGTAAAGAAGCAGAGGAGTTAAGTATTGATATTTTTATTGTTCAACTTGCAGACTCTATAGATGCTATGGCTACAGATAGAGTTTATAGAAAAGCATTAAGTCATGATATTATTATAAATGAGCTTAGAAAACATTCTGGTAGTCAGTTTCATCCAAAGGTGGTTGAAGCATATTTTAAAGTCTTAGAAAAACAAAGAAAACAAGGTGAGGTTTAAGATGTTTATTGAAGGTTTAGTTTTTGCAATTATTATTGGATACATATTAAAAGGAAAATTAAAAAATTTAGAAAATGTAGATATAAAAGGGACTAATCTTGTTTTTATATCTTTCTTAATAGAGTTCTTTATTGTTATATCCATAAATAAAGGTTTTTTTAATATAGGCAACTTTACATATATATTAGATTCTATAATGTATATTTTATTAGCGATTTTCATTTATTTTAACAGAAAGAATAAATATATATTACTTATGGGCATAGGTTTTTTGTTGAATGCTATTCCTATTTTTTTTAATGGAGGGGCCATGCCAGTAAGTGCTAAAGCGGCAGAGACAGCTGGACTCACTTTAAACGTAACCAAAGAAGGACTTTATACATTAATAAATGGAAATACTAGGTTTTGGCTTTTAGGAGATATTATTCCTTTAGCTGTATTAAGACATTTTGCTATAAGCATAGGGGATATAATTACAGGAATAGGACTAATGTTATTTATAATTACAGGAATGAGAAAAACACCTGAAATTAAAATTAATAAATAAAATGGAATTTATTTATTAATTTTGGATATAATATTTTAGGTAAACAAACGAATATTGAATTTATATACATTTTTGGTGCTTTTATATTAAATTATAGGGTTGTAGCAGTGGCTAAAATTTTGTGATTTGTATTAGTATTGTTAAATAAGTGTAGACAAAAATAACTAAAGGGATTAAGATAAAATTAAATTTGTTTATTGATTATATAATTTAGAATTTAAATATATAATAGTATAAATTAGCAATTGAAAGGGGAATTCTTAATGAAGAAAAAAATATATATTGATGGAATGAGTTGCTCACACTGTGTAAGCCATGTAAAAGAAGCATTATTAGACATTGGCGCTAGTAAAGTAAAAGTTGATTTAGAAGAAAAATGTGCAGTAGCAGAATTTGATGATGATGTAACAGATAATGATATTACAGATGCTCTTGAAGAAGTAGGATATGAAGTTACTGAAGTAGAAGAGGATTAATATATAAAAAGCCTGCCAATTCGGTAGGCTTTTTTTATTAAAAAAATAAATAATTAATATTATCAATTAAAAAATTTAATCTGAACATCTATTTTTTTATTTTGTATCACTAAGATAACATAAGAATACCAAGGCTCGCGCCTCTTATATGTGGGTGAACCTGGATTTATCATAAGTACCTTGTCTTTTGTTAAAACAATTGGCTGATGGGTGTGTCCGAAGATGATTATATCTACTTTATCATCAATAAATTTATCATAAGCAGTAGTTAATGTATTTTTACTATTACCATGACCATGGTATATACCAATCCTATATCCTTCTATAGATAAAATTACTTTATCTTTTAATAAGTCTCTGATGTATCTCTTATCATTATTTCCCCATACTCCAACAAAGTTCTTTTGCTCTCTTAATTTTGATACAACGCTAGGCGAAACATAATCACCTGCATGAATTATCATATCAGCTTCTTCAGCTAAGTTGTCTATTAATTTGAAAAGTTTATCATTATGTTTTTTTGCATGAGTATCAGATAATATTGCAATTTTCATATTTCATCACCTTATTAGTATTATATTATTTTATATTATGATTTGATACACATTTAACCATAGGAAGATAAATAGAATAGCATATAAGTTGTTATTTGTTTCAAGGTATTAAATCATACCTAAACCCTTTTTTTTACATTTTGTGATTTTAATTATATAATATTTCTGTTATAATTATTATATGAATAAAGGCGTATGTTCATAAATTATAATATAATTCTTAAATTATAATTAAGTTTTTAAGTTAAGATAAAATTTATGTGATTAAAAAAGCGTTAGGAGAAAAAATGGACAAACCAGAAGATATAGTTTTAATTTATGAGCAAAATGGAATAAATATAAAAAATGAAAAGTCCTTGCATTCATCTATAAAGCAATGGTATGTTGCAGAAGGCGATAGATTTGAAGTAAAAATAGATAAATATGTAATTGATTTAGTAAGGGAAGATTCATTAATTGAAATACAAACAAAAAATTTTAGTGCAATTGGTAATAAACTAAGAGATTTGGTTAAGTATAATAAAGTTATGCTAGTACATCCTATAGCTATCGAGAAATATATAATAACAACTGAAGTCACAGATAAAGTAATTAGTAGAAGAAAATCGCCCAAAAAGGGTAAATTAGTAGACTTGTTTGATGAACTTATTAGAATACCTGATTTGATGGGGTCAGATAATTTTATATTAGAAATTTTAATGACTAAAGAGGAAGAGATAAGATGCAAGGATGGTAAAGGAAGCTGGAGAAGAAAAGGTATAAGCATAGTAGATAGAAAACTTTTGGAAGTAGTTGAAAAAATAACATTTGCAGAGCAAAAAGATTTTTTAAGATTTTTACCTGAAGAGTTACCTGTAAATTTTACTAATAAAACATTAGCGAAAGTATTAGCAATCAAAGTATTTAAGGCAAGAAAGATTACTTATTGTTTTAGAAAAATGAAGATTATAAAAGAAGTAGGTAAGATTAAAAATGAACTTATTTTTGAGAGATTCTGAATAGTAGATTATAAAATCAAAGATATTATAGGAGGTGGAATTTGTGGATAAGAAAAAAGTTTACATCACAAGAAGAATTCCAAATGAGGTTATTGAACTTTTGCAAAGGCATTTTGATGTAGAGATTAATCCTCTTGATAGGGTTTTATCAAAAGGAGAATTACTGGGCAAGGTAAAAGGTAAAGATGCAGTTCTATGTCTTTTAACTGATAATATTGATAAAGCCGTGATTGATGAAGCTGGCGACAAATGCAAGATATTTGCTAACTACGGCGTTGGGTGCAATAATATTGATATAATTGCAGCTACCAAAAGTGGAGTAATAATTACAAATACTCCGCAGGTGTTAAACGACGCTACCGCTGATTTAGCATGGACACTGCTTATGGTGGTATCTAGAAGAATTGTGGCTGCAGATAAATTCACAAGAAATGGTGCCTTTGAGTCTTGTGATCCTATGATGTTCCTTGGGCGAGAAATTACTGGCAAGACACTTGGGATAGTAGGAGTGGGGCGAATTGGGTTTAATTTTGCAAAGAAAGCCAAGGCCTTTGATATGAAGATATTATACACTGATTTAACGCAAAATTATAGAATGGATAAAGAATTGGATGCAATTTATGTGGATAAAGAAACACTGTTAAAGCAATCAGATTTTGTTTCTCTGCACGTGCCACTTTTACCTTCAACTATTCATTATCTTAGTGATAAGGAGTTTTCTATTATGAAAAATACTTCAGTTATTGTTAATACATGTAGTGGACCAGTAATTGATGAAAAAGCACTAGTCAGAGCCCTTCAGCAAGGTGAAATATGGGGAGCTGGACTTGACGTATTTGAAAATGACCCAGATATCGAGCCGGAGCTTTTGAATATGTACAATGTTACAATTGTTCCACATATTTCCTCGGCTACAATGGAAACAAGAACAAATATGGGATTAAGTGCGGCGAGTAATATTATTAAAGTGCTCAGTGGTGAAAAACCGGATAATTGTGTTAATAGGGAAGTATTGAGATAATGTGGAGGTATTGAAATAATGGTACTTAGATATATAATAAACAAAGCGCTCCCAAAGATAGATTATTGGATGGAAGTGCTTTGTTTTTTATAATCTAATATGGAATCTTATCTATTTTAAGCTTCCACTTGCGAAAAGGTTCAAGGCACTCTTCTCTATTAATTTGTAACACTTCAACTTGTAATTCCTTTGCAATTCCTTTGATTACATCATAAATATATTTATCGTCAAAATCAATACTCGCTGCATCTTCCCTTGTTGAACCATAGTAAAGTTTTTTTATTTTTGCCCAGTGAATTGCGGCGAAACACATGGGACAAGGTTCACAGGATGAGTATATTTCACAATCAGATAAATCGAATCTGGAAAGTTTTAGAGATGCACGTCGTAGGGCTGTAATTTCAGCATGGGAAGTGGGATCATTAGTCTTTAGAACCTCATTATGAGCAAAACTAATAATTTCACCATTTTTCACAATAACTGCGCCAAAAGGACCACCATCATTATTCTTCATTCCTAGCAGTGCTTCTTTTATTGCAAGTTCCATATATTCATTCATTTTACACCGCCTTATAAATAGTTAAGTTTAGTAGATTAGTTTTTTGAAACTTTAACGACATTTCAGAAGGGAAGTCTCCCTCTTCTATAAGTGGGAGTTACGTGCTATAACAAATAGAAAACTTCAGTGGAAGTTTAAATCTCCTTCTGAAGTCGTTAATATTGCAGCACCGCAGGTGATGATTTAATTAAAACCCTCTTGCTTTCTTTAATTTTCCATCAATGATTTTGACTTGATTCTGTTTTTCAATCCAATAATCCTGCGATTTTTGAGCATTTAGATCGAAGACTGTTTTGCCTTGCTGCTCAACCCAGGTATAGTATTTTAAGTTGTGCCATCTCTTTCTAGTTGCATAGGTGCCTTCTTGGATATAATCTAGTTTAACATTTTTAAAAATACAGTTATATCTAATAGCAGCCTCAGTTTTATCCATAGCTCCAAACTCATTATCTAGATTATCCATTACCGAATAATATCTATCAATGGTATCAGTGCAGATAGTAAATATATTATCATTTCCAGTCATTTCATAATATTTGGCGGTCTTGATGGCTCCAATTAAGTTGCAGACTCCAGATATACCTAGAATTTGTGAAAGCTTTGAGACAGTTTCACTGGAAATTCCTAATACATTTACAAGATAATCTTTGCCTACATCGCTTGTTAAGAGTTGTAGTCCCTTTTTACTCTCCATATCGTCAATACACATCATAGCATCCATATTCATAACATTGTGTATCCAAGTAACATGTTTGTCTCCAATTCCCTGTATATCATGATCACCAAAACCATTGCTGTATAGAGTTGGACACTGCACTGGTTCTAAACCAACTATTTTTGTTTCCGGGTATAACTGTTTTAATCTATCCCCTGAGGCTATAGTGCCGGAAGAACCCATGGAAGAAACTAATGCGGAAACTCTACCATTACCTATACCGTTTCCTTTAAGCTCCCCTAGTACTTTATTAATTGAATTGCCTGTTACGTGATAATGGAACAAGTAATTACCAAAACTCTCAAATTGATTTAAAATTTTGTTATTAGTACTTTCAGCCTTAAGCTGCCAGCATTTATCATATATCTCTTTAACGCTGCTTTCGCAGCCAGATGTTTTAATATAAGTAGCACCATAATATTCAATTTTTTCAAAGCGCTCTTTACTCATAAGTTCTGGAAGAATTACTTTAGTAGTATAACCCATACGTGGACCTGTCCATGAACCACCAATGCCGTAATTGCCAGTGGATGGAAAAACTATAGTATGCATGCCCGGAATTATCTCTCTTGATAATTGTTTTTCCATGGTAACTGCGTATGTTGCACCGACCTTATGGCTACCCGTTGGGAAATTTTTACTATACATAACTATTATATTTGCGCAGACTCCTGTGAGTTCCCTGGGAATAACCATATAGCAAATGTTTCCTTTATGGTCGGTCCAATTAATGTTAAATAAATTTAAAGGATCTAATGGGGCTTCAATCCGTGCTTTCAAAGCCTTTTTCCTTATTTCACTAGGTATCGTTTCTGGATTAAGCATTTCCTCAAAAGTAGGTCCCCATACTAAATTTTTTGGCATAATTTTATCCTCCTTGTTTTAAACTCAAATTGACTATAAACATTAAGCTCCATTTTAAATATATGTTTGCTTAATAGCATTTATTATTGTTATTGAGATCAGTTAATAATTTACAACATTTAGTACTTTTATAAATATTTATTTCATACAATATATTTGTAGTAATATATACTTTTTTATTTTTAAAGTAATTTTTTATAAGCTTTAAACTAAGTATTTGTATGGGGGGACATTTATGGACTTATTACATGAAAATAAAATACAAGCTATCTTTTCTGAAAATCCACATAGAGATAGAGAGGAGTGTTATCCAGCATTTCTATCTCAGGAGGAACTTAAAAAAGTAAAAGCTTATCATGAAACCATTAAAGCATATAACATTACTCCACTAGTGAATTTGAAAAACTTAGCAATGGTTCTTGGCGTAAAGAGTATTTATGTTAAGGATGAATCTAAAAGGGCAAATTTAAATTCATTTAAAATGCTTGGGGCAACCTATGCCATTGGTAAGTTTTTATGTCAAAAGCTAGGTTTACATATTGAAGATACTAGTTTTGAATATTTAAAGTCTATGGACGCACGTAAATTGATTGGAGACATTACTTTTGTTACCTGTTCGGATGGTAACCACGGCAGGGGCGTAGCTTGGACCGCTAAAGAACTTGGCTTAAAAGCAGTAATATATTTGCCAAAGGGCTCAGCATTTATAAGGGTCCAAGCTATTAGAGATCTAGGATCAGAGGCTATTGTAACAAATTTAAATTATGATGATACAGTTAGGTATGCGCTTAAAAAAGCGAGGGAAAATGGGTGGCAAATGGTGCAAGACACATCATGGCTTGGCTACACTGAAATACCAAAGTGGATCATGCAGGGGTATTCTGCTATGGGATATGAGGCTTTCTTGCAAATTAAAGATCTAGGGGCAGAGATGCCCACTCACGTTTTTTTGCAAGCAGGGGTAGGAGCAATGGCTGGAGGTGTACTTGGAGCATATGTTAATTTATTTAAGGAAAATAATCCTATTGTAACAATTATAGAACCCACTTATGCAGCATGTATGTTTAAATCTGCATCCATTAATGATGGTGAACCTCATAAGGTTATCGGAACACTTCATTCTATTATGGCAGGACTTGCTTGTGGAGAGCCAATTCCCATGGGGTGGGAGATAATACGAGATTTTGCGTATTGTTATTGTACTTGTCCTGACTATGTAACCGCAAGAGGTATGAGAATTCTTGCAAACCCCATAGGCGAGGACGAAAAAATTGTATCAGGAGAATCGGGAGCTGTTGGAATAGGGTTATTATCCATTATTATGCAGAAAAAATATGCCGAGAGTATAAGAAAACAGCTTAACTTAGACGAAAATTCTATTGTGCTATTGTTTAGTACTGAAGGAGATACGGATCCCGAAAATTATAGAAATATACTTTGGGATGGTATATATGAACTGCCAAGCTTTAAGTGAAGCGAATTAAAAAATATAGATGAGTAGAAGGAGGGTTTTCTATGAATGTAGATTTTCAAAAGGTCTTACGAAAAGCAGAAGAATGTAAAGGTGATATATCAAGGTTTCTTCGTGACATGATTGCTATTCCTAGTGAAAGCTGTCATGAGGGTAGAGTCATCGAGAGAATAAGAGAGGAAATGCAAAAGGTTAATTTTGATAAAATAGAAATAGATAAGATGGGGAATATAATTGGGACTATAGGGCACGGCAAACATATTATCGCAATGGATGCACATATAGACACCGTAGGTATAGGAGATAAAGATTTATGGCAGTATGACCCATACAAAGGATATGAGGATATGGAAGTAATTATAGGACGCGGCGGCAGTGACCAGAAGGGTGGCATGGCGTCAATGATTTATGCAGCAAAGATTATTAAAGAGTTGGACATGGAAGATGACTATACTTTACTTATTACAGGTACAGTGCAAGAAGAAGATTGTGATGGGCTTTGCTGGCAGTACATGATAAATGAGGATAAGATTCAACCTGAATTTGTTGTGATTACAGAGGCTACCTCTTGCAATATATATAGGGGACATAGAGGTAGAATGGAGATAAAATTAGTTACTCATGGTTTGAGCTGTCATGGATCTGCGCCGGAGAGAGGAGATAATGCTATTTATAAAATGGCTCCTATAATAAATGATTTGAATGATCTTAATGAAATCCTCCATTATGATGATTTTTTAGGGAAAGGAACATTAACTGTTTCAGAAATATTTTTTACGTCTCCTTCAAGGTGCGCTGTGGCTGATAGTTGCACCATTTCGATAGATAGGAGATTAACTAGTGGTGAAACATGTGCTTCCGCCCTAGAGCAGATAAGGAATCTTCCATCTGTTGAAAATATGAAAGCTGAGGTTTCTATTTATGATTATGAAGAGCCTTCTTATAAGGGGGTCGTTTACCCAACTGCTGCATATTTTCCAACCTGGGTTATAGATGCGGATCATCCAGTTTGTGAAACTTTAGTAGATTGCTATAAAAGTCTATTTGATGAAGAACCTGTCGTTGACAAATGGACATTCTCTACAAATGGAGTTTCTATTATGGGTAGATATGAGATCCCTTGTATTGGATTTGGACCAGGTCATGAGGCAGAGGCACATTCTCCCAATGAGAGGATCTTAAAAAGTGAATTGGTAAAGGCGGCTGCTATGTATGCAATTATTCCTAGTTTATATGTAAATAGAAAAGTAAAGGATGGATTTATATGAAGACTTTATTTAGAGGAAAAAACTTTATTACCCTTCAAGAGTGGAATAACGAAGAAATAAACACTCTACTAGAGGTGTCACTTGATCTTAAGAAAAAATTTGCAATGGGAACTATAACACCATATTTAACCTATAAAACCATCTTCCTTATGTTTTTTGAGCAATCAACAAGAACTAGAAATTCAATGGAAGCGGGTATATCCCAGCTTGGAGGACATGCAAATTATCTAGATTCAAGCACTATGCAAATATCTCATGGAGAATCAGCAAAGGACACTGCAATAATACTTTCAAGCTATGGTCATGCTATCGCTTGTAGAAATTGTTTTTGGGAAAAAGGAAATAAGTATTTACGCGAACTTGCAAAATGGTCTACAACCCCAATAATAAATCTGCAGTGTGATCTATATCATCCAATGCAAGGAATTGCTGATTTATTAACTTTGAAGGAAAAGATTGGTGATTTAAGAAGAACTAAGGTGTCTATTATTTGGGCTTATGCAACAAGTCATAAAAAACCAATTTCTGTTCCACTAACCCAAAGCCTATTATTTCCTAGATATGGTATGGATGTAACACTGGCTTATCCAGAGGGGTATGATCTGCCAGATTGGGCTGTAAGACAAGCAAGAGAAAATGCAATTAAACATGGTGGAAGTTTCAAGATAACTCATAATATGGAAGATGCTTATAGAGATGCGGATGTAGTTATTCCTAAAAATTGGGGGAGCTGGGTAAACAACCAAGAGAATGCTGTTGTAGACGATTTATTGCAGTCTTATAAAGGGTGGAAATGCACTGAGGACCTTATGAGTATAGCTAGTAAAGATGTCTTGTACATGCATGCACTTCCAGCAGATAGAGGAAATGAAGTAGAAGATTCTGTTATAGATGGACCTCATTCTATAGTATATGATGAAGCGGAAAATAGACTTCATACGGCGAAGGCTGTTATGACACTTACTATGGGAGGGAGATAAAATATAGATACTTCAAAAATGCTTTATAGAAAGGGGAGAAGGTGCAAGGTATGTTTGATTTAGGAATTGTAAATGGAAGGATATATATAGGTGGGCATTGGTATGAAGGAAATTTATATATAAAAGATGATAAAATATCAACTATTGCGCGTGAAATGTTAGAAGCTAAAGAAGAATATGATGCAAAGGGAAAGGATATATTACCAGGTTTTATTGATCCGCATGTGCATTTTAAGCTTACAAATAAAAATCATACATCAGTAGATGATTTTTACACTGGTTCAAGAGCCGCGTCTTTTGGTGGAATTACCACATATATTGATTTTTTGAGTCCAGTAAAAAACACTATAGGATTACAAAAAACTTTTAATGAAAGAAGGGCTATGGCTAAGGATAGTGTAATCGATTATGCGTTTCATGCAACTATTGCCGATTTAAAAGAAGAACCAATCAGTTTTATAAATGAAGCCAAAACATTAGGAATTCCAACTATAAAATTATTTACCACATATTCAAGTTCTAATAGACGCACGAAGGATAGAACTATAGATAGGCTTTTAAGAAATACTAAACAAACAGGAACTCTAATATTAGCCCATGCAGAAAATGATGGACTAGTGCTTGAAGGGGAGAAAATACATGTTTCGCAGCATGCAAGTGCAAGACCGGCATTAGCTGAAGTAAGTGAGGTTGTAAAGCTTGCTGAAATGACTAAGTATAGTGATGGACGTATGTATATTGTGCATACAAATTGTGGTACAACTGTTGAGAGACTTAAAGAAAACTACAATAGTATTCTTAACAAAGATTTTATAATTGAAAGTTGCCCTCATTATTTTATTTTTTCAAGTTCTAAGTATTTACAAAGAGATGGGTATTTGTTCGCGACGACCCCACCACTTCGAAGTGAGCGGGAAGTAAAAAAATTAAATCATCAAATAGATAATATTTTTACAATAGGTACAGACCATTGCCCATTTAATGATGCTACTAAAAATAAAGATTTCGTTAATGATATTCCTATGGGTATTGGCGGCGTGGAATATTCATTTCCACTTATGTACGACAAGTTTGGAGAAAAGGTAATTGATAAGTTCACTAAAAATCCTGCGATTATTCATGGTTTGTATCCTAGAAAAGGAACACTCCTTCCAGGAGCGGATGCAGATATAGTAGTGTTCGACGAAAATGAACAATATGTTATATTAAATAATCATTCAAATGTGGATTACAACATATACAAGGATATGGAGATAACAGGAAAGGTGTGCTCCACTATTTCTAAGGGAAAATTTGTTGTTAAAGATGGTATTTTCATAGGTGGTAAGGGTGAGTACCTTGCAAGGGAGCTTGTGTATTAATGAAAACCTTAATAAATGTTAATATATTTGATTTTAATTCTTATAGGGAAAATCAGTATGTTCTATTCAATAGTGAAATATTAGAGGTAGGGCCAATGAGTGAATTTAAGGGGATGGGTGAGGTAATAGATTGCACTGGATGCATTGTAATGCCAGGGCTTATAAATTGCCACACACACATATATTCTACATTTGCGAGAGGAATGAATTTGCCCTTTGATCCTAAGAGTTTTAAAGATATATTGGATAAATTTTGGTGGAAACTTGATAGATCCTGTAATAAAGCGACCGTGTATTATAGTGGACTTGTTAATGGATATGAGTGTATCAATAATGGAGTTACTACGGTTATAGACCATCATGCTAGTGGTACTGACATTACGGGAACTTTGAATGAACTAAAAAAGAGTCTATGTGACGAGGTAGGAATAAGAGGGATATTTTGTTTTGAAACTAGTGATAGATTTGACACATCTCAGTGCATAGAAGAAAATCTAAAGTTTGCATCAAATAGAACTGATAAGTCTGCGGGTCTATTCGGAATGCATGCCTCTATGAGTCTTAATGACGAAACATTGAAGAAAATATCAGAGCGTGTAGAAGATTTGCCCATTCATATTCATGTAGCTGAAAGCGTAGAGGATGAGAATGATTGTTATGACAAGTATGGAATGACTGTAATTGAAAGACTTTCAAAATTTAATTTATTAAAAGAAAAATCTATTTTAGCTCATTGTGTTCACATTAACGAGGCGGAAGCAGAAATAATAGCGAAATCAAAAGCATATGTGGCAATAAATCCTACTTCTAATATGAATAATGCTGTGGGAATGCCTAATTATAAATTATTAAAAGAAAAGAACATACCCTGCATTATTGGTAATGATGGCCTTGGCACAAATATTACTAGGGAATATTTAAATATATTTTTTGGAATGAAAAACAGATTAAATAATCCATCAGCATTTACTTTAGAGGACTTGAAAGAGGTTATAGGCAATGGTTACAAATGCGCCTCTAGTACATTAGGAATTAGTCTTGGGCAAATTAGGCAAGGTTATAAAGCAGATATGCTTATTACTGCCTACAACCATCCAACAAGTATAAATCAGGATAATGCGTTTGCACATGTATTTTACGGGGTTTTTGATAATTTTCATCCTCGAGAAGTTTATTGTGATGGCAATTGTTTAATGAAAAATTATAATATTACTGTAGAAATTAAAGACATATATTCTAAGGCACAAAAAGAGGCAGACAGGCTTTGGGAAAGAATAGCAAAGGGCAGGATTTAGAACTTTTGCGTTAAGTTTAATATTAGAGGGACAATTAATTTTGGGGAGGGTAACAATGGATTTAAGCACAAGTTTTTGTGGTTTAAAATTATATAATCCATTAATGCCAGCGGCTGGACCACTCGTTGGGGATTTCGAAAAGATTATGGCTATAGAAAGTTTTGGGGTTGGAGCCTTAGTAACTAAAACAATATCAACTAAAGCAGCTGTGGTTCCAAGGCCATGTATATATGGTGATAATAATAAAATAATGAATGCGGAGCTTTGGTCTGAGTATCCGCCAGAAAAATGGATAGAGGAAATACTACCTAAACTAAAAATGCACTGTAGTGTACCTATTATAGTTAGTGTAGGCTATTCAAAAGAGGATATGGAAATCTTGATTCCAAAGTTAAATGAATATGCCGATGCCTTTGAAATCTCAACTCATTATGTAGGAAAAGATTTAGATGTTATAGCTCGAACAGTTCGAACCATAAGTAATAATACAAATAAACCGTTTTTTATGAAAATAAGTCCACATATACCAGACGTTGTAGGGTTTGCTAAAATGGCAAAAGAAAATGGTGCCAGCGGCATAGTGGCTATTAACTCATTAGGGCCATCAATGATAATTGATATAGAAAAACGTGAGGTATTAGTTGGTAATGAAGAGGGAGAAGTTTGGACCTCGGGACCTAGTATTAAACCTATAGCACTTGCTATTGTAAATAAAATTAAAGAAGCCGTTCCAGGGTTTACGGTCATTGGGGTAGGTGGAGTATCTAGCGCAGAAGATGTAATAGAATTTTTACTTGCAGGAGCAGATGCTGTACAGATGTTATCCTCAGCAATGATTAAAGGTAAGGATTTATACGAAAAGATTTTAAATAATTTACCTAAAGCTCTTGAGTATTATGGGTTTAAAAGTATACAAGAAGTTGTTGATACAAAGTTAATAAAGGGAAATGTAAGTTTTCACCCTAAGTATCCTAATATAGATTTGAAAATATGCATGGGTTGTAAGCTTTGCGAGAGAATATGTCCGTATTTTGCTATGAAGGTAGATCTAAAAGCCAAAGTAGATGTAGCTACTTGCTTTGGGTGTGGACTTTGTGAAACAAGGTGTCCTGTAAATGCTATTAGCGGAATATTTTAAGGAGTTGAGGGTTTCCAACTGTCATAATGAGAAGGGGCGGTGTAAGTTGTTAATAGATAGATATGAAAGACCAAGTACTGTTGAAGAGGCTTATGATTTATTAAAATCAACTCCAAAATCAGTAATAATCGGAGGTGGTGCATATATAAGGCTTGGGAAAAAACATGTTGATTTAGCTATAGATATGTGTAATGCAGAACTAGATTTTATAAATGAAAAAGACAACGCCATAGAAATTGGTGCCACAACTACCTTTAGGCAGCTAGAGAAAAGTGAGATTCTAAAGAAGTATTATGATGGAGTGATACCTAATACTGTAAAAGATCTTATGGGAGTACAAATGAGAAATTTAGTTACAGTGGGAGGCACAATACACGGGAAGTATGGGTTTTCTGACCTAATTACCACTTTATTAGCCTTGAAATGCAATGTAATATTGCATAAAAGAGGAGAGATATCCCTAGAAGACTTTCTAAATGGAAAATGGACTGATAAAGATATATTAGAGAAAATTGTTATTCAAAAAGATGAAGGAAATGCATCTTTTCAAACTATGAAGAACACTAGTAATGATTTTTCTATAATTAATGTAGCGGTTTGTAGAAAAGATGATAAGTATAATATTGTAATTGGTGCAAGACCAAGTGTTGCGGCATTAGCACCTAATGCTATGGCATATATGGATGCATCAAAGGGAAATGAATATGATATAGAACTAACAGGACAAATAGCTTCAAGGGAACTTATATTTGCTGCGGATTTAAGAGCGTCAAAGGAGTATAGAAAAGAGCTTTGCAGTGTCCTTGTGAAAAGGGCATTACAGGAGGTGATGAAGTGAAAATCGGAGTTACTATTAACGGATGTCAAAGAAACATAGATATTGAGGCAGATGAGATGTTATTAGATATGCTCAGAAAAATTGGTCTTCTAAGTGTCAAGAGAGGTTGTGATACAGGTTCTTGTGGTATATGTACGGTACTGCTTGATGGCTTACCTATTCCGTCATGCGTGTGTTATGCAGCAAAAGCTGAGGGACATAACATAATTACTATAGAGGGAGCACAAAAGGAGGCAATAGATATAGCAGAATTTCTGGTAGCAGAAGGGGTAGATCAATGTGGATATTGTAGTCCAGGGTTTGTTTTAGCTATTTTAGGCATGATGAAAGAACTTAAGGATCCTACAGAGGATGATATAAAACATTATTTGGTAGGTAATTTATGTAGATGCTCTGGGTATGTAGGACACCTGCGTGCTATTAAGAAATACTTGGAGGTGAAAAGATGAATGAGGTTAATAAATCTGTACCTAAAGTAGATGGACTAGGACTTGTTACAGGAGCACCAGCCTATACTAATGATATTGCAATGAATAATGCTTTAGTTATAAAGGTATTAAGAAGTCCTCACCCCTTTGCAAAAATAATAGATATAAACACACAAAAGGCTATGAATCTATCAGGAGTTGAATGCGTTTTAACATATAAAGATGTACCAAGGAACATAGTAACAAGGGCGGGTCAAGGATATCCAGAGCCTTCTCCACATGATAAATATATATTAGATGAGTATGTCCGATATATAGGAGATGAAGTGGCAGTAGTCGCAGCAATAACTGAAAAAATCGCATTGCAAGCTATAGGACTTATAGAAGTGAAATATGAAGTTTTAAGGCCGGTATTAGACTTTGAAAATGCAGAAAATCATACTTCAATGGTACATCCAGAGACGGAATGCCACTCAATGTTCCCAATGGGTTTTGAGCCTGACAAAAACATTGCTTGTACCTATGAAATGAATGTTGGAAGTGTTAAAGAGACATTAAATAAATGTGATGTAGTAGTTAAAGAAAGGTATTATACAAAGGCTCAGGCACATGTAGCAATGGAACCTCATTCGTCTGCAGCACATATGGACGTGCAAGGAAGACTTAACATCATATCATCTACCCAAACACCTTTTCATATGAGAAGGATAATTGCAGAAGCTTTTGGAATGGCTGCTGGCAAAATTAGAGTGATAAAACCCAGAGTAGGTGGAGCTTATGGTGGCAAACAAGCTATTCATGGTGAATTTTTAGTAGCAGCTGTTACCCTAAAAACAAGAAAACCATCAAAACTAATATATACAAGGAAAGAAGTCTTTGAGGCTACATACTGTAGACACGTTATGAGACTTGACCTTACTTTAGGCAGTGATAAAGAAGGAAATTTAAAAGCTATAGATATGGAGATTTTATCAGATACAGGAGCCTATGGTGAGCATGCTCTTACGGTATTTATGGTTGCGGCATCTAAAACTCTTCCGTTATATAATAAGGTGGATTCGGTTCATTTTTCAGGAAAAGTTGTGTATACAAATCATACACCAGCTGGTGCATTTAGAGGATATGGAGCTGTTCAGGGGAACTTTGCACTAGAATCTGCAATGGATGAACTAGCAGAAAAATTAGGGATGGATCCTATTAAGCTTAGAGAAAAGAATATGATTAGGCAAGGTGAAACCTCACCCATATTTAAGCTTATGGGAGAAGGCGGTGAGGGCATAGAGATGTCTATTGAAAGTTGTAAATTAGATTATTGCATTAAGCGAGGCAGGGATATTATTAGCTGGAAAAGCAAATATCCTAGAAAATATACAAATGAAAATACTGTTCGTGGAGTTGGAATGGCAATAGCTATGCAAGGTTCTGGAATTCCCTACATGGATATGGGTTCTGCTATTTTAAAGCTAAATGATGAGGGTTTCTTTAATTTGCTTGTAGGAGCTACGGATATAGGTACAGGAAGTGATACAATACTTGCGCAGATAGCTGCGCAGACCTTAGGGGTAGCTACAAATAAGATAATTGTTTACTCCTCAGATACAGACATTACTCCTTTCGACTGTGGTGCATATGCTTCTAGTACCACATATATTTCAGGGCATTCAGTTAGAAAAACTGCAGGAGAAATGAAAGAAATGATTGAAGAAGAAGGAGCTAAAAGATTAGATTTATTAACAGATCAAGTTATTTTTGATGGGGAGTTTGTAAAGTCATTGAAGACTAAAGATAAAATATCTCTTAAAGAATTATGTGAGCAATTGTATTATAAACATGATCAAAAACAGTTAATTGCGTCACAGTCTTATGTTGGCACAAAGTCTCCTCCACCTTATATGGCAGGGTTTGCTGAGGTTGAGGTAGATTTAGAAACAGGAAAGGTTAAGCTACTTGATTATGTAGGAATAGTCGATTGTGGAACTACCATAAACCCAAACCTTGCACGAATACAAGTGGAAGGTGGATTAGTCCAAGGAATTGGAATGGCTATGTTTGAAGATGTTAAATATAGTACAAGTGGTAGGCTTTTAACAAATAGTTTAATGCAATATACAATTCCTACAAGGCAAGACATTAACAAAATAACAGTAGAATTTGCAGAAAGCTATGAACCTACAGGCCCCTATGGTGCAAAATCAGTAGGTGAAATAGGAATCGACACACCACCGGCAGCGATTGCTAATGCAATATTTAATGCCACTGGTGTAAGAATTAGAAATCTTCCTATAACTCCAGAGAAGATATTGATGGCACTTAAGGGGGATGCAAAGTAATATGATTGATAAAATAGGGAAACCCATTATAAGAGTAGATGCTGCAGAAAAAATTGGTGGACATGCAAAGTATTTAGCAGATATAGAATTTGAAAATATGCTTTATGCAAGGACCCTTAGATCTACAAAGGCAAGGGCTAAGATTATTTCTATTGATATTCCAAAACTTCCGGATGGTTATTATATTGTGGATAAAAGTGATGTTCCAGGGAGGAATAGAGTTAAAATGATTTTTTATGATATGCCTTTCTTTGCGGAAGATGAAGTTAATTATATAGGTGAACCTATTTTACTTGTAGTAGGTCCTGACAGGGAAGAAATAGTAAATATATTATCAAATATTAAAGTTGTTTATGAGGAAATGGAGCCCATTTTCAGTATGGAGGAAGCATTAGAAAATACTAGTGCGCCTATATTCGGAGAAAATAATGCATATGCTAAGTACGACTTAAGCAAAGGAAGTTTAGATGAAGTTACAAAGAGTAACATAAGGAAGTTCGAAGGAGAATATAGAACAGGGTATCAAGAACATATATATTTAGAAACTCAAGGAGTAGTTGCAGCATTCGTAAGCGGCAAAATCAAGATTTGGGGTTCTATGCAATGTCCGTATTTTATTAAGGATGCAGTTATTGAAGCATTAGGGTTTGATGAAAATAGAGTTCAAGTAATTCAAACCACTACAGGAGGAGGTTTTGGTGGAAAAGAGGAGTATCCTTCATTAATAGCTGGTCAGGCAGCAATGGCAGCATTAAAGATTAAGAAACCTATTAGGTTAATTTTAGATAGAGCTGAGGATATAGAAGTAACATCAAAAAGGCACCCATCAATTATAAAGATAAAAAGTTATGTAAGTTTTGATAATAAAATATTAGGCATGGATGTAGATATAAAAATAGATGGAGGGGCATATTCAGGACTTTCAAATATAGTTCTTCAAAGAACCATGTTTGCAGCAATCGGTGTGTATAATGTAAGAAATGTGAAAATAAGTGGTGTGGCACTTGCAACTAATAAAGTTCCAAGTGGAGGATTTAGGGGATTTGGGGCTCCTCAAGCATTTTTTGCTTTAGAGATGCACATGGATTATATTTCAAAGGAGCTTGGCATAAATGCCTTGGAATTTAGAAAGCTAAATATTTTAAAGCAGGGGGATACGTCATCCACTGGTGGTGTTATTCGAGAACGCATAATGTTACCTGAAATAATAGAAACAATTGAGAATATGTCCGGATATAAAAAGAAGATAAATCAGCATAAGAATGGAATTTTAAAAGGTATAGGGTGTTCTCTTTTCTTTCATGGATGTGGATTCACTGGTAGTGGAGAACGTGATATTATAAAGGCTAAGGTTAAACTTTTAAAACATGTGGATAAAACTGTAGAAATTCTTGTTTCTAATGTAGAAATGGGGCAGGGGGCTTTGACTACTTTAAAAAAAATAGTAGCGTATACATTAGAAATACCTATTAATAGAGTTATTTTTAAAAACCCAGATACTGGTAAAGTTCCTGATTCAGGGCCTACAGTAGCATCAAGGACTGTCGCCATTGTGGGAAAGCTTTTGCAAGATGCAGCTATAGAAATGAAAGAATTCTTAAATGATTATATTGAGCTTGAGGTAATAAAACAATATAAACATCCAGAGGGATTCGTCTGGGATGATGAAAAATTTAAGGGAGACGCTTATAATACTTATGCTTGGGGAGCGAATGTGGTTGAGGTTGAAGTGAATCCTATAACCTATGAGGTTTCTGTTACAGATATTTATGCAGTGTTTGATATAGGAGAGGCCATAGACGAACTCATTGTACGTGGACAAATAGAAGGTGGCATGGTGCAGGGACTTGGATATGCGAGTATGGAAGTTATGCATCATAAGGATGGGCGATTACTTCAAAGAACTAATACTGATTATGTTATTCCTACTGCTATGGATTTTCCGAAGATACAAAGTAAGCTTGTAAATAACCCATATACAAATGGTCCTTTTGGAGCTAAAGGCGTAGGTGAAACTACACTAATAGGAGCGGCGGCAGCTTATGCGCTTGCTGTGCAAAATGCAATAGGACATTATATAAATAAAATTCCTGTAACACCTGAATATCTAATGGAGGTGATGTCAAATAAAAACTAAAATAAATTTTAATTTGAATTATAAAGAGGTTTCTATTGAAACAGAGCCTATTAAAAGACTAATAGATGTT
>Ga0209125_1001299_pt1 | contig 24114 bp, 21 predicted proteins | sample BarGraIncub1131A_FD_184503 | JGI IMG/M metagenome (GOLD analysis project Ga0209125, IMG submission 184503) | Arctic peat soil microbial communities from Barrow, Alaska - Barrow Graham LP Incubations 11-31A (SPAdes) (version 2) | ecosystem: Environmental > Terrestrial > Soil > Wetlands > Peat... | reverse complement strand
CGCATTGCATGCGTCTCAGTCTTTTCAAACCCTGGCGGCATCAATACATCCCGAGACGCATGCAATGCGTCTCTACACCTCTTTAGCTCAACCTCAACAATGTAGGGGCGACCCGGTGGGTCGCCCTGTTGCCATGGCCAACTCAGAAGATTTCCCGGAAGGATCGAAATCAGATGCAGGGCGACCCACCGGGTCGCCCCTACAGGATGCCCCCTCTTGGTGCACAAGGAGGTGTTTTGTTTTCTCCCCTGAAAAAACAAGGGGCAAGGAAAGCGAGGGGGCGTAGTGCGGGAAGTGCGGGAAGTGCGGGAAGTGCGGGAAGTGCGGGAAGTGCGGGAAGTGCGGGAAGTGCGGGAAGGGCGCTACGTGATGGTCACGCCGATACGGGTGGCCTCTTCCTTTCCAGCGTGGCGCAGAGGATTCCCACAAAGATGAGGGCGATTCCGGCAAGGTGAAAGGCTCGCAAACGCTCACCGAGAAAGATTACGGCGAGTATGGTGCTGAACGCGGGCATCAGGTGCACGAACTGTCCGCCCAGATGGGGGCCAACCTTGCGTAGTCCGCTGTTCCACATCATGAAGGCGACTACTGAAGCGAAAATCCCCACGTAGGCGATGCTGAGGATGGTCGGAAGGTTCGCAGTCATCAGCTTGCCGGATGCGATCTCCACCGCATAGAATGGGATCATGAAAACGAGCCCGCATATGGTGATGGAAAAAAGGAATACGAACGAGTTGAGCCCCTGAGGATAGCGTCGCAGTGCGACGGAGTAGAGAGCCCAGGCCACGGCGGCCAACAGTACCAGCAGGTCCCCCCTGTTGAAGGTGAGCGTCCAGATGCGGGCGAGATCCCCCTGCAGGATGATGGTGGCAACGCCGGCCATTGAAAGCGCTATTCCCGTGTGCTGGCGGATAGTTACTCGCTGTCCGTAGAAGACCCGCGCGAACATGATGATGAAAACCGGGATTGCCGAGTTGACCAGTGCAGCATTGATCGCCGTAGTTGTGTGCATTGCGGTATAGATCAGAAAGTTGAAAAGCGTCACAGCAAAAAAGCCGCAGATGCAGATCAGCTGCCAGTTGGCCCGTACGATCGGCCATTCCCGGCGCAGCCGCGGCAACGCGATCGGTGCGAGAATGATGGCAGCCACCAGCCAGCGCCAGAAGACAAAGCCGGCAGGCGGGATCGTGGTGCTCATTGCTCGGCTGATCACAAAGTTGCCAGACCAGATCAGTGCGCTTAAGGTAAGGAGAAGATAGGGCATTTGGAGGTCCAATAGGCTGAATAGGATGTGAAATAAAAACCCTCTCCGGGAGGGAGAGGGAGTTATATCACAAATCACTTATTACAGATCACAGTTTTTAGAACTCCTGCGACATAGCCTTAACTTCGCGGGCGGTGAAGACCGGGCCGTCCTTGCAGACGTAGACGTTTCCCACATTGCAGCGGCCGCACTTGCCGACGCCGCATTTCATCCGGTTCTCCAGGGTCGTGTAGATGGCGTCGTCGGAGAAGCCGAGACGCTCCAGCACCGGCAGGGTGAACTTGATCATGATCGGCGGCCCGCAGACCAGGGCTATGGTGTTCTCGGCGCTGGGTGCCGCCTGCTCCAGGACGTTGGGGACAAAGCCGACCTGGCCGTCGAAATCGGGACCGTTGCCGCCGGGATCGACGCATTTCACCAGCCTGACGTCGTCGCGCTCCTGCCACTCGGCAAGCTCCTGCTTGTAGACCAGGTCGCTCTCCGAGCGGGCGCCGTAGACGATGGTGATGTCCCCGAATTTCTCGCGCAGGTCGAGGCAGTTCCAGATTGCGGTGCGCAAGGGGGGAAGCGCGATGCCGCCGGCGATGAAAACCAGGTTTTTGCCGTAGAACTGCTCGATCGGGAAGGAGTTGCCATAGGGACCGCGCACACCGACGGTGTCCCCGACCTCCAGCTCTCTGAGCGCTTCCGTGACGCGCCCCACACCCCTGAAACAGCACTCGAGGTACCCTTTTCTGGTGGGAGGGGAGGCGATGCAGAAGGTCGACTCGCCCGAGCCGAAGGCGGAATACTCGGCGAACTGTCCGGCCCTGAAGCTGAAATTCTCGCGGACCGCCTCGTCCTGGAACACCAGGCGCAGGGTCCTGACGTCGGGGGTCTCGTCGACGATCGCTTCGATGGTGGCAAGTTGCGGCAGGTAGATGTTTTTCGATTCGCACATATGCTTGGGCCTTTTAGGTGCTACGGCGCGGGAACGCAGCGTGGCGTTTATTTGTTGTCCGGATGAGTATTGATCCGAACTAATCACGATCCGTTTTGTTATTGATCGTGGTAAGGATGCCGGCAATGTCGATGCCGACCGGACAGGCGCGGATGCACCTGCCGCACCCGGTGCACAGTGTCATTCCGAACTTGTCGTCGTAGTACTTGAACTTGTGCATGATGCGGTTGCGGTAGCGCTTGTTCTGGATGTCGCGCGGGTTGTGGCCCGAGGCGTGGTTGGTGAATTTGCTGAAGCCGCAGGCGTCCCAATGCTTGCGGCGCGTTCCGCTGTCCGGGCTCCCCTCGTCGTTGATGTCGAAGCAGTGGCAGGCGGGGCAGATGAAGGCGCAGGCGCCGCACCCGATGCAGATGTCCGCGATGCTCTCCCAGAGCGGATCCTCGAAGTGTCCTGCCAGCCATTCCTTGATCTTGACCAGGTCGAACTTTTCCGTGGCCTGATCCGCGCAGGGGGCGATCTCGCCTGCCGACCCCTCGCTGAAGAGGCCGGAGTGCGCCTCGAGGAGGCTTTTGCCTTTCTCGGTCACCGCAACGCAGGCATAGCTGCCGCCGCTCAGCGGTGTGAGGAAAAGGTCGCTTCCGGCCTGTGCATCGGGTGAGAGGCCGATCGCCGTGCAGAAACAGGCGTCGTCTCCCTTGGTGCAGGCGATGCCGATGATGGTGCTTTTCTTGCGGCGCTCCAGATAGAAATCATCATGGTAATCCCAGGAGAATACCGCGTCCAGGATAGCGGGTGAGCCCGCGTCGCAAGGGGGCGCGCCGATCAGGACCGTCTCCGGGAAACTGGATCTGTCGACGTCCTGCACCTTCACGGTGCCGTTTTCCTTGCGGAAGGTGAGGATGTCCTCGCACACCGGGAAGAACAGTTCCTTGGCGGACCTGCGGGGGAGTGCATCGAGGGTCAGCTCGGTTCCCGCTCCCAGCGGCTCGTAGAGCACCACGGACCCGGACTGCTTGGGACCGACCACCAGCTTCGCCTCCTTTACCAGGAGGTCGACGAGATTGCGAAGGTTCGTTTCCGTTATCAATTGCGGCATAGAAGTCTCTTGGTGGCGATCCGTCGCAGTCGGTTTGTTAAGCGAGCACGGTGGAGCCGGTTTAGTTTGGTTGGCTCCCTCACCCCTGCCCTCTCCCGGAGGGCGAGGGAGAGTTTCTGAGAGCCGAGAAGAGGTATTGTCAGCTTTTTCGCCGATCAAATCCTGTTGGAGCGGCATCCCTGCCGCGATTTTCATCCTTATTTTATAAAAGACTGGTCGTCGTCATCCTGGTAGCATGCCAGCGGGCCCTTTTCCAGCGGCGTAGTGGTCGCCTCGTAGTCGTAGAGCTCCTTAAGCTCCTGCGCCATGCGACGGTTCAGGAGGTTGAGCGGTATCTCCATCGGGCAGACCCGCTCGCACTCGGCGCAGCCGCCGCAGCGCCCGGCGAGGTGCATGGCGCGCACGATGTGCCAGGCCATGTTGCCGGCCGGCCGCGGCGAGCTTTCCACAGCCTGGGGGCGGTTCTTGTCGCACAGGCACTGCTCGCAGTAGCAGAAGGGGCAGACCTGGCGGCAGGCCATGCACCTGATGCAGCGGGAGAAATGATCCTTCCAGAAGGCCCAGCGCTCGGCCTGGGGCATAGCCTCGATCTTCGCCATCTCCTCGGCCTCGACCGGTGTGAGCGCCGGGAGTTCGGGGAGTGTTCCGGCCAGCAGATCGGCCCCCTCAGGGAGGTGGACCGAGCATTCGCGGCACTTCCGGGCGATGTTCGCCCCGGAAAGCGTGCCGGCCCGGTCGCTGCCGGAGCCGTAGACGCCGGCACAGGCGATGCCGATGATGAAGAGATCTGCCCGCTTGATCTGGGATTCCCCCATGAGACCGGCCAGGGCTCGCATGTCGCACCCCTTGGCCACGATGCCGATGCGACCCTTTTTCAGCACACCCTTCTTCGCCTTGGTGAGGTAGAGCGAGAGGTTGTTGACGCAGGCGGGGGAGAATATGAGCTGGGCCGCCTGTTCGGGGCTGGTAACGAGTGCAGGGAGGGCGGTGCCTCGTCTGCGGCCCGGCAGGTAGCCCACCACCGCAACCACGGTTTCCTCAGTCAGGAGCTGCACCGCCTGAGCGCGGATCGCTTCGGTCACCGCGTCATAGTAGGCCGGGTCGATGCTGGAGGCCTTGCTTTTCTGTGCTTTAGCATTCATGTGATATCGCTCCAAACGGCAGGGATTAGGGGCTGGGGACTGGGGACTGGCAAAAGCAAAGCCAGTTTCCCAATTGCCAACTCCGCTAATCTTAACGTTTAATTCCTAGCCCCTAGTCCCTAGTTAGTCAGCTGATGCTGTCGAAGGCCTCTTGCAGCTCGGGGGTGCCGAGGGCGCCGGACCACTGTTCTTCCTGTTCCAGCGACTTGAACTCGGGCATCGGCCCCATGGCGCGCACCCTTTCGGTCAGGTCGGTCACGACTTCCACCCACTTGCCCCCTTCGGCGGCCGATACCCAGGAGAACTGTAGCCGTTCCAGGTCGACCCCCACGAAGCCGAGGAGTGCCCGGAAGGCGGCGAAGCGGCGACGCGCGTGGAAGTTTCCCGCCATGTAGTGGCAATCTCCCGGGTGGCAGCCGGAGACCAGCACGCCGTCGGCGCCCTTCTGGAAGGCCCGCAGGATGAAGACCGGGTCGATCCGTCCGGTGCAGGGGAATTTCAGCACCCGTACGTTGGCGGGGTACTGCATGCGGCTTGTGCCGGCCAGGTCGGCGCCGGCGTAGGTGCACCAGGTGCAGACGAAGGCGATTATCTTCGGTTCGAAGTCGTGCTGTATCTTTTCAGCGTGCATAGGTTACCTCGAAAATACGTTCTCGTTACCACGAAAAAACGTTCTACGTTCTACGTTCTACGTTCTACGTTCTACGTTCTACGTTCTACGTTCTACGTTCTACGTTCTACGTTTTTGATTAAAACGTAGAACCTAAGTAGAACCAGTTTTTTTAACGGGTCCTGGGTGTAGATGCACGACGGAGAACTTAAAACGTAGAACGTTGAACGTTGAACAGTTTCTTACAGCGCCTCTATCATAGCCATGATCTGCTCGTCGGTATAGCCGTCGAGCTCCACCGACTTGGAGGGGCAGGTCGCCTGGCAGGTGCCGCAGCCGCCACAGACGCCGGGATTCACGTAGGCGGTCACCTTCACCAGATTCCCCTGCCGATCCCGGATCTCCTTCTCCTCGACTGCTCCGTAGGGGCAGACCTTCTTGCAAGCGAGGCAGCCGACGCAGTATTTCTCGTTCACCTTGGCGACCACCGGGTCCCGCTCCATCTGGTCCTTGGAGAACAGCATCATCACCTTGGCAGCGGCGGCCGAGGCCTGGGATACCGTGTCCGGAATGTCCTTGGGTCCCTGGCAGGCGCCGGCGAGATAAATCCCGGCCGTCGCGCATTCGACCGGCTTCAGCTTGGCGTGGGCCTCGGAGTAGAAGTTGTACTTGTCGTAGGAGATGCCGAGCTTCTGCGCCAGCAGGTCGGCGCCCTCCTGGGCCTGCACCGCGGTCGCCAGCACGACGAGATCCGCCTCGATCTCCACCTGCACGCCGACCAGGGTGTCGCTCCCCATGACGACGATCTTGCCGCCACGCTGGTACATGCGCGACACCATCCCCCTGATGTAGACCGCCTCTTCTTCCTCGACGGCCCGGCGCCAGAATTCGTCGTACCCCTTGCCCGGCGTCCTCGCGTCCATGTAGAAGACGTAGGCCTGTCCGTCGTGCACCTTGTGGTGGTAGAGCATGGTGTGCTTCGCCGTGTACATGCAGCAGACCTTGGAGCAGTAGGAGATCCCCTTTTCCCGGGCGCGGCTGCCCACGCACTGGATGAAGACCACCTGCTTCGGCTCGCGGCCGTCCGAGGGACGCAGGATCTTGCCGCCGGTGGGGCCGGAGGCGGAAGCCAGCCGCTCGAAGGTCATGCCGTCGATCACGTCGGGAATGGTGCCGTAGCCGAACTCGCCGTACCCCTGGATGGGGCTTCCCTCGGGTTTCCGGTCAATCGAGTAGAGCTTGAAACCGGTGGCGACCACGATGGCGCCGACCGCCTCGACGGTGATCCGGTCCTCCTGCTGAAAGTCGACGGCTCCCGGCCCGCACACCTTGGCGCAGACCCCGCAGTTGCCGCTTTGGAACATGGTGCAGTTTTCCCGGTCGATGACCGGCGTGTTCGGCACCGCCTGCGGGAACGGGACGTAGATGGCGGTGCGCATCCCGTGACCCTGGTCGAAGTCGTTGGGGATCTTCTTCTTGGGGCACTTGGTCATGCAGATGCCGCACCCGGTGCACTTGTCCTCGTCGACCGAGCGCGCCTTGCGGCGGACGGTGACGGAGAAGTTCCCGATGTACCCCTCGACCTTTTCGATTTCGGCAAAGGTGTAGAGGGTGATGTTCGGGTGGTTCGCCACGTCGACCATCTTGGGCGTCATGATGCACTGCGAGCAGTCGAGCGTCGGAAAGGTCTCGGAGAGCTGCGCCATGTGCCCGCCGATGGAGGGCTCGCGCTCGACCAGCAGCACCTGGTGCCCCGAGTCCGCTATGTCGAGGGCCGCCTGGATCCCGGCGATGCCGCCGCCTATGACCAGCGCCTTCTTGGTGACCGGCACCGTGATCGGCGCCAGGGCCTTCCCCTTTTTCACCCGCTCCACCATGAGCTTCACGATGTCGGACGCCTTCGCGGTCGCCTCTTCGCGGTTCTCGTGCACCCAGGAGCAGTGCTCGCGGATGTTCGCCATGTCGCACAGGTAGGGGTTGAGGCCGGATGCGGCTGCCGCCTTCCTGAAGGTCTTCTCGTGCATGCGCGGGCTGCAGGCGGCGACCACGACGCCGTCGAGGTTTTGCTCGGCCACGGCCTTCTTCAGAAGGTTCTGTCCCGGGTCGGAGCACATGTACTTGTAATCGCAGGAGTATGCCACCCCCGAGATCTCGCCGGCTTCCTTTGCCACCCGCTCCACATCGACCGTGCGGGAGACATTCTCGCCGCAGTGGCACACAAACACACCGATTCTGGACATAATTTCCTCTATTCCTTCAAAAACGAAACTTCAATAAACAGAGCAGCCGTAGGGTGGGCCGTGCCCACCGCTACAGAATCCAGCGACCTCAGAGCAGCTTTTTTTCCCTCAACAGCGGCATCGGGTCGATGATGATGCTTTCCAGACCCAGCTTGTCGGTGGGGGCGCCCATGGCCAGGGCGGCCAGCTGGGTGACGTAGAAGATCGGGGTCTCGCGGCGCGGCTCACCGCCATCGGAGTTCCCCTGCTTCTGGTCGGAGCCGAAGATGTTTCCCATCAGCGTCACCTCCGGGGCGTACTTCTCCTTGATCCCCTGCTGCCGGATGTCCAGGTTGCCGTGGCAAAGGGGGCAGGCGACCATGATGCAGTCGGCATCCGCTGCCTGCGCCGATTCGAGGATGGCGTTGGAGAGTTTCAGCACCACGCCGGGACGCGACAGGGTGAAGTTGGCGCCGCAGCACTCCATCCGGTGGCTCCACTTGACCGGCTCGGCACCCAGGGCGCGCAGGATGTCCTCCATGATGCTCGGGTCCTCGCAGTCGTCCAGGTCGGGCACCTCGGGCGGGCGCGTCAGCAGGCAGCCGTAGTAGCAGGCGACCTTGAGCCCCATGAGCGGCTTCTTGACGTTCCCCTCGAGCCGCGCCAGGCCGAAATCCCTGGCAAGTATCTCCAGGATGTGCTTGACCGGCTTGCCCAGGGCGGCGGGGCCGTCGATCGCTTTCTCCACCTGCTTCCGCTTGGCCTCGTCGCCCTTCAGGTGGTGCTGCGTCGTTTTCAGGCGCGAAAAACAGGCCGCGCAGGCAACCGCCAGGTCCCCCTCGACCGTTTCCGCCAGGGAAAGGTTCTTGGCGCACAGCGAGAGCGAAAGTAGCTCGTCCACGTTATGGGCCGGCGTGGCGCCGCAGCAAAACCAGCCCGGCACCTCCTTAAGCCCCATGTTGAGCGCCTTGAACAGGGCACGGGTCGAGATGTCGTATTCGCGCCCGGAGGCGTGCAGCGAGCAGCCGGGGTAGTAAGAGTAGTCCAGAACATGTTTCTTGGGTGTCACAGCGCCTCCCCTTTCTTGCGCATCTCCTCGATCCGGCTGAAGATCGCTTCGATCTCCGGGAGATTCTTGTTCTTCGAATGGAACATCTTCAGTTTCCCGCGCGCGAGCAGCTTCGGTCCCAGCATGAGATCCTTCAGGAACTGGCCGCTCTTCAGGTTGAAGGCGGCGCCCAGCCGCAGCTCGTACTGCCTGCCGTAGGTCCGGATGTTCTCGATGAAGAGGCGGTTCGCCAGCTGGACGTAGCTCTCCTTGGAGGGGCCGTCCGCATCCCAGGAAAGCTTCCTGAGCGCATCCATGATGGAGGCGAGGTTCACCTTGTTCGGGCAGCGCGTCGAGCAGGTCTCGCAGGAGGCGCAGTACCAGATGGAGCGTCCCGCCAGCACCCGCTCCCACTGGCCGAGCTGCAGGAGCCGGACGATGCGGTTCGGCGGGTGCTCCATGAAGGCGGCCATGGGGCAGCCGGCGGAGCATTTGCCGCACTGGAAGCAGCGGCGCACCGAAGTACCGGAAAGTGCCTCAACCTTCTTCACGAAGCCGACGTTCATGGTCTCGTTGGAGAGGTGCATCAACTTGTTTTTCACAGCGAACCTCGCGACTGGATGTGAACCTTGAGGGGGAAGCGGCGTCCGGTGGACCGGCGCGTCTTGCTAATTAAACCCACAAATCATACGCCCATTGAAAACAAAAATGCAACAGCATCCTCGTGTGGTTGTTCCGATTCCCGAGAACGATGTTTTATCCAATCCGCCAGGCGCCCTTTGCCGGCCGCGGCTGGGGCGGACCCAGGAATTTTTTGGAAATATACGCCATTTTAAAACAAAAAAGCAAGCATAACTTTGCAGGGGGAACTCTTTGAAAGAAAAAGGTTTTTCCGGAAAAACCGCAGCGGCTGGAGGTTCTGCCGGGTCCGGGATGGTTGCTGATAGGGCGAAAAGCGGGCCATTTTAAAACAAAGAGACTCTAACTTCGCCTCGCTTCGGACAGATTGAAATTTAGTAACTATTCAGCTGCCGTTGGCTCCTGCAGCCGTAGGGTGGGCCGTGCCCACCGGAAGTCTAAGGCCAGGGCACCCGCAAGGGGTGCCCCTACAGAATCGGTGCTGTTGCGGGTATCCAGGCCGACGCTGATCGGTGGGCACGGCCCACCCTACGCTATCTGATTTTTGATCTGAATACTAACGCGATTTTGTAATATGCTGAATAGTTACGAAATTTAAAGAGTCGCGGAATCCGGCTGCCGGAACATCCCATGGGGCGCCCCCGGTTTTGTGTACTGGTTCCTATGAGGTTTACGTAATTTTAAAACAGGGAATCCGCCCTCCCCGCGGGGCAAATCCTTTGACAGCCGTGGCGAAATGAATTAATAGTATCATGGTCTTATCCCGTGCGAGGTGTGCCATCGGCGAACTGAACAGACTCTACGGCTACATGCGGAACTGCTGGGGTGCCTACCTTGGTGGCTGTCTGCTGCTCATCGGCACCAACGCGTGCGGGCTCGCCATCCCGTGGTTGATGAAGCTCGCCATAGAGGGGCTGCAGCGCCCGTCCGCCGGCAGCTTCACCCCCGCGCAGTACGGAGCGATGATCGCCGCCGCCGCCGTGGCGCAGGGCGTGGTCCGGGTCTTTTCCCGCACCACCCTCCTCAACGCGGGGCGCAGGATCGAGTATTTGCTGCGGGAGGACCTCTACGGCAAGCTCTTGACCCTGGACCGGACCTACTTCTCCAACTGGAGGACCGGGGACATTCTCTCGCGTCTTGCCAACGACCTGACCAACGTCAGGATGTTGCTCGGCTTCGGCGTGCTGAGCCTTATCAACACCGTGGTGGTCTACAGCGCCGCCATCTTCCTGATGACCCGCATCTCGCCGTTTCTCACCCTCTGCGCCATAGCTCCTTTCCCGGTCATGATCCTCATCGTGAAAAGGATCAGCGCCTCCATGTTCCGGCGCTCCAAAAGGATGCAGGAGGCCCTTTCCAGGCTGACCAGCCGCGTGGAGGAAAACGTCTCGGCCGCGGCCGTGGTCAAGGCGTATTGCCGCGAGGAGTGGGAGATCGAGAGTTTCCGCGAGGCCTGTACCGGCTATCTGGACGCCAGCATGGGGGTGGCGCGCCTGCGGGGAAGCATGATTCCGGTCATGGGCGCGACCGGCGCGCTCGGGACGCTGGTCGTGCTCTTCGTGGGCGGTGCCCAGACCATACGCGGCGAGCTGACGCTGGGCGGTTTCGTCGCCTTCAACGGTTACCTCGCCATGCTGGTCTGGCCGACCATCATGTTCGGCTGGATCCTCAACATGCTGCAGAGGGGGGCGGCCTCCATGTCGCGACTGGCGGAGATCCTGAACGCGGGGGCGGAGGTGACCGAGCCCGCGTCCCCGGTTGACCCGGGGGCCATCGCCGGGGGGATCGAATTCCGCAACCTCTCCTTTTCCTATCGGGACGCCGCCATGCTGCGCGGCATCAACCTGAAGATAGAGCCGGGTGCCCGCATCGGGATCGTGGGGGTGGTAGGCTCCGGCAAATCGACCCTGGTCCGCCTGATTCCGAGGCTCTTCCCGGTTGCCGACGGCTCGCTTTTCATCGACGGGATCGACCTGAACCGGGTCCCGCTGGCCGCCATCCGGGGCGCGGTCGGCTTCGTGCCGCAGGAGAGCTTCCTCTTTTCCCGCAGCATCGGGGACAACATCGCCTACGGCAAGCCCGGAGCAAGCCAGCAGGAGGTGGAGCGCGCGGCGCGCATTGCCGGGCTTTCCGGCGACATAGCGCGCTTTCCCGATGGCTTCGACACCCTGGTCGGCGAGAGGGGGGTGACCCTCTCCGGTGGCCAGAAGCAGAGAGTCGCCATCGCCCGGGCGCTCATCAAGGAGCCCCGGATCCTGATACTGGACGATCCGCTTTCGGCGGTAGATGCGGACACCGAGGAGGAGATTCTCACGGCGCTTTCGGCCTACTACGGAGAGAGGACCGTGCTGATCGTTTCGCACCGGCTCTCCCCGCTTCGGAGTTGTGACCGGATCCTCGTCATGGAGCAGGGGACCATCGCGGAGCAGGGGAGTCACGAGGAACTGCTGGCGCTGGGCGGCCGCTACGCGGAGATCCACCGGGAAGAGCAGCTGAAGGCGGAGATAGAGAGGCTGTAGGCGGAGATAGAGAGGCTGTAGGTGTACTGCGGGTTGGCTGGGTGGCATTGAGAAATTTCACCGCAGATGGCAGCGCCCTCACCCCTGCCCCTCTCCCGGAGGGCGAGGGGATATTGGAAGGCGCTGCGGCTGGAACTAGGAAGGTTGCACCGGTCTCGGATGCGATGCCAGCATTCATACCCTCTTGATTAAACGCTGCCAGCTTTCATATCATCTTGAAAAAAACTCTCCCTCGCCCTCCGGGAGAGGGCCGGGGTGAGGGAGGCGCCGACTGCAATGAATCCAAGGCTCCCCGAAGAAATGCTGGACTTTGCCCGGTCGCTCAGGCTCCACCAGACGGATGCGGAGAACCTGCTCTGGCTGCTGCTGAGAAACCGCAGTTTCGGGTTCAAGTTTCGCAGGCAACATCCTGTCGGTCGCTTCATCCTCGATTTCTACTGTCACCAGGCTCGCCTCGCCGTCGAACTCGATGGCGGAGAGCATAATGAAGATAGTGCTGCTCTGAAAGATGAGTTCCGAAGCAGTGAGCTGCTAAAGATGGGTATCCATGTCATCAGGTTCTGGAATGACGAGGTACTCACCAGCACGGAGGCTGTGCTGGAAAGGATATATCTGGAATTGATCGGTAGGGCTGGCCCTCACCCCTGCCCCTCTCCCGGAGGGCGAGGGGATATTTGACTCGGTTGAAAAAGGACCTTTATGCACTTCGGCGGCATTTACGAGGACGAGACTGTCGGCAAGATGTACGACCGCAGGCTGATGCGGCGCTTCATCCGCTACGTCCTGCCGTACCGGCGCCTGATCGCCGTGGCGCTCCTGCTGCTGCCGCTGGTCGCCGCGGCCAAGCTGTCCCAGCCCTGGATCCTGAAGGTCGCCATCGACAGCCATATCGTGAAGCGCGAGCTGGCCGGACTCCCGATGCTCGCCGCGGGCTTCCTGGGGGTCATCATCGTCGAGTCGCTGCTGACCTTCGTCGAGGTCTACCTGCTGCAGTACGTGGGCCAGAAGGTCATGTACGATATAAGGGTCGAGCTCTTCGCCCACATCCAGCGGCTCTCCGCCCGCTTCTTCGACCAGACCCCGGTCGGCAGCCTAGTGTCGAGGCTCACCTCCGACATCGAGGTGCTCGGCGAGATGTTCGCCGCGGGGATCGTCACCATCGTTGGGGATATCCTAGTGCTGGCCGGCATTGTCGGGATCATGCTCTGGATGAACGTCCGGCTCTCGCTGGTCACCTTCTCCGTCCTGCCGCTGCTGATCTGGGTCGCCTTCGCCTTCCGGAACTGGATGCGGGTCGCCTTTCGCCAGGTGCGGGTGCGGCTCGGAAACCTGAGCTCGTTTCTCGCCGAGAGCATCGGCGGCATGGCCGTGGTGCAGCTCTTCAACCGGGAAAAGGCGGAGGCGGAGGAGTTCAGGAGACTGAACGCTTCCTACATGGAGGCGAACCTCCCGGTCATCACCTGGGACGCGGCGCTCTACGCGGTCGTGGAGACGCTTTCCTCGGTGGCGGTTGCGCTCATCATCTGGTACGGCGGAGGGGAGATCGTGAGCGGCACCCTTTCCTTCGGGGCGCTGGTCGCCTTCATCCAGTACATCGAAAGGTTTTTCTCCCCGATCCGCGACCTCTCGGCGAAATATTCGGTCATGCAGGGTGCCATGGCGTCCCTGGAGCGGATCTTCGGCCTGCTGGACAAAAAGGAAGAGGAGCAACCCGCTCACCCGGCCCTCCCTTCCCCCGCAGCGAGGCCGGAACAGCGGGGGGCCTCGCCGAGCCGGCCGCTTACCGGCATCTCGTTCCAGGACATCTGGTTTGCCTACAGCGGCGAGGATTATGTGCTGAAGGGATTCTCGCTGGAGATGAGGCGCGGGGAGAAGGTGGCGCTGGTTGGGGAAACGGGAGGGGGAAAGACCACCGTGACCCGCCTCCTGTCCCGGCTCTACGAGGTGAACCGGGGTTCCATCGCCATCGACGGGGTCGACATCCGGCAGCTGGCGTTGCAAACGCTCCGGTCCCGCATCGGCGTCGTGCTGCAGGACCCCTATCTCTTCAGCGGGACGGTCGCCTACAACATTTCGCTCGGGAACCCGCAGGCGCTTGAGAGGGTGGAGCAGGCGGCGGCCGTGGTCGGCGCGGACCGTTTCATCAGGCAGCTCCCGAACGGATTCGACGAGGAGGTGCGCGAGCGGGGAGTCAACTTCTCGGCCGGGGAGCGGCAACTGATCTCGTTTGCCCGGGCGGTCGCCTTCGACCCCGAGATCCTCGTGCTGGACGAGGCGACGGCCAGCGTAGACTCGGCGAGCGAGCGCCTGATCCAGCAGGGTCTGGAGGGGCTGATGGAGGGGAGGACCACCCTCGTGGTGGCGCACCGGCTCTCCACCATACGCGACGCGGACCGCATCGTGGTGATCCACCGGGGAGAGAAGGCGGAAGAGGGGAGCCACGCCGAGCTCATGGCCGCCAGGGGGATCTATTACCGACTGTATCAGCTGCAGTTCCAGGATTAGGCGGAGTTAGGTCTGAGACAAAAAGACGAACCAAAGCATTTTTGCCACGGAGAAAATCTGAGAAAATCTGAGAAAATCAGAAACTGAAAAACTTAACGGGGAAAGACTAAAACCTTTGAGAAGCTCAGCAGATGAAGAGGATCGGTCGGGTATTCCTTGGGTCTGCAACTATGTATTGAAGGGTTCATCCCGAGATTTGTCACTCGACTGCCTGTTGGTAACCCATGGAGTTGATTGGGCCGTAGACTTAAGCTTCCTCAGATTTTCTCAGACTTTCTCCGTGGCAAATGGTTTGCCTTTAACGCCTTAACCCGTTTCATGGAGTACCCGATAATGAAACACTTGATTCTCGGCACGGCCGGGCATATCGATCACGGCAAGACCTCGCTGGTGAAGGCGCTGACCGGCATCGACACGGACCGGCTGAAGGAGGAGAAGGCGCGCGGCATCACCATCGAGCTCGGCTTCGCCCACCTGGAGCTGCCGGGGGGCCTGCGCTTCGGGATCGTCGACGTCCCGGGCCACGAGCGCTTCGTGCGGACCATGGTCGCCGGCGTGGGCGGCATGGACCTGGTGCTGCTGGTGATAGCCGCCGACGAGGGGATCATGCCGCAGACCCGCGAGCACCTGGAGATCTGCGCGCTGCTCGGCGTCAAGAGGGGGATCGTCGTCCTCACCAAGAAGGACCTGGTGGAACCGGACTGGCTCGACCTGGTGACCGAGGAGGTGCGGGATTACCTGGCGGGAAGCTTCCTGGCGGGAGCCCCGATCGTCGCGCTCTCCTCGCGCACCGGCGACGGGATCGCCGAGCTGAAGCAGGAGCTGGCGCGGCTGGCCGGCGAGATCGAGCAGAAAAGGGTGGACGCTCCGTTTCGCCTCCCGGTCGACCGCGTCTTCACCGTTACCGGATTCGGCACCGTGGTGACCGGGACGCTTCTTTCCGGCGGCATCTCGGTCGGCGACGAGGTGGAGGTCCTCCCGAGCGGGAAAGCCTGCCGGGTGCGCGGCGTGCAGTCCTTCGGCGCCAAGGTGGAACGGGGCGGCGCCGGCGAGAGGCTGGCGGTGAACCTGCAGGGGGTCGAGCACAGCGAGGTGCAGCGCGGGGACGTCGTCGTGCCGAGGGGGCTGTACCGGCCGACCAGCGCGGTCGACGTGCGGCTTCATTACCTCGCCTCGGCAACGAAGGACCTCAAGCACCGGGCGACGCTGAGGTTCCACTCCGCCACCTACGAGGTCCCGGCAAAGGTGATACTCTTTGACCGCGATGCGCTCCAGCCCGGCGAAAGCTGCTACCTTCAGCTGCGCCTGGCCAGGCCGGTGCTGCTCCTGCCGGGTGACCCTTTCGTGGTGCGGACCTACTCGCCCCAGGCGACTCTCGGGGGAGGGACGGTGCTCGACCCGGCGCCGCCGCGCCGCAGGAGACGTTCGGCTGAGGCGCTGGAGCTTCTCGCCGCGGCCGAGACCGGCAGCGACCAGGAAAGGATCCGGCTCCTGGTGGAGTCGTCGCTTTATTCCGGCCTTTCGATGGTTGAGATGGTGAACCGGAGCGGCATGTCGGGGAAGAGGATCGAGGCGGCAGTCGCGCCGCTCCTCTCTAGCGGCGCCGTACTCCAGGTGGTGAAGGAGCCGCGGGTCTTCCTCGGCAGGGACGCCTTCGCGGCTCTGAAAAAGCGGCTTGCCGAGGAGCTCCGCTCCTATCTTGCGGAGAACCCGATGCAGGACGGGATCGGCAGGGAGGAGCTCAAATCACGCATACCGAAACGGAGCGACCCGCGCTTCTTCGGCCCTCTGCTCGCCAGCCTCGAGAAGGAGGGTGCCGCGCTTTCGGACCGGGATATCGTCCGGCTTCCCGGGCGAAAGGCCGGGGTGAGCCAGGACCAGGCGGGGCTCCAGTCCGCCCTGGAGGAGGCGCTCAGGGAGGGTGGGGGAGAGCCGCCGACGCTGAAGGAGCTGTGCGGCGCTCTCAACTGCACCGAAAAGCAGCTCCTGGACCATGCCAACCTGCTCTGCCGCGAGGGGAGGGCTGCCAAGGTGAAGGGGGATGTCTTCTATGCGCCGGTGGCGCTCGCCGAGATACGGGAGAAGCTGATCGCCTACCTGAGGGAGAAGGGGGAGATCACCCCGTCCGATTTCAGGGACCTGACCGGGCTGTCCCGTAAGTTCATGATTCCGCTGCTGGAATTCTTCGACCAGGAAAAGCTCACCATCCGCCTCGGCGACAAGCGGGTGCTCAGGAAGGGATGATGATGCGGCTCACCAGACGTAATCCTTGGCGATATCCCGCTTGTCCCGGCCGTACAGTATGTGGAAAACCCGCAGTTTCTTGAGCGTCACCGGGGATAGGCTGCCAAGCGGCAGGTAGATGATCCGCTTGCCGAGCCTGGCCGCCTGCTGCTTCAGGTAGCTGCGCGGAGGCTGCGCCCCGGCGTAGACGATGTCCTTCTCCAGGGAGTAATCGAGCGCCGCCATCAGCAGCACTTCCCCCTTGCCCAGCGCGCCGCTGTAATCGCTGTCGTTCCAGACGTCGTTCATCCGGCGCGGCGGATAGGATAGCAGAAAGCCCCCGTACTCGCAGCGGGAGATCCCGGGACCCACGATGTTCCCCGAGGGCGGTGTGGCGTAGAAGGCCATGTCCGACTCCTGCTCGTGCTCGCCGAGCCAGGTCATGCAGTAGGGAAACCTGGCGCTGCCCCGGTCCTCGTCGAAGACCACCACCACGCAACCGATCCCGCCCCTCACCCGCCGGTTTTCCCTGACGTAGATCTTCCCCGCGTGGAGGTTGCGGATGGTCTCGCGCATGTCGATGCCGTCCAGCAGCGAGGCGGTGAACGGCTCGCACCGGCCCCCCTCCTCGCTCAACTGCCGGGAGCCGATCCGCTTCAGGTTCCTGCCGTACTCCTCGATGGTCAGATCCTCCGGAGGGTAGGAGCAGATGGACGGGTCGTCGAAACCTTTCAGCCAGTCGCCGGGCGTCCTCTCTTTCTTCCGGTTCATCATCTTGAGGACCGATCGTCCCTTGCCGCGCCCCTGTTCCCTGGGCCTGAAACGGATCCTGCGGCTGGCGGACCAGAGGTCGACGGCGGAGAGCCGCAGGGTCGGCAGGTCGCTTACCTCCCGCTGCCAGGGGTAGCAGGAGGCGAGCCGGAAAAAGGCGTAGGCGAAGTTGTCGTCCAGGCAGCCCCGGGCGGCGGCGAGCATCTGGAACAGGTCGGGGAGAAGCGCCCGGGACAGGAGCGCGTAGTTGCGGGTGAACCGGAAGAAGGCCCGCTTTTGCCAGTAATGCACCTTTTCCCCGGTCTCCTGGCTGTAGTGGCGCGCCGCCTCCAGAAAGAGCCTCAACATGATCTTCTGGCGGTCCGGCATCTCCCCCTCTACCCCGATCCGGCGCGCGCTGCGCCGGACCGACTCGGCCAGCACGGCCTCCTCGGGGATCGCCTTTTTCCCGCCGGCGATCAGCTCGAAGGCGTGGAAGCTCTTGCGCAGCGTCGGGCCGCCGGGCGCGGGCTCGGGCGGGAGCGGGGACCTCCTGGTCTCGTAGAGCGCGGAGAGGAACGGGTATTCGGCGAGAATCTCGTGGCAGCAATCGGGGTGCAGGTTGGAGAGGGTCACGCCGTCGCGCTTCACACGGGTGAGCGGTTGGGCCAGGGGGTGCGGGAGTAGGTCGCGGATCCGCTCCAGGTGCGACATGCCGCAGATGAAGAGAATCCTGTCGTGGTCGCAGGCGAGTTGCTGCAACCGGAACGCCATGCAGCGCTCCCGGCGCAGGTCCTCCTCGCCCGGCGTGGTGCCGCGATACAGGCTGGCGACCTCGCGGTAAAAGGGTTCCAGGCCGATGCGCTGCACGGCGTAGGAATCGGGGAGCGGCTCGTCATGGGCCGGGTAGCCGTCCAGGTCGGCGTCGATCAGGTGGAGCGGGATCCCCAGCTCCTGCGCGAGGCGCGCCCCCTCGACCAGCGGGTCGGCGGGCTCGATGATCAGGAAGACGGACTGCTCGCCTTCCTGGTAGGAGAGCACCGAGAGCTCCGGGAGGCGCCGGACCCCGCGCAGGAAGGGGGCCTCCAGCGTCTGCGGCAGCTCGATGGCGATGCAGTCGGGCCTCAGGGCCGAAACCGCCTCACGCACCAGGTGGGCGAACTCCATGCGGTAGTGGAGAATCGGAAGGGCATGGACCTTGCCGAAATTTTCGAGATGGAGTCTGTCGGGCATGGTGGTTATTTCAGGTACCTGAGCGCCTCTTCCCCGAGGATCCTCTCGACCGCCAGCGGGAGCAGTTCCAGCGGCTCTTTTTCCGTCGCGGCCATCATCTTCAGCGCGTAGCGCGCGATGTTGATCCCGTCCCGCACCGAATACGGCTCGTCGGCCGCGTGCCCCCTCTGCAGGAACTCGACCACGTAACCGAGGATGGCGCTCCCGGCGAAGGGGAGGTTCTCCTTCAGGATCGCCAGCTCCTCGCCGGCCTGAGGGAAGTCGATGTAGATCTGCGGCTGGAGCCTTGAATGGATGTACTCCGGCACCTCGAAGGTGGAGGAGTCCTCGTTCATGGTGACCACGATCCGAAAATCGGGGTGCGCGGCAATCCTCAGGCCGGTGATGATCGACTCCACGTACCTCCGGTCATCCAGAAGCGGCGCGAGCGAGGCCCACGCCTTCTCGCTCATCCGGTTCCCCTCGTCCAGGATCAGCACGCCCCCCTGCAGCATGGCGGAGACCAGCGAGGAGGCGGCATACTGGATGGAGCCTCCCGGCCCGATGACGGGTGTGACGATCAGGTCCTCGGGGCGCGTGTCCATGGTGGCCTGGAACAGGTAGACCTGCCTCCCCAGCCTTTTCGCCGCGGCGAAAGCCAGGGTGGTCTTGCCGACCCCGGGCTTTCCGATCAGGCGCGGGTTGAAGGGGATGTCCCGATCGTCGATCACCATCCACGCCGCCAGAAGCTGCTTGAGCAGCTCATCGTCCCCTACCCAGCGAAGCGGCAGTTCGATGGGGCTTGCCAGTGTCAAAGTGATGCCGTCCCGGGTGATTCTTTCCATAAAGACTCCAAAAATCGCTGCTGCGCCGCTAACCTTGCGGCTCTAGGTGTTCATCTCGTGGCAGTACATCATGGAGAGGCGGGCCCGGTTCTCCAGGCAGCCCTGGCACAGTTCGCCGGCGTCGTTCCAGAGCTCGCCGGCGAGCCATTCGCCCGCCTCCGCGTAGAGCGAGTTGGGTGCGTTTTCGTCGAAATCGGCTTTGCAGATGCTGCAGCTCTTCATCGCTTTTGCGCCTTGCGTACCAGGTCGGCCAGGCACTCCAGGAAGAGCGGGGAGGAGTTGAGCGAGGGCGAGCGCACGAACCGCTCGATGCCGAGCGCCTTGGCCTCCTCAGCGTACTCGATGTCGATCTCGTAAAGGGTCTCGATGTGGTCCGAGACGAAGGAGAGCGGGACCATCAGGAGGTTCTTGCGCCCCTCGCTGGCCAGGCGCTTGATGGTCTGCATGGTCGACGGCTCAAGCCACTTGACGGGGCTCGCCTTGGACTGGAAGCAGAGCTGGTGGTTGCTCCCTTTGCCGATCCGCTCCATGACGAGGCGCACCGTCTCCTCGATGTGGGACAGGTATGGGTCTCCCTCGTCGATGAAGGACTGCGGCAGGGAGTGCGCCGAAAAGACGATTTCCACGTCCCTGGGATCGGCGAAGCTTGCCAGCCCCTCGGCGACCTTGTCGGCAAGCGCCCGGATGTAGAGCGGGTGGTCGTAGAAGCGGTCGATGCAGGTAAGCTCGAACTTGTGTCCGGATTGCTTCAGCACCCGCTGCAGTTCGTTCATGCTGGAGCCGGTCGTGGCCCTGGAGTAGTGGGGGTAGAGCGAAACTGCCACGATGCGGCTGATCCCTTCGCGCTTGATCTCGGCGAGCGCCTCGAGCGTGGAGGGGCGTGAATAGCGCATGGCGACGAAGGAGCGGTAGTCGTCTCCCAGAAGCTCCTGCAAGCCCTTCCCCTGCGCGTCGGTCAGTTCCCGGATGGGGGATTTCCCGCCGATCCGCTGGTAGTACCCCTCCACCTTCGGGGCGCGCTTCTTCACGATGCGCCGGGCGATGAACGGTTGCAGGAAGGAGGGGCCGATCTTGATGATATCCCGGTCCGTGAACAGGTTCAGCAGGAACGGTTTCACTGCGGCGATGGAATCGGGTCCCCCCATCTGGAGCAGCAGGAGTGCGGTTTTCTCAGGCATGACAACCTCGCTTGCTAGTAGAGTAGCCAAAATGTAGCAGAAAACGCGGGTAAGGAGAACATGTTAATTCGCCAAGGGCCGGAAAAAGCGGCGGCGCGGGGGTGAGGGAGGGGCTGTTCTTTTCGCAATCGGGCTGATACTCTAGGATTAATCGGGCGGACATCCGAGGCAATTCGAGCTGCAGCAACGTAAGGGGGCGAAGTGGGCATTTTATTCTACCTTGGGGTGGCGGTTTTTTTGGCCTACTTGCTGGTCGGGCTGGACCTCGCGTGGGGCAGCCGTTCCCTGCGTTCCCTCGCTCAGGTGCGCCCACGCTTCCGCCGCGCCCACCCAAGGTGACGCTGGTGGTGGCGGCGCGAAACGAGGAGCGCAACATCGCCGAGGCGCTCCGGTCGCTGCTTTGCCTGGACTATCCGGACTACGAGCTGCTGGTGGTGAACGACCGCTCCGAGGACACTACCGGCGCGATACTGGAGGAGCTGAGCGCGGACCAGCCCCGCCTCCGGGTGATCCAGGTCTCGGAACTTCCTGCCGGATGGCTCGGCAAGAACCACGCCCTCTGGGTCGGCGCCCGGGCGGCGGCGGGGGAGCTCCTGCTCTTCAGCGACGCCGATATCGTCATGGAGCCGACGGTGCTCAGCCGCGCGGTGACCTTTCTGCTGGACCAGGGGGTGGATCACCTCGCCGTGACCCCGGTACTCAGGATGCCCACTCTCTTCCTCGACATGTTCGGCGCTTCCTTCATCCTCTTTTTCTGCATGTTCTCCCGGCCCTGGAAGGCGCGCGACCCCAGGAGCCGCTTCCATATCGGGATCGGCGCCTTCAACCTGGTCAGAACCGCCGCCTACTGGAAGGCCGGCGGGCACCGGAGGATCGCGCTTCGGCCCGACGACGACATGAAGCTCGGCAAGATCCTGAAGCTCGACGGGTTCCGGCAGGAGAGCGCCTATGGCGGCGGCCTCCTCACGGTGGAGTGGTACGCGACGCTCGGCGAGTTGATCCGCGGGCTCGAGAAAAACGCCTTTGCCGGGGTCGACTACCGTCTGACACTGGTGCTTTTGGGTGCCCTTTGCCACCTGACGGCCAGCGTCTGGCCCTACCTCGCCATCTTCCTGACCACCGGTGCCACGAGGGCGGTCTATGTCGCGGTCGTCGCCCTCATCACCCTGGTCTTCGTGGATATCGTCGGCTTTCACGGCACCAAAAGGTGGTACGCCATCGCTTTTCCCTGCACGGCCCTGCTGTTCGTCTACATCCTGCTGAGAACGGCCCTCTTGAACCTGGTCCATGGCGGCATCACCTGGCGCGGTACCTTCTATCCATTGAAGGAACTGAGAGCCAACAAGGTGTAGTCTGCGGCTGCCGTATCGAGCAAAAGCGATTATTGCAAAGCGGCAGGCAGTGTGTAAGGGGGATCGAGAGATCGGTGCAGTCCGATTCCGGACCATACGTCGCGGCGAGGATATGTAGCTTTCGGAGGCGGCTGGACTGCCGTTTTCGGGAGGGATAAAGATCCATGCAAAACCCCCCTGTCTTACAGCGCGGGACAGGGGGGTAATTTTTAGTCTTATTTTCTAATTGTGGTTCCCGCCTACTAAGGCCCATCTCCCCGCACGATGATAGCCTGGGCAACCGTGGCAGGACGCGCTGTAGCTTGGGGAGGGGCTACCTGCCATTTGTGCTGACCCCCGACAGTCGCGCGCTTCGCCTTCTGGTCCTGTGCGGATGGATCGGAGTGGGAAACGAATCCGCAAGAGAGAATAATCGCAGCCATCACCATTTTTTCCTGCAATCTTTTCATAGCAGTCCTCCTTGGATTGTATTTGACAAAACGGGAAGTCTTCCAGAAAAAGCCATTATTATGAGAATGCTTATGATTACATATTAATGTAAATTTGGTTAAAGTCAAGCAGGTAACTCATTTCGCCCAGAAGAGCTACCAGTTCAGTGGCGCTTTCTGCCTGCAGATGAAGTAACTCCTTCAGTAACACCGGCCTTTCGGGCTGGAATGGCCCGAGGCATTCGACCGCAGCAAAACTCATGGTATCCGGAAAAAAGACAAGGAGAAGCGATGGGCGACCAGGAAAAATGTGAGAAGCCGTTGCAGCACAAGGTGCACATGTGCAAGCTGAAAAAAGACGGGAAGTCGGAAGAGGTGGAAGCGCATTCGCTCAAGCCGATTGTTTTCTGCAACAAATGCAAGGCAAAGGCCGATGACCCCAGTTATCTCTGCAATCCGCGGGCGCTCAAGGCATAGAAAAATCACATAAAAAGTCAAAATCCGCACACGGATTTGACGGATGAAACGGATAAAGGCAGATAAGTCAAAGACCTGGGTTAATCCGAAGTATTAGGGCCTAATCTGCCTTTATCCGTTGAATCAAATCCGTGTCATCCGTGTGCGTGATTTTGATCTTGTCGGATTCACCTGACGACGCCAAGCTCCCTGCCGACCCGTGAGAATACCTCCAGTCCCGTGTCGAGGTCCTCCCGGGAGTGTGACGCGCTGATCATGACCCGGATGCGCGCCTTTCCCTTGGGCACGGTGGGAAAGCCGATCGGCATGGCGAAGACGCCGGGCTCCGATTCGAAGAGCCGGCGCGAGAACTGCTGGGCCAGTGCCGCCTCTCCCAGCATGACCGGGGTGATCGGCGTGACACTGGCACCGATGTCGAAACCCGCCCGGCGCATCCCCTCCTTGAAGTAACGTGTGTTCTCCCAGAGCTTTTCCACCAGCTCGGTGCTCTCTTCCAGGAGGTCAACGGCGGCGAGGCAGGCGGCGGTGTCGGCCGCGGTGACGGCGCTTGAGAAGAGAAAGGGGCGCGCCTTCTGGCGGATCCAGTCGATGACGATCTTCCGCCCGGCGATGACGCCTCCCATGACGCCGAACGCCTTGGAAAGCGTGCCGATCTCCAGGTCGAACCTGCCGTTGAGGCCGAAGTGGTCCACGATGCCGCGCCCTCCCCGCCCAAGCACCCCCTCGCCATGGGCGTCGTCCACCATGGTGATGATGCCGTGGCGCTCGCACAACTCGAACAGCCGGTCGAGCGGCGCCATGTCGCCGTCCATGGAGAATACGCCGTCCGTTATCAGCAGGGCGCGGCGGAAGAGGCCCGCGTTTCCCCTGATCACCCGCTCGGCGTCCGCCACGTCGCAGTGCTCGTAGACGACCACCGTGGCTGAGGAGAGCCTGCAGCCGTCGATGATGCTCGCGTGGTTCAGCCGGTCGGTGAAGATGACGTCCCCCTTGCCGACCATGGGCGGGATGGCGGCCTGGTTGGCGCAGAATCCGGACTGGACGTAGAGCGCATCCTCCACCTCCTTGAAGGCGGCGAGGCGCGCTTCGAGGCGGCGGTGCAACTCCAGGGTTCCCGCGATGCTGCGCACGGCGGCCGGTCCCACCCCCCATTCCTCGACCGCCTGCCGGGCGGCAGCCTTCAGTTTCGGATGGTTGGCAAGGCCCAGGTAGTTGTTGGTGCAGAAGTTCAGCACCCGCTTGCCGTCCACGGTCATCCAGGGGCCGCAGGCAGAACCGATGGTGCGGATGGTGGTTTTCAGCCCCTGGTCCTGCAGAGCGTCGAGTTCTTCTGCGATCCAGGCGAATTTATCTGTCATGACGAAAACTCCCTAAAAAACAATTAGCCACGGAGACATGGAGGACACGGAGAATTCAAAAAACGGACAGTTCGATTGCCACAAAAAAGCCAGCGTTGTCCGGTTTAATTCCTGCAAACAAACCACAAAGAAACATTAGCCACAAAAAGGCACAAAACGCGCAAAAAAACCTCTAATGCTTTGTAACTATTCAGCACCCGAATTCACCCGCTGGTCCAAGTGCGTGATAGGTGTTATTCCGGCAGCATGAATTGAGGTGACTTGCCCTCAAAAAGCAGACGCAATGCTGCCGACGAAGTAAGGCCCTGC
>Ga0209125_1001298_pt1 | contig 24116 bp, 18 predicted proteins | sample BarGraIncub1131A_FD_184503 | JGI IMG/M metagenome (GOLD analysis project Ga0209125, IMG submission 184503) | Arctic peat soil microbial communities from Barrow, Alaska - Barrow Graham LP Incubations 11-31A (SPAdes) (version 2) | ecosystem: Environmental > Terrestrial > Soil > Wetlands > Peat... | reverse complement strand
TCCGATCTCCCTGCTCTGCGCCCTCCAATAACGGTGAATTAAACACCGCTCGTAAAAAGCTCATATCTTTCGGCAAGCATTCTCCTCCAACGCCCCAATCCGGGCTAAACAGTTCGACATTGTCTTTGCTATTGACCGCTCGCCTTAAATTCTGAAAATTAATTCCTTGGCTCACACAGTATCGGTACATCTCCTGAGCGAAAGCGACGTCAATATACCGTTTAACGTTCTCAACAACCTTACATAATTCAGCAACCCTTACCTCTTCAACTTCTATTAGTTTCGGAACAAGCGGGCCATAAAACTGACGACCTTTCTCCAAACAAGCCTCAGTGAAGGCTCCCATGACGCGTGGGGTATCACAAACCGTTTTATCAACTCCAAACATCACCCGGTGAGGAACATGGATTAGAAAACAATCTCGTCCTACCGTGAGTCCTTTCTGACCTAAATAATCTTTCACCCGTTCCATCGTCCCTGGTGGCAGGGTGGATTCTATAGAAATAAGTGATCCTGGATGAATCTGCATCGCCTCCAAGACCGCGAAGATCGTTTGAGCCTGGTTACCTGTAGAAGGGGTCAAGACCCAAGTGTCAATGGCGTTGAGTGATTGATAATCTGAAGTCACTTCAAACCCTAATTGCTGAATTGCAGCAATCCGCTGATCATTAATGTCGACCCCTGTCACTTCTCCTGGAAACCTTTCCACGAGATACGTCAGAAGGCTAAATCCGATATTACCCAGGCCGACCACACAAATATGCATTTTTCACGCTTCCTTCCCGAACTATATCCCTATAGATTATGGAAGTCTGCGTTCACCTGATACTCTTAGCAACAGCCAGATCAATTGTCTGTTGTCATCGACCAATGTTCTAATACTCGTTAGATGGAAGATAGCATATTTTTATGATATAATTAAATAGAAAATATTGGAATATTGTTGATCATAATCCCAGCGCAAACTGCAGGGAGGGGAATAGATTGAATATCACTGATAACACGTTAAGTAAAGTTAAAGAGTATCTTATCAAGGAATTAAAGCCCCATACTTTAATTCTTTTTGGTTCATCCGTAAAGGGTTATTTTCGAGAAGATAGCGATATTGATATTGCTTTTATTAGTGCCAACGAAGTTAAGTCCTATGATCTTTATCTCATAGCTCAGTCTCTCGTTATAGAGGTGGGCCGGGAAGTTGATTTAGTTGATTTCAGGCAAGCATCCACTGTCTTCAAGGCACAAATCCTTGGCTTAGGTCAAGTTATTTATTCCAACGACCCAAAGAAACTGGCCGAATTACAAATACGGACTCTCAAAGAGTATGCCTTACTTAATGAAGAAAGAGCCGAAATCCTCAAGAATATTTCTGCCAGGGGGAGTGTATATGGTGGATGATGTTGTCTTCAATAAAGTCGCAATTATTGAACGTTGCATTCGTCGCATTCAGGAAGAGTACCAGGGAGATTTTTTGAACCTGGAGAATTATACGAAACAAGATTCAATCATACTCAATATCCAACGATCTTGTGAGGCAAGCATTGACCTTGCAATGCATCTGGTGGCTACTAAGGGTCTAGGCATTCCCCAATCAAGTCGGGAAGCGTTTGATTTGTTACAACAAGCTGGAATTGTTGACGTAAATCTTGCTCAGAAACTAAAAGCAATGGTTGGATTTCGCAATATCGCTGTCCATAATTATCAGGTCGTTAACTTAGGTATTGTACAGGGAATTATCGAGAAGAACCTAGCGGATCTCCTGGAATTTGGGCAACTGATTCTCTCTATTAAGTGAAGGACCACACAGAAAAACAGGGTCGAGTTTAGTGCGAGGACCCATTGTATATCATTCAATGTATGATACACAATGGGTCCTCTTTGTATTGCACAAATTCATTCAATTGTCCCTTGAGCGGTAGGCGTCAACAATACGGTTATGAAAACGTGACAGAATGGTCGTAAAATGATTTGCAAAATGTGATTAAGTTAATAGTATATGGTTATACAAATGTGAATCAGACCATTACTGAAAGTTCAGTGAAAGACCAAACTTTTAGCAATACCCTTCGCCCTTGGCTTACGATCATTCTTGCTTTAGATTGAGATCCTTACACCTTATCGGTTTAGGCATTCATGAATTACATCCTTGTTTAATATGTTTGAACAAGGATGTAAAACTGTTCTAACCAGGAGGAACAACATGGCGGAACAATTGACAGCCTTTAAAGAACTTCGGACTGCCCAGCTCTCCATTACTACTTCCTGGCTATTTAATGGCACTACCATCGAGGATAACGTTGTGCCAATCACGACAGGGAGCGGTACTATTGCGATTGTCTACGACCAAGCTGTTCTTTCATCAGGTTCGGCAATTAATTCCATAGCTACAATTCGTACTGCGGGAATTGTCCCCCCTGCGCCAGGGATAGGTTTACTCTCTAGGATTTCTGGCCTGTTTAGCTCCGGGGTAGTGGGTAGCACGCAATATCTAGGGATTGACGACGCTAATAATGCCCTTTTCTTTGGCTATAATGGTGCCACTTTTGGTATTATGATCAGGAGCCATGGAATAGATAACTTCGTTCCTCAGAACCAGTGGAACTTTGATCAGTTATTGGGTCCTGGCAACGCCTTTATTCTTAACCCTTTGAAAGGAAATATCTATTCCGTTCAGTACCAGTGCTTGGGCTACGGTCACGTTGATTTTGCCGTTGAAGACCCGTTCAGTGGTTATCCGGTGCTTGTGCATAGATACTCGTCTTTAAATAGTGAGCTTACACCAGCTTTTAATACAAGATATAGTTTCCTGGTTGCTGAAGTAAGAAACTATACCAATGCAACCGACATTTTAATCAAGACGCCAGCTGCAGCGCTTTTTGCGGAAGGCAGTCCCGCCCTGCCCATCACCGGAACTGCTGCGGCTAGTGCAGGAAATCTTTACTCAGTGACGACAGGTACATTGGCCGTAGTCAGTAACGGCTATTTGGTTCTGCAGTTGACCAATCCAGTTAATAACAGAAAAAACGCTTTCATTCAGCGCATTTCCAGTGGGGGCATACATAATACGATAGTGGACGTATTTCGTAACGCCACCTTCGAGGCAGTCGGAACCGCCTTGACCCCGCTCAACCAACACTTTAGTTTCCCCGATCAAAGCGGGTTCACAGTAAAATATCTTACGCAAAAGGATAATCCAACCGAGGGAGGGGAAATTCTTCTATCAACGATAGCCTTAAGCGGCAACACGAGTATTGATTATGTTGGAACAATTATTGTGCCGCCAGGCTGGAGTTTTTACATACGTTTGTTAAATCCCAATAGCTCTGGTAGTAGCAACAACATTACGGTCGTTTGGTCGGAGATCTTGACGTAATCCTGGGCTTTTCAATTATTTAGGTTGAACATGTAGATAAAATGTACAGTGTGCTTCTGCCCCTGATGTAAGGCCTATCCCCTTAACTAAAATTTTACCTGAGGCAGGAATAACCATGGGTGCTGGAAAAAGCATTTCAACACTTGAATTAGAAGCTGCTAGGGAAGCCTTTCCTAAAAGTGTCTGTCCGTAACTGCCTGTTGGGTCAAGGTATAAATCAAATGTTACGGCTGCTTTAATTGCCCCAACAGTAAGCTCATGCAGATAACCCTTTTGGGTAGAATCGGTATACATTCTTCCTGACCTCCAAGAGTAATGACCTAAGGCTATACGGGCATAGGTTCTTCCCTCTGCAGAAACAGTAATATTACCGGCCGCTGCTCCCCCAAATGTTCCTGCTCTGTAGTTGCTGAAATGATCGAGGTATTGCCAGGTATTCGTTGTTATTATAGGGTTAATACCTTGTAAAGTAACGATTTCATTGACTCTGTTTCCAGCGTCATTGATACCTGAAATAATTACTTGCTGAATACCTGGACCGTTACCAGTGTCGTTGGCATCGCTAGAGACAATGCTTAAGCGATTGGCGGTTGTTAACTCATCCTCAATTCCATCGTTAAGGTCTTGTTGGCTAGCCGTTGAAAGGCTACTACGTCTTCCGTGACGGTCATAAATCCTTGCAGCCGCAACTACCCCAACGGTTGTTAGGTCGGCAAGAGATTGTAGGTATGATTTTGAATTGGTATAGACTCGATCATCATTGTCCGTAATCACTCTATTATTAAAAACTGGTACTGCCTGAGGCTCAATTAAATTGGCAATCCAAGATACCTCTTTCTTAAGGGATCTCATCTCTTCAAGAGCTTCCTTTCCACCGCTTATCTGGTAGTCAACGATACCTTGGTAATTTTGGAGATAGGTAAGAATCTCCTTAAAAGTCTTATGTTCCTCCCGATAAGCCTGTTGAATCTCGGCAAGAAGGATTTGTATGTTCTGTAATTCAGCGATCGTTTGGTGCTTGGTCTCTAACTGGGCGTCAAGCATGCGTTTTTTCATATCCAGAAACTCACTCATAAATTCTGACACAAGGTGGTCGTTAATATTCATAGCGTTCCCCCCTGTTATATTCTGTATCAGACTATGCAAAATGAGATAAAAAAAGAAAGTATATTAAATAAAAAAAATAGAGATTATTGCGTGACTAGGAATTATTAGACTCGAAGGTTATAGACTTATAGGAAGATTCCAGTTATGTCATGGAAGAGGAGGCGAATGGCGATAGAAGAAACTAGTCAAGCTTATAATGGTTATTTCCTCTTGGTGCAAGATATTATGCCTGATTTTCCTGATGGATGGTCTAAGAGTGGGGGAGATTCTTCTACCGTCTGGGAGTGGACGGGCACCCCACTTGGCCCACGAGAAATTATTATTCGCCATCCTACTGGACCCCGTGCGGGGATACTTCAAGCAGCAGACGTTTTTATTCAAGCCGCCGATAACCAACGCTGGGAGGTTTCAGTTACACTGCAAACAAATCTGCCTGGTGTTTCAAGCTATATTCGCGTGTACATGGGCAGTTCCGGAGCACAACGAGAGTTTTGCTTAACGCCATCAGCCCAACCCGAAATTTTCAAAGTCGTCTTTACGACCCCTGTTGGGACAGCCGGGTTTCGGATAGAAATTGGAATTATTGGGCCAGGAGTTCTCGTGATCCACGCTTTGGAGGCCTTCCGAAGATATCCTCACCAAACCGTAAAACTCGATGAAAAGGGTAAACTTTTCACGAATAGGGTCGACGCGGTGGGTCAAATACAAAGTCCAGTTAATGTTAAACTTATCAGTCCCTTGCCGATCCCCGTAAGCTTCCAATCGACAGTAACCAATGATATTCGGGATATCACTCCCCTTAGAGATGGTATAAGACTATATAGTAGTGAGGGTAATCCATTAGCCTCAACCCCCGATGGTATGCTCAAAGTTCAAGTCGAAAATACTGACAATTACCGGGAGAGTATAGAGTACGTCATGGCAAACGTCATGTCAGCAACTACCGAAACGCGGGATATTTCTTCACTAAAGGTTTTCTCTTATGCCGTCCATAACCGTGGCTTGGTTTCGGCTTATGTAGTATTAGGAATTAGTCCAGATGGACTTATTTGGTATAGTGATAGCTTTGAAAAAGAGGTGGTAGCCTCAGGACTTTTACCCTTTACATCAAGCTACTTCCTGCGCTATGTACGATTAACCTACAAAACTAGTTCCGGAACGACTCCGCTAACGATCTGGATTCAGGCTAAATATTAAATGACTGACTGGAGCAATAGCCTATTACTCCAGTCAGTCATTGTATTTAGTGGCAAAAAAGCCTATCTAATTATTATGCCGTGTCCTCGCGCCAAGCAACTGTCATTGCGACGGGATGTGTTTGGTTACTGTTATTTGTAATTATTATGACTATACTTTTCCCGGCCCCAATAACAATGCGTCCGCTAAAGTCAAGCTCTATAGGGTCGCCATTCTGGACAAAGGTGCCAATATTGGCGCCTCCAGTTACTGGATTGGTCGGTTGTGTTATCCATTTACAAGTTAATGCGACTGCGCTGCTGTCTGTAGATGAGAAGTTTGTAACATGGGGGGTTATCGCGGTTCCTGCTGCGAGAAACGATGAGTTTCGCATGATCGTTATAGTGATATCATCGTTTGAGCTTCCAGTCACCCGTGAAATCCGCAGAATTTTAGTTGAAGCTATTGGATTATCAATTTCGAGGGCCATAATATGATTTGCTCCGACATTGACTACACCAGTATCGAGCAGATAATATCTACCTTGGTTTGCTGCCAAATCCATTGCATTACTTGTTGTTAATGCTCCTCCATTGGCGAGGATTTTATCCCAAGTGCTCGTTGTTGGATTCCAACCGTACAAGTTTGTAGTAGACGCTATGGGAGTAAGTTGTAGAGAAGCTAGTGTTATTGTGGTATCAGGCACCACAATATGAAGGTAATGCCCAGTCTGAAACCCATCTTTGGATACCAAGATGTTGTAGGTTCCACTTTCTATTGCCACAGTCGTAAAGCTTCCACTAACGTCGGTTATCTGCGTGTCTAATATTGCGATATCCGTTAAAATCTGTACACGGACTCCTGCGATCGGTGTCCCGTCATTAACATTTTTAACTATACCCGTAATTTGTCCAGTTGCCATGAAATAGCCTCCTAACTATCCAGCAATTTTTCATCCCTATTAGTCATATGGTTAATATATTGTATGGTAGTAATGCTAGTCATGGTACTAGCAGAATTGGCATTTGTGGATTATACTGGAATACCAATAACACGTTCAAATGTATACCGTGCTACCAAGGATAGCAAAAAGAGTCACTTTCTAATCTCCGTTTTAAATAACGGACTATTAAACCTCCCCTTATATGTGCTGTGGAATTTTGAAAATTATAAAGCTCAATTAAATTTATCTGTACCGTCTACTCCGATTTTAAGATGATCCCCTCCAAGGCCTTGTTTCTCTCTAAAATAACGTCCGGCATTCCCCTCGTTGAACGTGCACCCTGCGTTTCGTTTTCACTGGTTGGTTCGAATGGGGTAAATCCCTTCGCTTCAAGCTCATCAGGCGTAAAGAGCGTTTCTTCAACCATCACGAAGTTTCCGCCTTCTTGCAGCCTCCGAACCAGTTCGACGCCTCTGCTGTGTTCTAAGTCTTTCAGGCCTGGTTTGTAGCTGATCCCTTTGACCAATACCCTTCTGCCACTGCCCACTCTCTGAATAATTTCCTCGCGATAGATCCGATCTCCCTGTTCAGCGCCTTCCAATAACGGTGAATTAAACACCGCTCGTAAAAAGCTCATATCTTTCGGCAAGCATTCTCCTCCAACGCCCCAATCTGGACTGAACAGTTCTACATTGTCTTTACTATTGACTGCTCGCCTTAAATCCTGAAAATTGATCCCTTGGCTCACACAATATCGGTACATCTCCTGAGCGAAAGCAACATCAATATACCGTTTAACATTCTCAACAACCTTGCTTAATTCAGCAACCCTAACCTCTTCAACTTCTATTAATTTTGGAACAAGAGGTCCATAAAACTGTCGTCCCTTCTCTAAACAAGCCTTAGTGAAAGCTCCCATGACGCGTGGAGTATCACAAACCGTTTTATCAACCCCAAACATCACCCGGTGAGGAACATGAATCAAGAAACAGTCTCGGCCTACCGTGAGCCCTTTCTGGCTTAAATACGCTTTCACTCGTTCCATCGTCCCCGGTGGCAGGGTGGATTCTATTGAAATAAGAGATCCTGGATGAATCTGCATCGCCTCCAAGACCGCGAAGATCGTTTGCGCCTGGTTACCTGTAGAAGGGGTCAAGACCCAAGTGTCAATGGCGTTGAGTGATTGATAATCTGAAGTCACTTTAAATCCTAATTGCTGAATTGCCGCAATCCGCTGGTCATTAATGTCAACCCCTGTCACCTCTGCCGGAAATTTTTCCACAAGATACGTCAGAAGGTTAAATCCGATATTACCCAGACCGACCACACAAATGTGCATTTTTCACGCTTCCTTCCCGAACTATATCCCTATAGATTATGGAAGTCTGCGTTCACCTGATACTCAAAGCAACAGCCAAATCCATGGTCTGCTGTCATCGAGCTGTCATCGACCAATGTTCTGATACTAATGAAGAAAGAGCCGAAATTCTCAGTAATATTTCTGCTAGGGGGAGTGTTTATGGTGGATGATGTTGTCTTGAATAAAGTGGCCATTATTGAACGCTGTGGCATTCCCCAATCAAGTCGGGAAGTGTTTGATTTGTTACAACAAGCTGGAATTGTTGACGTAAATCTTGCGGTATATGCCTACAGATTACAGTCAAGTTTCCATTGTAGCAACAATTACATACTATTAGATAGAATGATACTAATGTCTGACAGGGGTGAACTCTATGCCAATCTCCCCAGCCGATTTTGTATTTTCCCTTTCTCCAAATCCTTTGCAGGCAGTGATTGGGTTTACGACCACGGCACAATTTAGTTTTAGTAATACTAACCTCGTTGACAAAGCCTTTAATCTTTCTCTGACTGCCACCTTGCCTGATGGGGTCTCCTTTGTGAGCAGCGCGGTCGTCCCCACCCAAATTGTCAATAATCCAAGTGGAACAATTACTCTAACTTGGATTAATATCAAAGATCTGGCCCCTAATGAACTGAACTACATTCTGGGGGTCACGTTAAAAAGTGATGCCTTATTCCGTGCTACCGGTCTGCCCGTCCCGTTTGATATCCCGCTGGTTACGGTCAGTGCTTCCGCAACCGTGGACACGCTTCCGCGCGGTGATGATGACCCTGGTAATGTTAAAATCACCCAGAATGACAATGCAAACTTTATTCCACTACGCTACTCTCTCACCAAATCTGGTCCCGGGAAAATGCCCAAAGGTGCCGGGCTCCTAAGCCCCATTACCGCACCAAGATGGCCCTTCACCTATACCCTAACAGTCCAGAACAACATCAATGTCCCTAGTACCGTGACATTGGTGGATACCCTCCCGAATGGTATACGTTACCTGGATGCCCTATCTGTAAGCGGTCCGGATTCTGTTGCTTTAAGCGCCCCAGTGGTCATTGCACCGCCAGCCCAGAACTTTGTCACTTTAAATTGGGGAACGGTTACCTTATCCCCGTTTTCCACCAACATCATCTCCTTCACCGTGGGCATCTGGGACAACTTGACTGTAGGTGGGGTAGAAAACAACGGTGCAAGAATTCTCCACATGACTCCCCTGCAAAACAGCGCAACCTTAAATGGAGCTTCTGGCCCAGTTACCGCCACCAAAACGACCAATGCCATGGACGCTACGATTGATAAAAGTGTCTCTTCCAGCAATACGGATGTCGGGGTCATCAACAGCTATACCCTCGTTTATAAAATCAATCAATATGATGATGTCAACGGAGTGACCATTACGGACACTCTCAGTGATGGGCAAACCTTTACCACAGGCACACCCTTCCCCGATTCCGTCTCGGTCTTGGCCGGGGTTACAACCTTAATTTGGAACCTTGGCAATCTTACCACGGGAACACAAGGAAGCATCAGTTTCAGCTCAGTCACCAATTCGAACTACGTTTCCCCGCCAGGTCCGGTGAGTGCGTTTGATAGCCTGCCAAATAACGTGACTGAAAATGGAACCAATGCTAATTTCGGTACCCCCACCCCTGATAGCTCAGGCGTTACTTTAAGTGTTACTATACCCTTCATTACTAAGCAAATTCTCGGCTATTTTTATAAAGACGGCACCCCTAAAACGATCACTACGGTCGCCCCAGGAGACTTTGTGGAATTTCGCTTAAACTACGACGCCTCCGCAATCACGGCAGAACAAAGAAATATCTTTGTCGACGATTTTTTCCCCTTTAATATGGGACCCCTCACAGGAATCCCGATCACGTACGGCGGGACCGTGCCTGCGCCTCTGCCCCCGGTAACGATTGACCCCCACGGACTGCGCTGGGCTTTAGGTACTCTCCCCGCAAACAGCACCTTTATCGCCACGTTCGAAGTCCAAGTGGAGAACGTCAACTTCACGGGTAGCCTTAACAACCTCGGGAAACTCTCCGGCAACAATACCGCTGGGCTAGCCTATAGTGGCCGAGATCAAGTGGCCGTTAACTTTGGCGCACCTAATATCACCCTAGCTAAAACTGTCACTGGACCAGATGTCAATGCTATCAAGGCGGGGGAGACTTACACGTATAGCATCACGATCGCCAACCCTCAAAACGCCACAAACACCACGGTGGATGCTTTTGACATTGACTTAACCGATGTGATCCCCACTGGACTAACTTATGTACCGGGAAGTATCTCCGTCGCCGGGTCGGGTACTTTTAACCCCCCCAGTGTTATTGGTCAAAACGTCCTAGTGCACATCCTCAAACTCCCTCCTGCCGGAACTCTCAACGTGTTATTTAACGTCACGGTCGATCCAACCGTCGCTGCCGGGGCAACCTTTACAAACAATACCAACAGCACGAATCCTTATTCTCAACCCTTTACCGGAGTGGGCGACTTCCAGTACAGTGGCCTAAACAGGCACGCCCAAACGACGTTGCGCTCCAAAGGGGTGACCCTGACAAAGACCCCCACCCCACTCTTCGCCAAGATTGGAGATACTGTCACCTATATCATCACCGCCACGGTCCCCCAAGGAACCAGTGCCTATAACTTGCAAGTGGTCGATAACTACCCCTCCGCAACCCAGCTCTATCTGGATAACGCCACGAAAAATGGCTTACCCATAGTCCCTATCAACGTTCCCGGTACGGTGACCTTCCCCGTAGTCCCTCTGATAACTGCCTTGGCCACCCCTATTAATATTGTCTATACCTTTGATGTTCAGGTCACCGGTGGCACCCATGTCTCGCCCTTTATCCAAAATCAGATTGACAGTGCCACTGTTTCTTGGGAACTCTCACCCGGCGTCCCTGCAGTGCCTTTCACCGTCACTGCTCCCCTACAAGTGCGAACTCCTAATCTCACCAGTCGCAAAGAACAGCGCAACGTCACCACCGGCGGAGTTTTCACCACGACCCAGGTCCAATACAGCCCTGGTGACACCATAACCTACCGTCTGAGCTTAACAAATACCGGTGCAGAAACGGCCTTTAATACCGTTCTCACGGATATCTTAAATCCTTTACTTTCCTTTGTAGCCGGTTCTTTCATCGCTAACCTTCCCAGCACCCCCAGCTTCGCAGCCGGCACAGTCACTTGGACCATCCCTCAAATTACGGCCGGATTTACTGCTACTCTAACCTTCTCAGTAATCACTCTGCCTGGCGTGGCTTCCGGTGGAACGATCCCTGACAATGCCTCCTTTAGTTACAATACAAATGATAACGGTTTCGGCATAAGTTTCGGGCCCTTAACTACAAATACTGTCAACCTAAGATCCACACTGGTTACCATTGCAAAAGCTTCTTCTTTAGCGGTCGGTCAAATTGGGGATGATATCACCTATACCTTGACCATCGTTGTCCCCTCCGGCACTATTGCCTATAAACTAACTGTCGATGACACCCTCCCCGTCGGTCAAACCTATATTGGCCCGGCCACTCGACAAGTCCTGCCTAATCCGCCAGTCGCTGTTCCCACTTCCGTCATCGGACAATCCGTCAGTTTTCTTGACGGCAACCCCAATATCGATGCCAGCGCGGGAGTCGTTACGCTTATTTATACCTTTATAGCTAGGATCACGTCGGCTACGCACAACCCACCGTTTTCAGAAACCCAAACAAACTCCTCCCGCGTACGCTGGGCAATCGTCAGCGGTGGTTCACTGACCCAACAGGCGACCGCGACACGAAGTATTACTGCCCAGACCCCAAATATCACCATTCTCAAAGAACAGAGCAATATCTCCACAGGCATTGGCTTCACCACAGCTCCCATTACCGGACTACCAGGTAATGAAATTCGGTACCGCTTTACGATTACTTCAAATGGTGCCTCACCTGCCTTTAACATTATTCTGCAGGATATTTTGGACAGTTTTTTGACTTACAATGGCGTTGTTTCGGTTAGCACAGGGACTGTCACCCCTCCGGGAGCAGCCTTAATCTGGAATATCCCGGTTCTCAACAACGGCTCCAATGCCATCCTCATCTTCTCCACCATTATCGCTCCCGGAATTGGAGCAGGAGGTAGCATTCATGACCTAGGAACCTCCACGTATGATTCCAACGATGTCAATCCGATCACTTATAATGCCGATTCCAATCAAGTCACTCTGACGATTCCGCCGTTGACTTTGACAAAATCCGCAACGCCGGCCATTGCTGCCATCGGGGACACCATTAATTACACTTTGACTGTTACTATTCCCTTTGGGGTAGCGGCCCACAATTTAGTGGTCACCGATGTCATACCTGGCGGCCAAACCTATGTGCCTGGTAGTTGGGCCCCTGGGCCACCGCCCGTCCAACTATTTAACAAATTAATCTATACAAATCCAGTGTCCCCAGAGATCGGACCCTTAGTGTTAATCTATACGTTCCAAACAACCGTTGTCAGCGGAACGATTACCCCACCCTTTACGGAGATCCAAACAAATAGTGCTGATATTGTCTGGGATATCACCCCCACCGGGCCCTCAGCTCCACCAGTTGGTACTACCTTTAACGTCGAGATCCGCAGCCCTCACCTTACTTCCTTAAAGGAACAGAGGCTAACCCCAGGCGGTAGCTTTACTATTGGACCACTGCTGGGCATTGTCACCGGGAATGTCCTAGAATACCGGATAACCCTCACAAATGATGGTGCTGGTACGGCCTATAATGTCAATACAACCGATGTCCTCGACCCCGCGCTGACCTTTCAGGCAGTTGTCCCACCAGCACCACCAGGTTTGGTAACGTCTTCTGTCGCCCCTGGCGTTGCTGACGGAACCATCACTTGGAATGGCCTATCCATTCCTCCTGCACCTGCCGTGGGCTCTACGGTCGTCCTGGTCTTTAGTGTACTTGTCAATGCTGGTTTCGTAGCCGGTTCCCGTGTTACTGACCAGTCGAATACTGTTTATACCACCAACCCCGCTGGGACAACAACGCTCGGACCTGTACCCTCTAACGAAGTTGCCTTTAACTTCACGAACCCACTGATCAGCAAAACCGTCGACCCGAGTAATGTCTTTCTAGGCGATACCGTCACCTACACGGTGGTTCTGACGATCCCCAACGGAAATATTGCCTATACCGTCCAAGTCACGGACACATTACCTCCTACGCAGACCTATGTCCCCAACAGCTTGACTCGAAACGCAGTCTCCGTCCCTTCACCGACTCTTATTTTCCCGCCTGAGGGCACAATCAATGCCACCGGGGGCGACGTCACCATCACTTACACCTTTCAGGCCACCATAACTTCCCTGGCTGTGAGCCCGCAGGATATTCAGATTAACAGCACTACCATCACTTGGACACTCGACTCAGGTGGGCTAATTCCCGGACCACCTCAAACAGCCACGGCGACTGTTTTTGCAACTGATAGTGATATCACGATTATGAAGGAACAAAATAATATCACCACCGGTAGCGGTTATACCACTGGGGTCGTTCAGTCCACCCCTGGGGATGAGATAAACTATCGTCTCACGGTTGGGAATCCCAGTCTAAACGCCATTTTCAATGTCAAGGTTACGGATCCCTTAAGTGCCTTTCTCCAGTTTAATGGGATCGTCGTCCCACCACCAGCCGGAGTCGTAGCGCACAGCGGAGCGAACCCCGGAGGCACTGTCACCTGGGACATTGCCACAATCCCTGCCGGAACAACCTATCAAGCAGAATTCAGCGTCCTCGTCCAACCCGGAGTCGGTTCAGATACCCTAATCCCGGATACAGCCCAGGCAGTCTTTAACGCGACCTCTACCCAGCCCTTAATCACCTATGGACCTAGGACATCAGAAACAGTTTTCTTGCAAATACCTTCCTTGCAATTTGCTAAGTCCGTGCCTTCCAATCAAGTGGAATTGGGTAGCGTATTTCCCTATACGCTCACCGTGACAGTTCCCGCTGGGCTTATCGCCTATCAACTGGTGGTTGCGGATACCTTCCCCCTTGGTCAAGATTATGCCGGAAATGCTACTCGTAACGGACTCCCCGTTTCTCCCACCGTAAGCGGTCAGGTTGTCACCTTTCCTACAGAAGCCACCGTTGACGCCACGGCCGGTCAAGTAATCATAACCTACGCTTTTTCAGTAAGAGTGGTAACAGGTAACCTTGTTTCCCCCTTTACCGTAGACCAAACAAATACTGCCACCCTAAACTGGAACAGCGACCCGTTCGGAACCCCAGCTGAGCCCAAAACGGACAGCAAAACAATCACCGTGACTGCTCCATTTTCCTTCGTTAATAAAACTCAAAGTAATATTACCCAAGGGACCGGATTTATAACGAGTGAATTGGATGTAGCCGTTGGGGATATTGTCCGTTATAAGATCAGGGTCAACAGTGCTGGTGCTTCGCCTGCTTACAACATTGTGGTCACGGATATCCTCGGACCGTTCAAACAATTTGTTGGTATTGTACAGACAACTGCGGGCACCGCAGTCGGTAACGGGACCGTGACCTGGACAATTCCCTCTATTGCTCCTGGTGGAGAAGAATTCCTAGTCTTTGACATCCGAGTCTTAGCTGGGATCAGTGCTGGCGGCACGGACAGTAACACAGCAAGTGAAATCTATGATACCAACCCCACAACCCCAATCACGCTCGGTCCCACCCTTTCCAATACCGTTGTGATTAAATACCCTAATATCGGGATTAGCAAAATAGCCGATAGAGTTAACGCTGCGGTCGGCAACGTGATCACCTACACTGTAACCTTCGTTGTCCCCAAAGGGACCGTAATTTATAACGGCCAGTTCACAGATACTCTTCATGTCGGCCAAAACTATAATAATAACGCTACGTTAAACGGAGTCCCCGTCGTGCCACAAAGCGTCATCGGTCAAGTCATCACGTTCCCATCGGTACCTTTCGCCTCAGCTGGGGCGACGGATTTAGCCTTCGCCTATAGTTTTCAAGCCCTAGTTGTTTCTGCCAATGTCGACCCGATCACCCTCACAGAAATCCAAACCAATGAAGCACTTGGACATTGGGACCTAAGTCCCGGAATCCCAGCACCAGCTGTTAACAGTATGTTCGATGTGACCGTCACCAATAGTTCCGTGCAAATTAACAAAGCCCAGCGTAACGCCACCAGAGGAGAAATCTTTATTCCAGATCCCATTCACGCCGTAGTCACAGACATTGTCGAATACCGAATTACCGTCACGAACAGTGGCCCAAACACCGTCTACAACACTGTGGCCCAGGATGTATTATCTGTAAACCTCAAATTCATCGGTACCATCTCTGTCCCAGTCGGCACCATCTCCTACAGCGGGGGGAGTTTTAACGGCACGGTCACCTTCACCATTCCCACACTGGCTAGCGGGGCTTCAGCAACAGCGATTTTCTCCGTTCAAGTCCTTGCGGAAAACCTCCCTCAGATCACCAATGGTGTTACAGGGACGTTCAATATTACCTCAACTGACCCTACCAGTTACCAGGCTGTTCCTTCCAATATTACAGTGATTAAAGTAGACAAAGCTGTCCTAGCGAACCTGGTTGTGTCTGAATGTATAATAGTTGATAAAATATACAGTCAATGCCAGCAGCGGGTTTGTTTGGAAAGGATTTCTATTGATCCACCGACCGGTTATGCTTTGATTAATCTTGAGTTTCACCCCGGTGTTATTGTTCCGGGTAGCCTCGAGCTCACTCCCCTAGTGGACCGCCCAAATTTCAGCCGAGTAAAGTTTGTCGTCTCCGTGTCCTATACAGCCACCTTTAGAAATGTAGGTGGTAGCACCATCACGCAAGACCTCACCTTACCTGATTTCACGATCGATACGATCCTCTATACGCCTGCCACAAGAAGTGAAGTCTCCTTTAGTATTTTGATCGACACCCGTAGTACCTTGCTCTCGATTGACAGCCTTAACGCCATGATCTATGTGGGCGTCATCCTGATCATTTCCGTTGTTGCCCAAGTTCAGCTCTTGATCCCTTCCGCCGGTTTCTGTAGTGATGTGTGCGTTTGTGAGGAATATATCCCGCCACAAGATACAACCTGTGTAGACTTCTTAAATGAGGCTAAGACGGCCTTCCCCGTGGATTTCTACCCTTCTCAGCAATCAGGTTGCTGAAAAGGCAGTGACCCTTCTTTAATAATCTTTCATAGAAATAGAGGACTCACAGTGCATCCATTAATGCATGATACACTGTGAGTCCTGCTCTGCTTAAAAAATCCCCCACACTAATCCATCATTTCTGCTGCCCCTTTCTTTATAGCTAATCAAGTGGCTTCATTCCTTTAATCAATAAAAAGGTCATATCTATTAAGATATCTTTTTCTGTTTCCACTAGGTTATAGGCTTCTTTAAACTGTTTTGAAGACTGTGAATGGAGTCTGTAAATTTCTTTTTGCTTAAATTCTGGTAGGCCACTTTGCTCCAACCAATTACTTACACTAACTTGAGGAACAACGAACATTTCCTCTTTAATTTCTACGAAGCCTGCTTGCATTAATAAGTCACGTAAATCCTTGGGCAAAAAACAATGCCTTACTTCTTTTAGAGAAAAGATTGCTTGATAATCTGGTAATAATTCTGGCAACGGCGGTATCCCTTCACAAACCACGACCTCGCCACCTAGCTCCAGAACCCGAAATATCTCAGCAATGGCCTTTGGCAAACCATCAATTATATGGTGCAAGACCATCCTTGCAATAGCTTTATTGTATACTCTCTCCGGATAAGGCAAAGCCCGTAAATCTGCATGGACCAAATTTAAATCGGGATGCATTTGGCGAGCCTTTTCTATCATAGCCCAAGAAGCATCAATTCCGGTCACCTTAGTTCCCCTTTGTTGAAGCGCAGCAGCAACTACTCCCGTGCCCGTTCCCAAATCTAGCACTTCATCTTCCAGTCTCAAATCGGCAAAAAACAATAGACTTTCCAATAGTCCCTGATCTTTAGCCCATTGGAGTTTGTCATACCCATCGGCTCGTTTCTGATCAAAACATTCGAAAATATCAGGAAGGGTTGTTTCAACGTGAGCGGGTATAGTTACCCCGAGCGCGTTTAAGATGGCTGGATAGACCTGAAGATAGCTAATATCTTGATAAAAATCTCGTTTAAGCTGTGGTCCACGAAAGGAATAAAACCCGGTGTCCGAATGGACCCCCGTAGCCAGGCTTTGAAGGCCCTGATTTGGCCAAGGTGTCACGTAGGTGCCATCCGGCAAAATACGTTCCCAACCCCGATAATCTCCAACCATTATGCTCGCTCGTTCCTTAGGATCGAAAACTTTTGCTGTTGGTTGCATCCCATGATCAGAAATAAAGAGTACGGATTCTGGTTGACAATCCTCAATCACTTCACCAATGAAACGATCTAGCGCTTGATAAGTTTGGAGTGTTACAGGCAAACAAGCGGGATGTTGGGTAAAATGCCCGAAAAGATCAATGTCTGTAGTGTAATAAAACATAACCTTAACAGGATATGAATTATATAATCGTTGAATCGTCTGTCTATACCAGCCTAACTTACGAGTCAAATGCGCTGGGTATTCCGCAAAATAGTTTCGTTCCAGGATTTTCTGCAATTTATCAACGGGGGCAGACGCAAAGGGTTCGCTGATTCCGTATGTGGAAATAGGCCGAGGTAATAAATCCTTCGGATATCCTTCAGTTATAAAATCCTTTAAACTGGCTGGAAACGTATAATCTTCACCTGACCTAGGTTTGCCGCTCCAGAAAAAACCATCAACGGCTGGAGCTGGATAGGTAAACAGCCCCTCGATCATGCCAAAACTTAAGCTTCGTTGGTTCAGTTGATTCCACAAATAAACGGGTGCTTTCAAACCTACCGGTTGATTAGATTTAGGGTTGCTTAAACGCAGGTACTGAACGCCATGTTTGTCCGGGCTTAAGCCTGTATAGAACGACGTCCAAATATCGCACGAGTAAAAAAGACTTTGCACCCGACCATACGCCCCTTGGCTACACAACTTATCCAAGTTCGGCAAACTATCACGATGGTTTAAAATGATTTCGGGATCTGCAGCGTCAATTCCGAAAATTAGTAACTTCAAAGCTGACAACTCCTTTTATGCTTGGTATTCTAACTTTCCAACTACTATTATCCTATTCCAGCTTGTCAGCAGACGTGTTTATTCTCCGTCTCCATTTCTCGTTGCAAATTCCCAACACATCTTTTATTGAACTATTACTTCACGCATAGGGCTCACTGGCATAGTCTATAATATCCAACTTTTAAACCTAACAGCTATTTCCTTAGAGTAAAAAAAGCGGGAGGCAACCATGAAAATTGTGTTACCAAACCATAGCCTGGGAACTGGCGGAGGAGCACGCTTTGTCTGTCAATTGGCTAATGCTCTAGCGGACAAAGGACACGACATTGAAATTGTCATTCCTGAAGAAAGCTCAATTGTCTGGCCTTTACGAGTAAAAGTCACACGTGTTAAAGAGCTCCTTCCGGATGCCATACCTCCAGGAGATTTCATTATTCCAAACTTTTACACGACGGTTATGCCTGCTTGGGAATCGAGGAAAGGCCAAGTCGTCCGTTTAAGTCTTGGCTACGAACCCCTTTGGGTCAAGGATGAAATGGCCCTAAAGACCTATCATATTGATGCCCCCATTCTCTCCATATCCCAGTGGCACCGCCAAATGATTTTGAGAGGGACTGGACGCGACAGCACCGTGATCCACGGTGGTACAGATACGTCGATCTTTCATCCCTTTCCCAAACGCTCGTCTCTTACCGGCCGCAAGACTATCTTTTATATTTCACGCTCCAAAAACTATGGTTACTTTTGGAAGGGAGACGACGATTTTTGGGAAGCCTGTACCCGTTTGAAAAACGAGCATCTTGAGTTTGATATTTATGTCGTTCACCCGGAACCTGATCAGCTCGTGACTCCTATCCCTTGCGAACAGCGAACTCCACAAGACGATCATGAGATGGCTAAGCTTTATGCTCAGGCTGATCTCTATGTCTACACCTCCTATTTTGAGGCTTTTGGTCTCCCCCCCCTGGAAGCAATGGCTTGCCAAACCGCCGTCGTAACCACTGATTGTGGCGGAAATCGCGATTATGCTAAGCATAATGAAAACTGTCTCGTCGTTCCTCCGAGTGATGCAACTCAACTTGCTGAATGCATAAAACAGTTGCTGTTAAATGATGAAAAACGACAAGTATTAGCCACCAGTGGGTTTAACTTTGCCCAACCCTGGACTTGGCAGCGCACCGCTGAACAGGTGGAAGCCTTTTTATTGACTCTACTCTAGCTCCTACAAGTTTCATCAGATTAAGGCACCTATCAGTTAATAGGTGCCTTAATTGACGAATCTTTACAACCATCGCTATTTATTTTTTTGTCTATTGTTAATCCAAACTGAGTCACATTGTGCTCCGCTACCTATAGAACAACTAGTAGAATCTATCATCGAGAAGTTATTTTCCTCCAATAATTCAATAACCTCTTGATGCAATTTCTGTCCTTGAAAATATTGAATTGTTTCCGTTTCTATATGCATTATTTTAATTGTAGACAATAAATCTCCCATCCCTTTGAGAACTTCATAAGTCGCCCCTTCAACATCAATTTTTATAACATCAATAAATTCTAAATTATAGTCTTTACATAGAGTTTTCAACGTATAACAAGGTAGATCTTTAATAATTTCTCCTCCATATTGATCTCCTCTTTAAAAATTCCATGAATACCTTGAATATCTTTTTATGATAATCAATGATTCCATCTTTATCACAAATAATAGCATTAATAGGTGTAATTACTTTAAGATCTTTCATATAATTATTATAATTATCAACTAATCCCTCAATCGCGAATACATTTGAAGCTGGAAACTCATCTTTTAATAATAAAGCATCTTTAGCATCTAAAGCACCAACTTCAAATATAATTGATATTTGATCTTTGGTGAAATTATTATTAATTAAAGATATAAAATCAGAGATGGCGATTGAATTACGATTTGACATGTTTTCAAGCACCTCCACCCACAAGAAGTTTCACGACTTTCCGGCTTACGTTTTGGACCAAGTATTCTGGCGGAGGCTCCCAGTCCAGCCCCTGACTTAAAACCGTCCTCACTGCCCGTAAGATGGCTTCTGGTTCGCAACCGGCAATCAGGTTACTCCCTGACTCTAAAGTTTCTGGTCGTTCAGTCACGTCACGCAGCGTTACATTCGGGATTTTGAAGAGACAACACTCCTCCTGAACGGTTCCACTATCGCTCAAAACACAGTATGCATTTTGCTCCAAACACACAAAATCAAACAACCCTAGAGGTTCCACGACTTGAATGCCTGTTCCAGCTAAGGTCCTGTTCTGCCTCTCCAACTGAGAACGTGTGCGAGGATGAAGACTGCAAATAAGGGGCATCCCGTATTCATCCGCTAACCTATGCAGTGCGGTGATAAATTTGGTCAGGCGTTCCTCGTCGTCGACATTTTCGGCCCGGTGCAAGGTCACTAGAAAATAGCCTTTGGAGACTACTCCCAGCGCCTTCAGAGCTTGACTTTGGGCAATTTTATCTGAATAATGACTGAGGACCTCCCCGATCGGGTTACCCGTGACGTAAATACGTTTTCCCTCAATCCCTTCCCTGAGCAAATTAGCCCGGCTTCGTTCCGTGTAAGGCAATAAAATATCGCTGCAATGATCAACCACTCGTCGGTTAATTTCCTCTGGCACCCGGTCGTCATAACAACGGTTGCCCGCCTCCATATGGTAAACCGGAATTTGTAGCCTTTTCGCAACCATCGCCGCCAAGGCACTATTGGTATCCCCTAAAATAAGCAGGCGATCCGGCTTTTCCTTGAGCATCACCTGTTCACACCCACGGAGTATCTCACCGATTTGACCCATCAAGGTTGGGGCTCGGCAATCTAGTAAATAATCCGGAGACCTCAGCTTTAATTCAGTAAAAAATATATCACTTAATGTCCGGTCAAAATTTTGACCGGTATGCACGAGAATATGCTCACATAGGTCATCTAAGAGAGGTATGATCCGGCTCAGCCGAATGATTTCTGGACGCGTACCTAATATGGTCATAATCTTCATTGTAGAAGTCCCCTCCATCATAACCACTCCGGAAAGAGCTCTCTTGCTCTATCTTTAACTCTATCATCACAATTAACCCCATACAGGCTCATATTTTCGCCATGCCAGCGGTACTTAAGGAGCTGTTCATCCAGAAATCCACAAGGATAATTTCGCAATAGACGTAACCACATATCGTAGTCATGGGCTGTCGGCAAAGTCTCGTCAAATCCTCCCGTCTTCTCTAAAACGGACTTCCTCATCATGACGGATGAACCGTTGATAAAACAACCTTCCATTAGTTTCAGAACCATGTCCCGTTTATTCTCATAGTAAAATGAATGTATTTCATCACCTGGCTTCCCCACCGCATCTACGATGGTAAAACTCGTATAACTAAAGCCAAGCGAAGCATCGCTCTCCATCTGGAACACCTGCTTAGCTGTCTTATCAGGCACAAACATATCATCGGCACTTAACCAGCAAACGTATTTGCCAATTGCTTGATTAATTCCACGGTTCAAGGCACTGGAGGTTCCGCCATTTTGTTTATAAATATATTGGATTTTCGATAAATACGGCCTAACAACCTCTGCTGTATTGTCTGTTGAACCATCATCGATGACTAAAATTTCGATATTTGGGTAGGTCTGGTTTAGAACACTCTCGACTGCTTGGGTAACGTACCTAGCGTGATTATAGGTAGGAATGACCACACTAACAAGCGGCATCAACATTTGATTCCCTCCAGTTTGTCAATCTCATTAAATTCCTATATCCTACCCGAGGACACCTCATCCCTATTTTCATAAAGGAATAGCATTAAGCTCCGAAGGCAGTACTCGATGCTCCAGGTTTAATCTACCACTAGCATCTTTTCCCCAAACCGAGATTTGGAGAGAGTTATAGACAGTCATAAACTGAAATTCAAAGGCATCAAAATTTGCATAATAGCTTTTGTTCAACACTTCTCCAGGTGCAACCGCAATAACCGCAATGGCATACTGCACTTTCGTTGCTCCCTCAACATAAAAGCCAATAATTTCAACCGAATCGCCAATGAGGCCATCATTAACGATTCTCACAGTAAGGGTGGATGTCGGCCTCGTACCAGCAATAGCTGTATTTTCTAGGATACCTGTCGTCACATATAACATTGTTTAACCCTCCTCTCACCCTCTTCAGGAGTTCACATCACTAGAACATCAGCCAAAATTAACCCCCAGCAAATCCAATACTGTTTGAATGGGATTGAGTACTGTCACTGTAGAAGAACCGGCAAACAGCAGTCCCACTGCTAGGTTATTCGTGTCCAGTACTAGTGAACCGCTATCTCCCGGTGAGGATATATTGGTCGTGATAATTTGGTGATCAAAGCGGAGAATCCTTCCAGGACTGTACTGAACATCCACTAACGCGTCGAGAAGAGTAATTTGACCAAACGTTAATCCAGAGGTCCGTCCAGATTTCTTGACTTGCATATCTAGAACTGGTGCGGTAACTCCTTGAACCAGACCAATTTCGAGAATATCTGGAATAATCATGCTGTTCTCCAGCGGTTCGCCAATCGCACAATCCACCTCATTGAGGGTAGGGTAATCAGCTAAATTAACAAACTGTTTCAGGCAAGCAATTATATAAGGTCGATCTGCGTAACCAAGATCAGTGTGGACAAAATCGATAGGCCCTGGTTGATAAATTCGATCGTTGATGCTTGCCCTCTGGTCGTTACCGTTCGTGGCATTCGCTAAGACATGATTGTTCGAAAGGATCATCGGCTGCGCAGTAGAGTTATCATAAACCACTGCTCCAAACGTCCCTGCTGTAACCAAAAAATGTCCTATACTTACTCCCGGTGGAGCAGGCCTTACCTTTACCGTACGCGCTTGGAGTGGTTCTAAACTTTCCCCGTTAAAAGCTTTGATTTCCCCTATTTCAACCACATCCGTTACCATACCATTGACGGTTTTAGGAACAAGTTCATGGTCAGCCAGTTGCTCAGGTAAAAGTTTTTTGCTTACCAAAGCAACGATCGCTTCCTGATTCGTTTGGATTCCCCGAACGGTTTTATAGCCATATCCCACCCCGATAACCTGAGGGAGAGTTAGTAAATCCCTTTTGCTACTGTCATCCAGTTTAGCCATCAAAAACCCTCCAACGCATTACTACAATTATTATAGAAGCCTAATCCCAACACACCCTCTAAATAATCTTGTTATGAATAATATGAGCATCCTCGACGACACTTCCTGGCCAATTGAATAGCCAGTTTGTACCACAAAATACCTCATAGATATGATTTTAGGTCATACTCTATGGTATTCAACATAACAGAAAATGGAATCCTGACCGGCATTATACATCCGAGAAAAGAAGCCTTCTGGAGGGTGCGCTTCAAATACAAAAGCGACCGTTTGGGTCGCGTTTGTATCAATCTGATTAGAATTTTATGGTACAAATGTGATGATGTTCTCATCTATAGTTAGGCCTGTAGCTCCTGTATTAACTCTAGTAGCTGTTGTTACAATGACTCTAATAGAGTACGTTGTGCTAGCGGTAGTGGCAGGAGCTGTTTCTACATACGTGGCAGTAACAGGATATCTTTCAATGCCTGCAGCTGCTCCAGTTCTATTACCGTCTCTGGTATTAATTAACGTTGCATCTCTATATAATCGCGATTCAAATACAAACGTAAAGTTTGAAAGAACATCGAAGTTAAGAGAATAAGCATAATCAATTTTGAGTTTCTGATTGATCACAACGCTTTGAGTGACACTCGCAATTGTAACTTCGGTACTTAATGGAGGATAGACAGTGATTGGACCAGTTGCATTAACAAAAGCTAACGTTGGAGCACCAGCTGTTGCTCCTTGGATCCCTTGCGTTCCTTGAATTCCCTGCGTTCCTTGAATTCCTTGCGTTCCTTGGGCTCCTGTTGGTCCTGTTACTCCTTGAATTCCCTGTATACCCTGCGTTCCTTGAATTCCTTGCGTTCCTTGGATGCCCTGCGTTCCTTGAGGTCCTGTTGCT
>Ga0209125_1001296_pt1 | contig 24129 bp, 25 predicted proteins | sample BarGraIncub1131A_FD_184503 | JGI IMG/M metagenome (GOLD analysis project Ga0209125, IMG submission 184503) | Arctic peat soil microbial communities from Barrow, Alaska - Barrow Graham LP Incubations 11-31A (SPAdes) (version 2) | ecosystem: Environmental > Terrestrial > Soil > Wetlands > Peat... | reverse complement strand
GATGGGATAAACCGCTTTATCGGTACTTAAAACAATCATTCGTTTTACTCCATGTTCAAAGGCGGAATCCAACACATTTTGGGTTCCCAGCACATTGGTGTTTACCGCTTCGATTGGGAAAAATTCGCACGAAGGAACTTGTTTTAATGCAGCAGCATGAAAGATAAAATCCACTCCGCGCATCGCGTAATCGACACTTCGTTTGTCTCGTACATTCCCAATATAGAATTTTACCTTGGGATTATTAAGCCGATGCCTCATATCATCCTGTTTCTTTTCATCCCGCGAAAAAATACGAATTTCCTTGATGTCAGTATCTAAAAAACGGTTAAGCACGGCATTCCCGAAGGAGCCGGTACCACCGGTAATTAAAAGTGTTTTGTCTCTAAACATAGATGCAATATTTTTAGTTTTTCAATTTGTTTTATTCGCATTTATTTAAGAAATGCTTTTCTAAAAGTGAGGCCTTTTCTAAGACTGTTGGGTAGTTGATTAAGACTGCCCTGTATTTTCCTTTAAATACAAATAAACTGCCGGCAGCAACTCCAATAATACCATGCTGTTGTATTACATTACCGATATCTTCCATTGTACCGGCACCACCCATCACTGTAATGGGAATATTGATAACTTCCCTGATTTTATTAATCAAATTCATATCATAACCCTTCATTACTCCATCCTGATCAATTGAGTTTACAACAATCTCCCCAGCGCCCAATTTTTGCATTTCAATAGCAAAACTAACCGGATCAATGCCTGTTGGTTTTATACCATTATGGATGTACAATTCATATTTATTGCTCAATGCTTTTTTCTTAACATCAAGGACAACGACGACGCTTTGATTGCCAACCCGTTTAGCCATCTCAGATATTATTTGTGGATTTTCAATCGCAACTGAACTAATTGCAATTTTTTCAACACCCAGTCTGAAAATTCTTTGAGCATGTTCGAGTGTTTTTATACCTCCACCATAACAAAATGGCATTCGGCATTCAGTGGCAAGGTTTTCTATCATTTTGTAGTCAGGTTCCTGGTTGTATCTCGATGCATCAATATCTAATACAATGAGTTCATCGACTTCTTTTTCATTGAATATTTTTACGGCATTTATCGGATCACCGACATACTTTGGTTCCTTGAATTTGGTTGTTTTAACGAGACCTTTGTTGTGAACCAATAGGCAAGGAATAATACGTGGATAGAGCATATCTAAAGGTTGGCAAAGTTTTGTAATAATTGAATCCCATTTGCATGGCTTTTTTCCGGATGAAATTGTATGCCATATATATTGTCTTTATTCACAGCGCTTGCATATGTTATGCCATAGTCTGTGGTTGAAATGATATCCTCCTCATCATTACATACAAAATAATATGAATGCAGAAAATAAAAGCGAGATTGATCACTAAATCCTGATAATAAATGACAGTTATTTACAGGTTTAATGCTATTCCATCCCATATGTGGCAAACGGGTAGTATAGGGAATTAATGTGGTGTCAAATATTTTTACTTTGCCATCGATCCAACCCAGACCTGGCAAATTACCCTCATCGCTTGATTTTGCCAGCATCTGCATTCCGACACAAATACCAACAACCGGAATTTTGTTTCCCAGTATTTGTTTTTCAAGTTCTTCCCTCATACCGGAAGCATTCAATTGTGACATAGCATAGTCGAATGCACCAACGCCGGGGAGGATTATTTTTATCGCTCCTTTGATATCTTCTTTTTTGCGGGCAATCTTTGTTTTAATGTTTAGACGTTCGTAAACATTTGCAAAAGCCCTGATATTGCCTAATCCGTAATCAATAATTGTAATCATTTTTTACGTTTCTTTACTTTTTCAACTCCCAGTAAATACAACACCTTTGCACCCAATCTGAATATGGTTTGTTGATTTTTGTAATCCCAATAAAACTTTTTAGGCATGGTAAAGTAGTGGCGAAGTTCTTCTGAGGTAATTCCCAGTTTTGTTGCTATGTATTTAAACTCATCTTCAATGGTAGCCGGATCGTAGGCTGGGTTCTTAAGTTTTTTGAGTGCTTCTTCACGTGTCATTTGACTGGTGAGAATTAAACTTGAGTATTGTACTTTCCGTGTATCATATCCAAAACGTTCAGGCAACCAATATCCTTCGTAAAACTTAGTAAACCTTGATTCAAAATGTTTCTGAGGATAAGGCTTCCAGCCATATTCTTTTTCCAAAAGCGATAATGCATCTTCCTTTATAAAAGGCATATAATTTAGCGGTTTTATTACTTTAACCCCCTTAAAGTATTTTAAATATATTTTGTGCCTATATATAGAACTGAAAGGATATGTTTCCATTTTAATGGTCCCAAATTCTTTTCTGATGTCGTCATTTTGTACCATATCGGTACCATAATAAAACCATTCCATTGGGTATTGAACACATTCAGTGGCAAAATTCCCACCATTTAAAATGTATTTAATTTTGTATTTTTCAGCAAATTGATATAAGGTTGCAACAAAAGCATGGTCTTGGGGGATATCCAGATGAGGAACACCCGATTTAAAGAATGCCAGTTGAAAATCTTTCATTTCTTCCCAGTTGATCACTTCTGTATAAAGATCCAGGCCAAGCTTATCAATCATGACATTGATGTTGTGAACCGCTAATTCAGAATTCCATCCTCCATCCACATGAAAAACCAGGGGGCGTAGTCCAAACTCCTTGACTGCCAAATGCAACATATAGGAACTGTCAACTCCTCCACTAATGCCTAGCAGACAATCGAAATCTTTCCCCTTACCGGATTGTTTTATTTTCCTGACTATATTTTCTAATGCTTGTTTTCCCTTATCATCGGTATGCCAATTTGGTTTTACATCGTTTTGAAAATCATGGCAATGGTCACAAACCCCATTTTCATCAAAGGAGATGTTGGGGTCTGTGGTGTCCATGACGCAGTTGGTGCAGATTTGGTAATCTTTTTTATTGTTCATTTCTAATTATCTTTTTTTGCATTGCTGAAAATAGTGAAGCTGGTAATAAAAAAATCTTATCTGATTTTACTTTACATTATTTTTTCGTATAAATCGATATATTCCTGCAGACGATCATTTTTATTAAAGTTTTTAACTGCACGTGTTCGACATTTAACTGAATAATACTCTTTACCTTTTTTCTTAATTGTATCAATTGCATCCAAAAGACCCTTAAAGTCATTTTTACTAACAATAATACCAGTCTCAGAATCAATAACCTCAGGGCAAGCTGTTGCATTATAAACTACAGCAGGAGTACCGCATGCCAAGGCTTCGGCTGTGGTTAGCCCAAAAGTCTCCTCTACAGATAGATTGAGAAAGACGTCTGCAGTTGCATATAGATCTTTTAATTGTTCCTGGTTTTCAGTTCTGGTAATGCCAATAATATTAAATGGCAAATCTTTTATCTGGGCGTCGTCTAAACCAACGAGTACAATAATATCATCTTTTCCAATAATTTTACTGAGCTCGATAAAATCATTCAATCCTTTCCTCTTACCCCATGGGCTGGAGACCCCCAGGATCATAAAACGATTAACGATTTCTAATTTTTCCTTTACGTTACAGTAATTTTCATTTTTAAACAAATCTATGTCGATACCATTATAAATCACGTGCCTAGGAATATCTCGCATAAATGAATTGTGAACTATACCATCTAGCCAATTTGAAACCGTCACAACTCTCATACTTAAAACAGATGTGAATAATTCTTTTTTAAGTCTATAATTTTTTCTTGATCTGTCAATTAAAAAACTTGCAGGATACTCTTTTGTCTGCGGGCAATGATTACATTCAGTCATCCATTTATTGCATCCTATAAAATCAAAATGTGCACAGTGTCCGGTAATCGACCAGCAATCATGGAAGGTCCATACTACAGGGATAGATGCTTTTGCCAGAAAATTAAATAAGACCTCAATATTGATATAATAACCATGAAGATGGTGCAAATGAATGATGTCAGGTTTAATCGCTTTAATTTGAGCAATCAATTTCCTCGTTGCTTGTTTTGAACCTAAACAATGACGGTCAAAAAAGCGAGTTTGTAATCCATGAAGAAATATGCCCCAATTTGATTCAATTTGTATTAAATTAGATTTGCTCGTCCTTGGAAATCGGCCAAAAGCAATAAAGCTTTCCCATCCTTGCTGTAAGGCGAGTATTCCCAAGGATTCCGCCATTCGTCCAGTTGAACCGGTATTACCTTCAACGCAAATTTGGAATAGTTTTGGCATTTTATCGGGTACTGAAACGCAAGTTTAATAATTAAAACTTATATTGAAGTTTGCTAATAATTAGTAACTTCTCAAAAATTTAGATTCTGTTTAAGAGAGTTTTTGTTGTTCTAAAGTCTGTTAGGAGTAAATGATAAATAACTATGTGTCTAAAATTGAAATAAAACTTGCAGCTGCCATTTCTGGATTTATTTTTTGTCCATTAATGTGCGAGTTCTCTGACATTTGGATTAGTTCTTCATCTGTTGAATTGATAATTTGCAACATTTTTTTTTCGAGATCTTTTATTTTATTGGATTTAAAAATGTATCCGTTGTAATTATGAATCACAAAAAGCGGAGCACCACCACAAGCATCTGAACAAATTATTGGCAAACCACCGGCAGAAAACTCATGAAGTACTAGTGCCCATTGTTCTTTCTTACTTGGTAAAACAAAACATCCATAATTTGATATTACGTTTACCAGTATTTCTGGCTGCATAAAATCCAATAAATCTATATTTGAGAATGATGCAATATCATTGGATAATGAGCCATTCCCAATTATGCATAACTCCCAGTCCTTCTTTTGGTCACTTAAATTATTCCACGCTTTAACAAGCAAATCTGCTCCTTTAATTAGTTCTAACCTACCGACATATAAAAATCGATGTGGATATTTTTCTTTTTTCTTTTGTAATGATTCATTAAATTCGAAATTAAAAGCTTTTATGTCCGCACTTAAGCAATTAAATATGATTTCATTATTTTTAAAGCCTAATCTTTTGGCGTACTCATATTGATAAGGACCAGCTACCCACGCATGACTAAAAAATCGAGTTTTAATTAATGGGAATAAAAATGATGCAATGCGTTGCTTTGGTGTTTTCCACCAGATATCATCAAATCCGCAAACAACGGGTATATTTTTCTTCCTAAGTTTTCTGACAGCAGCAAGATATCCCATATCCATCCAACCGGAAATATAAACTATATCCGGGTTAGAACTAATTACAAATTCTTTTAGTTGCTTATGCGAGAATGCTGACCGATTATAATAATGTATTTTGTCAATAACTGGAGGTTTGTAAGGCGTCAATTTTTTATGATCCCAATAAATTACGTGAACTTCAGCATTATATTTTTCAATATATTGTTTAAATATAGGAATTTGATAGCCTATTAGATCCGAATAAAGGTATAGTATTTTCATGCGCTATTAATGTAAATTCTCGAATAAGATTTTTTTAACCTTTGCTGGAACTCCAGCGGCTAGAACACCTGAAGGAATATTTGAAGTTACAACCGACCCCGCTGCTATAATGCTACTATCTCCAATTGATACACCTGGCAAAATTATTGTTCCATAACCAATCCATACTCCATTTCCTATGTCAATATCTTTAGAATAACCATTACCTGCTGCTCTATTCGCAGAACCAATTTCATGAGTTCCTGTAACAAAACTGACCTTTGATGAAATGTCACAATTTCTCCCAATTTTAACATTGCTTTCACCTCCTGTGAAATAAGTCCCATCGCCAATAAATGTATTATCTCCTATTTTTAATCTAACTCCTTGTATTTTTATATTCATTACTCTTACATTATTGCCAATCTCTGATCCAATTAGTTTAAGAAGAATTCTTTTGATGGAAAATAATCTTGATCCTGGAAGAATAAAAAATAACCAATTAACAATATATGATATCATAATGTTAGTAACTTAAATAATCGGGATGCCTGTAATTTATTGTTTTTATTATTATATACAAATGATTGAGCTTTACCTCCAAATTCAATGATTTCATCTCTGGTTAATTCGAGTAATTTTTCAAGTGTAACTTTATATCCCTCAATAGATTCATCCTCGAAGGTGAAGGCGTAATTAAAGTATTCATCTGGAATTCCAGTCAATTTATTGGTAACCAATGGTATTCCTGAAGCCATATATTCAATTGTTTTCGATGGAAATGAATATTTGGTGTAATTTTCTTTTGAGAATCTTGGATTAACCAATAGAAAAGAATTGCGCTGATCGTTTATAATGATCTGATTTGCCTGGTATCCAAAATATTTAATTCTTTTATCTTGAATCATGCATGAATTGATATATTCTATTATGTCCCCATTCCCAAATAGATGTAACCTAATCGATACATTATTTATTTTCATAAATGCCTCAATTAAAGTTTTAACACCAAATTTAATATATAGACCACCACTATAGTGAATCGTTTTTATAGCATTAAAATTCGTATTTTTATTAGTGAGCTCAATTTTATTTTCATCAACTAACCCTTCAATTATAATTACTTTTTTATTCTTGTAATTAAATCTCTCCTTTATAGATTGGGTTAATACAATGTAATATTTAGTGTGTCTGATTATGAAATTTTGTATAGAATATACAATTTTGTCTTTTGTCCGAATTTTGTCATTCAAGATATACATTAACTCCGGCAAATCAGTTATAGTTATAATAGATTTAATTCTTAATATTTTTGAAAAGATCAGCGATATAACGGATGAATATAAGTGCAAAACGTCGAACATTATGTGGCTGTTCGCATGTCTATTATTTGCTCTCCATTGTGTAATGAAATATGCAAGTTGTATTCCATTGATTAGTGATTTTAGATATTTGTTTTTAGTGTAAAACAAATATCTAAAATTGACTGAGTTTGCTATCTCGCTAGATCCACTAATACTAGATTTCAAGTTAAACTCGGGCAATGATAGTATTTTTATATTAAAGGTCTCAGCATTTTTTGCCATACCTTCAATAAGCAACCTATGATATTTTTGAGCTGCTGCATTAGGGTTTCCTGATTTGTTAGTAATCATTTCTGAAATAAGCTTTTCGGAACAAATCACTCCGATAAATAAAATGTTTACTTTATTGTTCATCTTAATGCTATTGAGGCTCTGATTTTATTTTTTGGTATTGAAATAGAAGATTTATTAGTTCATATGATAGCTGATTAGAAAAGATATTGCAAAATTGGAGTGACATATAGTTCTCTGGGTTTTAAAACACCTTGTCAAATTAGTGCTTTACTATTATATTGTGAAGGTGATATTATTGAACGTAGTACTATTTTATTTGGCGGTTATTTTATTTTGCGGCAAAAATATTATTATGATTTATGTTGGGAATAACAATTTATCTTTTTTCACATCTTTATTAGTACTTAATTCCGCATAATCATCTGATTTGGATTGATTTTTTAATAATATGCAATAGATATAGTAAAATGTAATAAGACGTGAAAAACCAAGCGGCATAAATAGTGCATTTCCCTTTATATTGGCAACAATTAGAGTCAAAAAAAATGTAAGGGACAATAGTATATTTGTCGTATGCTTAATGTTTCTTTTAAACATGTAATATAGAAAAAATAGAATCAGCAATAGATAAAATATACCACCAATAAATATAGAATTTATATATCCTATATCTGATTGTTTTATCCCCGCGAAAACTGTTCGACCTTCACCAAATAATAATCCAACAATATTTGAAGGCAAAAAAACCATGTTCTCAATCATAATGGAATAACCAGAACTTGAATCTTGCCCTTTGGAAAATTTAATTGTATCCTCGAAGAAACTTAGGCCCCACTTGAATGATTCTACGTTATTACGATACAATTCGGATTGAGAAAGCAAGAAATATGCAACAGATATCGATAAGCTAAAAAACAATATATGTTTAACGCTTATATTTCTGCGCAATACCATTAATGAAATCGTTATAATAAGAACTGAAAATCCAATCCTTGCATTAAAAAGTATTGAAATGAATAAAAATAATACTGGAATTGCATATAGAATATTTTTTTTTACAGAAATAATACATACTGATAAAATAAGTCCCTGTATTATTCCATAGTCGTAAACCGAGTTTTCGGCAATGGTGAATCCTCTAAGCCACTTCTCGGCATAATTTGCGGAAGTTAATGACTCTCTAATAATTGATTCCCTTATATAAATATTTATTTCCGGGTTGAGAATTAAAAAGAGAGTTATTAACGATGCAATAAATCCAATTTGAACAATAATCGCTTCCCATGTTTTTTTTAAAATCAGGTCCTTGAAGTAGTACATAAAAAAGTATGGAATACAAAAACTTTCCAAGAACCAAATTAAATGTTTGTAGGGGACATCATATGCTGTCCCATTTCCTGAGAAACCGGCAAAAATAGAGTAGATTATAAGAATAATACAAAAAAATATTTCATTTTTAAATAGAGTTATAAACGACTGCGATTTTTTTGATGTAATTATATATCCAACCGAAATTAACAATAATAATTTAATTAGACCAAAATCAAAATATTGAAAAATAGGATTATATAAATATATATATAGAAGAAGTAATAAAAAAGGATATTTAAAATTTATTTTTTTCATTTATTTTGGTCATAGAAAACTGAAAATGGATAACTAGTTTTTTTTCCATTTGAAAATTAATGAAATACAAGCGAGTATGAATAATTTATCATAGAACAATGAAATAGATTTTAGCAGATACGAAATCGCCTTGACTTTATGTTTTTTATAACGCGCAAATAATTCAAAGTTGCGTAAATAAACTTTTGCCTTTGCTCTTTCGTATAGATCATTTTCCTTAAAAAGTTCAATTGTTTTTAGATGCGAATTTGATACTAATTCCCATCTTTCAACCTTGGCAGTTAATTCTGTAAGTCTGTAATATCCGAGAAATTCGTCTATGAAACCTATTGGGTATTTATTCGATATTTTTAAGTTCATATAGTAATCCTCGGCAAGTATCTCTTCATCATAATATCCCAGTTCTTCAAATATTCTGGTTCTAAACATGTAGTTAACCGGCGGATGAATTTTGAAGAGAATAATGTCCTCAAATAACCAGCCTCCTTTTAAGTGTCTGTTGGCATTATCATAATCTTCAAATAACGTTGATTCCTCATTAACATAGAATGTTTTTCCATAGCACATTGGATAAAAATAGTTATTCTCCAGGAAATCAACTTGTTTTTCAATTTTGGTTGGTGTCCAAAAATCATCTGATGCGCAAAATGTTAAATATTTTCCTGACGAAAATTCTTTGATACCTCTATTCAATGTGAAGGCTATACCATGATTTTCTTGGGAAACAAGATTTAACTTATACTTCTTTTTCAGTTCATTAAGCACTTGAAGGCTATTATCTCTTGACCCATCATCAATAACTGTTAATTCTATGTTTTTATAAGTTTGGTTAATAATACTTTCTATGCATTCTGTAATGTAACGTTCATGATTATAGCATGGCACAATTATAGATACCAAAGGTTGATCGTCGTATTTATTGGTTCCCATAGTTAATTTTGTCAGATTGAAACAACTCCCTTACTTTTTAATTAATTGAATGGCCATTTTCTTTAATTCATTCAGTTCTTCGATCTTTAAAAAGTGGGCGGAGAACAAATATGTTACAATACCAAACAATGTCCCCATAATTAATTTGGGGAAATCTCCTAAAGTTAGCATCGTAATTCCATACACACATATTGACATAATTAATGTAGCGAAAATGACAGCCCGCATTTCCTTAATTTGCAGCAAAGCACCAAAACGGAATATTTTACCCGGATAATATGCATTAATAAAAAAAGCGATAAAGGAAGTGACGAAGTGACCAATCACTATAGCTTTTAAACCCAAGGGAATTGTGATAATCAAAGCGGCAATTGACAGTGGTATTTTGGAAATGTCCACTTTTAAAAATAAATCACTCCGTCCAACTGCATTAAGGATGCTCATATTCAATGCGCTGATTGGCGTAATCATCCGGGCAAAGCAGAGCCATTGAATTAGTGGAACAACTGGCATCCATTTATCTGTCAAGAAAAAGTGTATAAATGGTTCTGCTAAAAGTGCAAAAAGTGTTAAAAGAGGCATAACAAAAAATACGGTTATACGCATCAACCTCCCATAAACAGAAACCATTCTTTCACTGTCGTTTTGCAATGAGGTTAAGATGGGGTAGGAAACACCTTGAAGAATACTTGAGATCGTACCTGACAATAACTCTGGGAATTGCATTGCTCTTGTATAAAATCCCAAGTCTTTGGCTAAAAATTTCCTGCCAATAATTATGGAATACAAATTATTCATAATTGTAGCAAGTAAACCGGCAGCTAATAACTTTGAAGAAAATCCAAAAAGTTGTTTTAATGAGGAGATACTAAAAACTAATTTAGGCAGCCACTTATTATAACTAAACAAAAGAAGAGTTCTGATTATTGATGCGCTTAGACCTTGAATGACTAATGACCATACCCCAAATCCACGATAAGCTAAAAATATTCCCAACGATCCACTGATAGCTACTGAAAACAAGGATATAATTGCAGGCGTTTTAAAATCAAGTTTTATGCTGAGGCGAGCTTGTTGAACTATTGCTAACGCACCTATCGGTATATTTAAAGATAAAACCCTGGTTAACAGGGTTAATTCTGGTGTATTATAAAATTGAGCAATTAATGGAGCAGTAATATAAAGAATAAAATAGAATACTAAACTTACTAAAAAATTAAAATAGAAAATAGTAGAATAATCAACTTCGGTTCTATCTATTTTCTGGATTAGTGCATTTGAGAATCCACTTTCGACAAAAAGCTGTGATATAGCAAAGAAAACAGCCAACATTCCAATCAATCCATAGTCGGAAGGTAATAGCAGACGTGCAAGAATGATTCCGATGGCAAAACTAATACCTTGAACTGCAAAAGATCCAAATGCACTCCAGATCATTCCGTTTGCAGCTTTTGATTTTAAAGATTTATTTGTCACCTTTAGTCATATATCCGTTTATTTTCTATGTGGTAATTCATCGCTGCTTGCAGCGTAATAAAAAATTAATCCATCAAGATCCCGTCCGATTGTAGAGGGGAAAATATTCATCATAAACAATACATTTTAATTTATACAATGATAATGTTTTGAAAAGCTGATCGGGGAATTATATTCGGAGTTTTCAAGTTATCGAAATTAACTAAATGTTAAAATTAAATTTTAGAGAAAATTCATCGTCCAAAAGAGAATAAAAATATCATTAAATTAAAATGAATTATTTCATTCATTTTTGGACTACAATACGTATAAATGTTTCATCGGTGCCATTAAAAGGTGAAAAACCTTTTGTCTCAATCGCCTCTATAATTTTGAGTCCGGCATTTTCGAATGTAGCACATAATTCTGTAAAATCGAGAAATCGCCTATAATGATTCTCATAAATAAAGGCGTCATGTTCATCTTGAACTGGTTTTCCCTTCATATAAATTTCATTTCGTTTACCACGCACTTCAAGATGAAAATAACCACCATCTATTAATACATTATTAACCCAATGTAATACTGCATCTTGTTGTTCTTTAATAATTGAGTGTAATGAAAATCGGCTGTATACATGATTACATTTCAAATTCATATTCAAGTCGGCAAAGTCATGTATTAGGAATTCGAGATTTTGCATAGGATAGGTTCTAGAAAGAAAGTTTAATTCATTCTCACATTGATCAACCGCAAGAATTCGAATACCTTGCTGTGCAAAATAAACCGCATCTCTTCCATTACCGCAACCTAGTTCAATAAGAAAATCGTCTTTATGTACATACTTATTAAGAACATGATGAGCAAAAAGAGACGGTAAAAACGGTTCTTTTTTATGCTCGTAGTATTTTTCCCAATACAATTTATCATTAATCATTTGTTTGTTATTTGTATGTAATTTATAGTTAATATAATGTAAGAAATGTTGTTTCATTCGTTATGTATTGACAATAAAAAATCATTTTTTATTGTTTCTTTAATCAATGTTGAAGCCCCACTTGGAGAATTGACGAGCAGTTCTTTTAATAGCTTTTGGCGCAATGGTTTTAATGGATCTTCTCCACTCAATAACATTTGAAGAGTATGTTCCAATTCAGTTTTATTATGTACCCAATAAAAACCTTTTGCAAGTTTGGACGCAAACTTGTTAAAACCGTTAATTCGATGTGTGTAAATAATTGGTTTACCTGTCATGAAAAACTCATATAAAATCGATGACATATCAGAGATCAGAATGTCAGTTGTTAGAATAGTATCTTGATAATCATTGGAAAAATCTATTTTCGCATTTCTCATATTATCAAACAAAAGGAGCATTTCATCGTATTTTGCTTGAGAAAGTTCCCCAGTATTCAAAAAATTCTGCATGCACAACGGATGTGGTCGAAAAAGAAAATCTATTTCTATGTGTGTCTCTATAAAATTTAGCAAATAGTCTTTGTAATCAAAAAAATGGCAAAAACCTTCACTTGTTTGCCATCGAGGTGTCCAAAGTATTCGAATTAATTGTTTTTCAAGGCCTAGTTTCCATGTACTTCGTGTTGTAGATGGTTTATTTAATATATAATCAGTCTTAGGAGAGCCGGAATTAATTATGTTTATTATTGGGAATATCTGAGAAAACTTCTTTGCAACATCTTCCTGTTCTTCGCTGTGTGCTACAAAATAATAACTGACATTTTTAAAGAAATCAATTGGATGAGTAGTTTTATCTACGTCTCCTTCATATAGAAGAGTACCATAATAAGGAACATAGCACACTCGCGCAAATAATGAAACATAAGCAGATGTGTAAAAGAAGGGGAATTGTGAATCATAAGGAGTCTGAAAGAAAATATAGTCAGGTGATAGTTTCTGTAAATCAAGCCAGCTTTTGTTTTTTACATTATAGCCGGGAATAAAGACAATTTTTTTTTTCTCTAGAAATTCTATCATTCCACCCTCATGAAACTCATTATCGCTGAAAGTCGAATGCATATAAGGAACGGCAATTATAGACACAATAAAGTCAGAATCTGCAAGAATTGTTTGATAAACAGATTCCAATGCGCCCCATAGACTTGGACTATGACACACAAATACAGTATGAATAGCTTGTTTCTGACTTATTTTAATTCTATTTTTGATTATTTGATTTTCCCGACCTAGACATTTGAGACTTTTTTGTGTATCATCTTCAAGTTTTACTAATCTTCGACGAAGACGATTAGCAAAATTAATGCGTTCAAGAAAAGTCTTTATTTTTTCTTTCATGATAGATATCAGCATTATAGGTAAAAGAAGCTATTGATTAAACTTATTTATTATTTTAACTATTATATTAATTTCATCTTTTTTTATAACTGGACTAATGGGTAAACTTAGTTCTTCATTATGAATTTTCTCGGTGATAGGTAGGATTAATGCATCCCAATTTTTGTAAGCAATTTGTTTGTGAGGTGGAATTGGATAATGAATATGAGTTTGAATGCCATTCTCTGTCAAATACTTTTGTAATAAATTGCGTTGAGGATGGCGGATGACGAAAAGATGCCAAATATGAGATATTGAATTGAGTATTGAGTATTGAGTATTGTAAATTGATGGCAAAGTAATTCTGTTATTTTTAATTTTATCAGAATAGTATTGTGCTATTTCACGACGACGCTGATTGTCAGCATCCAAACGGGGTAATTTTTCCCTCAAAATAGCAGCTTGAATTTCGTCTAATCGTGAATTTAAACCCTGGTACTCATTTTGGTATTTTTTTTTAGAACCATAGTTTGCCATAGCGCGGATTACATTGGCCAGTTCGTCATCATCGGTTGTAACAGCTCCACCATCACCCAAACAGCCAAGATTTTTACCTGGATAGAAACTGTGACCTGCGGCGTTTCCAAGGGAACCTGTTCTTTTATTGATTAATGGTAACTGATTAAGATTTATTGATTTGTCGTCTGGTATATAATAGGTTCCTGCAGCCTGTGCATTATCCTCCATCAACTTTAAATTATACTTATCGACTAAACGCTGAATCTCGGGATGCATTGCGTTTAGTCCATACAAATGAACAATCATGATTCCTTTTGTCCGGTCTGTGATTTTTTCTTCAATTTTAAAAGGGTCAATATTATAGGATATTAAGTCTGGTTCTACTAATATGGGAATAAGCCGATTGTCAGTAATAGCTAAAATAGAAGCGATATAAGTATTAGCAGGTACAATTATTTCATCACCTTCTTGCATAACACCAAGTTCAATATAGGCTTTAAGGATCAATCGTAATGCATCTAATCCATTTGCGACACCAATACAATGTCTAGTGCCAATAAAGCTAGCATATTCTTGTTCGAAAGATTTTACTTCATTGCCCAACAAATACCAACCCGAATCTAATACACGTTTGATAGCAAGAGACAAATTAGGCTCAAAACTGTCGTTAATGGCTTTTAAGTCGAGGAATTTTATCATCATTTTTCGATTTTGCGTATAAATATTGCGGGATTTCCAAACCATAATTCATTGTCAGGCACGTCTTTAGTGACTAGGCTTCCTGCGCCAATCATTGCATTCTCCCCTATGGTAACACCTCCCAATATTACAGAAGCTGCACCAATAGATGCATTTCTTTTAATTAATGTTCTCTGCAAGATATAAGGTTGCTTTGCTCTGGGGTATTTGTCGTTTGTAAAAGTAACATTTGGCCCAATTTGTACATCATCTTCTATACTAATGCCATCCCATAAATAAACTCCATTTTTTATGGTTACATTATTACCAATATTTACATCATTTTCTATGAAACATTGCGAACAAATATTACAGTTTTCGCCTATTCTTGCATCTTCTAGAACAACACAAAATTGCCAAATACGGGTATCTTTGCCTATGTAGTCTGATTTTACATCAGAAAGGGGATGAATATAACTCATGGTAGTTTATGTTTTTTAAAATCTTGATATTCCCTTATATAATCATTCTCATCATATTTGAGTGATGCTAATACCATGCAGATTGAGCCGGATGAAAATTCAAACAATTCGCGCCAGATACCAGGTACTACTAAAAGACCATAATTAGGTCTGTTTAATCGTACAATTTTTTTATTGGTTCCATCATCTAGCATCACTTCAAAGCTTCCACTTGCTGCAACAATTAATTGATAAAGCTCTTTATGAGCATGTCCACCGCGACTTTCTCCACCTGGAATGTCATAGAGATAGTATATACGTCGAATGTTAAAAGGAATATTTTGTTCTCCTTCAACAATGGTAATGTTTCCGGCAGGATTGTGGATTTTATTGAGGGGTAAAATATGACAATCATAAACACTTGTTTGTTTCATAAGCCTTTATATTTTAGAAAATCAGGATATTTCCGAATATAGTCATCTTCAGCAAATTCAGTAGAACTTAAAACCATTGCCAATGAATTGGTCGAAAAGTTTTGCATTTCACGCCAAAGGCCAGTAGGGAGATATAGGCCATAGTAGGAGCGGTTGAGGGAATAGATTTTTTGTTCTTTACCATCATCAACTAGAACATCAAAACTTCCGGATATGGCAACAATGAGTTCTTGTTGTTTTTTGAAGGCATGTCCCCCTCTTACTTGTCCTCCAGGTACATCATATATCCAATATGCACGTTCAATTTTAAAAGGGATATGTTTTTTTTCTTCAATAAAAGAAAGATTGCCTCTTGGGTCTTCAAATTTTGGCAGAATAATGAGTTTGACGGAAGACAGAGTTGAGTTCATATATAGTTGGGTCAAAGTTTTAATGAATGGATTGCACAAATCAGGACGAATTCAACGAATAAAAGATGGAGATGAAACCTATTATCTTTTGAAATATTAACGATTAATTGTTTCGATTACCATTTTGAAAGTAGTTGAAGGATTAATGTTTTCTGGTATCGTTGTGCTATAAGGTAAAAGGATGGCATAAAATATGGTATGTGCTTCATTTGTTTTTTCAGATTTTGTTGTATCATCAAGGAATCTGTATCCATGATCACCTTGTATAACAATTATTGGATTGCATCGAGAGAATTTCAAAATATTCTTTATTAGCTCAAAAGTTAAAGAATTTGTAAAAATCAATTGCCCCAGATACTTCTGTTTATCGGATAATATATCGGTTGCCTTATAAGGTGTTCCCTGTTCGTTAAAGATATAAGGAGTATGAGGCATCATCACGTGTGCATAAGTAAATGTTGGCTGATCATGTTTTTCTTCTGCAAGTTTATTGATTTCGGTGAATATTTCTAAATTCGTCTGTGAAATATTAACATTAGGTTTAAGGTAGTGGTATAGTTTTATATAATTTACAAACCAGATGGTTCTTCCCAAAAAATGATTGTAGGTAAAGAATTCATAATATTTATGCTCTCCAAATGCATCAAATAAAGAAAGATTATTACAATAATATTTATTTACCTTAAGCCAATCGTATAAATGATTATTTCGGATTAGTTGTAGCAAGTTCCTTTCGTTATAATGATGCTTCGTGGTATCTAATAGTAGTGATGATGAATTCAGGTACGAAGCCAGGCAATAGGGCGTGTAAGTAAAATCAGACTTGCTTTTAGAGGCTATCTGGAACCCCAAATGTTTCAATGAATCTTCGAAAACGGAATTGTCATACTTCCAATATGTTTTTAAACTTTCGGAGCTGGTGTAGGAATCGAGGATTATATAATAGATGTCTGGTTTTTGTTCCTTGGTTAAATTGTTATTAACAGGAAAAGGTTTGTTATCGGCCAATTGAATCTGAGGAATTGGAACAATTACTGCTTTTGTAACCTCGACAAGAATAAATGCCAGGAATATCACATTGAGGTAGAGGTTTATTCCTGCCCAAATTCGCTTAGTCCGTATTATAAAGAAGGTAAAAGTAAGCCAAACAAGAAATACAATAGGAATAATGATAACCTCAGGATGACTTGTACTAATTAAATTATCGAACCTGATTAACGCCCTTTGTCCGGTCAGAAGTAAAAAGATATCCTGGTAAAAGAGGTTAATGATTATAAAGGGGGTTGCTATTAATGCAGCTTTAGTTTTATTTTTAATCAATTTTCGGCTAAGCAGATCAACTCCAATAGTGAAAGCCAGTATAATCAGGATTAAAGAGACATTTTCCTGTAACGTATAAAAAACAGCATTGTTCCGAAGCGTGTTAACCAGAAACAGGATTCCGGTTAAAATGGGATATAGGGTTAGTTTCTCTGTTAAAAGAAACCGAATCTTTTCAAATCGTTGTTTCATTTTTGTCTCATCAAATAGAATACCCGTTGATTACAATCTGAGGGTATCCGTTGTTCAATCCGATAATATTCGGAGAATGCTTCTTCAAACTTAGCCTGGGTATAATCGGGAAATATATCTTCTCGGTTGAGCAGCAAGATTTGCACTTTTTCGTCTTCTTTGGGTACAAATTCAATGATTAAATCATCAGCAAGTCCGGCAAACAATTCGGCAATCGATTCAAGCGGGTTGTTAGCGCTGATTGCCAGGTGATGGATAATTGCGAGAGCCATGATCAGGTCTGGCTTATTTCGTTGGTAAATGGATAATCGTTCTGTTCCTCCCCAGCCTATAGATGGGCTTGGGTTTAAAAGGTCCAAAAGCAAAGGAAGAATATGAGTCTCCTTGTTTTTGCGGATGGATTCGTAGTTTTTTTTCACACAGGCAGGATCAACATCGAGCGACAAAACATAGCTGCCCTTTTGTGCAGCAAGGCGAGAATAGTTACCACTATTGGCACCTAAATCCCATGTTATCTGCGGTTTAAGTTCGTCAAGCCATTTGGAAATCAGTTTTGTCTTAAACGTCGTGTATTCTTGTGTATGAACACCTTCATCAGTATAATCTGCCCATTCAGTTCCTTTGGGGATCCACTGTTGTTTTTCTATAACTGATTTTAATCCCTCTACCAAAGCTTTCATTGAACCCAATGAGAATTTCCTGCTATTTTCGCTAATACGAATACTGCTGCTCTTGTATTTTGCCTGAGATTTAGCATGTAGAAAGATATGAAGGTACAGTCCCAAATTAAACCGACATCGATATGGTAACAGCTTTGCCGCCAGGTCAAGTGGTATTCCGTCGATATGGACGATGAGCAAGCGGTTAAGCCCGGGATCAACATGAGCCATTAACGCCAGGGGAGCCAGAAAGTGTTGGCAAAATTGACGATAGGCTACCCATGGCCGATCAACAGGATAGATCTCGAATGAAAGGGTATCAATGAAAACCGGCTTGCCATTTTGAAACTGGACATTAAAGGCACTTGCATCCTTGAGGCTCATGCCATGCTCCAATGCCAGTTGTTGAATCTCCAAAGTTAAGATTGCTGCATCCCTAAGCATATTTAGAGCCCATTCATACGGGTAGGAGATAAACCGAATGCGTTCGGGTTTCAATATCTTGTAAAATCCGACAAGTCCCAGTGAAGATTGATCTACTTCTTCAAAAGGTATCATTAGTCCCCGGTCAACCAGCTTTTGATATAACCCGGAAGCCAGAAGATGGTCATAAGCTGGCTGGTACGAGGGATTTACAGCTCTGTAGATTTCTCCGTTGTGGTCGAACATGTATCCGTCCGGATCGCGGAAGGAACTAGCTATCCGTTTCATTCTCATCCTCCTGCTTTTTTTTGAAGAGACGATCAAATAGGTATCCGATTCGTAGTTTAATATGCTTAAAGAAAATAAGGCCACCGGTAACTGCTGCAATCACGAATTGTATCAACATGCTTCCTGTTCCAGGGTCAAGATAAAGTAATATCCAAGAAATTTTATTCATGTTTTGGAAAATATATGTGTGTTATCAATTTCGGATTTTATTTTCAGGTATTGACTTTTTAAGTCAACCATTTGAATTGAGAGCATGAGGTAAATTCAGTAATTGATTTCAGTAAAGAATATTTTATTGTGATAAGATTTTTGCTGGTTACCTATGGTTCAGGTTTGCAATTTGCACTTCTTAAATGTTGATCTGCGATCCGGTCAATAAAAATTTGTGTATCTTCTTAAGCGCACTGCTTATGGAAGTGACTTCAATTAGATGATTCGATAGCTGCCTTCAATAAGTTCTCTCAAGGATCTTTTCCCATATTCAGGTACTATCCTTCCGGACTCGGGAAACTGTTCAATCTGATCAACCCGCGAAATAAGCTTTTCTACCAAATTGTTTGCATACGCATGCGACTCTGTATTTTGATGATGTTTTATAAATTGTTCACATTCGATTTGCATTTCAATAAGGTGAATAAGGTTTTAATTTCGGGGGATTATTATTGCGCTACTAAGGTTGAAAAAATTGGAAATAAGGTTTTATAGCTTGTCTATTTCAGGTTGTCTCAATACCATTCTACCGCTTCTTTTAGTCCATCTTTTAGATTGTATTGTGGATTACCTGATTGCCCGGTTGAATCAGTTCTTCACAAAGGTTAGAGCCGATAAATCCGGCGCCACCGGTGACTAATATTTTAGCGTTTTTTATCAATGGGGAAAATTTCACGAATTATTACGAATTACACGAACGGGCTATTAACGATTTGTTTGGAGGGAAGATTTCACAAATTATTGTTTGTCTGGGAACGTTTTTCTGTTTTCAGGATTAAAGCCAATACGTTTTCTTTGTTTCTGTTCAATTTGCAGCTTATCCTTATTTAAAAGGTAATTTATTGCTTCGTAAACATCCGTAAATCTGCCTTCAATTTCTTTTAGCTTATCCGTTAATTCTTTGTAGGTTAGAGCATATTGCCTAATCATCACAAAGGCTCTCATTATTGCTATGTTTACACTTATTGCTTTATCTGAGTTTAATATTCCGCTTAACATTGCAAGCCCCTGTTCAGTAAAAGCATTAGGCAGATATTTTGTGTGTTTTCCTCTGCCTTTGTCTAAGGTTTCATTTTGCAACCTTAAAGAATTTGAGGTTGCAATTTGTAATCTCAAACCGTTCCATTCTTCACTTGTTAGTTGAAACATAAAATCACCGGGAAATCTCTGCAAATTTCTTTTAACAGACAAATTTAGGGCTTTTGTTTCTACCTCATAAAGCTGTGCTAAATCGAAGTCGAGCATTATTTTATGCCCTCTAATCTCATGGATTCTATTTTGAATATGCAGAAGGTCCATGTTTGTTTTTGGAATGAGATACGAATTTGAAACAAGAATTACACGAATCCCGCACATGCGGGACGAATTACACGAAAGTGTTGATTAAGCTTCTTCTTTCCATTTTTTCTTTAAAGGTTCAATGAAACCTTTCCCAAAGACGATGCCTGTTCCAATTACTCCCCCTAAAAATAACCAGATAAACAGAATCATTGGTCGATTGGGTTTGGATTTTTTGGTTGGAACTGAAACGGGCTCAATAATTGTAAAGACCGGGGTATCTTGTTTAACTTGAATTTTTGCTTGTTCTAATTGTTTGGCGAGCTCTGAATAGATGCTGTAAATCAGGTTGTATTGACTTGTTAACCGTTCTTCTTCAGTTCTGGCTGTGGCTAAGGTGACGCTTTTGTTGCGATCCCGGAAGGAGGCTAATTTTTCCTGTGAAGCTTCAAATTTTTTGGTGGTTTCATCGTAGCGCTGCTGGATAAAATCGAGGTTGGCCTTGGCCTTTTTGATTTTAAACTCGGTAATGTATTGTTGCAACAACTCTTGGGCGCGTTGGCCTAATTGCGCTGCAGCCTTGGCTTCAGGCATCGTTGAAGATAGTGTTAAAATTCCTTCTTTCGAATTTACGGTGAGAGAAATTAAATCAGATAAGATGAGGCGCATATCCATCTGTTTATTGGTCAACTCGATAGGTTTCATTTGCTCAGTCAAACCTATTTTTTCAGGCTCTTTTCCCCGAATGGCTGTCAGGATTGTTCCAGGTAGGCCAAGGATCAAACCAGGTAATCCGATTGTGTATTTTACCAGCGGGTTCTCTTTTTGTGGCTCAGAATAATAGTCGTAAAAAGTAATAGGTTCTTTAAGGTCACTAAAGTTCAATGACGTTTTCATCAACTCCAATTGGTAGGGGAGACTGGATACTATCTGAGGATAAATCAATGGTGAGAGATCACTGCCAGTAGTGGTATTGAGGTTGATACCTGCCATAGCAGCTAACCCGCCCAAGCCGCCGAGTCCACCCAATTTGGAGGATCCATCACTGCTGGAAGGCACCATAATAGTAGTGGCCACAAACTCTTTAGGGGAGGTGAGGGCCACAAATAAACCTATCACACCGCAGATCAGGATAGATTTGAGGACAGTGCGGCGACCGTTCCATAGGGTTTTCGCGAGAGCGAGGAGATCTATTTCGTCAGGATCAGTTTGAGGGAGAGGAGCTTGGGTGGTCTCTTTCATGTTTTTAGATTTCACGAATTGTTACGAATTACACGAACGGGGCGAGGAGGATCAGTGAGAATAGTGATATTTCATATTAGCAGATCTTTCATGAATGCGTTCGTGATTATCCATGAGTACTCTCACCAAAGCTGGACACATCTACATTCAAACATTGAGAAACATAATACTTTCCCTCTTTTTGGATGAGGTATTTTAAGGTTTTTTGCATGATTGTTACGTGTTACCGGCAACTTTCGGGACGGCGTGAATCCGGGCAATTTGATGAATTAGTGGTCTAGAGCTTATAAACTTTGTCGCTGACTTCTTCTACCATATTACTCATATCCACAATCAGTTCAGCATGTTTTTGTAATAAACTCCATATCAAACGCATCGTGATTTGTAGTTGGTACTGCACAATCGGCATTTTGTATTGTTTGTTCGTTCAATTCAACGGATTGAAATTGGTTGCCGTTGTTATTTGTAATGGACGGGATGTAATGAAATTATCTCTTTTCACAGCTTCGCCTCCTCAGTCACATGAATATTATGCGCCGAGTTTATGATATTTTCTCCATCGTAAATAAAGAGCCGTAAAAATATAAAAACTATTTGTTTTATTTCTTTTAAATCTTGGCTAACCCGGGTTCGTTTGCTCAAGAAACCATTATTATCTCATTTTTTATAAGGTGGAATTAATATACTCAAAGCTTAATCCATTGAGTAAACAATCCCATCAGCCGGAATATCCAACATAAAATTTATACCTAATGAACCAATTCGAAGAATAAACCGGTTATTTCCATGAGTTTTGACCAATTCTCCCCTTAACCCGGTCAATGGCGGTACAATAATTTCTACCTGTCGTCCGGAAATAAAATTCTCAAATGAAACTTCAACAGGAAACAGAGATTGTTCAACCATTTCCCGTATTCTTTCTATCTGGTTATCGGGCACAATCGCAGCTTTTCTTTCAAAAATAACATACGAAATCACATTTTTGTTATGCAACACACGGTCATAGTCAACCCGACTAATATGTACAAAACAGTATCCGGGCAACAGAGGCATTTCTACTATCTTTTTACGGTCCTTCCACTGCCGGAGCTTCTTCTGCATTGGAACAAAACAGGTAATTCCATTTGCTGTGAGGTCTGCCAGTACTTTTTTTTCTGACCTTGAGCGAGCATAAATAACATGCCAAACTTTAGATTTTGTTAGAGTCATCCTATTGTGTTTGAAATATCGATTAAAATTTCGTTGTGCCCAAAATTAATAGTTTATCTGACAAATCGTAACTAATCAACCCCATGAATATTATGCGCCGAGTTTATGATATTTTCTCCATCGTAAATAAAGCCCTGAGGACTTTTAATGGCTTCCGTCAGTGGACGGACTTGTCTGGCTCGCCGGTTATAATTAAATTTCGGGCAAACCAGATTGAGCCGGGCGGATTCTGTCAAGGGGAAATGTCAGTTTCATCCCCAGGAGCATAGTATCGTCAATGCATCATCAACAAAACTGCTTCTTGTAATGATTCTCAGAGTAAAGAATATTCAGGTTTTTAATGGAGTTGAACTTGAGTAGATATTCTATCTGGATGATGGTAAGAAGGGATAGATCAAAGTAATTATCTACCTCCGGAAACCGGCCCTTCAGGATTCGGAGCTGAAGTCTGGATGTTTCGAACAGCGTGGATTTACTGCTGCCAAGGGTGTAGGCAGAGACTACATTTCCGCCATTTGCTTCGATGTATGTTTTCAATCCTTTGAGGGTAATCCCGGTGGTAAAAACATCATCCACAAGAATGTATTTCCCGGGTATTACTTTTCCGGTGAATTCTGGCTGGAAAAACATTCTATCTATCATCTTTGTTCCCGGGCGTTCTGTCTTGAGAAACACCGTATCGCAAAGAACTGAATCTGAATGCTGGACAATTCTTGAGGCCAGGGCCAGTGGAATTTTATTTCCGGAGAATTTCTGGACCGGACAGATAAAGGCAGACAGTAAGTTGAACCGGTTGAAGTCAGGAATCAGATCATCCACCAGGCTAAATGCAGAGAGAAGATTACCACCATGGGCTGATTCATAGAATTTATTTCTAACCATGCTGCCTGTGTTGGACAGGCGGTGGATGCTATTAATCTTCATATAATTCACCGCTGCCCTGTGGATTTTTGTTGGCTTGTAGCTCGCCGGTTGAATTATTTTGTGCAGGAGAAATTCTTACTATTCTGAGTTTTTTACCAAGAATTTTAGATTGAATGATCATGTGCCTGGTGCCGGGAGATTTCCCATCCCAAAAGGCAATAACATGGGTGCAGAAAAGCAGTATCTGGTTATTTCTGATCATGCCTGCTTTTCGCCCATGCTCTATCCAGTCTGCCGTGTAGATCAGAATAGGAATATCTTTCTCCCTGGCATATCTCTCAGCAAGACGGTCGGTTCCTCTTGCTCCGCCTGAGAGTATGGTAAAGGATTCTGAGCTGGAGAGTATCAGATTGCACTTTTGCTTCAGTAGTCTGTAGTCCGAAAAATCCCTTGAACCGATGATTGCAACTTTCATGTTTTTTGCCCCTGCCCTGAGGACTTATTTGTGGCATCTGGCACGCCTTAAATGATTAAATTATGTCTGCTAATTCTGCTAATACATCTCCGTGACATGATTGAGGCTTGCACCAACATCCAAGAGTTTTGCCTTTAA
>Ga0209125_1001294_pt1:0-22500 | contig 24171 bp, 20 predicted proteins | sample BarGraIncub1131A_FD_184503 | JGI IMG/M metagenome (GOLD analysis project Ga0209125, IMG submission 184503) | Arctic peat soil microbial communities from Barrow, Alaska - Barrow Graham LP Incubations 11-31A (SPAdes) (version 2) | ecosystem: Environmental > Terrestrial > Soil > Wetlands >... | reverse complement strand
TAGGGGAACCTGCGGCTGGATCACCTCCTTTCTAGAGCGAGGCCGGGTCAAGAACTCACAACCTATCGGTTGTCACAAGGTGCACAGACGGAGGGTCTGTAGCTCAGTTGGTTAGAGCACCGTCTTGATAAGGCGGGGGTCGTTGGTTCGATTCCAACCAGACCCACCAAGGTTTGAACGGCAGGGGAGTTCGACGTTGGTCTATCAAGGGGGGGATTAGCTCAGCTGGGAGAGCACCTGCTTTGCAAGCAGGGGGTCGACGGTTCGATCCCGTCATCCTCCACCATCCATCAGGAATCAGAACTAAGCGCTGCGCGCAGGGTTTAGTTCTGACCGCTGGTCAAGAAAGTCTGTACGCTCTTTAACAAAATGGAAGAAGGTTGTGTCTTGGCAGAAGCGCTGCGGTATGGGCGATGCTGGCAAGACACGGTTGTGATTGCATCGATCTCCTCTTACAGCTAGGAGGGGGTCGCACAAATGAGTTGCCTGTGACTGAGAGATCTCGAAAGAGAGCTTAAGGTTATAGGATCAAGCGAATAAGTGCATGTGGTGGATGCCTTGGCGATTACAGGCGAAGAAGGACGTGCAAGCCTGCGAAAAGCTCTGGGGAGCTGGCAACGAAGCATTGATCCAGAGATGTCCGAATGGGGAAACCCACTCCGTAAGGAGTATCCCGTGCTGAATACATAGGCGCGAGGAAGCGAACCCGGTGAACTGAAACATCTAAGTAGCCGGAGGAAAAGAAATCAACCGAGATTCCCAAAGTAGTGGCGAGCGAAATGGGATCAGCCTGCAAGTGATAATGACTGCGTTAGCGGAAGCTTCTGGAAAGTTGCGCCGTAGTGGGTGAAAGCCCCGTACGCGAAAACCCGGTCATGGTACTAAGCTTGCGACAAGTAGGGCGGGGCACGAGAAACCCTGTCTGAACATGGGGGGACCATCCTCCAAGGCTAAATACTCGTAATCGACCGATAGTGAACCAGTACCGTGAGGGAAAGGCGAAAAGAACCCCGGGAGGGGAGTGAAATAGATCCTGAAACCGCATGCATACAAACAGTGGGAGCCTCTTCGTGGGGTGACTGCGTACCTTTTGTATAATGGGTCAGCGACTTACGTTCAGTAGCGAGCTTAACCGAATAGGGGAGGCGTAGGGAAACCGAGTCTGATAAGGGCGATTAGTTGCTGGGCGTAGACCCGAAACCAAGTGATCTATCCATGGCCAGGATGAAGGTGCGGTAACACGCACTGGAGGTCCGAACCCACTAATGTTGAAAAATTAGGGGATGAGCTGTGGATAGGGGTGAAAGGCTAAACAAACTTGGAAATAGCTGGTTCTCTCCGAAAACTATTTAGGTAGTGCCTCAAGTATCACCAACGGGGGTAAAGCACTGTTATGGCTAGGGGGTCATCGCGACTTACCAAACCATTGCAAACTCTGAATACCGTTGAGTGCGAGCTTGGGAGACAGACATCGGGTGCTAACGTCCGGTGTCGAGAGGGAAACAACCCAGACCGCCGATTAAGGTCCCCAAGACATAGTTAAGTGGGAAACGAGGTGGGAAGGCTCAGACAGCCAGGAGGTTGGCTTAGAAGCAGCCATCCTTTAAAGAAAGCGTAATAGCTCACTGGTCGAGTCGTCCTGCGCGGAAGATGTAACGGGGCTCAAACTATGCACCGAAATCGCGGATATGCACTTGTGCATATGGTAGGAGAGCGTTCTGTAGGCCGTTGAAGGTGTCTTGAGAAGGATGCTGGAGGTATCAGAAGTGCGAATGCTGACATGAGTAGCGATAAAGGGAGTGAAAAGCTCCCTCGCCGAAAGCCCAAGGTTTCCTGCGCAACGTTCATCGGCGCAGGGTGAGTCGGCCCCTAAGGCGAGGCTGAAAAGCGTAGTCGATGGGAAACAGGTTAATATTCCTGTACCTCTTTGTAATGCGATGGGGGGACGGAGAAGGTTAGGTCAGCCGGGTGTTGGACGTCCCGGTTCAAGCGTGTAGGGAGATCTTCTAGGCAAATCCGGAAGGTCAATCCTGAGGCGTGATAACGAGGACCCATTGGGTCTGAAGTGATTGATACCATGCTTCCAAGAAAAGCCTCTAAGCTTCAGTTACAAAGAGACCGTACCGCAAACCGACACAGGTGGGCAGGATGAGAATTCTAAGGCGCTTGAGAGAACTCAGGAGAAGGAACTCGGCAAATTAGCACCGTAACTTCGGGAGAAGGTGCGCCCTGGTAGGTTGTAGCCCCTCGCGGGCGAAGGCCGAAAGGGTTGCAGTGAAATGGTGGCTGCGACTGTTTAATAAAAACACAGCACTCTGCAAACACGAAAGTGGACGTATAGGGTGTGACGCCTGCCCGGTGCCGGAAGGTTAAGTGATGGGGTGCAAGCTCTTGATCGAAGCCCCGGTAAACGGCGGCCGTAACTATAACGGTCCTAAGGTAGCGAAATTCCTTGTCGGGTAAGTTCCGACCTGCACGAATGGCGTAACGATGGCCACACTGTCTCCTCCTGAGACTCAGCGAAGTTGAAATGTTTGTGAAGATGCAATCTCCCCGCGGCAAGACGGAAAGACCCCATGAACCTTTACTGTAGCTTTGCATTGGACTTTGAACCGATCTGTGTAGGATAGGTGGGAGGCGATGAAGCCGGGACGCTAGTTTCGGTGGAGCCAACCTTGAAATACCACCCTGGTTTGTTTGAGGTTCTAACCATGGCCCGTGAATCCGGGTCTGGGACCGTGCATGGTAGGCAGTTTGACTGGGGCGGTCTCCTCCCAAAAGGTAACGGAGGAGTACGAAGGTACGCTAGGTACGGTCGGACATCGTGCTAATAGTGCAATGGCATAAGCGTGCTTGACTGCGAGACCCACAAGTCGAGCAGGTACGAAAGTAGGTCATAGTGATCCGGTGGTTCTGTATGGAAGGGCCATCGCTCAACGGATAAAAGGTACTCTGGGGATAACAGGCTGATACCGCCCAAGAGTTCATATCGACGGCGGTGTTTGGCACCTCGATGTCGGCTCATCACATCCTGGGGCTGTAGCCGGTCCCAAGGGTATGGCTGTTCGCCATTTAAAGTGGTACGTGAGCTGGGTTTAAAACGTCGTGAGACAGTTTGGTCCCTATCTGCCGTGGGCGTTGGAAATTTGAAGGGGGCTGCTCCTAGTACGAGAGGACCGGAGTGGACGAACCTCTGGTGTACCGGTTATGACGCCAGTCGTATCGCCGGGTAGCTAAGTTCGGAAGAGATAAACGCTGAAAGCATCTAAGCGTGAAACTCGCCTTAAGATAAGATTTCCCTGGGGACTTGATCCCCCTGAAGGGTCGTGGAAGACCACCACGTTGATAGGCTGGGTGTGGAAGCGCAGTAATGCGTTAAGCTAACCAGTACTAATTGCCCGTGCGGCTTGATCCTATAACCTTAAGCAGCAACTCTCTGTTTAATACAATCACAACCACATTAAAAACCCTTCTTCCCTTTTGCGCACGTCGCGTCGTTTAGTCAACGCGCCGTGCCGACAAGTTACGCTTGGCGGCCATAGCACTTTGGACCCACCCCTTCCCATCTCGAACAGGACCGTGAAACGAAGTCGCGCCGATGATAGTGCATACTACGTGTGCGAAAGTAGGTCACCGCCAGGCTCCCCTTACCACCCAGCCCTCTCCGCCAACGCGGTGAGGGCTGCGTGCTTTCTGCTCTCCCGTTGCGTCGACCATTGCCCCGCATCTGACAGCGATGTGATAGTATTCTTCCCGGCGGGTCTCCCCGCATTGCAGAATGGTGAATCTGGTCAGGTCCGGAAGGAAGCAGCCACAGCTGTTTACTGCAAGTGCCGGGGGTAAGGCTCGCCACTTTCATTTCAGGCGGCGCGAAGGCCTTTGATCGACCAACCTGACTTGATAGCTAGCCTGAAAAACCTCCAAGAAGTCCGTTTTTTCATCAGCTAAGATTTTGCGCATGAGCTACCAAGTATTGGCGCGCAAATGGCGCCCGAAAACGTTTGCGAGCCTCGTCGGGCAGGAACACGTCGTCCGGGCGCTGACTCATGCGCTGACCGAGCAGCGTCTCCACCATGCCTATCTCTTCACCGGGACACGTGGTGTCGGTAAGACAACGCTGGCCCGTATACTTGCCAAGTCCCTAAATTGCGAGACAGGGGTTACGGCAACACCCTGCGGCACCTGCTCGGCCTGTCTGGAAATCGATTCGGGGCGCTTTGTCGATCTGCTCGAAGTCGATGCGGCGACTAATACGCGCGTCGATGAAATGCGCCAACTCCTGGAAAATGCCGTTTACGCGCCGACTCGCGGGCGCTTCAAGGTCTACGTGATCGACGAAGTGCACATGCTTTCGAATTCCGCCTTCAATGCCATGTTGAAGACGCTCGAAGAGCCGCCTGAACACGTCAAATTCATTTTGGCGACTACCGATCCGCAGAAGATTCCGGTGACCGTACTGTCACGTTGTCTGCAGTTCAATCTCAAGCAGATGACGCCCTCCGCGATTACCGGTCACCTCAAGTATATCCTCGAGGCCGAGGCGATCAGTGCCGAGCCGAATGCACTGAGCCTGCTGGCGCGCTCGGCGGCCGGGAGCATGCGTGACGCGCTCTCCTTGCTCGATCAGGCAATTGCGCACGGTTCCGGGAGGGTCGAGGAAGCGCAAGTGCGCGAAATGCTAGGCACCGTCGATCTCGATTACCTGTTTTCGATTCTTGACGCCATGCTCTGCGGCGATCCGGCCGGCATGCTGCGCGTGAGCGATGACATGGCGTCGCGCAGCCTCTCTTTTGACGTGGCCCTTCAGGACTTGGCCAGTTTGCTTACCCAATTGCAGGTCGCGCAACTCGCGCCGCAAGCCTTGGCCGACGATTTGCCAGAGCGCGCTCGTTTGCTGGATCTGGCCGCCCGCCTTGATCCTGAATTCGTCCAGCTGGCCTATCAGATCGCCGTCTACGGCCGCAAGGAATTGTCGCTTGCGCCTGATGAACAGGCGGGCTTCGTCATGACCTTGCTGCGGTTGCATGCTTTTCGCCCGGCGCTGACAACTGATGCTTCCTCATCGCGTGCGGTCGTCGGGGGCGCCAAAGCGCCAATGTCGGCCCGCGTTCGTGCCGCCCCGGGAGTGTCGCAATGCGCGCTTCCCGATGAAGTAACGTTGGCGGTCGTCCCTGGCGCGCCCGTTTTGGCGGCAGTGGCAACAGAGCAAGGGGCGTCGCCAGTTGCCGAGCCTTTTTCTGCTTCTTCTTCGGCGGCGCTCCCTCCGATTGCCGGCGACTGGCACGAAATACTCGCGGCCCTCAAGTTGGGCGGCATGGCGCGCGAACTCGGACAGCACTGTGAGCTGCGCGGTATTGACGCAGAACAGGTCACGCTCCGCCTCCCGCCGACGCATCGTCATCTGCAGATGAAACCCGCGCAGGATAAGCTGCAACAGTCCCTTTCCGAGTATTTTGGTCGGCCGGTGCAAGTGCGCATCGAAATCGCTGAAGTCCAGAGCGATACGCCGGCGGTAGCCGCGCAGCGCGACCGGCGCGCACGACAGGACCGCGCGGTGGAGGCCATTGAGCAGGACGGCTTCGTGCAGGAAGTGATCGAGTCGTTTGACGCAACCCTGATTGAATCTTCCATCAAACCCGTTTAATTTCAGTTGAGGCAAGCAAAATGATGAAAGGCGGAATCGCCGGTCTGATGAAACAGGCGCAGCAGATGCAGGACAACATGAAGAAGGCGCAGGAACAACTGGCGCAGGTTGAAGTTGAAGGCCAGTCGGGTGCCGGTATGGTCAAGGTATTGATGACTTGTAGTCACGATGTGCGTCGAGTCTCGATCGATCCATCGGTCATGGATGACAAGGAAATGCTTGAGGATCTGATTGCTGCCGCCTTCAACGCCGCCGTGCGGCGCGGCGAAGAAGTCAGCCAGGAGAAGATGGCCGGCTTTACTGCCGGTCTCAATCTGCCGCCCGGATTCAAACTGCCGTTCTGATGTCGACGCCTTCCAGCCTCGAATCATTGATCGAGGCCTTGCGTTGCTTGCCGGGGATCGGTCCGAAGTCAGCGCAACGCATGGCATATTATCTGATGCAGCGGGACCGCCCCGGGGCGCAGCGTCTGGCCGACTCGTTGCAGATGGCGCTGGGCGCCATCCGTCACTGCCAGCGCTGCAATACGTTCACCGAGGTTGAGGTTTGCGAGCGTTGCGCGTCGGGCAAGCGTGATGCAACACTGCTCTGCGTCGTCGAGACGCCAGTTGATATGAACATGATGGAGCAGACGCACGCCTATTCGGGGCTCTATTACGTCCTGATGGGCAAAGTGTCGCCACTCGACGGCATTGGCCCTCGTGAGCTACAACTCGATCGTCTGCTGGCGCGGGCCAGCGATGGCGTCGTGCAGGAAGTCATTCTGGCCACGAATTACACCAACGAAGGCGAAGCGACCGCCCACTACCTTTCCGAAATGCTGAAAAGCCGTGGAATTCACGTCTCGCGTATCGCACGCGGCGTGCCGGTCGGTGGCGAGCTCGAATATGTCGATGCGGGTACTTTGGCGCAGGCTTTTCGCGAACGCCGGTTGCTTGCCGAATAAGCGTTTCGTGTCTGTTGCCAATTCAATTTGGGAGAGGATTAGCGTATAATCCGCCGGTTTAGTTTCTACCCACTTCTTATTTTCGTCCTAGGGATCAGCGCTATGAGCAATGATTGCAAAGTAGACTGCGGCAGGCGACGGCTGGTTGTCGCGACCGCAGCTATCGGCGGTGCGGGAGCGATTGGCGCACTCGTGCCTTTCCTCTCCAGCATGCTGCCGTCCGAGCGTGCTAAGGCGGCCGGCGCGCCGGTCGAGGTTGACATCAGCAAGCTCGAACCGGGTCAGATGATGACCGTCGAATGGCGTGGGAAGCCAGTGTGGATCATCAACCGCAGCAAGGAAATGCTCGATACGCTGCCGAAGCTTGACAACGCCGTCGCTGACCCCAAGTCTGAGCGGCTGCAACAACCGGCCTACTGCAAGAACGAAACACGCTCGATCAAACCGGAAGTTCTGGTGGCCGTGGGGATCTGTACCCACCTTGGCTGTTCGCCGTCGTCCAAGTTCAAGAAGGGCGCCGAAGAAGGGATGGCCGGCGATTGGCTGGGTGGCTTTCTGTGCCCCTGCCACGGCTCGACTTTTGACTTCGCTGGCCGTGTCTACAAGAACAAGCCAGCGCCGGATAACCTCGTCATTCCGCCGCATACGTATCTGACCGATACGCGCATCCTGATCGGCGAAGACAAGAAGGGGGCGTAAAGCATGGCATCCAATACGAATTACGAAAAGTACAAATCCGACGGTTCCCTGCAAGGTAACGCGCTCGAATGGTTCGACGCCCGCTTTCCGGCGACGTCCATGTGGCGCGGTCACCTGTCGGAGTACTACGCGCCGAAGAACTTCAACTTCTGGTACTTCTTCGGTTCCCTGGCGATGCTGGTGTTGGTTCTGCAGATCGTCACCGGCATCTTCCTGGTGATGTTTTACAAGCCGGACGCCTCGCTCAACGCCAGCGGCATTCCGGTCGCCTTCGCCAGCGTCGAGTACATCATGCGGGATGTCTCGTGGGGATGGTTGATCCGCTATATGCACTCAACCGGCGCCTCGGCCTTCTTCATTGTCGTCTATCTGCACATGTTCCGCGGCATGCTGTACGGCTCCTACCGCAAGCCGCGCGAGTTGATCTGGGTATTTGGCTCGATGATCTTCCTCTGTCTGATGGCGGAGGCGTTCATGGGCTACCTCCTGCCCTGGGGGCAAATGTCGTACTGGGGCGCGCAGGTGATCGTCAATCTGTTTTCCGCCATCCCTCTGGTCGGCGAGCCGCTCTCCGTCTGGATCCGTGGCGACTTTGTGATCGGTGATGCGACCCTGAACCGGTTCTTCTCCTTCCACGTCATTGCGGTGCCGCTCGTTCTGCTCGGCCTCGTCGCTGCCCACATTCTGGCGCTGCACGAAGTCGGCTCGAACAATCCGGACGGCGTCGAGATCAAGAAGAAGAAAGACGCCAACGGCATTCCGCTCGACGGCATCCCCTTCCACCCCTACTACACGGTGAAGGACATCGTCGGCGTCGTGGTCTTCCTGATGGTGTTCTCGATCATCGTCTTCTTCGCACCGGAAGGCGGCGGCTATTTCCTCGAGTACAACAACTTCCTTCCCGCCGATCCGCTGAAGACACCGCTGCACATTGCACCGGTGTGGTACTTCACGCCGTCCTACTCGATCCTGCGCTCCATGGTGTGGCCGCTGTTCGGGCTCGACGCGAAGTTCTGGGGCGTTGTGGCGATGGGCGCTTCGGTCGTGGTGATTGCCTTTCTGCCGTGGCTCGACAAGAGCCCGGTGAAGTCGATCCGCTATCGCGGTCCGATTTATAAGACTTTTCTGGCCGCGTTCGTGATCGCCTTCTTCATCCTCGGCTACCTGGGCACCCAGCCGCCGTCGCCGGTCGGTGAAATCGTGTCGCAGGTGTGCAGCGCCATCTATTTTGGCTTCTTCCTGCTGATGCCTTGGTACTCCAAGATCGACAAGTACAAACCCGAACCGGAAAGGGTGACGTTCAAATGAAAGCGAACAACATGAAGAAATTCCTGCTGGCGCTCCTGTTTGCCCCGATGGCCGCTTTTGCCAACAGCGGTTTGCATCTGGATAAGGCGCCCGATGTTCAAGGCGACCAGGCCGCCCTACAGAGCGGCGCGCGAACTTTTGTAAACAATTGCCTGAACTGTCACGGCGCAAGCTTTGTCCGTTACAACCGGCTGACCGAACTGGGGCTGACCGAACAGCAAGTCAGGGAAAACCTGATGTTCACCGCCGAGAAGATTGGTGAGCCGATGCGTGTTGCGGCGCGTCCGGCAGACCAGAAGCAATGGTTCGGGGCCGCGCCGCCCGACCTTTCTCTGGAGGCCCGTGCGCGAGCTTCGGCGGATGGCACAGGCGCCGACTGGTTGTATACTTACCTGCGTTCTTTCTACCGTGATGAAACCCGGCCGACCGGTTGGAACAACACCTTGTTCGCCAACGTCGCCATGCCGCACGTCCTGACGGAACTTCAGGGGCAGCAAGTGCTCAATCACGAGACGCACAAGCTGGAACTCGCGGTGCCCGGCAAGCTGTCGCCGGCCGAGTACGACAAGCAGGTTGCCGACCTGGTTGGCTTTCTCGTCTGGATGGGCGAGCCGGGGGCCGCATTCCGCAAGCAGCTTGGTTTTGGCGTGCTGGCCTTCCTCGTCGTTCTCTTCGGCTTCGCCTACGCGCTGAAGAAGGAATACTGGAAAGACGTCAAGTAACAGCGGAGTAATCGCCTGATTTCAGGCCACGGCATCGCCGGCATGGGCGCGTTCAAGCGCCTCCTGCCGCCGCGATGCCGATTCGTTTTTGAGGGTATTGATCATGATGAACCTCTATTCGGGAACCACCTGCCCGTTCAGTCACCGCTGCCGTATCGTGCTGTATGAAAAAGGCATGGATTTTCAGGTGATCGATGTCGATCTCTTCAACAAGCCCGAAGATATCGCCGTCATCAACCCCTATAACCGCGTGCCGGTGCTCGTCGAGCGCGACCTCATCCTGTATGAGCCGAACATCATCAACGAATACATTGATGAACGCTTCCCGCATCCGCAACTAATGCCGGCCGATCCGATCATGCGTGCCCGCGCCCGGCAGTTGCTGATCACGATGGAACGCGAAATCTTCGCTTACATCGATGCGCTGGAGAAAAACCAGAAAACCGCCGACAAGTCGCGTCAGCAGATTCGCGAACGTCTGACCGAAATGGCACCGGTCTTCGTCAAGCAAAAGCACATGCTCGGCGAAGACTTCTCGATGCTCGATGTGGCCATCGCGCCGCTGCTCTGGCGTTTGGACCACTACGGCATCGAACTGCCGAAGGCCGCCGCGCCGCTGATGAAGTATGCCGAACGGATATTTAGTCGGCAGGGCTTCATCGACGCGTTGACGCCGTCCGAAAAGGCCATGCGCAAGTAAGCGCGGTTCGTCGTGCAGCGCCCGGCTCCCTGCCGGGCACTGCCCGGCGATGCTGACGACTCCGTTAATCGACTCTTGCCGGGAACCCCTTTGGATCTGCCGTCTACCAAACCCTATCTGATTCGCGCTATCCACGAGTGGTGTTGCGACAACAGCTTTACACCCTACCTCGCGGTGAACGTCGACGAACGGACGCGCGTGCCGCGCGAGTTCGTTCGCGACGGGCAGATTGTTCTCAATGTTGGCTATGACGCGACCAAGAATCTCGCCATGGGCAACGACCAGATCACCTTTCAGGCCCGCTTCGGCGGCGTGGCGCGTGACATCGCGGTGCCGATCGGTAATGTCACTGCGATTTACGCACGCGAAAACGGCGCCGGCATGGCTTTCGAACCGCATGGTGAAAGCGTGAACAGTGAAGGCGGGGCGCTACCGGATGCGGCCATCGACTCTGGCGAGCCTGACCCGCAGCCAGAACCCCCCCCGCCCGGACGCCCCAAACTGCAGCGCATCAAGTAGCAGCCCCCCATCTTGAGGCGCTACCCGTGGGCACTGCACCACGGTGAGGCGCGCACTCGGCGAAATGGGTGGGCTTAGCCTGTAATCAACTGATTTTCTTCATGGCACGGCTGTTGCTCGAATGGGCGCAGGAGTGAAGCTCATGAAGATGCAAGTCAAATCCACCTGTTGTTACTGCGGCGTTGGCTGCGGTCTTCTGATATCGTCGTGCGCGTCAAGGCAGGCGAGGGACTGCTGCGCGGTCAGGCCTGGCTGCCCGTGCGTTGGGGCAACCGCTTCATGAACAGCGCCGGCGTCAACGCGTTGACCCTCGCTGCGACCGATCCTTACTCGCATCAGCCCGAACTGAAGCACGCCGTCGTGGCCATCGAGAAGGCCGATCTGCCCTGGCAACTAGTCGTCTTGCGCAAAGGCGATGCAGCCGCGAACAGCCCGTTGAGCGCGCTCGCCCTGCTTGAAAGAGCTCGCACCCTGCTGCCGCAATTTTCCTATGCGACGGTCGGCCTCTACGGCCGGGCCGAACCCTTGGTCATCTTCCGCGCGGCACTGGCCGAGGCGCTCTGCGACGACGCCTTGCGCGAAGACGCGCTGTTCGGACTCGACGACGAGGCATCGGCGATTGTTTATGCCGACCACCGCCGACAGATCAACAAACGCGCCGTGGCACCCGACGGCAAACCGCTCGGTGTGCGCCTGGCCGGAGAAACATTGACTCAGTCCGGGCTCAAGGACGTCATGGCCGACGATACGCTGGACGCCGCGTTGATCCGTTGGGCGGTGGCGCCGATCGACAAGCCGCCCACCAAACTGCCCGAAAAGAGCCGCGTCGTCTGCAGGTGGGCGGACATCACCGAAAATCGGATCAACGCTGAACTGGCGCAAGGCAGCACTTTCGCGGGTCTGCAAGAGAAGCTGAAATGCGGAACCTTTTGTGGTTCCTGCGTGCCCGAACTTAAGCAGATGCTGGACAGGCGGACCCCCAGCGAACTTGCCGCCTGATAAAAATATTGGAGACAACATGAACTACGCACATTTCATCAGGGAGATCGGCCGCGGCGCCGCCGGCGCGCGCGACATGACCCTTGAAGAAGCCCAGCAGCTCTATGGCGCGATGCTCGACGGCGGCGTGCCTGACCTGGAACTGGGTGCCATCGTCATCGCCTTGCGCATGAAGACCGAGACCATCGACGAGATGGTCGGTTTTCTCGCCGCGTCGAACGAACGCATGTACGCCTTGCGTTGCCCGCAGGGACGCATTCGTCCGGTCGTCATCCCCTCCTACAACGGTGCGCGCAAGGGCGTCAATCTGACGCCGCTGCTGGCCTTGCTGCTGCAGCGCTTCGGCGTGCCGGTCCTGGTGCATGGCCTGATTGAAGGTTACGGTCGCGTTACCAGCGCCCAGATCTTCCGCGAATTCGGCCTGATGCCCTGCGTCAACCATTCGCAGGCGCAGCAGGTGATGGATGAGCGCGGCCTCGCCTACGTGCCGCTTTCCGCCCTCTCGCCCGGTTTGAATAACCAGCTCGCCCTGCGTAGCCGCCTCGGTCTGCGCAACAGCGCGCACAGCCTGGTCAAGCTGCTTGATCCCTTCCGCGGGCACGGGCTGGTGCTCGCCGCCGCGACGCATCCTGACTACATGGACATTATGCGCAACGTGCTCGGCGCGGTCGGCGCGCACGCCTTGCTGCTGCGCGGTACCGAAGGCGAACCCTTCGCCAACCCGAAGCGTCGTCCGCGCCTCGAGCACGTGCATGAGGGCGCCTGTGACGTTCTTTTCGAGGCCGAGCACGACAGCGTCAAAGCTTTGCCACATCTCCCCGAAACTTGCGACGCCAAAACCACCGTTGACTGGATGCGGCGCGTCCTGGCCGGAGAGTATTCACTGCCGTTGCCGATTGCCAACCAGCTGGCCTGCTGTCTCTTCGCCAGCGGCTACGCCGACGATTTCAACCAGGCCAAGGCCATTGTCGCCGTGGAAAACAACGGCCTGACCATCGTCTAGCTCAGTGTCCGTGTAGGTGGTGCAGATCCGGCACGTGCGGATGATGGTGTGCCGTCGCTACGTGCTGGTGCGGGTGGCTATGCGAGCTGCTGGGCAGCGGATCGTGTGCGTGGTCATGGTGCCCGTCGTTGTGCGTGTGCGCGTGTTCGTGTTCGACCGCTGCGTGGCTATGTCCATGCGCGTGCTGCTCCGCCAGATGGAGGATCACGCCGGCTAGCATCAGGATGGCACCGCCACCCATCGCTAGGCTGTACGCGCGATCGCCGAGCGCCAGGGCAATCCCCGCGCCGATGAAGGGCGCTGCGGCGAATACCGAGCCGGTGCGCGCCGCACCGAAAGCCCGCTGCGCCAGCAGATAGCAGCGCAGGCTCAAGCCATAACCAAACGCCCCAACCAGGAACAGACCGCCCGCCGCCGGCAGCGAAACGTCCGTCTGGCCGCTCGCCAGACTGAGCAGGAACGAGCAGCCGGCACCCAACGCCGACTTGCCGAGTACCACCTGGCCAGGGTCGGCATCGGCCAAGTGACGCGACAGCGCGTTGTCGACGGCCCAAGCCAGCGTCGCCCCGAGCACAGCCAGCAAGCCGAACATCGGCGGCGCGTTGACAGTGGCGCGGTCGACCACCAGCACCAAGCCGCCCAGCGTGATCAGCCCGATGGCTAGCGCGACGCGTTGGCCGACACGCTCGCGATGCAGCGCAGCGGCCAGCAGCACCGTGAATACGGCTTCCAGTGTCAGCATCAGAGAGGCGCCCGCGCCGCTCGTCCGCTGCAAGCCCCAGGCCAACAAGCAGGGGGCAACGACGGCACCGAACAGGGCCATGGCCAGCAAGCGCGGCATCTGCCTGCGGCGCAGGGCGGCTTCGCGTGCCGCGGGCGAGCGGGTCAGCAGGCCGGCCAGCGCCGCTCCCGCATAAAGCAGTGCGGCGGTCATCCATGGGCTGACCGCCTCGCCAAGCCATTGGATGAGCGGCGTGCTGGCGCCGAACAAGGCCGCCGCGAGCAGGGCGAGGGACGTGCCGCGCAGGGCCGGAAAACGCGTTACTGGCGGCTCGCCTGTTGTCGTTTCGTGCGGGTGATCGGCGTCGTTCACGGCTGTTGGTCTGCCTTGGTCTGATGACGGGCCCGCGCCAAAGTCAGGTGGCTGACTTTCAGCGCGCCGATGCGCTTGGCCACGCCGGGGGCGGTGCGCGCGAACAACCTGTCGGCAAATATGGCGGCATGCCTCACAGAAAACGGGTGACGATCAGACCGACCACGGCGCAGGCGCCGATGACCTCGATGACGCTGCGCTTGAAGCGAAACAGGGCGATCGCCGCGGCCAGCGCGATGAGTGCCGAGGCCGCGTCGAAGGGGCCGGCGAAGCCCTTCGGCCAGAGCACGTGGTAGCCGAAGAAGACAGCCAGGTTGAGTACCACGCCGACCACTGCTGCGGTGATGGCGGTGAGCGGCGCGGTGAATTTCAGGACGCCGTGCGTCGATTCGACCAGCGGGCCGCCGGCAAGAATGAACAGGAAGGACGGCAGGAAGGTGAACCAGGTCGCCAGCGACGCGGCGACGGTGCCGGCCAGCAGCAGCATGTCCGGGCCGAAAAGCGCGCGCAGCTCGCTGCTCGTATAGCCGCCGATGAAACCGACGAACGCGACGATCATGATCAGCGGTCCCGGCGTCGTCTCGCCGAGCGCCAGACCGTCGATCATCTGCGTCGCGCTGAGCCAGCCGTAGTCGCCGACCGCTCCCTGATAAACGTAGGGCAGGACGGCGTAGGCGCCGCCGAAGGTGAGCAGGGCGGCCTTCGTGAAGAACCAGCCGATCTGCGTCAATGTGCCCCGCCAGCCCTGGGTGCCGACCAGTAGCGCCATCGGCAGCAGCCACAGTAGGGCGCCGACAAGGGCGATCCGCAGGAGCCGTGACCAGCGGAACAGCGCGTGTTCCGGCGTCGGCGTGTCGTCGTCGATGAGCGCCGGGCCGAAGGACGTGTCGGCTTCGCCGTGGCCGCCACCGAGCCGGAAGCGGTCCGGCGCGATGCGTCCGCCGAAGTGGCCGATCAGCGCCGCGCCGGCGACGATGAGCGGAAAGGGCACGTCGAGTGCGAAGATGGCGACGAAAGCGGCCGCCGCGATCGCCCGTAGTACGTGGTTCTGCAAGGCCCGCCCACCGATGCGGTGCGCCGCCTGGACGACAATGGCGGTCACTGCTGGCTTGATGCCATAGAACAGGCCGGCGATCAGCGGCAGCTCTCCGAAGGCGATGTAGATCCACGACAGCGCGATCAGGATGAACAGCGAGGGCAGGACGAACAGCGTCCCGGCGACGATGCCGCCCCGGCTGCGGTGCATCAGCCAGCCGATGTAGGTGACCAGTTGCTGCGCCTCGGGGCCGGGCAGCAGCATGCAGAAGTTCAGCGCGTGCAGGAAGCGTCGCTCGGAGATCCAGCGCCGTTTTTCGACCAGCTCCCGATGCATGATCGATATCTGCCCGGCCGGCCCGCCGAAGCTGATGAAGCCGAGTTTCAGCCAGAAGCGGAAGGCTTCCCAGAAACTGACGACCGGCGCTTTGGCGTTATTGCTTGGACACGAAGGATTCATGGGCCGGCGTTTCTTTCTCGATGGCGAAAACGCATGAAGGTCTCTACGTCGACCGTGCCGAACGGATCGACGCCGTCGCCAGCGCGAAAGCCTAGGCTTTCTTTACAAACTCCGATTTTAACTGCATCGACCCGATGCCTTCGATCTTGCAGTCGATGTCATGGTCGCCGTCGACGAGGCGGATATTTTTGACTTTGGTTCCGACCTTCAGCACAGCGGAAGAGCCTTTGATCTTCAGATCCTTGATCACGGTGATCGCATCACCGTCCTGCAGCACATTCCCGTGCGCATCATGCACGACGCGTTCTTGTTCCCTACGCTCGGCGGCCGTGTCCTTCTGCCACTCGTGCGCGCACTCAGGGCAAACATAAAGGGCCCCTGCTTCATAAGTGTATTGCGAACTGCATTCGGGACATTTAGGCAAACCGCTCATGTGGCACCTTGGATTCGATTAACGGATTTTGATTGGTCGAGGCAGGCTGAAAGCACCGTCGCCACTGTGTTCGCGCTACCGGCTTGGACGGAAAGCGTGCCGAATCATAGCAAAAAGCAGCCGTCCTGCCCGGTCCGGCATCCGGTCTCCCGCAGGATGCGATCAATGCCAGGAAGACTATACTGGCACTCTGCCAAGACGGATTGGTGGCTGCTGCTCCGCAGCAGCGCCTGGATCCGCCGGCTGCTGATGATCTCCGTGTGATTAAACTGGCTCTGGCCCGGACCAAACTCCTCGTCGCTGACCTGCTGGCTCGTCTCCCGCACCCCACCCGCCGTGGCGTGGCGTGGGCGCTGGCCGCCGTGCCGGCGCTCCTGCTGCTCTACGCCTTGCTGCTCATCCCCTTTACACCGGGCATTAGCGACATTCGCAAGGCCAAGTCGGAGCAACCCGCGCAGCTGCTTTCGGCCGATGGCAAGGAGTTGGCCGTCTTCAAGCGCTCCAACCGCGAGTGGGTCAAGCTCGACGACATCTCGCCGCAGGTGGTGGCCGCGCTGATCGCCACCGAGGACCACCGCTTTTACGAACATCACGGCATCGACTGGCGGCGCACGGCCGGCGCCGCACTGAACACCTTCTCGGGCGACCGTCAGGGTGGCTCGACCATCACCCAGCAACTGGCCCGCAACCTCTATCCCGACGAAATCGGTCGTGCGCCAACGTTCACGCGAAAAATCAAGGAGGCCATCACGGCGCTGAAGATTGAGGCGCTGTACACCAAGAACGAGATCCTCGAGACCTACCTCAACACGGTGCCCTTTCTCTACAATGCCTTCGGCATCGAGATGGCGGCGCGCACCTATTTTGACTCGTCGGCCGGCGCGCTGAATGTGCTGCAAAGCGCTACCCTGATCGGCATGCTCAAGGGCAATAGCTACTACAACCCGGTGCTCAATCCCGAGCGCGCCTTGGCGCGTCGCAACACGGTGCTGGAGCAGATGGTCAAGAACAAGGCGTTGACGCCGGCGAAGTTCGAGTCGCTGAAGAACAAGCCGCTGGGCATCGAGTTTGAACGGCAGCCCGAACCGCAGGGACTTGCGCCGCACTTCGCGCAGCAGGTGCGCAAATGGCTGATTGCTTGGGCCGACAAGAATGACTACAACATTTACGCCGACGGGCTGGTGGTACACACGACCCTTGATTCTCGCTTGCAAGCTCTTGCCACGCAAGCTGTGGCGCGCCAAGGGGCGTCGTTGCAGATTCTTGCGGACGCGGCGTGGGGCGCGCGCTCGGGGCGCGGCCCCGGCAAGGAGGTGATACAGGCCCTGGTGCGCGACACGCCCGAGTACCGTGCGGCCGTAGACGCAGGGCAGACGAATGCGGAGGCGCTGAAGCGGTTACAGGCGAACCCGGCCTTCATGCGGTCCCTGCGCCGGCAAAAAACGCAGGTGCAGGCCGGTTTCCTGGCGCTCGATCCGCGCAACGGCGAGGTTCGGGCCTGGGTCGGCAGCCGTGATTTCGACGAGGACGCGTTCGATCACGTGCAACAGGCGCGACGCCAGCCGGGCTCGACGTTCAAGCCCTTCGTTTATGGCGCGGCGTTCGCACAAGGCGCCAGCCCTAGCGACACATTCATCGACCAGGCCGTGGAAATTCCCCTGGCGGGTGGGGAAGTCTGGCGGCCGGCCGATGAAGGCCCGCCCAGCGGGCGGGCGATGAGCTTGCGCGACGGCCTGGTCTATTCCAAGAACACGATTACCGCCCAGTTGATGCAAAGCGTCGGCCCGGCCAAGGTGGCCAAGCTGGCGCGCGCCATGGGCGTGCGCCAGAGCAAGCTCGACGTCGTCCCCTCGCTGGCCCTGGGCACCAGCCCGGTGAGCCTGAAAGAAATGGTCGCGGCCTACGGCACCATCGCCAACGGCGGCGGCTACATCGAACCGGTGCTGGTGACCCGCATCGAGGACCGGCGCGGCCGGGTGCTCGAAGAGTTCGCCGCCGTTGCGCCGGAAACCGCCCTCTCGCCCGGCGTGGCCTACACGCTGCTCGATGTGATGCGTGGCGTCGTCGACCGGGGCACGGGGGTCGGTATCCGCAGCCATTTTGGCATCCGTGCCGATGTGGCCGGCAAGACCGGTACCACGCAGGGTAACGCCGACGGCTGGTTCATCCTGATGCACCCGCAGCTCGTGGGGGGGGCCTGGGTTGGCTTCAACGACAGCCGCGTGACCCTACGCAGCGACTACTGGGGGCAGGGGGCGCACAGTGCACTGCCTATCGTCGGTGACTTCTTCCGGCAATCCCTGCGCTCGCGCTTGATCGATCCGCGCGTCCGTTTTATCGAGCGCCAGGACGACAGCCTGTTAGCCTCGCTGCGCCGGCGGATCGGCGGTTGGCTGACGCGCGTGTTCACGCTGACCCAACCGCCCGAGCCGCCGTCCGAACGCCATCCCGGCCCGGCCCGGCCCGAACCGTCACCGCCTGAGCCCATCTCACCAATACCGGAAGCCCCTGCGGGGCTGTCGCCGACAGAGCCTGCCTTAGCACCGGAAGGACGCGAACCCGAGATCGCGCCGCCGGCGGCGGCGCCGAACGAGTCGAACGTACCGGAAACCGTCGTTACTCCACCCTGAAAGGTGAGGTAACGCTCTCTTCGCGAGCCTCAGTTCGGCGCGGCGGGCGAGCGCGTCGCACCACTCTGGGCTCACCATAGTTTCCCGTTCGATCTTAAAACCCATTCAACCTAAGAAACTCGGCGGTGGGCGTGCAATCTGCCTAAAACTGAGGCAGGCTGCGGAACTCGTAACCATCACGGGAGTTACCCGATGGGTGAGTCGAAATTGAAGTTGGCGAAGCGCGAAGAAATGCTTTTGTCGTGCGCCGGTGTGCAGACGATGGCGGGTTAAGTGTAAGTACGCTGGGATACGGAAAGCACGGCGACGCCGATGGGGCAGCTGGCCCACTTCATCGAATTTCTCACACTGACGAGATTGTGGTCGCACTGGCTGGGAAGCTGCCCACTGAGTTACAGGAGCCCGAATGCGCCGAGCAAAGCAGAGGTGCTGGACACTTGGTTGCTCTCGATCCTGTCGGGCCACAAACCCTACTCGCATGTAACGGCGATACGGTGCGATGGGGTTAATCCCGGATTGCTCGGTATGGGTAAGGTCGTCTCCGAAGACGCCTTACGCAATGCCCTGAAGCATATCCCCGAAGCAGAAGGCACGACCTGGTTGGATGCACATCTGTCTGACAGCATGAGCCGGCTTCTTGACGTCCCGTGTATTCTTGAAACCGACACCACCGTCAAGTCGCTTTACGGCCATCAGGAAGGCGCGGTGATTTCGTATAACCCGAGAAAGCCGGGACGCCCCTCGCACAGCTACCACACCTACCTGACCCGGCACGCCGAGCCACATGGCGCCCGAACTGTTCTCTGGCGAACCGGTCGCCGCCGCTGCGACGCACGATCTTTATGCCGCTGGCGTCACGCTTTACCACCTGCTGAGCGCAAGTATCCCTATGGCGAAATCGAGCCATTCCAGCATCCACGCTTCGGCGAGCCAATGGCGCCGACGCGCTATCGGCCGGACATTCCCGGCTGGCTCGACAACGTTTTGCTCAAAGCGGTGTCAAAATAGCTGCATGAGCGTTTCGAGACCGCGGAGGAATTCCTCATCGCGTTCGAACGCGGCCGCCGCCGCCCGCTCCGACGTCCGCTGGTAAGGCGTAACCCGATGCTGACCAGGCGTGTCATCGCGTCCCTTTGGCTCGTGTTGAACCTCGCGTTTCTGATGTTGTTGCTGCGCTAGACTGAAGGCTATGTCCAAATCCGCTCTCATCCTCTTTGCGCACGGAGCCCGCGATCCCGAATGGGCCAACCCCATGCGCCGCGTCTGCGCCGCCGTTCGCGCGCAGTCTCCCGGCCTGCGCGTCGAACTCGCCTTCCTCGAATTCATGACGCCAACCCTTGCCGAGTGCACCGAGTTGCTGCTCGCCGAGGACTGCGGGCGCATTGTCGTGGTGCCGATGTTCATCGCGCAGGGCGGGCATCTGAAGAGCGACGTGCCGCTGTTGCTCGACGCCTTGCGCGCCCGTCATCGGCACGCGCACTTCGAACTGGCCGGCGCCATCGGCGAGGCGGACAGCGTCGTCCAGGCGATGGCGTCGCATGTGCTGGCCCTGGCGGGAGGATGATCGCCATGCTGCGCGTCCGCGTCATCGACGAATCTCGCACACCGGCCGACGAAATCTGCGCCGGACTGGCGCTGGCCGGCTACGGGGTGGCGGCGATCCTGCCCGATTCGGCCAACCTCGCGCACCCGGTCGAGCAACTGCAACCCGATATCCCTCCTAATCGAAAGCGAGGCGCCAAGCCGAGGCACGCTGGAGCATCTGGCGGGGGGCAACGAACATATGCCTCGCCCGGTCGTCATGTTCACTCAGGATCGCCATGGCGCGCGGTAAGCCGATGGCCGACGTGGCGCGTGACGTGCTCGACATGGCCAGCCTGTTTTCCGGATGCAGGCTGCTGCGGCTTCTGTCGTCGCGGCAGAAGGCATTGCCCGCGCAGCGCCTTCGTAAGAAAATGACTACGCTATGGACAAATTCTCGCCTATCTTCCTCGCCCTGCTGGCGGCCCTGCTGCTCGCCGGTTCCGCGCACGCTCAGCGTCTTTCCAACGACAGTCCGTCGGGCGGGGAGTCGGATCGCGTCGACCGGCGCTGTACCTCGACAAGCCTGTCGGCCGATGCCTCGGCACTGTGTTCCGACGATGCCCTGAACAGCCGTTCCGGCGTCGGTCACCGAGTCGTCCGGCCGCCACACCATAGAACAGCGGCTAGCCACAAGACGGGCGCGCAGACCGGCAATCCGTCAAATCCAAGCCGTACCGACCCGCCATCGAGCAGAACAGGCACCCCTGCCAGCGCGGTAGCCGGCGAGGCCATCCGGGGCACTACGGGCATCGGTCGCTCCGCGCGGTGATTGCGCCTGATGATTTGCTTACCGGGAGGTTGCGAGTGCCGACGCGGTCTAGGCACTGCCCCTTGTCTGCGCTATTCCTTGTCCTGATCCCGTTTGATTTTGTGCAGAAACGGGGCGACAAGATCCATCGGCAGCGGGAAAACAATCGTCGTGTTCTTGTCCGCGCCGATGACAGTGAGTGTTTCCAGATAGCGGAGCAGGATGGCCTGCGGCTCTTGCGCCAGTATCGCGGCTGCCTGAAACAGTTTTTCGGAAGCCTGCAACTCGCCCTCGGCGTGAATCACTTTGGCGCGCCGCTCGCGTTCGGCTTCGGCTTGCCGAGCGATCGCCCGAATCATCGATTCGGTCAGGTCAACCTGCTTGATCTCGACGTTGGAGACCTTGATGCCCCAGGTATCCGTTTGCGTGTCCAGGGCTTGCTGGATGTCCAGATTCAGCCGCTCGCGTTCCGACAGCATCTCGTCCAGTAGGTGCTTGCCCAGCACGGAGCGCAGCATTGTTTGCGCCAACTGGCTGGTGGCATTCAGGAAATCGACCACTTGGATGATGGCCTTTTGCGGATCTACGACGCGGAAATAGACCACCGCACTGACTTTGACGGAGACGTTGTCCCGCGAGATCACATCCTGAGTTGGCACTTCCAGGACCACGGTGCGCAGATCAACCCTGACCACTTGCTGGATGGCCGGAATGATGATCACCAAGCCCGGTCCCTTCACCTGCCAGAAGCGCCCAAGCGTAAAGACAACGCCGCGCTCATACTCGCGGAAGATCCTGACGGCGGAGCCGAGAAGCACGATGAGGGCAAAGAGCAGCGGTACGTAAATACCAAACGAGCCTAGTTCCCAAGCCATTTGCGCCTCCTTAGCGGGGTGAGTGCTCTGCCGGTCAATGCGACTTGGGAACCCCGGTTCGGCGTTCGCGCCCAGCCACCCAAATATCGCTGCCGACACCGCATATTAGGTCGCGCTCGCCCAAACTGCCGAGAAATTGGCAGCTTGTAATTCCGGCCTCCAGAGAGGCCGTGGGGGCGCTTGCGTCCTACTTAGCGAACACGATCTTGTGCTTGTCGCCGATGGCATTGAGGTAATAGATATCACCTTGGCTCTTTAGGATATAGGCGCACCATTTTTCGTGGACGCGCTTCCAGTCGATGTCGATGCAGTACTTGCCTTCATCATTGACCGTCCACGTGCCTGCATTTGATGCCATCTGTGTTCCGAGGGCATTTCCATATTGCTTGTTATTGGAGGTTGCAAAGAACTTTCCATCTGGGCCATTTGACCAACGACGCTCGCTTCCCGCCTCGGTTATCTGGGTTACTTTGGTTCCGGGGAGGAAAGACAACAGTTCTTCTCTCGTCATCCGCGTTGCGTCATCTTGCGCAATAGCGAGCACCGTTACAACGCATCCGAGAACTGCAATTGCCAGTCTTGGCATGGGAATTTCCTTTCTCAAAAAAGGAACAGCGGCTTCAAAGGCTGGTAACTATTGTTGTCACTGATGGCAAGTGTTGCGTAGCGGCTGGCTGTACGTGAACGGTCGTTCAAGACCGTCAGCAAATGTCTGTTCTTAACCATTGCGATGACCCCCGTCGCGCTGTAAAGAATATTTTCAAGACACGATTTACGATGATCGGCTCTGCATCGAAGCCCCAACCGCGGTCGGCGATGGTTTCGGACAAGCAATTTTCAAACCTCTCTTGCATGAAGTGGTTATATATTAAAAATCAATTTGTTATGTGTTGAGGCGTTGGATCGTCAGCGGTCTGGTGTAATAAAATGCGACAAGAATATGATGATGAAAGAGATTGGCCGCCTAATTTGAGGATGTCGCGTGGTCGAGTCAGGAGTGGGCGCGGTTTGGGTCGTCGTTTGACGGCCCGGGGTTCGACCCGGTCTGGCCGCTCTGGCAAGCGCAATCGCGCGATCCCGCCAAGAAGATAAGCCCGGCGCA
>Ga0209125_1001293_pt1 | contig 24175 bp, 15 predicted proteins | sample BarGraIncub1131A_FD_184503 | JGI IMG/M metagenome (GOLD analysis project Ga0209125, IMG submission 184503) | Arctic peat soil microbial communities from Barrow, Alaska - Barrow Graham LP Incubations 11-31A (SPAdes) (version 2) | ecosystem: Environmental > Terrestrial > Soil > Wetlands > Peat... | reverse complement strand
CTTTCTAAAACTGTAGCACCAGGTAATAATGTCTTTTGTTCTATGAACTTTGCCATAGTAAGATCAAAAACAACACTTGGACGTTCGGGTGCTATCCAAAAAAGATTATATAGCCAACGAACTAAACTCAAGTGGAAAGGTTGTTCTGTAAAATCATGGTACCCATATGTTTGACGTATTTCTCGTGAATGATCCCATTTGCTTTCACTATAACTATATTTCTCCAGATTATTCTCACTTAGTTCTAGTTGTTGAGAGATATAGTGAATAATATTAGAAGGTATTTTTAGGGGGGTTTGGCAAAAAAGTACCAAGGAACCTCACTGTCCCAAGCTGTATTGCAAAACCAATTCTATTATAATCACCCCTATGACTATGTGCAGCTTTTTTGTCGTTATCATCAAGTAAAAAATATACTGCTAATTGCTCAGTTGTAGGCTCATCAATAAACTTTCCATATCTATTTCTTTGCTCTTTTGTTAAAAATTCAACAGGCATAATCTACTCCTAAACTATATTATGATAATATATTACATAATATAGAATTTTATCATATTTTACTAACAATGTTAAGCGGATAGAAGATGAGATGATTAGCAAATTTTAAAATTTTGTGATATTAGTGATACTGTAATGTATATTGAAATAACTTAGGAAGAATATATAGTACTTAATTTGAGGGTAAATCTATGACTACATTTATGTTATATGCTTATACCGGTTTTCTGTTCTATTACTACACAACCCCCTACCTGGAAATTCAATGGACCTCCGAGGTGTTTGGTGGCCAACGGGACGCCTTGCTAAAGTTTGTTATTACCTTAGGTAAGTCCTCCATATTATTTATATTGCCTTTTATACTTTTCAAAGCTTTTTTAAGATAATTATGGTATCATGTAAACATATACATTAATTGTAAAAATAATTAACAAAAGATTATTTTTAAACAAGAATCACCAACTTATTGACCATTCCATTAATATAAGGAAGGTACATTAAAATGTCATCTTTATTTAATTTTTTAAAGGAAAACAAATCAAGGAATCTTTATAAACATCTTATTTGGTCAACTTTCATTATTGTTTCGATTCCAATACTTTTAATTGGAATAACTTTTTATACGATTGATTCTAATCGTATATTTGAGAGTATTCTAACCCAAAATAAGAACACTCTTCTATTCTCTGAAGATCGAATAGAAAAAATTTTTGAAACAGTGGAATTACAAGCACTACAATTAGCAAACTATCCTTTAGTGAAAAATGCATCCCTTACCGCCAACTTTAATGAACAATATATAGATCAAGTTAATATTCTAAATAACCTTAATGTTGCACAGCAAAGTAATGCGTTTGTGAATAAAATTGTTTTTTATAATTATCCTTCTAATTTAATCCTCAGTAATGATTATGGTTATGTTCTTTTACCTAAATATAAGTATAGTGAAGACATCACCTCAGTATTAAATTCAGGGATACATTCAGGTTGGTATTCTCTCCCTGTTTCAAGTAAGCAGGGGTATATTACATATATACAAAACATATCACAGTATTCTAACAAGGACACTAGTGGGCTAATCATGTTTCAAATCTCAAATAAAAAAGTACAGAGTGAGTTAAATTTATCTCCTGAAATAGTGAACGGATTGACCACAATTTTTTTAATGAATGATAAGAGTAACGTAATCTACTCTTCTGCAAACAATCAAAATACTACCCAATCTATTAATCAAAGCAAATTATATGATCAAATCTTATCGCAAGATAATATGAATGGTCATTTTACATTTAAGAATTCACTGAACCAGAACACTATTTGTACATTTATTCGTACAATCAATGGACGAATTTACATTTCCACGACTTCTAAAAAAATTATTTCTCAACAATTAGTATGGGTTAAAGTATTTACAATAATAATACTTCTTTGTTTATTTATAATTAGTTTTTTGCTTATTATGATTTCTTCTGAAAAAATTTACAATCCTATTTACCATTTAATTCAATATTGTACGAATTTAAACAGCGGAAAAACAAATTCTACTCCCGCTATAAAAAATGAGATTAAATATATATGGGATTGCCTAAACTCTTGTAATCAAGAGACAAAAAGTCTTCAAGAATATATTGATAGTATAAAGCCTAAGTTAAAAGTACGCTTTCTTAAAACACTATTAGAAGGAAGTATTGTTAATCATTCGCTATTATACCAGGACATGTTACTATACGATTTATCAGAACAATCTACTTGTATTGTGGTTGTTCTAAACCTATTACAGTTAAGCTCAGATACGCCTTCAACCTCCAGTGATAATTCTATTATGATGTTCACTATTAGAAATATTATGGAGGAGACTTTATATAAACAAATGAAGATTCAAGGATATATAGTTGATCATGGACTCCATGGTGCTGACAGTATTCTGGTATTTGATATAGAAACTTCAAATAGTGTTATTTTAGAAGCAACTCAAACTTATGCTAAAGCAATTTATGAATCTATAAAAAAATGTGTTAGTTTTCAAGTGTCTATTGGTATTGGTCGAATTTGCACGAGCATTTTAGATGTCTCTATTTCTTATAATGAAGCAATGCTTGCTCTCCAGCTTCAGGTAGATGAAGACAAGCCTATCATATATATAGATGATATTGAAAGCCACAAGAATAGTTCTATTCCCAGATACCCTCTAGATATTGAGAATGCTTTACTTTATGCCCAAAATGAAAAGAATATGAATAAATTTACGAAAGAGCTATATTCCTTCTCAAGGACTATTCAGCAGGGAGGATCATATTTATTTATTAAACAATCATATCAAATACTTCTTGGTGCTCTATTACATAACTTTATAAAAGATGGAGGAAATACTTTTAAGCTTCTGGAGACTAACCCTTTTAATACACTTAGAGAATGTAGGACCTCTCAGGAAATACAAGATTGGCTTATCAATTCTTTCTTACCTTTATATCAGCTTTGTGATGAAGACCGTAATGCCTCAACCATACGTCCCGATATTGAAAAAATTTGTAAATATATTGACCAAAACATTGATAAAGACCTCTCTCTTGTTCAATGTGCTGAGTTAGTTAACATGAATCCATCATATCTAAGCCGTATCTTTAAGAAAGAAACTGAAAAATCTTTTATTGACTTTCTGACAGAGCGAAAAATCGAACTAGTTAAGAAACTATTGATTGAAACAGATTCTAACATTATCGAAATTTCAGCTACAGTAGGTTATTCAGAACGAAACCTTTACCGTATCTTCGTTAAATATGTTCATATATCACCTGGTAACTACCGAGAAAATTTTTCACAGCACATTTAATTGAAAAACCCTTAGGTCTTACATCTTTAAATGTAGCCCTGAGAGTTTTTGTTCCATACTATATAGAAAGTGTTATTTAAATTATTCAACTTAATACTTCTGAACTAGAATTTAATCAATATATCTGTATAATTACTGCATCTTTAGGTGGAATACATATTGAAATACTACCATTCTTAAATACTGGCATATTATCTCCCCACAGTTTTGTTTTAATTCCTGTGACAACTTCTGAAAGGATAATTTCAGCAGATTCCTCACCATTTGTTGGATTGATAGCCCATAAGTAAGTGCCTTCATCGCATTTTCTTATTCGAACCTGCAATTTGGTATTAGAAACCTTAACAAGTTGTTCCTTATCTGCCCAGGTCAATAAACTAGCAAAGAAATTACGGTTATCCGTTGTTTGATTACGGTAATAACCTTCTGATGGATATGTCCCAATGAGTAATATCTGTCCTTTGCCGAAAGAGTTTTGTACTGCTGCGATCCTGCCATCTTCATATCGTCCTATCTCTTTTCCACTCTTTACTTTGTAGGCTTGTAAGAATAATCCCCCATCAATTTGCTTGCCTTCATAATCAAATACAATTTTATCTCCTAAATCTGGCATAAACTCTACTGACTGCTCTACAGCGCCGCAAGCTTCTTGAAAACCATAATTAGGTTGTACAATTCCAACAGTCCCATTATCTCCAAAATATGCTGGGCATCCTTCTACAATCAGTTTACCACCTAAGGAAACCCAGTCAAGAAGCTCTTTTACATGGGTAGATGTAATATGTATTGGATATGGTAAATAGAGGGTATCATATTCACTTATATGGTCAATGTTTACCCAATCAACCAGAACATTATTGTCAAAAAAACCTCTATACGCTCCACACATACAATTTGCATAAAATTGGCCTGTTCCAGCTTGTTCCATCAAATAATTAAAGGTCTGTGTTTCAGGAATTACAATAATACCTATCTCACCTTTAACAGGAGACGATTGAAAAAGTCCTTTTTGATTAACATCATTAGCCCATATAGCAATTTTACTAGCCATTTTTGATCGTTCATTTGGTAACCCATTATTACTATACAGACCAAAAGATCCAAATAGAGGACCATCTAAAAGTGAACGCCAGCGTAAATACAGAATACCTGTGACTCCACCAGCCAGCGAAACCATGTTCCATAACCTTATATCTTCAGCAGTTGCTACCCTGCCATCTTCTTTCTTACGCCCAATTACTTGAGGCTGAAGCCATAGGGGGCCTCCCTGCATTTCTGAATGCCAGAAAGGTTTGCCATGAGAGCTTGCACGTAGTAAATCTACAGCATGCCATTGTTTCCATGGTTCACTTCCCTTTCGTGCTGTTACCCATGTCATTCCATAGGATTCAACTTTAGAAGCTGCTAACCAGTCATCAGATCCACCCGCCGCCATATTATTAAGACTAGCAGCTATGCCATGAGCGGTAATTTTATTCTTTGTATCTAAACCGCGTATTAAATCCACTCTCCATTGCATCTGATCATGAAAATTAACTTTACGAAATTTCTGCCAATCCATACAATCAGGGTACATACCTGTTTCTACAGGCGCCATGACGTCCTCAAATGATGCATAGCTATATCGATGCCATGTTTGGTTTAATTCCTTTATTGTCCCATATTTTTTCTTAAGCCATTCCCTAAATTGTTTTTGAGTATGCTCACAATAACAAATATCATGAGGATAATTACATTCATTCCAAATATCATATCCATACATTCCAGGATGATCCTTATATCGTTCCACTAGTTTTTTAAGAAAATTCCCAGCTAATTCTTTTCCCAGGGGCGAATCAAGACATACTCCGCCGTGACCAAATCCCCCTGTAGCGCTACTTCCTCCCATATAACTTTTAGAAAGTTTTCCAGTTGAATCCACTGCCAATATCTCTGGATATTTACGATATAACCATTCCGGTGCAGAAGTTACCATCTCAGCAATTATAGTACGTATCCCGTATTTTGCTGCTAAATCAAGCTGCATATCATAATCTGCCCAATCATATATACCTGGTGCTATTTCAATTGAACCCCACATAAACCAGTGTCTAAAAATATTCATTCCATCTTTGCTTGCTTGAGCATAATCGCGTTCCCAATCCTGACGTGGAGGATTGGATTTACGAAAATAAACTGCTCCATAAGATACTTGATTATGTTGCATTTCCATTATTTTATAACCTCCTTTAATTCATTTATTAGAACTTTCCATTTCAACCGAAACTACTTCCCAAACATCAAGTCTATCTATTGTACATTCTACATAGGAATTCTTTTGCTCAAATTTTACACATTTCTCATCAATTAAAGCCGTAACTTTACTTACATTCATTCCATCTTTTAAAGCAAGCTTTATTTTGATGTCATGCAGCGGAGTGCAGTTAGATAGAGGACGTTGTCCTACTCCATTAACTAAGTGAACTAATATCGTATTATCTTTCTCATAAACAACTAACTGTAATCCATTAAAGTGAGTGACCGAAATCTTTTTATTATCTCCAAGCAAAAGATTTATTACATTCTCTAGAAACCTATAATGTTCATCTAATTTATAATCTTGAATTAGCAGACTTAATTGAAAAGGGATATATACAGAACTACCCTTACCATATTGATTCATCACACATAGAGGTATATCTGTATAAGGTACGGGAATACTCGATCGTTCAGGGGGTGCACCTACACTTTCTAATGGTGAAAACGGAGGTACCAGTGTAGCTAGAACTTTTGTGCCTATTAGAGCTTCACAATAAGTTACTATGCCTCGGTGAGCAATTATTGGAGTTTCTTCCATTCCAAGTTGAAGCGGATTATTTTCACCCTCAAACCTTAAATAGGAAGCAACTAAAGACTCACTATGATAGACTCTTTTTTTGATCCCTATTAACTCATAAAGCTCACTCCATTCCTCAGGAACTGACCCTTCAACAACTATATTTCCTCCCTGCTGTACATATTCAATTATATTAGTTATAAATTTCCTGTTATATTTGAAACCCTCAGGTATAATTACCACTCTAAAATCAGCAAGCCGTTTAATAGTTGCCTGTTCATCTAAAAGTACTTCGAATGGTACTTGTTTGTTAATAAGCCCCTCAGCCCAGCCTTCAGCTGAACGATCTGCATTCCATATCAAGGCAACCTGCGCTACAGAAAAAGCGCCAAACATTTGATTTTCAGCCTTTTTAATCATATGGTTAATTTGGCTTACTGATTTTATAATACGCTTATCTCCAATGGTATCTGGGAACCCTGTGATAGAATGCCATATATAGCCACCATTTGCAGGAATTTGGCTCATCCAGAACAAGTGTTCTGCAGGAGGTAATCCAGTGTGTCTCCAATCCATTCCTGGACAAGAGTGAATAATCCCGAACGGTGAAGGTCTGTCTTGCATTGAACGGCCTAATTTAATAGCTAAAGCAGGTTTCCAGAATTGAGGAATGTTTTTATACCCTAAAGACAATACATCCTGAGGTTCTGTACATAACATATCTGCTGTAGCAACTCGATCAAATAAATTATCTTTGTAAAGATTATAATATAATATAAGAGGCATATCTGGTTTCTTTTCTTTCATTAACTTATACAATTTCCCGATATTGTCTCGCATGCAGCGTGTTCCCCAGTCTGATTCATACTGTGCTGCATCTATTGGTAACTCTTTACCATAAACATCTCTATATTTACGTTTACATTCATCACAATTGCAAGGTATAGGGTTTGGTGCATTAAAAAATATTCCATCAATATCGTAATTGTCCAGTACCTCTGAAAATACTGGCATAGCTACACCCTCATTTCTGTAACCCCCATTAATACAAGTAGATACTAATAAGGACCACTTGCCTGGTCTTTTAGAGCCTATGATTTGTGGTTCTCCTTTTGAGTCTCTTACAAACCACTGAGGCTTATTTTGATAAACACTATCATCTGCTTTACTGAAGTCAAACCGTGCCACCACACGTATACTTTTTTTATGGCATTCCTCAATGATTCTCTCTAAAAGATCAAATTTACTAGGGAGATATTCATTGATATAATGATATTTTACTTTTGAGGGATACCAAGCATAAATTCCCCCTACATTCATTACTAAAACATTAGCTCCCATTTCATCCATTTGCTCTGCCAATTGTATAGGATCCATTTTAGGTGTATCTAAAACTTGCAGGTTTGTTTGAATAACACGTAATGGTTTTTTCCACCATAGCTGCTGATCATTTTCCATGGTTATACCTACCTTTCTATAGTTTTATAAAGTTTATTTCATAAGATAGTGGATTCACGATAACCATCGCAAATCCACATATCAACATTTTAATATAATAATTACTTACTTAAAAAATCTTTATAAGATTGAGCAAACTCCTTAAAGGCCTTTTGTAAATCTGGATTATCATTAAGTTTCTTTACATAAGTCTTAAATTCAGCCATAGAAATTTGACCAACAACAGCTTTTGTCTGCATTGCTGTAAATTCATCATCAAACTTTGGCCATGTTTGTCCCCAAGTTGTCGAAATAAGAGTATTATTGAATAGATTTATCTTTCCCACTTCATCATAAATACCAACTTCTTTTTCCTTGGCATCATTATAGGCTTTAGGTGCGCTTGCACTCCAAACTTTACCCCATTTTGAATAAGCTAATACTCCTGCACCTTTGCTTGTAACATTTACTTCCTTAATTCCTTGGGCAGTTAGTATTTTAGCACCATCTACTTCTTTATAATGCACATCCTTAATTCCATAATAGCCCAAGTCATTCAGTTCTGTAGAAGCTGTTTGATCAAAATATTTAAGTATTTTTTTGACCTTTTCTTCTGGTACTTTTTTAGAAATATAATAGCCACCAGCAACACCAGTATTAAGTTCTACAGCTGGACCTTTAGGTCCTTGTAGCGTTAGATTAACTAATTTAGCACCAGGTTGAGTCTTATTTAATGTCTTTTCCCATTCATAATCCCACCAAATACTTCTTGTATATGATGCGGCTGTACCTGTTGTAAATAACTCAATTGCCTGAGTATCCTTAATGCTAGCAAACTCTTTAGCCATTAATCCTTCTGAATATAATTTTCTAAACCATTCAATCATATCTGTATATCCTGGTGTTAGGCGGGTTTCAACAAGACCACCTTCTGCATTATTATAAGGATCAAGCGCCCCAAAAGCTGCATCAAACATTCCAGTAGGAACTGATGATGAAAGTAAACCAATTGTATCTTTCTTACCGTTTCCATCAAGATCTGAACTAACAATCTTCTTTAAAGCAGCTTCATACTCATCAAGTGTTTTTGGGGCTGGAATATTTAATTTATCCAACCAATCTTGGCGTATTTTTATTCCTCCATCCATACGTGAACGGGATCTAGGTACAGCATATATTTTCTTATCAAGCGATAGATATTTAAACGCATCAGGAGCAAGGTTCTTCTTAAAGTTTGGATATTCACTTAAGTCTCCTAAAAATCCTGTTATATCCCAAAATGCTCCATTTTGAATTCCAGTAATTAAAGTTGGGCTACGTAAATCTGGTACTGCAGAAACTTCCGGTATATTGCCAGAATTAAGCATTAGACTATATTTAGTTTGAAAATCTGCACTCGGTATCCATTCCATATCCAATTTTGTATTAGTTTTCTTCTGCCATTCAGTCCAAAAAGGATCACTTAAACTTGGAGGATCTGAATAAAGTGCAGCTACCATTTTAAATTCCAAAGGAGCATTACTCTTATCTTTTTCATTCGTACCACTTACTGATTTTGAGGAATTACATCCTGATAGCATACCTGTTAACATAAATACGGACATTGATATAGAGAAGTTTTTTACCCATTTACTATTCATTTATATTTCACCCCTTATTTCTATTTTAATTATTTATCCCTTGATAGCACCAATCATGACACCTTGTGCAAAGTATTTTTGTACAAAAGGGTATACCACAAGAATAGGTAGTATACTTAAGATAATTGCTGCCATTTTTATTGTTTCTTGTGGTAAGATAGTTTCATCACCACCACCACCAAATCCGACAGATCCAGAATCAATGATCATACTTTTTATAAGTACTTGAAGGGTCCATTTCTTTGTGTCTGTTAGGTAAATCATCGCATTAAAATAAGTATTCCAATGGCCCACTGCAAAGAATAGTGCAAAGGCAGCAAGAGAGGCTTTTGACAATGGTATAATAATTCGAAAAAAGACACCAATCTCGTTACATCCATCAATCCTCGCTGATTCCTCTAATTCAGGTGGAATAGATTCCATAAAACTTTTTACTACTATTAAGCTCCATGCATTCGTAAGTCCTGGTATAATTAAAGACCATAAGGAATTGAGTAATCCTACATTTTTTACCAGAATATAAGCTGGTAAAATACCTGCATTAAAAACTAATGTAAATACTACTGCTTTCATGAATAACGAATGCCCTGGCATTGCTTTTTTAGATAGCCCATAAGCTGCAGTAAAAGTAAATACAAGATTAAGACATGTACCAACTACTGTTATGAATAATGTACTATTTAAAGAATTTATAAAACTATTTGAAGAAAGTATAAATTTATAAGATTCTAATGACCATTTTGCTGGCAATAAAGAAAACTTTAATGGGACATATACTTCTGGAGCTGTAAATGACATACTGAAAACATAAATAAATGGAAAAATACATATTAGAGAAACAATAATTAGTAACGTATAATTAATATAATCTCCTATGGTCAAATGTCTGGCTTTATAAAAGCTCAAAAGATCTCCTCCTTTCATTACATATTTTTTATGTGTACATTCTAGTAAATACCCTCATCACCTATCTTTTTAGCCAAATAGTTAGCTGACAATACAAATGTTAAACCTACCAAGCTTTTGAAAAAGCCAACTGCTATACCTAAACTCATTTGTCCATTTTGAATACCTTGTGTAAATGCATATGTATCGAACACTTCTGCGACATCTCTTACTAAAGGATTTGCCATTAATAACACCTGCTCGAAACCTACATCAAAAATTGCTCCCAAACGCAAAATCAATAGAATTACGATAGTAGGGCGGATACTAGGTAAAGTAATATGCCATATTTGTTTCATTCGGCTAGCTCCATCCATAACAGCTGCTTCATAAAGTTGAACATCAATACCTGCTATTGCTGCTAGAAAAAGTATCGTTCCCCATCCCGTTTCCTTCCATATATTTTGAAATACAATTAATAACCAAAAGAACTTTTTCTCAGTCAAAAATGAAACAGGTTGAAAATTCATCGTAACTAAAAGTTTATTAACCAATCCTACATTAGAGGAGAGCATGAAAAATGTTAAACTAACAATAACAACCCAGGAAAGAAAATGTGGAAGATAGATAATAGATTGCATGATTCGCTTAAATGGAGCACGCCGTACTTCATTCAACATTAAAGATATAATTATTGGTAGGGGGAAAAATAGTATTAAGCTTAGCATATTAATAACAATTGTATTTCTTAACATAATTAAGAAAAACGGATCAGCAAATAAATCTGTAAAATGCTTTAACCCAACCCACTTGCTTCCCAAGATACCAGTATAAAAATTGTACTCCTTAAAAGCTAATAGTAATCCCCACATTGGTACAAATTTAAAGATTAGTATATAAATCAAGCCTGGTATGGTTAATAAGTATAGGTAACGATACTGGTAAATACGCGAATTTAAACTAGATTTTTTTTTAATCATAGGTTCACCCTGGCGATTAATCTGATTTAACTCTGCTATTTTGAACACCTCCTTTCTGAACAACTTGTATGCTAATACATAAATTAACATACAGATTGATTCGATATCGTTTACATTAAATATACTATTACATTCTCTATGCTGTGAACTGTCAATTCTTCACTTATTGCACAAAAGTAAAGAATTGACAGTCAGTAATAATATTACATTTGGGGGTTCTTAAAAAAATTAGTATGGATGTTTCTCCATACTAATTCTAAGCACCTTGTTATTATTTTAAATTTACAGATATTTATAAAAAACATACTAAATATTCTTTTTATTTATTAACCACATTAATAAAATTATTATCTAAAAATTGTTTAAAATTATTAACTGCAATATTCATAAGTCTTTGTCTTGATTCTTTTGGCGCCCATGATATATGCGGTGTGATTATGCAGTTTTTTGCTTTAAGTAAAGGATTATCCATCTTTATAGGTTCAGTTGATACTACATCCACTGCAGCTCCAGAAACTTTACCACTATTTAATGCATCTGCTAAATCCTGCTCTACAATTAGTGGACCTCTTGAATTATTTAAAATCATTACTCCATTTTTCATTTTATCAATGGAAGCTTTATTTATAATACCTGTATTACTTTCAAATAAAGGGCAATGCAGGCTTATTACATCTGAATATTTTAGTAATTCATCCATTTCAGCATATTTTAAATTCTCATTTTCTAATTTAGTATTCTTATAAAGATCATATGCTAAAACTTTCATTCCAAATGCTTGGGCTATGACCCCCACCGATTGACCTATCCGTCCATATCCTACAATACCAATTGTTTTTCCAGCAAGTTCGATAAGAGGGTAATTCCAAAAACACCAGTCTGCATTATTTGTCCATGCTCCCTTTTTTACTTCTTCACTATGTGCCCATACATGATGACACATCTCAAGTAATAGTGCAAAAGCCATCTGTGCAACAGCAGTAGTTCCATATGTAGGAATATTAGTTACAATGATTCCAAGTTCTTTTGCAGCTTGTACATCTACCACATTATATCCCGTTGCTAAAACACAAATAAATTTTAACTTATCCAGTCTCTTTAATGTTTGAGCTTTGAGTGGAGTTTTATTTACAAATATAATCTCAGCATCCCCTGCTCTATCAATAATTTTACTTTCAATAGTTTTAGTTTCTTCTTTTGGGTCATATGTTGTTCTATCGTATACTGTTAATTCCCCATACTTTTTTAACTCATCCCAGCTTAAATCTCCTGGATTTAAGGTATATCCATCTAACACAACTATTTTCATATTCTATACCACCTTTGTTTTAAATTAAAGTTTTGCCCATGCTAAGTTTAAAACTCTTTTTCCATTTGCTATTACTAAATCAGGGTCTTCATCGCCAAAAGGTTTTACTTCAAAACTTAATATTGGTCTTTTCTCCTCATTAAAAAAATCTATTGATTTCAATACTCTTAGGAAATTTACTAACTCATCTACATTATTTTCACCATTAGGGAACCCAAATCGTGGATGATTATCACCATAGGCAGGCATTTTAGAATCTTTAACCACGCAGTTTCCAATGTGTGCATGTACTATGTAGTCTTTTATTGGAAGTATTGATTCCTCTGCTGTTTCACCAATTAGTGGAAGATGGCTTAAATCAACTAGGAGACCAAAATTATCATATTCTCTTGTGATTTCACTTGCATATATTTTTGCAAGCGATATTGGCCCAACTAGTGATTTTTTATCTACATTATAGTCAAATACTTCATGAACAATTTTAATATTACCCTTAGATTTTGCATATCTACATAGTTCTTTTGTTGATATTATTAAAGCCTTATATGCTTCGTCTTTTTTATCCTCAGTATATTTGCCACTTAAAAATGCAAAGCCTACAGCTCCCATTTCAACAGCTTCATCAATTCCTTCTTTAAGTGTTTCTAATGCTTTTAATCTTCCTTCTTCATTTATGTCATTGATATTTAGTCCCGTTGTTAAAAGCCTTGGCTGACCTCCATAAGCAACTGTAAGATGAGAAGTTTCTATAATTTTCTTTGCATTATCTCTCACTGCTTTGTCTTTTATCCATGCTATTTCAACTGCATCAAAATAATCATCTGTTGCAATCTTTTTTAACGTCTCTTCAATTGGTCCCTCACCATTAATTACTGGATAAGACATAAAGTGTATAATTCCTACCTTAGCATACTTATGAATAGATTCGTTCATTTTTAAAATCTCCTTTATTTATAATATCAATTAATATAAAATCAAAATCTGAGAAGAAAACGATTAAAGCTAAAACAACCTAAACTATAATCTGTAAAAAGTAATGCACGTCTTTATATCATTTACATAGAGTATACTATTACATTGTCTATGCTGTGAACTGTCAATACATCAATTATTACTCAAAAGTAAAGAGTTGGCAGTCAGTTAAGATATTACACTATATAGTAATCTTCCTATTACTATATAGTGTACCATAGGTAAATTCATCTGTTAAAAGTCTTGGCTATCCTCCATATGCGACTTAGCATACTTATGAATTAATTCGTTCATTTTTAAAATCTCCTTTATTTATACTAGAAATAACATATAATGATATGTTTTAATTATCTAATTTTCAGTAACCTCATAATTCTTTCTGCAGTATTTTGTAAGAGTAAGTCACAATTTTCTATAGCGTGTTCAAGTGACATTGGTTTATCAACTATTGAAAAAATGCTATCAAAGCCTTTTGAATATAGTTCTTCAGCATTTTCCCCAATACCTCCTGCTATAGCTATTACAGGAATATCATATTTTTTTGCAAGTTTAGCAACCCCATAAGGGGTTTTACCATATTGAGTTTGGTAATCTATCATTCCTTCGCCGGTTATCACTAAGTCAGCATCTTTTAGCTTCTCTTCAAAAGCTGTAGTTTCTATAACTATGTCAATACCTGATTTTAGTTTTGCATTTAAAAATGCAAAGAGTCCACCGCCAAGTCCACCTGCTGCACCAGCACCTGGATAGTCCTTAATTGAAATTCCCAAGTACTTTTTAACCATTTCAGCATAATGTGATAAATTCTTATCTAATGTAATAACCATATCCATATCAGCACCCTTTTGTGGTCCGAAAATGTATGAGGTTCCATTCTCCCCACATAGTGGATTATTTACATCACAAGCAACTTCTATATTACTTTGCTTAATTCTAGCATCCATGCCAGATAAATCTATACTTTGTAGTCTATTTAATGCCCCACCACCTAAGTCTATTTCATAACCTTTTTCATCTAACAATTTAGCTCCCAATGCGTTGACCATACCAGCTCCACCATCATTGGTTGCACTACCACCTATACCTAAAATGAAATTTCTACATCCAAGATCTAAAGCATGCTTTATTATTTCTCCAGTACCATAAGTAGTTGTTAGCATTGGATTTCTTTCTTCCTTTGTAATCAATGTAATTCCAGAAGCTGATGCCATTTCAATTACTGCGGTTTTACCATCACCAAGCATGCCATAAAATGCATCAACCTCTTTTAATAGTGGACCTTTTACCTTTAATGTTAGGAGTTTTCCATTTGTGGCATCTACAAGAGATTGAACTGTACCTTCTCCACCGTCGGCCATCGGACTACTAACTATTTCAGCATCATAAAATACTTTTCTTATTCCCTTTTCTATACTTTTACACACTTCAAAAGCAGAAAGACTGCCTTTAAATGAATCAGGTGCTAAAATTATCTTCATGTCTCCTCCAAATCTATGATTTATATCTTGTTAATAACTATAAATCATACACTAAATTAAAATCGAATAGCCGATAGCTTCCAAGCCACTCTCTATATATTGTATGTCAATGAATTTCTTATGGGATTCCCACTTCATTTCTTCTTTAGATTTAGTTTTATATTCCTGAACCTTTACATTTATATCTTAATCTTTTATAAAGTATTGTCCCAATTCAATATCCCTCAGATTTGTTTCTTTAAGATATCTTAATCCAACCGCTAATTCATTCCTGATATTAATATATCCTCCTATATTTTATATATGGTCAAATATCATAATATACCTCCTCTTATTTTCTTAACATATCATTAACCTAAAAATACTATTTTGTGTCTCAATCCATTAAGTATATTTATGATATTCTTATAACACTTGCATCTCTGTTTTCAACTTTGACAACAACTGTATTGTTATCAAAGTAAATACAAGGATCACCTCTTAATATTGTACCTTTAGTAACCTTAATGAATTCAGGATTAACTCTTATCAGAGCAAGTGTATCTACTGCCTTTAACCTTCCTTCTTAATTTATATCATTGATATTTAGTCCCGTTGTTAAAAGAGGTTCTATAATTTTGTTAGCCCTTGCCATTACATCTTTATCTTTAATCCATGCTATTTCAACAGCGTCAAAGTAATCATCAGTTGCAATCTTTTTTAGTGTCTCTTCAATAGGTCCTTCACCTTTAATCACAGGATATGACATGAAGTGTATAATCCCTACTTTAGCATACTTATGAATTGATTCGTTCATTTTTAAAATCTCCTTTATCTATAATTATAATTATAGTTATCGTTTACAATAAGTATACTATCACATCGTCTATGCAGTAAACTGTTAATACATCACTTATTAGTAGCAAGCAAAGAATTGACAGTAACATTTTCTTTAAATTCTTCCGATCTTCTTCATTATTTCTATTCCATATTCCAAGTTTTCTAAAGAATGCATCATAAAACCACCGCCAGCGCTTTTTTCATATTGTTAATATCTATAGTGGTTTTTGATTGTTTCGTCATATCAATAAAATTATCCAAGCTGAGAAGCACATAGTAAATGCATTAGTTATTTTTGTGGAAAGATTCTTCAAAAGAATAGATGGATAGGGAAGCCATATAACTTGGTAGTCATAAAGCTTCCCTATTTAAATTATTCCTAACTTAACCACAAAATCAACGCCTTCTACAGAACGGGAGCTACTCCAAGCTTCAATGCCCATTTATTTAGTTCTTCTATCAAATCTTCAGTTAGCTCTATTGTCCCTGCAGCTTTAATTTTTTCTTTATTTTTTGCTGAATGTTGTCCAGGAATTTGAAGACCTACTGCCCTTGACTCCATTCTATCAATCATTTCTGATGTTCTATCCTTGAATGTTTCTAAACTCATAAGACCATCAGCTTTAATACAAATTGCTGTATGGGTTGGTTTACCTATTGCACCTGTTACTGGTTGAGGTTCATCTATAATTTGTCCTTCTGATAATATTCCAGTAATAATTTCTCCAAGAATAGTTAATCCAAACCCTTTATGTCCACCAATAGGCAATCTAGTACCTTTAGCTATTGCAGCAGGATCAGTGCTTTGATTGCCTTCAGCATCAAGTCCCCAATAAGGTGGTACACTTTCACCTGCCTTGATTTTAGACGAAAGTACTCCAAAAGAAGCATATGCCAAGCAAGCATCAAACATAATAGGATACCCTTTATTAGTTGGTGCCGCATAACTCATCGGACTAGCACCAATTACTTTTTCCTTCCTGTCTGGTGCACCCATACTAGGTGCTGCCCTAGTGATAATATAGCCAATATATCCATCTTCAGATGCCTTCTCAGGATATGGTGAACAGGCCAAAATATGATTAGTATTCCTAATAGTACAAAGTCCGATCCCATGCTCATCAGCAAGTTGCTCTGCACGATTCATGACAAACATTGCACCTATCTCACCTAGACAATTATCCCCCTCATAATTCTCCAATCCAGCATATTGATGCAATAATTTAATTGAGGGCTTAGCGTTTATTTTACCAGCCTCCAGACTTGCCAGTCTTCCTGGAAGATCATGAATATCATGATGACCTACTCCACGAATTGTTGCTCTCATAAAAACTTCAGTGGCAGTCTTAACATCTTCTTTGTTTAAACCTGATTTACAAAATAGGTTGCTGATAAATTCTTCAATTTCTAAAAGTTTAACTTTAACCATTATTATCACTCCATTCAATTTAATAGATAACTATTCATAGATAGGATTAAATGACAACCTCCTGACTCAAATTTTTATTTCAAATAAAATTACCTCCCATACATCCAATTTATCAACTGTACACTCTATCCATTGGCTATCTTGACTAAAATCAAGTACTTTTTTATTAATCAAGGTTTTTACATTCGCTACTTGTGTGCCTTCCGGAAGTTTTAGCTTTATTTTGAGATCATGGAGTGGAGTACAGTTAGATAGAGGACGTTGCCCTACCCCATTAACTAAGTGAACTAATATCGTATTATCTTTCTCATAAACAACTAGCTGTAATCCATTAAAGTGAGTAACTGAAATCTTTTTATTATCTCCTAATAGTAGGTCTATCACATTTTCCAAGAATCTATAATGTTCATCTAGTTTATACTCTTGAATTAGAAAACTTAATTGAAAAGGAATATAAACCGAACTCCCCTTTCCATAATGATTCATAACACATAAAGGTATATTAGTATAAGGAACAGGAATACTAGATCGTTCGGGAGGTGCACCAACACTTTCTAAAGGAGAAAATGGAGGTACCAATGTAGCCAGAACTTTTGTTTTAGCGAGAGCTTCACAGTAGGTTACTACACCACGGTGAGCAATTATTGGTGTTTCTTCCATTCCATGCTTAAGCGGATTGTTATCACCCTCAAAACGTAAATATGAAGCCACTAAAGATTCACTATGATACACTTCATTTTTAACACCTAATAGCTCATAAAGCTCGCTCCATTCCTCGGGAACTGACCCTTCAACAACTATATTTCCACCTAACTGTACATATTCTAATATACTATTTACGAATTTCCTGGTAAATAAAAACCCATCTGGTATAATTACCACTCTAAAAGCAGTCAAACGTTGAACAGTTGCCTGCTCATCTAAAAGTACCTCAAAAGGCACTTGTTTATTAATTAAGCCCTCAGCTAAGCCTTCAGCTGAATGATTTGCATTCCAAAGTAATGCAACTTGTGCTACAGAAACAGCACCATCCATATGTTTTTCAACCTTTTCGATCATATTGTTAATTTGGCTTATTGATTTTATAATACGCTTATCTCCAATGGTATCTGGGAACCCTGTGATTGAATGCCATATATACCCACCATTTGCAGGAATTTGACTCATCCAAAATAGATACTCTGCCTGAGGTAATCCAGTGTGCCTCCAATCCATACCTGGACAAGAGTGTATAATTCCAAATGGTGAGGGTCTATCCTTAATTGAACGTCCAAGTTTAATAGCTAATGCAGGTTTCCAAAATTGAGGAATATTTTTATATCCAAGCGACAATACATCCTGAGGTTCTGTACATAACATATCTGCTGTAGCAACTCGATCAAATAAATTATCTTTGTAAAGGTTATAATATAGTATTAGAGGCATATTAGGTTTCTTTTCTTTCATTAACTTATATAATTTGCCAATATTATCTCGCATACAGCGAGTTCCCCAATCTGATTCATATTGTGCTGCATCTGTAGGTAATTCTTTATCATAAACGACTCTATATTTTCGTTTACACGCATCACAATTACATGGTATAGGGTGTGGTGCATTAAAAAATATTCCATCTATATCGTAATTGTCCAGCACCTCAGAGAATACAGGCATTGCCACAGCGTCATTTCGATAATCACCATTAATACAAGTAGATACTAATAGTGACCACCTGCCTGGCCTTTTAGATCCTATGATTTGTGGTTCTCCCTTAGCATCTCTTACAAACCACTGCGGTTTATTTTGATAAATACTATCATCTGCTTTGCTGAAATCAAATCGTGCCACTACGCGTATGCTTTTTTTATGACATTCCTCAATAATTCTCTCTAAAAGATCAAATTCAGTAGGAAGGTATTCATTTACATAATGATATTTCACTTTTGAGGGATACCAAGCATAAATTCCTCCTACATTCATTACTAAAACATTAGCTCTCATATCATCCATTTGCTCTGCTAATCCTATAGGATCCATTTTAGGTGTATCTAAAACTTGCAGGTTTGTTTGAATGACACGTAAAGGTTCCTTCCACCATAAATTTTTATTATTTTCCATACTTGTCCTACACCTTCTTTTTTATTTTATTATAATCATTCCTGCCTCTTCCATACCTTGTTTTACGGCATCCAATAATTCCATGGTAGCTCCATCGTAATGGCCTAGTGATAAACCATCCACTCCTAGAGTACTTAATACCTTTATACTCTCCCGAATCAATTCCGGAGTAGCATTAGGTCTTGGTGCAAATGCAGCTATCAAGTCTTTATCAAAGCCAATTCCTCTTCTAATCTTCAGTATTGTATTCTTCTTTCTCTTAAATTGGTCAGGAGCACCATATTGTTCTGAATAATCGGAATCACGAACTGAGTCTAGATAATCCTTGACCATTGCAAAATCTAAGCCTGCTAACTCAGGATATTTTAAATAATTATTATATCTGAAGTCTACATTTCTATTAGCTGATTTTATAGCTTCATTTATTTCCTTGAATAGTAATGTTATGGACTTAGCTCTAAACTCCAGGAACTTATACAGTGAAGGATATTCTAGCAATAGACCTGTTTCCAGTAGGTCACTGCCCATCAACAAATGTTGTTCCATAACATTTGATGTATTACCATGAAGTACTGAATTTACCATGTTGTTGAGATTCTGTAAGTCCACCATCATTTTATCCCAATCATAACCCATGGAAATTGCTTTTTTCCTACAATGGCTGCAGAAACATCCTCCCTTAAGTACACCAAGCAGTGCCCCAACTTTATTATCTGATATATCATTCATAAACCATGGAGTTTTCACAGGTTCACCGATGGCAAATAACATCATACAGGTTTGTATAAAGTCAACATCATGATTTTTAACAGTGTCATAGAAGATTGCCCTCATATATTCCTTCACATAATCGTTATTACAGCAGAAATGATTTTCTATAATTTCGCCGTTAATATCCTTTTGTAATACATCTGGAAATTCTTTTTTTGCAACTTCACAATCAAAAAAAGTATGGGATATTTCTACACCTGTTTTTAAACATTTCGACCTTCCGTAATTCGTTAATTCATCAAGCCAATCCTTACCCTTCAGGAACTCCCTTTGAGAAAATAAGGGCTTTAGGGGGGTATTTTTGAAGTTATTTTCATCCATCATATAATAAATGCGGCTGTCCTCAGGAAGATAAAATTTTCTTTTAGGATTATGAGTATAGAAAAGACTAGTTAATGGTCTCTTCTCTTTATGCATAATTCCTACAAGATATACACTGTTTACATTACTGTGCTCCATGACATTGTTTACACATACGTCTACCCCTTCATCAGCTAAATCCCATGGATACAAACTTGCTGCAACTTCTTTAATGTTCATTTTAACAACTCCCTCATTTTAATTTAGTTATGTAATTAATTAACTAATTATTTCTATTACTTTAAATGCTCTTCTATATTCTCCTGGTGTCTTTTGTTCATAATTTTTAAAATTTCTTATGTAGGTATGAACATCTGTATAGCCTACATTTATTGCAATTTCATTTATAGTTATCTTCGATTTTGAAAGTAATGATTTACTCTGATCTACTCTGATTTTGTTTAAATAATCTGCAAAACATTTTCCAGACCTTTCTTTAAACATTCTACTAATATATGAACATGATATATCAAATTTCTCTGATAAAAACTTTAAGGATATTTCAGAGTTATAATAATCACCATTAATATAATTGAGTACTTGTTCTATTATGTCTAAATTCTGATATTCGCCTTTGTGCTGTATGTCATTGTATATATACCGGTATAAACTCAGTAGATTAGTACGGAGTTCCTCTATCGTTTCAGAGCAAACTAAGGTTATTAATTCTTTCATTTTTATATCAAATTTTAAAGATACTTCAACGGTTGTATTTATAATTTCATAATAAATAGATTTGATCATACTTATTGGGAAATTTGAATTCTTTATAACATCTAGCAATTCATTAAGTTCATTTTCTATACTATTTAAATCCCCAATTTTCAAATAATTATAAATTTTATTTTTATCGTTTAATAGATAAAAATGCTTTAAATTCAAAACATTATCACAATGACAAATACTTTTAAAATCAATAACATTATTTCGACCCTTGACCAGTTTATATTCAACCGCAATGACTGCCTCTTTATAAGAGTCTCCAATAGAAAGAATGTCTTTATAAATATTACCAATACCTATGGTTGCATGAAAATTAAACTGTTCTATTAACACCTTCCGTATATTTATTGCCAATTGTTTAAGAACATACATGCTAAGATTATTAGAATTTTCTATAACAGCAATATTATTAGATCCAATAAAGCACAAATATATTACCCCATATTGCTCAAATAATCTTTTAATAATGTCTTCTATAGCGTTATTAAATACATGGCTATCATCAATAATCTGTTTTTTACTATTACATATATCTTGATAAATATTTATAAATAAAACAGCATATTCATCTTTATTAAATTGAAAATTTAATGCTCGGTTACTTGATTCTATTAATTCTCTATTTTTAATCTGACCAATTAAAAGTTTGAACAAGTAATCTTCCTTAGTAATTAATAATTGCTCCTTAACTTGCTTTAGCAAGCTTTCATTTTCGATTATTTTAGAGCAACAAATATCGCTAACCATTTTAAACTCATCATTATACTTTTGTTTTTGGTTTTTATAATAGCGATTAGGAAATACTGAATATAACATTTTCTTTATAGGTAAATAATTTTTATATGAAAATATATACGCAAGTATTATCCCAAATAATAAAGCAACAACCCCAATAACTAATGACAGCTCTTTTATATTATCAAATTTTTTACTTATTTGTTCATAGGGAATAATAGTAATATAAGATAATCCTGTTTCTTCGGAATAAATATATTGCACCATATTATTTCGATTGTTTATCATTTTATCTTGTATTATATTCTGTTGTTTGTTGCCTAAAATCTGTAATAATTCTTCAGAATTTATTTCATCACCCTTTGTTTCATTCCTAACAATAAGATCACCATATTTATTAAAAAGATAACCACTTCCTTCATTAATTCCTAAAGTATCATTTATTCTTTTAATAAGCGAATTAACTGGGATTTTAAAAACCATATATCCTACAGAGGTTGTACTATTTAGCATTAAAGTTTTAATGTATAATACAGATTCTGGTATAATATTTGAATTACTTATTAATCCATCCTTTTTCCCAGTTGTAGACAGTATTTTTTCTATTTTACTAATCTCCTGTGACATAGGTAAACCACTATTACTTAAAATGTTATTATTACTTTTAATATAGATATTATCAATAAATTCATTAGATACTGCATATAGACTTAATCTTTTCATTCCTTGATAATATGTATAAGAGCCTTCTATATCAGGAGAATACCTTAAAAGGAGCATTATGTCAGAATCTTGAGATAATGCCAATGATAGATTTTCAAGTTCTCTGATTCTAGTATCCATTATATCTTTGATTTGAAGGGCAGTTCTTTCAGTAGAGTTTTTTAATTGATTTTTCTCAATATTTATGAAGCTTTTATAAGTAAAACTCTCTACAAACGATATAATTATAACTAACAACAATAAATAGGAACATATAAATCTCAAAAATATAGTAGATCTAAACCTTTTCATTTAATCTTCCCCCTGTTTGCAAAAGATCATATATTAACAACAAATTTAAGTTAATATATATAAAATAATAATACTTTTACATTTAGGAATACAAGACCTGCAACACCTATTTTAGATAATTTATTTACACTTCATTAAATGTAAATAAACAAAGAAACTGCTGAATTGACTATATGTTTTGGTGCAACGTAAAATAATAATTATTAACCACTAACTGCATTAGTCATGAAGTACATTCCCAAACCAAGTTTATCTTAGAAAATATTTACTTTTGAAGATAAACTTAATCTGAAAACACAACCTACTTTGTTAAGCTAACCTATTTTTTATTCTTAATATATTCTGCATTAATTTCTTTAGTTATGGCATCGCCACCACCTGACTCCCATTTTGTTACAAAATCGTCAAACATTTTATCCACATCAGATCCATTTTTCGCGGAAACAATTTTAGCAAAACTATCATCTCTCAATTGATTCAAAATAAAACTAGATGTCAGCATTGCTGGTGTTGTTGTATATATTGGAGAATTAGGGGTTCCATACTTTTTAGTTAAACCATCAGCATCCCATACAGACTGATTTGCAGTACTATCTAACCATACTCTTCGAAACAGATTAGAATATTGGATACTCATACCTGCTTGTGTCCGTTTATTCACATCAGTCCAACCGTTTATGAATTGTACTATTCCTTTGTCATCCTTTTTGTAATTTACTCCTTCTTCTCCATATCTTATGCGCATATATCCTTCCTCAGATGCCGCATAATTCATCAATTCCATAAGTCTTTCAGGATGTTCACACTTAGCTGATATTGCCATTGTATATCCTATAGATCTCTGATCTCCTGTAAAAATATTTTGCTTTCCATCTTTATTCTTTACTGGAGCGTAAGACAGAAATTTTGCGTTTTTATCCTTATCATATAAAGTTTTTAGTCCAATATCAAATGCAGGATCAAGTCTTTGGCTGTCAAATGTATAGGATCCAAATTTCCCCTGACCAATTATTTCTTCAAACTTGTCACGAGTATAAATTGGAAATTGAGGGTCTATCCATCCATTTTTAAACCAAGTATTTATCCGTTTTAAAGCAGCTTTAGCTTCTGGAAGTATAGCCATATAAGTGAGCTGACCATTCACTAGTTTCCATCCATCATAGCTTATACCTTCATATTCAAATGCTTGAGAAAAGCTGTCCATTATTGGCGCATTAGAACCAGAAATCCCGTAAGTATCATTTTTACCATTTCCATCTGGATCATTTTCAGTGAATGCTTTAATTGCAGTCTCATACTCTTCAATAGTTGTTGGTATAGGAAGTCCCAATTTATTAAGCCAGTCTGTTCTAATAATTGGAACAACAGATGTATCTAAGAATT
>Ga0209125_1001291_pt1 | contig 24202 bp, 10 predicted proteins | sample BarGraIncub1131A_FD_184503 | JGI IMG/M metagenome (GOLD analysis project Ga0209125, IMG submission 184503) | Arctic peat soil microbial communities from Barrow, Alaska - Barrow Graham LP Incubations 11-31A (SPAdes) (version 2) | ecosystem: Environmental > Terrestrial > Soil > Wetlands > Peat... | reverse complement strand
TGTAATTTTCATCCGCGACGATGTTTTTCACCTAAATAAGTGAAAAATCATCAATCGGGCAAGCTTTGTAAGGCTTGATTTTACAGGGCTTCCCGATTTTTATTACTTTTCTTTTGCGGAGTTAAGGATAATGCTGATAATTAAGGTAAATTCACATTCAAATATTGAATTTGAACAAATAAATTGTAAAGATCACTAAGATTCTAATTTATTTGTATAGGTTTGAAACAGACTGGATTTGTTTTGCTTTAAACTTGAGTTACTATACCCGTAAACAAAAGAATCATGTCTTCACAAAATTCTGAGAATAAGCTTACTGCAATAATTGTTGATGATGAACTTCATGGAAGAGAGAATCTAAAGATGATCATTGAAAATTATTGTCATGAAATTGAAATTCTGGGATGTGCTGAATCTGTTGTTAGTGCCAAAGAACATGTCCGTATTTATAACCCAGAGGTGGTTTTTCTTGATATAAATATGCCAGTTCTCGATGGATTTGACTTTCTCGATGAATATGACGACCGAAATTTTATGGTTGTCTTCGTCAGCGCGCACGAGGAATTTGGAATCAATGCCGTAAAAGTAGGTGCGGTTGATTATCTTCTCAAACCAATAAATATTAAGGAACTTAAACTGACAGTTAAAAAACTTCTTTCCCTGAAAAGGAAGCCAGTTAAGTTAGAAACAGTTGTTGAATCGGATAAATTGGTTCTTCCTGCATCACATGGTTTTAATGTGCTGATATTTGATGATTTAATCCGTTTGGAAGCCGAGGGTTGCTATACCAAAGTGGTTATTAAAGACGGAAAGAATAAAATTGTTTCACACACTTTGAAAGACTTTGAAAACGCCCTTCCCAAGGGTCAATTTTTCAGAATTCACAAGTCACATCTGATCAATTTTAAATATATCAAAGAATATTCAACCCGAAGTGGAAATTTTGTGACGATGACAGATGGCAGCAAAATTGAGATGTCGCGACGGAAAGCTCCGGAATTTATCCAGAAAATCAAAGCAGTGCTAAACGCTGTTTAAGTTATGTTTAAATCATTTTTCATCCTTACCGTATTCTGTCTAATTCAGGTTTTTGAGGTTTATTCTCAGACACCTTCGTATTATCACTATACTTCATCCGATGGACTGGCTTCTTCAACTGTGTATCAGATCATTCAGGCTCGGGATGGTTTTACCTGGTTCGGTACCTCAAACGGGATCAGCAAATTCGACGGACAGCACTTCACCACCTACCGGACAAATGATGGTCTAAATTCCAATTCTATTATTTCTTTGACGGAAGGAAATGCTGGTGAAATCTATATCGGAAATTACGAAAAAGGGATTAATGTGATCAGAAATGGCAAGATCGAAAACTATTGCAGTACGATTAACGGGAAAAGTTTTGCCTTGTCTTATTTGTTACTTACTCCTTCAAAAAACGACGGGCAAAAATTATATGCCTATCGCAATTGGGGGTATATAAATGTGATACATGAAAGAAAAACTGATAGCCTGTCGGATTACAGTATTTCATTGAATCCACTGCATATCACTAAATTAGAAAAGTTATCAAACAACGAATTGATTGTATTAACTACAACAGGGTTATATAATTTTAATAATGAAAGACTTACAAAACTGAACATCAATGACTTTCCTGACACCACCGCTTATTGTCTGACAGAAGGTGATGAGGGAAGCTATTTTGTGGGTACAAAAGGAATCATTTACAAAATAAAAAATGAGCGAGTCATCAAAAAATATAAAATTGATTTATATGGTGAAAGTAACGATGTAACTGCAATTTTGAGAGATAAAAACAATAATCTCTGGTTTTCGATAATGAACAAGGGATTCTTTTTAATTCAGGCAGGTTCTGACAAAATCATCGACATTGGAACTAAAATGAATCTTCAAAATACGTTGGTAAACAATTATCTGGAAGATAATGAAGGAAATATCTGGGTTAGTACTTTTGGCAAAGGCGCATATTGTTTGAATAATCTTTATCTGAAAAGCTTCAACGAAAATGACGGGCTGAGTAATAACAATGTGTATTCCATTGCCAAAGAAAAATCGGGTAAATTATTGATTGGCACGTTTAACGGCGTTAATATTTTAGAAAACGGGAAATTCGGTCAGGTTAAAAGCAATTCAGGAAAAACGATCACAGAAAACATATATAGCATAGTCAATTACAACAACGATTTTTATATATGCGGCACGTTTGGCGGAAATAGAATAATCGATACTTCTTACAAGGGAATTAAGCTACACATGATGGTTCCCGCATCATTTTGCAAGACAAGCGAGGGAACTTATTTATTTGGGCAATGGGATAATTCAATAACCATTCAAAAAAAATTTAAATCGGAAAAAGAGGGATTTATCAGGCTCAATATTTTGGGAGACAATTCAAAAATAAACAGGGTTAACCAAATTTTTGAGGATACGGAAAAGAATATTTGGATTGGAACAGGGCTTGGACTTTGCAAGTTGTCGAATTTTTCGATTAAATTGGCTAGAACTGAATGGAAGAAGACGTTTTTTCCATCGAATCCGGTTCTTAACTCAAAGATAAAATCAATTTTTCAGGATAGTAATAACAAAGTTTGGATTGCCAGCGATAAAGGAATTGCAAGTTATAACCTTAAAGATGATTCAGTAAAAACCATCACAAGTATCAATGGATATGACTTATTCTCCTCCACTTCAGTTGTTTCGGATAAAAAGAATAGAATTTGGATTGGAAATATGAAAGGGCTTTTTTTATTGGATGGAAATTCAATTAAAATCCTGAACATGCAAACCGGACTTCCCTCGGATGAAATATTGTCGCTTTTTATTGATAAGGATGAAAACTTGCTCTACATCGGAACAAGTAACGGGATTTCCATTCTGGACATCAGTCTATTTGATAAATATGTTTTTCCTTCCCCTGAGGTAAAAATTTTGAGCGTAATGGCGGGTGATTCGGTTTATACAAGCTACAACAAATTGGTCTTTATGCCGAAACAAAGCCACGTATATATTGATTTTAAAGCCATAAGCTTTTCATCGCCAGGTTCGGTAAAATATAAATACAATTTGAATGGCGAGTGGACTGAAACAAGTCATGATTTTCTGGAATTCAGTTCTCTTGAAAAAGGAAAATATGAATTACAAATCATGGCTAAATCGTTAAACAGCGACTGGGGAAAACCCTGCAATCTGAGTTTCGAAGTCAATCCACGATTCACTGAAACGATCTGGTATAAACTTGCGATTATATTGATGGTTATTGTTATTTCTATATCGTTTGTAGGATGGTATCTAAATCAGAAGAATAAAAAAAACAAAGAAGAACTGGAATTAACAGAAAAGATAAATGAACTCAAACATCAGGCATTGTCGGCAATGATGAACCCTCATTTTATTTTTAATTCACTAAACTCTGTTCAATATCTCATTAATTGCAACCGAAATGAAGAAGCGATAAATTATATAGCCATGATGGCCAAACTGATGAGAAAAAATCTTGATACTGCAGGGAATGGATTTATTCTTCTATATGAGGAAATTGAGCGTTTAACGTTGTATCTTGATCTTGAGAAGCTGAGATTTCAGGACAGTTTTTCTTATGAAATTGTTACCGGAACCGATGTTGATATCCATTCCATCATGATCCCGAATATGATTATCCAACCATTTGTAGAAAATACACTTTGGCATGGAATCACGAATTCAGATGATAAAAGCCGGATTATTATACAATTTACATTTGAAGATGTTGAAGTCGATTCAATTTTCAACAGGTCATTGATTATTAAGATTGCAGATAATGGAATAGGCATTAAAGAAGCAAAGAAGTATAAAAAGGCGGATCATGTTTCGAAAGGAATTCAGATTGTTGAAGAACGGCTCAGGCTGCTGAGCGATAAGATGCATCTTCCTCAACCCATCATGCTTGAAGATTTAAGTAGTCGGGGTGGCAAGTCACATGGAACAGAAGTAATTATATCCCTTCCACCGCAGCTCTATAAAATTATTGTCACTCAATCTTCCAAGCTTTAATCCTATTTTGATTAATACGGGAAAATCTCTATTCGGATCAATCAGCCAAATTTAATTTAACTTACCGTTTAATTATCAAAACATACCGTTCGTTTAATAATACCTACCGCAGGCTTGTTTACTATTGTGGCTGAGAACACTTGTATATAGATTTGATACAAAGATATGTCACATCGAAAAGTGGTTTTTCGTCATTGCGACCCTGAGGAACGAAAGGGGAAGCAATCTTAACACACAGATTACCAATAGTATGAGATTGCTTTCCCGATAAATCGGGACTGGCAGTGCCTCGCAATGACGTGCTTTTAAACTTTTCGAAGTAGTCTCAAAATTTTAGTTTGCAAAATGAATAATCTTAAAAAGCTGATGTATTTATTTTCAAAGAAACCAACCCTGTCTGCGCCTCTTTTAATCATAAAGAAGGATGCCGATGATACTAACATCAAAGAATACAACTCAATTGAAGAAGCAATTGCCGATCTGGAAAACGATCCGAATGTTCCTTCGGATAAGATAGAAAACCTGAAATCATCGCTGAAGCAGTTGAAGAACAAAACTTCAATTAAGATCAGGAATGGTGAAATAATAATTTGATTATAACCGGAAATCGTAATACTACTTATATTTATCAATATTGCTCATTGTCAAAATAACATTTAATATAATAATCAATTTATAATAATTAACGCATAAATCTATGAAAACGAAAAATTTACTTTTATTTTTATTTACCGTAGCGTTTATGAGCCTGCTCAGTACCAACGCATTTGCCCAATGGGGCAGTACAGTAACGGCGTCAGGTGACACTGAGTTCCTGAAGGCTATTCATGATCCTTCAGTTGAGTATATAGTTCTTTCAGAAGGCTACTATTCAAACATTGGCAGGAAAATTTTCGATGGCGAAACCTTCGAAAAGAAGAAACCTGAAGGTGGAGCCCCTTCCAGTAGTCTGAAGTTGAAGAGTGCTCAGTTAATACCCGATGTTTGCACACAAGGGTATGTGACTTTTCCTAATCAATGCTTTAATACTGGACCTGTAGGAAACTCAATAGTTCTCACTGCTTCGGCAGTACCCTCTGGAACAGCCATTTGCCCTAATCCAGAAAAATGGATATGTTCGAGCGCGAAAAAGGATGGTTTAGATATAGGTTTACCAACAGTTAGTTCATCGCCAGATCCTTATATAGCTAATGTAACAGGATTTATTGAAGGAGGTATTTATATTTTTCAGTTTTGGTGGGATGATTACTCATACATAAGCACTTCAGAATTTAAAATCTGGAAAAACCCGGTATTTACTTTAACCGATCCGCTGAATGTATGTATTAATGCATTGCCAACAACTCTTTCAGCAAATGTAACTCCGCAATACATCCCAATTCTATCTACTCCAGTTACAACCGTTACAACTGGTTATTCATGGAGTAGTAGTGCAGGCGGTACTATTACAAATCCTTCATCAGCAACACCTACGTTCACTGCTTCTACTGCTGGTGACTACACAGTAATCTTAACAGTTGTCGAACATGTTAATGCTCCTGGTACAGTTAATGATCATGATTGTTCCACAACGCATACGATGATCGTTCATGTCAGTGATTTGCCTACAGCCAGTGCAGGTCCTGATAAATATATTGGCGCATGCGCAGCTCAGAGCACTATCCTGAATGGTTCGGGAACAGGAGACGCAATCTCCTATTCATGGTCGCCTGGCACATACCTGTCAGCAACCAATATTGCACAACCAACATTCACAGGTGCCCCCATCGGTACATATTCATATACACTGACTGTTACAAATAGGAATAAGTGTATAGCAACTGATGTGGTTAATGTTACAGTTGTTCGCTTACCTACTGTTACTGTTCCTGAAAACCAGACAATAGGCGATTGCCAGTCATATAATATTAACGCAACAGCGACCCCAGCAAATGCTGAAGGTCTAACGTATTTATGGACTGGAACAGGTGCAAGCTATTTAAGCAGTATAAGCATCGAAGATCCCACATTCCAAAGTACAGCTCCTCCGGGAACCTATACGCTGACATTGACAGTAACCGATAATTTCGGATGTACAGCCGCCGCTAGTTTTACTATTACAGTTGCCTCTGCATTAGTAGCTTCGATTGAAGGCCAAACCAATGTCTTATGTTTTGGTTATGCGACAGGTTCAGCAACTGTTTCAGTATCCGGAGGAACAGGCTCGTATTCTTATTCATGGAATACAACGCCAGTACAAACCGGTGCAACTGCAACAGGATTAACCGCAGGAACTTATTCGGTTACTGTTACCGATGCCAACAAGTGTACAACAACTGCATCTGTTACTTTAACACAACCAAAATTACTAAATGCAGTCATTGAAACACAAACCAATGTTTTATGTTTTGGTGACAAGACAGGTTCAGCCCTTGTAAATGTAAGCGGCGGAACTCCAGGGGGCGGAGGAGTTGGTCCGACGTATTCTTACTCCTGGAATACAACACCGGTACAAACCGCTGCAACTGCAACAGGGCTGGCCGCAGGAACTTATACTGTAACTGCAACTGATGCTAACGGTTGTACAACAACTGCATCTGTAACAATAACACAACCAGATGCATTAACAGCATCCATTGCAGAACAAACCAATGTTTTATGTTTTGGTAATGCAACAGGTTCTGCATTTGTAGCTGTAAGTGGCGGAAGTGGTAATTATTTGTATTCATGGAATACAACGCCGGTACAAACCGGTGCAACAGCAACTGGATTATCAGCCGGAACTTATACTGTTACTGTAACCGATGAACACAATTGTACAACAACGGCAACCGTAACTATTACCCAACCAGCTCGTGCATTAAGTGCTTTCATTGAAGGCCAAACCAATGTTTTATGTTTTGGTAATGCAACTGGTTCAGCAACTGGTTCAGCTTCCGGCGGAACTGTTCCGTATTCGTATTCATGGAATACAACACCAGTACAAACCGGTGCAACTGCAACAGGATTAACCGCAGGAACTTATACGGTTACTGTTACCGATGCCAACAAGTGTACAACAACAGCTTCAGTAACAATATTACAACCTGTTGCTGAATTAGTAGCTTCGATTGAAGAACAAACCAATGTTTTATGTTTTGGTGATAAGACAGGTTCAGCATTTGTTCATGCAAGCGGTGGAACTACAGGGGGCGGTGCAGCAGGTCCTTCCTATACTTACTCATGGAATCCATCAGGACAAACCACTACAACTGCAACAGGTTTAACAGCAGGGACTTATATTGTAACGGTAACTGATGCTAACGGTTGTACAACAACTGCATCCGTAACAGTAACACAACCAGATGCATTAACAGCATCCATTGCAGAACAAACCAATGTTTTATGTTTTGGCAATAAGACAGGTTCAGCCTTTGTAAATGTAAGTGGCGGAAGTGGTAATTATTTGTATTCATGGAATACAACGCCAGTACAAACCACTGCAACAGCAACTGGATTATCAGATGGAACTTATACTGTTACTGTAACAGATGAACACAAGTGTACAACAACTGCATCTGTAACAATTACTCAACCTACTGCTGCATTATCTGCTTCACTTGATGGAACCAATGTTTTATGTTTTGGAGCTGCAACAGGTTCAGCAACTGTATTACCTTCCGGCGGAACTGGTCCTTATTCCTATACATGGGATACAACTCCAGTACAAACCGGTGCAACTGCAACAGGTTTAGTTGCCGGAACTTATACGGTAACCATAACCGATGCTAACCATTGTACAACAAGCGCATCTATCAGAATAACACAACCTGCTGCCGGCTTAACTGCAACTATTGCAGAACCACACACCAATATTTTATGTTTTGGTAATGCAACTGGTTCAGCAACTGGTTCAGCTTCCGGCGGAACTGGTCCGTATTCGTATTCATGGAATACAACACCAGTACAAACCGGTGCAACTGCAACAGGTTTAAACGCAGGAACTTATACGGTTACTGTTACCGATGCCAACAAGTGTACAACAACAGCTTCTGTAATAATTACGCAACCTGTTGCTCCATTAGCTGCTATCATTTCATATCATTCAAATGTTTTATGTTTTGGTAATGCAACAGCTACCGCAATTGTATCAGTAAGCGGTGGAACCGGAGGGGGCGGTGTAGCAGGTCCTTCCTATACTTACTCATGGAATCCATCAGGACAAACCACACCAACTGCAACAGGGCTGGCCGCAGGGACTTATATTGTAACGGTAACTGATGCCAACGGTTGTACAACAACTGCATCCGTAACAATAACACAACCAGATGCATTAATAGCATCCATTGCAGAACAAACCAATGTTTTATGTTCTGGTAATGCAACAGGTTCAGCATCTGTAGCTGTAAGCGGTGGAAGTGGTAATTATTTGTATTCATGGAATACAACACCAGTACAAACCACTGCAACTGCAACTGGATTATCAGCTGGAACTTATACGGTTACTGTAACCGATGAACACAAGTGTACAACAACTGCAACCGTAACTATAACCCAACCTGCTCGTGCATTAAGTGCTTCCATTTTAGACTACACCAATGTTTTATGTTTTGGAAATGCAACAGGCTCAGCAACTGTATCCGTAAGTGGTGGAACTGATCCATATTCGTATTCATGGAATACAACGCCAGCACAAACCGGCGCAACAGCGACAGGGCTGGCCGCAGGAACTTATACTGTAACTGTAACTGATGCTAACGGTTGTACAACAACTGCATCCGTAACAATAACACAACCAGATGCATTAACTGCGACCATTGAAGGCCAAACCAATGTCTTATGTTTTGGTAATGCGACAGGTTCAGCAACTGTATCTGTAAGTGGTGGAACTCCAGGGGGCGGTGTAGCAGGTCCTACGTATTCTTACTCTTGGAATACAACACCGGTACAAACCACTGCAACTGCAACAGGGTTGGTTGCCGGAACTTATACTGTTACAGTAACCGATGAACACAAGTGTACCGCAACTGCATCTGTAACTATAACACAACCAAAATTACTGAGTGCAGTCATTGAAGGCCAAACCAATGTTTTATGTTTTGGTGACAAGACAGGTTCAGCCCTTGTTTATGTAAGCGGTGGAACTGGTCCATATTCCTATTCATGGTCAAACGGTACAACCACTGCAACTGCAACAGGATTAGCCGCAGGAACTTATACAGTTACTGTTACCGATGCTAACCATTGTACAACAACTGCAACTGTAACTATTACCCAACCAGATCGTGCATTAAGTGCATCCATTTTAGACTACACCAATGTTTTATGTTTTGGAGCTGCAACAGGTTCAGCAACTGTATCAGTAAGCGGTGGAACTGTACCTTATTCCTATATATGGTATGTATGGGACCCTACCTTGAACACATTTGATACAACAGTACAAACCGGAGCAACTGCAACAGGGTTAGTTGCCGGAATTTATGGGGTAGTTGTAACCGATGCGAACCATTGTCAAATAAGCGCAGGTATTTTAATAACACAACCTGCTGCCGGGTTAACTGCAACTATTGCAGAACCACACACCAATGTTTTATGTTTTGGTAATGCAACAGGTTCAGCAACTGTTTCAGCTTCCGGCGGAACTGTTCCGTATTCGTATTCATGGAATACAACACCAGTACAAACCGGTGCAACTGCAACAGGATTAGCCGCAGGAACTTATACGGTTACTGTTATCGATGCCAACAAGTGTACAACAACAGCTTCTGTAACAATAACGCAACCTGATGCTCCATTAGCTGCTATCATTTCATATCATTCGAATGTTTTATGTTATGGTAATGCGACAGGTTCAGCAACTGTATCCGTAAGTGGCGGAACTGCTCCATATTCGTATTCATGGAATACAACACCAGGACAAACCACTGCAATAGCAACTGGATTATCAGCTGGAAATTATTCGGTTACTGTGACCGATGCTAATGATTGTATAGCAACTGTTTCTGTAACTATAGAACAACCAAAAGAGGCATTGAGTGCTTCCATTACAGCACAAACCAATGTTTTATGTTATGGTAATGCGACAGGTTCAGCAACTGTATCCGTAAGTGGCGGAACTGCTCCATATTTGTATTCATGGAATACAACACCAGTACAAACCACTGCAATAGCAACTGGATTATCAGCTGGAAATTATTCGGTTACTGTGACCGATGCTAATGATTGTATAGCAACTGTTTCTGTAACTATAGAACAACCAAAAGAGGCATTGAGTGCTTCCATTGCACAACACTATGTTTCTTGCTTTCGCGGTAATGATGGTTCTGCATCTGTAGCTGTAAGCGGTGGAACTCCATGGGTCGGTGCAGCAGGTTCTTACTATACTTATCTTTGGAGTCCATCAGGACAATTCACACAAACTGCAACAGGTTTAACAGCTGGACCTTATACTGTTACTGTAACTGATGCTAACGGTTGTACAACAACTGCATCTGTAACTATAGAACAACCAGAGGAATTAACTGCTTCCATTACAGCACAAACCAATGTTTTATGTTATGGTAATGCAACAGGTTCAGCAACGGTATCTGTAAGCGGCGGAAGTGCTCCATATTTGTATTCATGGAATACAACGCCAGTACAAACCACTGCAACTGCAACAGGGTTGGTTGCCGGAACTTATACTGTTACAGTAACCGATGAACACAAGTGTACAACAATTGCATCTGTAACAATAACCGAGCAACCTGATTTCGAGGTGATTTGCCCTAAAGATATTACAGTTTGCAGCGAGGCCGCGCTTTTTAATCTGATTGATCTTGGTTTCGGAACTGTACCTTCAGGAATACCGGGTAGTTATCAATTCTATGATGGAAATAATAATCCTATTTCTACTTTCTACCCGGCTGTAGATGGTACTCAAACGATAACTTATACCTTCACTAATGAGTTAGGTTGTAGTAAGAGTTGCAGTTTCGTAATTACTGTTCAACGAATGGGTAACATTTCACTCGAGGGACAGGTTAAGTACTGGAATAAGGACGAGACCTATATGCAAACGCCTTTTACAACCGATATCTATGGTACTCGCCCTCCCGATTATTTCTATGTAGCATTGTATGAATCAACTGTAACCATAAATCCTTCAAATCCATTGGCAAACGCAGTGGATTGGCAGACAGTTAATATTACACAAGAAGAAGATGCGAATGGGAATATTACCAAAGATTTAATGTCATACTTCAAGTTCAAAACGCTTCTCGATCCTGCAAAGCAGTATTATATGACCGCTTGGGATGGAGGTAATGTGAACGAGGAATTTAGGAATTTAGGTACAGCAACCGGCCTTGTATATAACAAGGAATTAGGTTCGGCCTGGACCTGGAACAATTTTGTCGGATTACCTGGCGGCGGATTAACCGGTGTGGATGATCTCGCCATACTATCGATGATCAATGGTGCAACCCCTATGAATTCGCCCCCCATCTCCTGGACCTGGATAGGCAATAATGTTCAAACATTTGGTGATAAGAATTATGGATATTTCAGCAATTCAATCGCCGATGTGAACAGCGTGAATGATATCACGGCTCTCGATGCTCTTAATGTCTTATATCGTATAGCAGGCCTGACAGATCACTTCCCCAATAATACACCTAATTTCAGGGTAGCCGCAAGATTTGTTGAATATTTGCCTAAAACAACATGGCCCACTCCATTCACAAAAAGCAGAGTTCCGATTGATCTTGAATTTACAAAGAGTTCGGCTAACTATACTTATTTTACTCCTGCAATACAAAACTATTACAAGAGCAATAATTTCAGTGTACAGCCATTCTACAATGCACAGAACGATGCCGGCTCTATTGGCCAATGTCCTGAATTTGGTTACGTCAATATTTACTATAATGAAACAGGTGATGTGAATTCAGACTACGTGATGCCTTCAGAGTTCATAAAATCTGCTAAAATTGCAAAGACACTTCAATATGAAAATGAAATTGCAGTTCAGAAGGGCGAAATTATCGATATCCCAATTCGTGTTGATCGTGGCACTGACCTTGGATCAATCGTTGTTGGCCTTACATTTCGCAACGACCTGATCAAAGTTCTTGAAGTTCCGGGATATAATGTAGTTAATATCAACAACGAAAAAGGTTTTGTACGCGTTGTTTGGGCTGATGTAAATGGCAGAACAGTTAACGCTGACGAAGCTATAGTTACTGTCAAGGCTCTCATACTTGCCGATATCACTGCTGATACCCATGTGTTCGAACTCGAAGCAATAACCGAATTAGGTAATGTTCAGGCTCAGCCAATTAAAAACTACAATCTCAAAACCATTGCCCTTTCTTCTAAACCGGTTGTTAGTTCAGAAATGTTCCTAAACAACTATCCTAATCCATTCAAAAACAAAACAACTATTAGCTATAACCTGCCGGAAGACGGCACTGTTAAACTGGTTGTTTACAATAGTTTGGGTGCAGAAATTACTACGTTGGTAAATCAATATCAAACCGCAGGTTCGTATCTTAAAGACCTAGACCGTAGCGATCTGGCGCCTGGTATATACTCTTACCGACTGGTACTTCAGGGTACGAAAGATATCCATTCAGTATCCAGGAATATGGTTATTACGAGATAAATCCGTGAATTCTGCTGTTTCGGGTATATGCCCGAAACAGCAGTTTTTTAATTACCAAAAATAACATACACATGATAAAAAATACATACCTCCTGTTTTTACTGCTGCTATTTGGCATAACTGGTTCAATGGCCCAAACAGTGCAGATTGGAACTGTTGTAAAAGCGCCGGGAGATATCACTGTTCCAGTAAATATGACTGGCTTTACGGGTTCCAATGGTTCAGTGCAATCAATTCAGTTACAGATTTCGTTTGATGCTGGTTTGCTCTATTTTAAAGGCATTACTAATATCGATCCTAATTTTTCAGTCTGGGTTATTTCTGCCAATGGTACATCAAGCCCAATCACCCTATCATACGTTAACCTGACAGGTCATGATATCAATGCTAAAATTTTCGACCTGAAGTTTGGATATGCCGGTGGTTTTAGTGGCAACATCAACTTTATTCCAGCCGGATGCGAGATATCCGGAAATGGGACATTGACAGCAATGAACAATGTCACCTATATCAATGGCAGCGTTAGTCAAACTCCAGCTGATGCAACCGTAAATTTAGGTGCAGCACAGCAGGCTTCAGTAACCAGCCAGGTTCTTGTACCAGTCAACATGCAGGGTACAGGATTAACGCCATTTAGCGCTTTTACTTTTAAAATAGGCTACGATCCTGCAAAGTTGACTTTTATGCAAACTGCCAACACTGTATTAGGCGGTACGCTTGTATCAAATGCAGTTAGCGGTGTTTTAACAGTTACCTGGACCGGTACTGTTAATTCTCTCTCTGATCCTCATGTTTTCGACCTGAAGTTTACCTATAACGGAGGAGGAAACGCACCTATTGAATTTAAGCCCGGAAGCCAGATAACGAATTCTTCACTTGCATTAATTCCAACTACCTACACCAATGGACTGGTGCAGAATTTACCGGGAAGCAGCACAATTTCGATTCCCAATGAAAGCGCCGCTTTGAATAGCAATGTCTCTGTTCCAATAACTTTAAACTATACCGGTTCCGGATATATTGGTGGTGTAACCCTTAAAATAGGATACAACAGTTCAATTATGACTTTTACAGGAACCACATCTGGCTTAATTTCCGGATACATAACAAGCGTTGCGGGCGGAGAAATAAATATTATATGGACCAATTCTGCCAGTACTTCCATACTAAGTGGCAGCCCATTGCTGAACCTGAAGTTCACGGCTATTGCAAATGGAACTTCACCACTTACCTTTAATGCAGGTACTACTGTTACTCAAACAAACCTGTCGAATGTTGTTCTTACCTATAATAATGGATCCGTGGCAATTGGTACATACAATGTTAGTGGTAGACTGAAATATGCCAATGTATCTGGTCCAGCCCGTCCAATCACTAATTCAACAGTTCTTCTGAAAACTGCTGATGGACTAACTACACTTCAAACAACGACTACCGATGCCTCCGGTAATTATACTTTCTCTAATGTAAGTAATGGGAATTATAAACTCGATGCATCTACAACCAAATCCTGGTGTGGTAGTGTGGGTGTTAATCTGAATGACTATGCAATTGTTCGCGGTTTTGTTAATACCGGTACTCCGGTTTTAACTGGTATTTTTCTGCTTGCGGCTGATGTCAATAATAATAGTACTGTTAATCTTAATGATTATGCACTTATAAGAAATTATGCAAATACTTCTTCATTAACAGGTTGGTACACTCCAGGTTGGATATTTCTTCCAACAACACTAACTATACTTAATGCCAACGCTACAAATATGGATATCATTGGGATATGTCTGGCCGATGTTAATGCCAGCTATATACCTCCTTTGTAAACCAATCAATTAACAACTAAAATCATGAACTATATGAAACAATTATTCATCAAAATACAAATACTGTTGTTAAGCCTTTTGGTTACATTTCCGCTATTTGCCCAGTTAGTCTCAACAACTACACAAGTTCTTCCGGTATCAGCTATTGGAACAACTATACTGGTACCAATCAGCAGCGCTGGTATCACATCATCATATGGTAATACCATTATTGCAACCATTAGGTTTGAATATGATCCAACTGTTCTCACCTATGTTGGGATAACTAATATAAATGCAGCTCTTCTTCCGGCATTTGGATCAGGAAAACTCACTGTTAATCCCGCCGGAACTGTTAATCCCGCCGGAGATGGTGTTGTTCAGGTTAACATAGAAGACCCTGCATTTACAGGGTTCCCTTACCCTGAAGGTAAATCATTTGATATACAATTCACCTTCCTTGGGGGCACATCACCAATAACCATTACCAATGCTGAATTCCTTAACGCTGCATTTACCACCAATAATTCACCTGTTGTAAATGGTAATGTAAGAGTTAATACTGATCCAGCCATTACTATTGCTCCGGCAACCCTTACAGGTTTTACTTATATGCAGGGATCGGGGCCTTCGGCTGAACAAACTTTCGCCGTTTCAGGCGTTTATCTCACCAACAACATCAGTATTGCGGCTCCGGCCAATTACGAGATTTCAACTACCTCCGGTGCAGGATATACTTCACCTCTGACGCTTATCCCGATTTCAGGATCAGTAAGCAATACTACTATTTATGTGCGGCTGAAAACCGGTTTATCAGCCGATGCATATAATAATGAAGTGATCAACATTACTTCCACAGGGGCAACGTCAAAAACTGTTACAACCAGTGGTACTGTTATAAACGCTGTACTAAGTGTTGGGACATTAAACAATTTCGGTAATGTGTGTATCAATTCCACTGCCGGTCCTTCAACATTTACGATTACGGGCTCCGACCTGACAACAGCTGATATAAATGTAGGTGCGCTCACCGGCTATACCTATTCAACCACAGTCGGTGGAACATATACATCAACCTTGGTATTTCCACAAACTGGCGGAGCATTTTCAACCACTGTTTATGTAAAGTTCAGCCCTACCCTGGTACAATCGTACAACGGAAATATCTCTGTTAGCGGAGGCGGAGCTTCTTCAGTTAACGTCGCTGCTACCGGAAGTGGTAATCCATTACCGGCCGCAGCAGCCGGAGCTGACAGGGCAATCTGCTTAGGTTCAAGCGCCATCCTTGGCGCAACATCTGTAGCAGGGAACACCTACAGTTGGACATCAGTTCCTGTAGGTTTTACTTCAACCACAGCCAATCCTTCAGTAAGTCCAACGGTATCGACCACTTATACTTTAGTCGAAACCATCACAGTCACCGGATGTACCAATACGCATAGTGTTGTGGTAACGGTTAATCCATTACCGGCCGCAGCAGCCGGAAGTGCCAGTGCAATCTGTTTAGGTTCAAGCACTTTTATAGGCGCAACTGCCATAGGCGGGAGCACATACAACTGGACATCAGTGCCTGCCGGATTTACTTCAACCTCAGCCAATCCTTCGGTCAACCCGACTGTAAATACTACATATACGGTAGCAGAGACCATCACGGCCACCGGATGTACCAATACGCATAGTGTAGTGGTAACGGTCAATCCTCTCTTACCTGCCAGCATTAATATAGCAGCTGTTCCTTCCGGAGCGATCTGTGCAGGAACATCGGTAACCTTCGAAGCTACACCGACCAACGAAGGTACGCCAACCTACCAATGGAAGAAAGGCGGAATAGCCATTTCGGGACAGACAGGCGCAACTTACACAACAACTACACTTGCTAATAATGATGTTATTACTGTGGAGATGACTTCAAATGCCTCACCATGTCTGACAGGTTCACCGACTACATCGAACGCAATTACGATGACCGTTAATTCAAATCCGACTGCCAGCGTTAGTATAGCAGCTGTTCCTTCCGGAGCGATCTGTGCAGGAACATTGGTGACATTTACGGCTACACCGACCAACGGAGGAATACCTACCTACATATGGAAGAAAGGCGGAATAGTCATTTTGGGGCAGACAGGTACAACTTACACATCAACAACACTTGCTAATAATGATGTTATTACTGTGGTGATGACTTCAGATGCCTCCCCATGTCTGACAGGTTCACCGGCTATATCCAACGCAATTACGATGGTCGTTAATCCTCTTTTACCTGCCAGTGTGAGTATAGCAGCTGTTCCCTCCGAAGCGATCTGTGCAGGAACTTCGGTAATCTTCACTGCTACACCAACCAACGGAGGAATACCTACCTACATATGGAAGAAAGGCGGAATAGTCATTTTGGGACAGACAGGTACAACTTACACATCAACAACACTTGCTAATAATGATGTTATTGCTGTGGTGATGACTTCAGATGCCTCCCCATGTCTGACAGGTTCACCGGCTATATCCAACGCAATTACGATGACAGTTAATTCAAATCTGACTGCCAGCGTTAGTATAGCAGCTGTTCCCTCTGGAGCAATCTGTGTAGGGACTTCGGTAAGCTTCACAGCAACACCAACCAATGGAGGAATACCAACCTACATATGGAAGAAAGGCGGAACAACCATTCCATTACAAACAAACTCAACCTACACATCATCGACTCTGGCTAATGGAGATGCGATTACTGTTGAGATGACTTCATCATTAACCTGTGCAATAGGCAGCCCGGCTACATCCAGCCAGGTTACTATGACCATTAATCCATTACCAGCCGCAGCCGCCGGAGCTGACAGGGCAATCTGTTTAGGTTCAAGCACCATCCTTGGCGCAACATCTGTAGCAGGGAGCACCTACAGTTGGACATCAGTTCCTGTAGGATTTACTTCAATCGCAGCCAATCCTTCGGTCAGTCCGACTGTAAATACTACATATACGGTAGTAGAGACCAAGACGGCCACCGGATGTACCAATACGCATAGTGTTGTGGTAACGGTTAATTCATTACCGGCCGCAGCAGCCGGAGCTGATAGGACAATCTGTTCCGGATCAAGCACCATCCTTGGCGCAACATCTGTAGCAGGGAGCACCTACAGTTGGACATCAGTTCCTGTAGGATTTACTTCAATCGCAGCCAATCCTTCGGTCAGCCCGACTGTAAATACTACTTATACGGCATTAGAGACCAAGACGGCCACCGGATGTACCAATACGCATAGTGTTGTGGTAACGGTTAATCCATTGCCAGTCGCAGCAGTCATAACCCAAGATGGCAATACACTTATCAGCAGTGCCATTACCGGAAATCAATGGTATCTCAAGGGTGTTGCCATTCCAGGTGCTACAGGAGAACAACTCGTTGCTTTATATTCAGGCAACTACTATGTTGTTGTTACTTCGGGCGTTTGCAGCTCGGCTCATTCGAACACGATACTCGTGATAATAGATGCAGTTATTGATCTAGGGATAAGCCATTCATTTGATGTGTATCCTAATCCAAACCACGGACAGTTTAACATTAAAGTGGTATCAGGAAAACCGATAGAACTTAACATCGAAATCTACAACAACCAGGGCTCACTGATATGGAATCAGGAAAAAGTAACAGTTAACGATACCTACATTACCAATGTAGACCTTCATGTGGTTTCAAATGGTGTTTACATAATAGCTTTACGCAACAAGGATACCAATATTGTACGCAAAGTAGTTGTTTTAAAATAATTATGACTTTGTAAAATCACGAGGCTGTCCCAAACTTTCCTTTGAGACAGCCTCGTTTTTTTATCACTTTTACTTGTTCCAGTTATAACCCATTTTATGACTCAACAAAAAACATCCTACATCATGGTTATTTTGCTTCTTTTGAGTGGCTTGGCAGGTTGCGGGCCAATCGCGGGGAACAACGACTATCTGGTAATCTGGTATCTTTCACAGACACCATCACCGATGAATCCGGCTATAAAAATCAAAACGGGGACATCGTTATTCCTTCAGGAAAATACATAGGATGCTTTACCGACACTTTCAGAACTTATGCCATTGTAGTAAAACCAAATTCCGGTTTTGTCGCGATTGACTGGCAAGAAAAAATTTTGTATGAAGTCTTTCCATTCGACAACGGCCCGGACGAGCCGTCTGACGGACTTTTTCGAATCCTGTTTTTGTCGCTGGGACACCCAAATCCCACCTTCTAAAATGACATCCAACTCATATCATGCACGTTAAAAATCAATGTCGGGAAAAGTGTCAAAAACAGGAAATGTCTGTTTTTGCGGAAATTTATGAAACGGCAACATACATCAAATATTCTGGTCGTTTTGTTTTTCTTTGACGGCTTGTAGAATTGCGCACCGTTCACTAAAAACAATGACTATCTGAAGGAGTGGGCCATCTATCAAATAATGATTAGATTTAGTCCCAAATTTAGAATCCCGGGAAAATTTATGCGACAATTCTTCTTCCTAATTATCTGGTTTTTTTTCGTTACAAATAGTTCAGCGCAAACATCCAAGATTGATAGTTTAATAAATTTGGGGAAATCGCTGAAGAATGAAGAAAAAATAAATAACCTTATCAATATCTCAAGGGCTTATTCCCTTGCTGGAGATACCATGAGCCGAACTTATTCGCATGAAGCCATTTTATTGTCTAAGAAAATTGGCTTTACTGAAGGAATAGGAAAAGCTTCCCTGTTTTTAGGCATTTCGTATAACGAACTGGCAAGAAACAATTCTGAAACGGATAGTGCATTGAAATACTTTAAATTATCCTCTGACATATTATCTGGCATTAAACATCCATGGGCTGGATTTGGCTATGAAAATGGAGGAGCCATTTACAGGAATAAAGGATGGTATCCAGAATCCATTGAATTTCTGTTTAAAGCCTTAAAGGTTTACCAAATTAATAATGATTCGCTTCAATGCGCTAAAACAACCTCAAGTATTGGGTATTTATACGATAGAATCAAAAATCACAGGGAAGCCATTTCGTGGCAGAAGAAGGCGATAAAGCTATTTCCAAAAGGCGGAGACATTTCAGTTAAAGGTGTCGCATTCGGACGAATAGGCATATCTTATGATGAAATGGGAATCTACGACAGCGCCCATTATTACAACAAACAAGCCCTCGATTTATTCATAGAAGCAAAAAATCACTTTTATATTACCCAATGGTTGTCGAATATTGGCAATACCTATATCAAACAGAAGAATTATATTCAGGCCGAAAAATTTTTAAACCGTTCCATACAACTCAATATTAAGGATATAGACAAGTCAATCAAGTTCGTTAATCTGGGTAAAGTTTATATTGAAACGGGAAGGTACAAAAAAGCTGAAGTAATATTGGACAGTGCCATTTATCTGGCAGAGAAGTTTAATAGAGTGGAATCCCTTAGTGAGGCCTATTTCCGAAAATATGAACTTTATCAAGCATTAAAAAAACCGGACAAGGCATTGGATTTTTTCATCAAACACAGTTCCATACAAGACTCTATTCAAAATGAGGAAAAGATCAAACAAACTGCCTACATGAAGGTCAGGTATGAGACTGAGCAGAAAGAAAATGAACTGCTAAGAGAAAAAGCAGAAAATGAAAAACTCGCAAAAGAAAAGGCGCTTATTAAAATCTCTGTGTTCAATCGCGAAAAATGGATTATAGGAATATCCAGCATCAGTTTGATTGTCATATTCTTCCTTCTATTTATCAGTCAGCGAATTAAACGCAAAATACAAACTGAAAAAGATGCAGCTATTATTACTGAAAAAGAAATTGGTTTAAACGCTGTCATCACAGCACAGGAAGAAGAACGAAAAAGAATTGCCAAAGATTTACATGATGGGATTGTGCAACAACTAGGCGGTGTAATCATCGGATGGCGAAAACTTCTGGGAGATTCGATAGAAGACAAAAAGATTGAAAAAGCGTTGCTAAATTCCCTTGAAGATTCGTCGGTTGAATTGAGAGAAATATCGCACCGAATGATGCCTAAAGCATTATCGGAACTTGGCGTGATTGCCGCCATTGAGGATTTGTTACACAACAGCTTTCAACATTTGGATATTTCGTTTGAATTTGAGCATTTTGGCATTAGCGAAAGAATGAAAGAGAATATCGAAGTTTGTATTTACAGGGTAACGCAGGAACTTGTCAATAATATCATCAAGCACAGCAAGGCTAATTTTGTAAATATCCAGTTATACAAAACCAGTAATGCTTTGGTCATGAGCGTTGAAGATAATGGGATTGGGTTTCCGACCGATCAACGGACAAAGGGAATTGGCCTGATAAATATTACCACACGACTGGATGCTGTGAATGGTTCAGTAAACTTCGGGCCAGGTATAGAAAAAGGTACTTTGATTTCAATAAAAATCCCCCTCAACTGACATGAAAAAAATAATAATTGCCGACGATCATACAATCATAGCTGACGGAATCAAAAGCATGTTTGCCGATATTCAGCATATTGAAGTTGTTGCAACGGTTTACAATGGACATCAAGTTCTTGAAATACTTGACAGAATGAGCGTTGACCTTATTCTGCTCGACATTGATATGCCTGAAATGAATGGAATTGATTGCGCCAGAGAAGTATTAAAAAGATATCCTGACACCAAAATTACTATTCTTACCATGTACCATGAAAGGTCACTTATTAAGAGTTTTATAGAAATGGGAGTGCAGGGATATATGCTAAAAACCATTCCGAAAGAAGAATTTCTATATGCGATTGATATGATATTGAAAGGAGGCGAATATTTCAATGCTGATGTAACAAGGGCCCTCCTGAATGAAGTAAATACGAAACAAAGCACCATGCAAAACAAACCGGTCCACAACCTCCTCTCCGTCAGAGAAACTGAAATCATCAAGCTTATTGTTTCGGGAATGACTAATGCACAGATAGGTGCAAAATTATTTATAAGCCCTCATACTGCTGATGTTCATCGGACCAACATCATGAAAAAAATCAATGTTCACAATGTAGCCGGACTGATTCGGTTTGCATTTCAAAATAACCTGACAGAATAAATATAAGGTAATCACCTTATCTATTTATATAAATCACACTATTTTATACACCATCTTCCTCGTCTACATTTGACTGGTCGGTAAATACAACTTAAACCTGAAGGTATAATTCATTGCAGGGGTTCTCTTCGATTCCTGGTTCGGGTTTGATCGGCAAAACATAAATGTATTCCCATTTATTTGACTTTAACGGTATTAAAACCAATATCTTACAGTATAACGAATATTCGCTAGTGAAGCCCGGCAATCACTCTAAAAAACGGAGCGACATCGAAAAAAATTTATGAGTAGTAAAATTTAAACTTAAAAGCTATGAAAAAAAGAATCTTCCAGGCATTGATGCTTTTGACCTTGTTCGGATTTAGCAATGTTTCAAATGCTGAGAATAATCCAAAATGGAAAACAAAATTTACGAAAGAAATTGAATGGATGAAGGTTACGGATGCGGGTACTTTTGTAGTTTCTACAGAAGACGGACTGTACGGAATAAATCCGGAAGATGGAACCGTAATCTGGAAAAATGAAGAGTTGAAAAAATTAATCGTTGAGACTTATGAACCTCTTGCAGGAACTCCATTTATTATTATAACCCCGGGGGCTCAACCAGCCAAACCCAAAAAAGGATTGGCAGCATTCGCTATAAATTTAAGTAAAGGATATGTGGTGATTATAAATTCGCTGGATGGTGTAGTGGCTTGTGATACAAGAACTTTAGGAATGAACAACCTTTTGGCGGAATATAGTTTACCCGAATTAAATGCCATTATTTTTTCAGGTATAAAAGGAATTAAAATGATGGATAAAAGAAGTTGTACTATCTTTTATGATTTCAATACCAACACGATGGTATGGGAAAAAGAATCTTCAATAGACTGTTTTATAGAACCTAAAGTTATTGATCAGGATAATTTTATAGCTACCGGTACTACTGGCTATTCTATCATCAGTACAAAAACAGGAGAAGTAAAATATAAAAAAGAAATCAAATTTAAAGATGTTGTTTTAAAGCCTAAGATGGTATTTAACAAGGATAAATCTGTGGTTTATTTTGTAAATAAAAAATTTGGAAATGCCTATAAAGTAAGTGATGGTACAACACTGTGGAAAACGCCGATTGAGATGGACGATCCTGCAACTCATGTATTTGTTGATGATAGAGGTATTTATATTGCAGTTCCAAAAACAATAAATTTATATGATTACAATACCGGTGAACCTAAGTGGGGCAAAGACGGAATTAAGCTTTTCGATCCAATGGTTGACTATGTGTTTACCGAAAAAGGTTTAGGCATTCAAATGGGTGATGATGGAAAATATTCTGTCAATTTACTAAACTACGATACAGGCAAACCATTAGTGAAAAAGGCGGTTAAACTTAAAGCACCTGCCGTAGATTTGAGAATGGTTCCGAAAGGATTGTTATACAGATCCAGTTTAGAACTTAATATTCTTGATGCCGAAACCGGCGAACCTTCATTTGCAAAATCAATTAAGTTTAAAGCTCCAGTTGTTGCTATTGATAAAGATGATCATACTTATTTATTTTCCGGCCCGCAATACTATGATTTTAACAATCAAACCTGTGAATATACCACTAACACAATCGCAAATACATTCGAAGGGAAAGAAACCCCTAATGGTATTGAAGTGAGAGATACCGGTATTCTGTTAAAATCTGAACAAAATTTATCCATGTATGATTTGAACGGAAAACTAATTTATCACGTTTTCAACAAAGCTCCAGGTATAAGTTTGGCTGCAAAAATTGCATTGGGAGCCGTTTCAGTTGCGGCTACTGCTGTTATGGTTGCAAGTGCATCTGCTTCTGGATTCGAAAAAGGAGCTAACGGGAATTATGCCACTGCCAATTCCAATAATAATTCCAGAATGGCTGATGGTATGGGTGGAGTTGCAACAGCAGGATTTAAGGCCATGGGTAAAAGATTCAAAGCTTCTAAACAAGCCGACGGCTTTGTAACCATGCTCACACAATTAGATAAGGGTGTTGGAGTTGTTAAGGTCAATAAAGACAGCGGAAAAACTGAAAATGAAGTTGTTTTTGATGAGAAGGAACCTGTTTATGAACTCGATGAATTAGGCAGTATGCTATACTTCAAATCAGGCAAATCTGAACTGTCGGGATATATATTCTAAAGATTAAGGACATAAAGTGAAGCCTGTCTCTCAGAGAACTTCAGGAGAAGGACCCGAAAGAGCTGGAAGAAGATTACGAAATTTGTGTTCAAAACCTCGGTGGTGGTAAATATGCAGATGAATATTGGGAAGAAGGAGTTGCTGTAAATTCAGAAAAACATGCCATGGTATGTGCACAGGAATTGGCAAATAGAAAGGAGTTGGCTAAGATATCTCCGGATATTGAAGGAATTATCAATGAAGTCAAAAAAACACATAAGGATATCAGGAATTCTATTAACACCAGAAAGCAGGAACGATACACAAAAATGATGGCTTTGCTTCACGTGCAGGAAAAAGATGGCTCAATTACTTTTCGCAACTCCTATCGGCCGGTTATTGATTCTATAAAATCCTTAACTCCGCAAAAGAAAAGTAATAAAAATCGGGAAGCCCTGTAAAATCAAGCCTTACAAAGCTTGCCCGATTGATGATTTTTCACTTATTTAGGTGAAAAACATCGTCGCGGATGAAAATTACA
>Ga0209125_1001288_pt1 | contig 24242 bp, 14 predicted proteins | sample BarGraIncub1131A_FD_184503 | JGI IMG/M metagenome (GOLD analysis project Ga0209125, IMG submission 184503) | Arctic peat soil microbial communities from Barrow, Alaska - Barrow Graham LP Incubations 11-31A (SPAdes) (version 2) | ecosystem: Environmental > Terrestrial > Soil > Wetlands > Peat... | reverse complement strand
GTCCCTGGCGAATGACGTCGCAGGCACGTTTCAGGAACTTGTCTGGTGTTTTGGCACTGATGTGCACTGAATTACCAGGTTGGAGCAAGTGGAGTTCCTCCACCACTTCCAACATGATGTACGAAACTTCGTTCACACCGTCTGAACCGTCGGGACGGATGCCACCGATGTTGATGTTGGTGAAGTCGTTGTAGGTGCCGCTCTCGCGTGCCGTGATGCCCACTTTGGGCGGTGCGGTATGGTTGTTCACCTTGATCCAGAAGCAGCAGATGAGTTCCTTGGCTTCGTCGCGAGTGAGGGTGCCGGCGGCTAATTCTCTTTTATAAAAAGGTTCAAGGTGCTGGTCGAAATGGCCTGGATTCATGGCGTCCCATCCGTTCAGTTCGGTGATGGTGCCCAGGTGGCAGAACCAGTACATCTGAATGGCTTCCCAGAACGTGCGGGGGGCTTTGGCGGGGACCCAACGGCAGACTTCGGCGATGCGTAAAAGTTCCAACTTGCGTTTGGTGTTGGTCTCCGTTTTGGCCCATTCTTCAGCCAGTTCTGCATGTCGTTCGGCAAAGACGATGACGGCGTCGCATGAAATGTCCATGGCCTTCAGTTCTTCCAATTTGTCAGTGGCTTCCGGGTCGTTCATGAAGTCGAGCTTTTCGATTTCAGCAGCGATTTCAGCCTTGTACTGGAGCATGCCTTTATGATAAATGGTGCCGTCGAGGGCGGTGTGCCCGGGGGCACGTTGCTCCATGAATTCGGTGAAGAGACCTGCCTGGTAGGCGGCTTTCCACTCCTCGGGCACGTGGCTGAAGATGCGTTCACGCTGCGTGCGGCCTTTCCAGTAGGGAATGACAACGCGTTCGTACGTGTTGATATCTTCCTGCGTGGACGTGTAGCGCTGCATTTCGCGGGTGTTGAGCACGTGCAGGTCTTCCACGCTGTGGCAGGTGAGTTCGGGAAAAGTGGGGACCGCTTTTGGTGCCGGTCCGCGTTCGCCCACGATTAATTCGTATTCGTTGAAATACAAGGTTTTGCGCTTGCAGATTTCAAGGAAGTTGAGGGCCCGCAACACAGGAATGGAGTATTTACCGTCGTTCTGCTGGTAGAATTCGGTTTCGATCAGCGCGCGTTCAATCGAAATGGAGGGTTCAGCCTCGAACGACTGTTTACGCAGGCGCTGAATGCGTTCGTTCATTCCTGGGCCGATGAGACTGAGGTTGGGTTTGTAAAAGTTGCCTTCGGCTGCGGCAGGGCGCAACGGGGTTGACGTATGCTTTTTAATGTCTTCGAACATGGTGGCGTAATTTAAAAATGGAAAATGGATCGTAGGGCTCTTTAGAATGAAGGGCTGGCTTGGCGAAAAGGGGGAATCTCGCTTAAATATAGAACATCAGGCAACTATAGAGTCGTCTGTAGGTCTTGATGAGTGAAGGTTTATAAGCCGCATTTTCCATAAAAAACGACAAGTGAGGTGGATGGGAACAAAAATAGTGAATTATTTGGAATAGGGACAGGATATGTTCAAAAAAGTGGCTTGCATCAGCGGCTTCGTTATTTTCTGAAATATCCATATCTTTGAGAAAGAATCATTCAACATGAGCACCAGCAAGAAAAACATCAACCGATTCAGGAAAAAATTACTGAAAGCGCTTACACATAACATTGGTACCCATTTCTCCGGAAAGTTGGGCGACTTTGACAAGAACAAAGTGAGAAGTGTTCTGATTATTCGGCCGAACCACCGTTTGGGAAACCAATTGCTCATGACGCCCATCGTTCAGGAGGTTGAAGAAACCTTTCCAAACGCCCGCATCGATTTGTTTGCCGGGAAAATTGCTCCTGTTCTGTTCCAAAATTACGATCGGGTGGACAGGATCATTCGGATACCCAGAAAGCCTTTCAAGGAACTGTTCAACTACCTCAAATCATGGATGTCGATTCGAAAAAAAAGGTATGACTTCGTCGTTAATGTAGACAAGGGTTCCTCCTCGGGAAGGCTGGCTACAAGTTTTGCCAGGGCCAACTACAAACTGCACGGTGAAGAGGTAGATGAAATTCAAATTCATCATGCTGATTACCATCATATTGCCAAATACCCCGTGTATAACTTACGGTATGCGCTGTCCAAGTTAGGCCTTGCCGATACGAATAAGGAAATGCCCTATCTGAATATCAAATTGAGTGCCGAGGAGTTGGAGCAGGGTAAGAAGGTGCTTTTATTGATTGTTGAGGCAAAAGAAAAGCCTGTCATCAGCCTGTATACTTTTGCCACCGGAGCCAAATGCTATACCGAATCCTGGTGGATCGCTTTTTATGAGGAATTGAAAATCCGTTTTTCCGATTACACTATTCTGGAAATCCTACCTGTTGAAAACATTTCGAAGATTGCTTTCAGAGCGCCCTCTTTTTACAGCACGGACATACGCCAGATGGCTGCAGTTATGGCCAACTCGGCCGTTTTCATCGGTGCAGATTGCGGCATCATGCATTTGGCCAGCGCTGCCCCCACTCCCACGTTCGGGTTCTTTTCCGTGACCAATCCGCTGCGCTATGCGCCCTACAACAAAGGCAGCAAGGCGTTTATCACGGCCGAACTGGAAAACGAGACCATTTTTCAGGAATTGGATCTCCTTTTACATTCTAAAACCCTTTCTAAATGAAAAAAATCGCACTAATTTGCGCATTCGGTTTGGCGAGCGCAACTGCTTTCGGGCAGGTTTCCGTCGAAACGGATCTCTCCCAACCTGGCAAGAAAATCAGCACAGACCTCATCGGAGCCTTCTTCGAAGATATAAACTATGGCGCAGACGGCGGGCTATATGCCGAATTGGTCCAAAACCGTTCGTTTGAGTATTACAAAATCAAGGTGGCTGAAATGGAGCCGTTGACCGCCTGGACCTTGGTCAAGAAAGGCAAGGTTGTGGCAGAAATGCAGATTGAATCGATCAAACCACTCAACGACAACAACACCAAATACCTGAAAGTCAGCATCAAGAACGCCGGAGATGAAGTGGCTGTCAAGAATGGTGGATTCGATGGTATTCCCGTGCTAGCAGGTCAAAAATACCGTTTTTCCATTTACCTTAGAAGTGAAGGAACGTTCAAGAAACCTATTGTGGTAAGCATTGTATCGGACAAAGGTGCCGTACTCGGAAGCGGCAACATTGCTTCCGTCTCCGAAAAATGGACGAAATACGCTTTTGAAATCGTTCCTTCCGCCAGCTGCGAATCGGCCAGTTTGAACCTAACCACCAAGGGCAAAGGCATCCTGTGCATGGATATGGTTTCCCTTTTCCCTGAAAATACGTTCAAGAACCGTGCGAACGGCTTGCGTCAGGATTTGGCTCAGGCCATTGCAGACTTAAAACCACGGTTCTTGCGCTTCCCCGGAGGCTGCGTCAGCCACGGTTCGGGCAATGACAATGCCTACCGCTGGAAAAACACCGTCGGTGATGTAGCTGATCGGAAACCGAACTGGAATTTGTGGGGTTACCACCAGACTTACGGTTTGGGTTTCTACGAATATTTCCAGTATTGCGAAGACATCGGTGCCAAGCCGCTGCCCGTACTGCCGATGGGCATCTCTTGCCAGTTCCGCAATCGGGAAATCATTCCCATGGACCAAATGGGGCCCTGGGTGCAGGATGCCGTCGATTTGGTCGAATTCGCCAATGGTGCTGTCACCACCAAGTGGGGAAAGATCAGAGCAGAAATGGGGCACCCGAAAGCCTTCGGACTCGAATACATCTGCATCGGCAACGAAGAAGATGACATACCCGCATTCAGAGAACGTTTCCTGCTATTCGAAACGACAATGAAGAAATCCTGCCCGGAAATCAAGGTGCTTGGAACTTCGGGCGTGGCTGCTGCTGGCCGATATTTCGACAGTCTGTGGGAATTCAGTAAGGAAAATGGAGTTTATGGAGTAGACGAACATTATTACATGGGACCGAACTGGTTTCTGAACAACAACCATCGGTACGACAATTATGACCGCAAAGGACCCAAGGTTTTCATGGGTGAATACGCCTCGCAAAACGACCTCTTGAGCAACGCCATTGCTGAAGCCGCCTATCTGACCGGTGCGGAACGCAATGCCGACATTATTCAGTTCGCCTGCTATGCTCCCCTACTCTGTCGCGAAAACAACAACCAATGGCACCCGGATTTGATTCGTTTCGACAATACTGAAATTGCCAAGACAGCCAGCTATTACGTTCAGCAATTATATGGTGTCAATGCCGGAGACCAATACCTCAACAGCACCGTTACGTACGAACCTGGTTTTGAAGCCTCCCAAGTGAATTACAAAGGCAAGGTCGGTGTCGGCTCCTGGATGACTCAGGCTGAATTCGATGACTTGAAGGTGGAAAGTGATGGCAAGGTTTTGTTCGAGGAGAATTTCCAGAACGGCAGCTCCAACTGGACGGCATTGGGTGGCTCTTTCAGTTTGAATGACGGCGTTTATGCTGAAACCGCCGAAAAAGATCCAGCGTGGAGCATTTGCAATACGCCGGTACTCAGCGGAAATTACACGATGACCGTTAAGGCACGCAAGATTTCAGGAGCGGAAGGTTTTGTCATTCCGTTTGCCTTCACCGATGCCAGAAACTATTGCTGGCTGAACATAGGTGGCTGGGGCAACTCCCAAAATGCTGTTGAAATGTGTGTGAACGGTGCCAGTTCCGCTCTGGTTTCCAAAGGCGGTCGCATTGAGACCAATCGTTGGTACACCATCAAGATTGAAGTGAAGGGCTCTAGTGCAAAATGCTACCTCGATGAAACGCTGCTCTTTGAAGTTCCAGTTCCAGAAGGGTCTGTGACCACTTCCGTCACCAAGGACACTAAATCCAATGAACTGATCGTCAAGATGGTTAATGCGGGTTCCAAGGAAATAAAAACCACCGTTTCGCTGAAAGGTCTGACAACGGAACAGGATGTCAAGCTCATCACGCTTACTGGAGAAGCTCGCCAACGGAATACCGTCAAAACACCCGACGCGGTTGCCCCCAAGGAAAGGAAACTTCATGTCAGCAACACGTTCGATATGACGCTCCCGCCGAATTCCTTGCAGGTATTCCGCGTAAAACTGTAGGGAATTTTTGGTATTGTGGTGAAAGATGTTTTAAAAGGGCACCAAGATCAAGGCGCTGATTATGAGACACCCCGGAGCGTACTTAAGGTACGTGAGGAGTGGCGAGTAATCAGCAACGCAGAGATTTGTTTCTACGAAACATCCGTTTTTCATGACTCGGCATAGTCTAAATAAATTTAGCCTCTGCTCTCGCTACTCAAAACGTTGGTGGTCTTTTGAGACATCTTCTTCAGGTGTCACAACGATTTCCCAAGTAATCTCCATCCCTTTTTTGTACGCCGCCGAGACACCGCAATATTTTTCCTGAGACATTTCCACTACCTTCTGAAGTTTATCCATGGGCAGGTTCTTTCCTTTGAAACGGTAGGTGATGTGCATCGAATCATAGTGCTTGGGGTGCTCGTCGGTAACATTGGCATCCACCGAAAGGCTGAAATCGTCGAATTCGACCCGCATCTTGTTCAGCAGTGAGACCACATCCATGCCCGTACAGCCGGCCAATGCCAGCATCATCAGTTTCTTAGGGCGTGGTCCAGCATCTTCACCACCTGCGTCTGCACTTGCGTCTACGACAATAGTATGGCCGTCCATTTCGGCCGAAAATTTCATTTTGCCTTTCCAGGCTGCTTCTATCGAATGCTTCATATTGTTTTCTGTTGTTAATAGTTTCTACGCTAAAGTACTGGAAGTTTTTCTGAAACCCAAAAAATTTCCTTTATATTTGTACATCAACCTTGCATCCATGTTCAGAAAAATCCTTCGCTTCCTTAGGTCACTCATCATCATTTTCTTTGCCTCCACCCTGCTGGCAGTCATCGTTTATCGTTTTGTGCCCGTCGTCGTGACACCGTTGATGGTCATTCGAACGTTTGAGCAAGTTTTCAGCAGGGACAAAATTGTATGGCACCACGATTGGGAATCCAGCAGTCACATTTCAAATAACTTGAAACGGGCGGTCATTGCTTCGGAAGACCAGCGTTTTTTCGAGCACTGGGGATTTGATACGGAGCAGATTCAAAAAGCCATCCATCAGAACCAGTACCGAAAAAGGCCGCGCGGAGCTAGTACGATCAGTCAACAGACTGCCAAGAATGTGTTCCTTTGGCCACGCTCGTCGTGGTATCGCAAAGGGCTGGAAGTCTATTTCACCGTGCTGATCGAAGTGTTCTGGAGCAAGGAACGAATTCTGGAAGTTTACCTGAATTCCATGGAAACGGGCAACGGCATTTACGGGGCTGAATCGGTGGCAAAGTACCACTTCCATACCACAGCTGAAAAGCTGACCAGGCGGCAGGCAGCCTTGATTGCTGCGACATTGCCCAATCCAAGACGGTTCAATTCAGAACACCCATCGGGTTATGTCATTCGCCGTCAGGGACAAATCCTGCGCCAGATGCACTACATGGTTTTGCCGGATAAAAACGACTGAACTAACCTTTCAACCTGTTTTTCAGCGCGTTGAAATCGATGTAATACAGCACTTTCAGGGAAAGACTGTTCATCTGATTTTCCAGACTCTTCTTCAGATTGTCGGAATATCCTTCCACCACCGTATTTTGGAAGGATTCCCCGGAATTTTTCCAGGCAAAGACCATTTCTGAACCTGGGGCGAAAACCCAGCGGAAATAGGCATCTACAGTAAAGGCGTTGTAATTCTGGTCATGACCGGTATAGGCTGGCAATACAAGCAGTTTTCCGTCCGGTTGCAGCGCTTCATAGTCCAAATTCAGGGCAGATGACCAGTAATGGCGAGCGCGCAGGTTCAGACTCATTTTGTTGTTCAGGACGTAGGAAGCACCCAACACATTGCTGATGGTACGGACATCCCGTTTAGAAAATAGAATGTTGTTACCATCGTGGGTGTAAAAACCGTGACCGTTCAGCTGATCGGAAACATTGGCACTGAAGTTCAGATTCACATGCTGTCCGATTCGGAGTTCAGTTCCAAGATTAGCATAATAACCATATTCGTCCGTTTCGAATCGCTGATTTCCCCCAAAATTAAGAGAAAAGCTGAGTGGTTTCCGCCAGTCCGTATTAATTCCGAAATCGTGCCAATAATGGCTGGGGCTCAGGTAATAACGTCCTTTGGTCCGTGTTTCGTAATAATCGTGTGAATCGTCTTGAATACCGCCTCCCCAAAAGAAATAGTAATTGTTTTTGAAGTTCAGGTTCATATTGAATCCACCTTCTACCTTGGAATAGGCCCAGGGTTCATACATTCTCCCGCAGTCTGCCCAGACATTGCCGTTCACTTCTCGGAAAATCCAGAAGGGATCCGTATGCTGATAATAGACATAGCCTTGGGTCACCAATTCGTTGTTCCGTTGAAGATAGCCCAGATCGTTCATGTTGAATTTGTCGTCAAAAAACGATTGGGAAAGGCCGAAATTTACAGCACCTTTGTTTTTATCCAGACTTAGGTAGCCTGCATATCCGGATTGGAGGCTACTGTCGCCGCGCAAGCTCACTCCGCCCTTTCCAGTCAGAGCCCAAGTCATTTTTTTATTCCTCAGCACGAATTCCGTAGACGTGACGTTAGCCCGGAAGGGGTTCCCGAACATCGTGACGTTGGTGTTGATCAAACTAACGTATGAATTGTATTTCAACGACTTGTCTACGACAGATACATTGTAATTAGTGAACGGCTGTACCTGCACCCTACGTTCACTGTTGTTGACGGTATCCGTCAGGGTAGCGTAGGAAGGCATGGACAGGGCATTCAGCATGCCTATCCCCCATCCGGAACTGGTTCGTCCGGATATCTTGGTAGCGTTGACCAATTGGGTTTCACTGGGATTGGAAGTGACCTCCTCGTCGTCCGTTTTCAGATTCCAGGCGGAGAATTTAGGAGCGGCGCCGATGCGTCGGGAATAGAAAATGCCAGCTCGGTCAAACAGTTCGGTACCTTCGGTAAAGAACTGGCGCTTCTCATTAAAATAAAGTTCATACGGACTGAGATTGAGCTTCTGATCATCGCTTTGAACCTGACCGAAATCGGGAACCAACATCATGTCGAGGGTAAAACTCTCATTGATACCATATTTCAGGTCAAGTCCGCCTTTGTACAGAAAGTCAGTGCCTTCGCTCTTATTTTCGACGTAGCCGGCCAGATAAGGGCTGATGGAAAGACGAAAGGGAGGCTTGATATCGTGGAGCCCGCTCAGGGTGCCTTCCTGATGTATAAAACCGGAAATGTTGCGGTCCACGTTGTTCCAGGAATTGTTGGAATTGTACCGACGAATGTTGCGGAACATATTCATACCCCAATTGCTGCCGGCATTTTCTGAAAAGCGAAGTGCGGAATACGGGATCCGCAACTCCACAATCCAACCTTTGTCGGTGATGCGCGTCTTGCTTTCCCAAACGGCATCCCAACTGGAGGTTTCATTATCACCGTCACTTGTTTTGATGGCTTTGATATCCACTTGGACACCAGCTGGAGTCAGGAAGAAACCGTAAGAAAGCTGACCCTGATTGTAGGGATCTATGTACACCCCGAAATAATCGGAAGTTCCGATGTTGTCGCGTTCAGAAAGGTAGTTGAAAATGCTGTCCGGCGCACTGTCGTAAAGCATGGCGCCAACATAAATGGCATTTTCGTCGTAAAAGAACCAGGCCTGGGTCGGTTGCATTGAGGGCTTCCCATTATAGGGCTGTAACTGTGTGAAGTCGGCTGCGGGCGAAATCTGCGAATAAACCGCTTCATCGAGTACGGCATCAATAGTCAGGGGGGTTTGAATTCGGAGGGCTTCCACATTTTTTTTAGTGACTGCCAGTGTCGTCATGCAAAGTAAAAGACTTGCGGCAAATCCGGTAAGCAGTTTCATTCGGAAAGTATTAAGGTATTAGGTCGTTCAAGGTACTTTGATCCATGCAGGAAAAGCTGTTTGTATATGTTACGTTAAATGTACGGTTTGGTCAAAAAGTTTTCAGCAGTTTTGGAAAATAAATTCCGTTGAACATCAGATAGACGCATAAAACGCACAAATGTAACATAAGGGTCACATCAATATTCGATTTTCACATTTTTTAAATTCGTTTCGGAACCATTCATAAAAAAACGTCCGACAAAATCTGCCGGACGCTTTTACGGATTCGATGTGGTTTATAAGCTGTCGCCGAAATCTTTGCGGAATTTGGCCATCAGCGTGGTTGGCCAGTCGGATGTCGGGGCCAGTTTACCCATGAAGAAACGAAGCACGGTGGGTTCGTAAGTGAATTTCAATCCACCTATGAGTTCGCGGTTGTCAAACAACCAGGATAAGCGGTCGATCACATACTTGATTTGGGAAAGGGTGAATACACGACGGGGCACGGCCAGACGCATCAGTTCCATGTCAGCGTAGGTTTCGTTGCCTTCTTCGTCGCGTTGATTGGAAATGGAACCACGTTCCATGCCACGAACACCAGAAATCAGGAAGAATGCGGCTGCCAGCGCACCGGCAGGGTATTCTGTCTGCGGAATGTGTTTGCAGAAGCTCATACCATCCACGTGGGCACCAAGCACACCGGCAGGCGTAATCATGGGTATGCCTTTTTTCATGGATTCTTCCACCAGGTATTTGATGAAACTTGGGCTTTGGCAAATCATGGTTTCATCCAGTGTTTCATAAAGACCGACAGCCATGGCTTCGATTTCGCGGGTAGAAATGCCACCGTAGGTTGTAAAGCCTTCGTACAGGGGTACTAGGGCTTCCAATTCCTTGTATATGCCTTCGCTGTTCATACAGATGCCACCACCACGGGAAGAGGTGATCTTGCGGGCGGAGAAGTAGATGATATCGGCCATGCCAGTAAAAGTCTGGATGATTTCTTTCATGGACTTGTTCATGAATTCTTTTTCACGTTGTTTCACCAGGTAGGCGTTTTCACCCAGCAAGCTGGCATCCAAAACGACGCGAATACCGTATTTGTCGGCAATGGCCCGCACGTCGCGCATGTTTTGAACGGAGAATGGTTGACCACCGATCAGGTTGGTCGAAGCTTCCATGCGGATGAACGGGATATGTTCCTTACCGGTACGCAGGATGCATTCTTCCAACGCTTCGACGTTCATATTTCCCTTGAAGGGATGGCTGGAATTGATCACGTAAGCTTCCGGATACAGCAGTTCCATGATGCGGCCGCCGTTTTGGGTGATGTGGGCCATGGCTGTGGTGAAGTGGTAGTTCATGGGCACCAGGCTGGTCTTGTTGACATAAGCGATGCTCAGAATGCTTTCGGCTGCACGGCCTTGATGTACAGGAAGGTAATATTTTGCGCCCAGAACATCCTCAACAGCTTTCTGAAGGCGATAGAAACTTTGTGAACCGGCGTATGCGTCATCGGCTTGCATCATGGCAGACAACTGATTGTCGCTCATGGCATTCGTGCCGGAATCGGTTAACATATCTAGGTAAACGTCGGTAGTTCTGAGTTGAAATGTGTTGAAACCGCCTTCTTTAAGGGCTTCCAATCTCCGTTCAATGGGAACTAGGAAAAGTTTCTGAACGATGCGGACTTTGTGGAGTTCCAGCGGAAGCTCTTCTCCGGAATAAAACGTAACTAACGGTTTTGGTGCTTTTGTGCTCATATCATGAATTAATTTAAGGATTTACAGGCCGTAAATGTATGAAATTATCAGTAAATGACGTAAAAATCCGACAAAAATCCAGATTATTTTGTCATTTTTTAATACTTTGTTTGATTCGTACTTCGGCATCAGCAAGAAGACTAGCGGCCTTTTTTTCGGCCTCCTTTTTCAATTGTGCGGCGGTAGCTTTGGCTGCGACCTTTACCAACGGATTGTTGGCTTTGGCAATCAGGTTGTTACCCTGTGTTTCTGCTTCGGCGATGAGTTTGTCACCGGCCGCTTTGGCCTGCGCCCGCAATTCATCTGCTTTCCGGTCTACTTCGGCATCGATTTTGGCCTTCGTTTCCTCCGTATTGGTTCCCAAGGTTGCTTTCAGTGCCTTGTCAGCCAGTTTAATAGCGACTTTCTGAGCCACTTCTGCAACATCCAACCGTATAACTGGTTTGGAAAACGTGCCTTTGATGGTTCCATGGAGTTTTGTTACCCCAGCCACCGACCTATTTTCCGGCAAAGTCACACCCAAGTTGTAGTCAATCGTCTTGTCCAGACCGGTGATACCGCCTAGTTCCAGCGCGATACCATCCACGAGTATGGTGAAAGGCGAAGTCGTCACTTTACCATCATTGATTTTGAATGGAATGTTCAAGTCTTTGGGAGCTATCGTACGTAGTTTTTCATTTTTAAGCGTGGTAGCCAGTACGTCGAGCACCTTGATGTTGGAAACAAAAACGCCGCTTGATTGCAACAAACCAGAGCCGTTCAATAGTTTGAGATCGGGATTCAATTGTTTGTCCAGCGAAGTGCTGAAATCCATTTTCAGGGAATAATTGCCATTGACATTTTCAAAAATGGGGGCTATCTTTTTGACGAATTCAAACGAGGTAAAGGTTTGGGCAAAGGAAACGGCCTTCAAATCCAGACCGAATGCCACGTTGGGTTTATCCGGATTCAAAGCTTCGTAAAAGCCCTTAACTCCGACGGAGCCTCCCAACGCATTGGCTGAAAGGTCGTTGATGGATACTCTTCCTTTTTTCACCGTCAGAGCTGCTTTAGCGTTCGTCAAAAAGAGCTTACTGAACACGATTTTATTCCCCGTCACGTTCAGACTCAAATCCAGGTTCTGAGGAATCTGGAAAGCCGTCATCGGCGTTGTATCGGTGGAAGTCGTGGTAGTACCTTCGGTCATAAAATCGTTGAGGTTGAGGTAATTCGAATGCACTTGCAGTGAACCGGAAAGTACATCGTCACGCAAAAACCAACCCAACATGTTGCTGAGTGTACCGCTGGCTTGAATGTCATTCTGACCCAACAGCACCGCCACGTTCGACAGATGCACGTTCTGAGGATTGAAATCCATGTTGGCGGTTTGTACGGTAACATCGGGCATGCCTTTAGTCGTATATTGAATACCATGGACAGCAAGTACTCCATTCAGTCTGAATTTATCGTATTGTTTTTTATCAATCCAGGACATTTTACCTGCGACAAACAGCTTGGCTTCAATCTTACCCTGCAGTTTGGTGCCTTTGTCCAATGGATAGACCTCCTTAACCATACCCAGATTCAGCGCACCTGCCAATTTCAATACAACATCCGGATCACTTTGAGGAGTAGCTACCTGAGCGGTAAGGTCAAAAAGATTTCCAGCCATGTTGAAATGGAATTTCGACAGGTCCACCAGCGTTTTATCCATCGTACCGCCAGGATTGGTGATGTTGCAGGCAATTTGGATGTCCTGCACCGATTTGGGCAGCGAGGGGTACTGAAACATGGCGTTTTCCACCAGTAATTTGAAACCAAAAGCGGGCCAGTCCAGATCGGTCATCAGACCCTTCATAAAGAACTCCAGTTTCAGGTTTCCAGCCGTTTTCATGGAGCTGAAATCCTTGGTATAGAAGGCAGGAACCAGCGAAAGGATTTGCTTGAAAGTGACCGTTGACGTATTGGCTTTCAGGTCAAAATCGATGTTGTCGCCCGGCATGGAAATTCGACCGCCAAAGCCTAGTTCTACAGCGTTCAGCCGTATTTTATTGGATTTGAATTTGAAAATATACTTATCCAGGTCGGCATCGAAGGTCAACTGAAAATCCATTTTTACATCTTTGATTATGGGCATGCCCCAAAGCGTGTAGTTGAGCGATTCAATGACGGATTCGGTAGAAATGGTGGTGATACCTGAAGAAAGATCCCCATTTAAGGAACCGTTCCAACCTTTGAGATCGGCCAACATGTCGTGTTTGCGGTCGTCGTAGATGACGCGGGCATTGGTCAGTTCCACTCTGTCGAGTTCAAAATGCATTGCTGAAGTGTCGGCACCGGGTTCAGCGGGCAAGGTGTCCGGTTTCATAATGCGCCAGTTGGCTTCACCGGTGGCCAGCCATTTGATGTAGACTTTGGCATTCTTGAGCTCCACTTTCTTGATTCGGAAACCGTTGTCGGTCATCAAGCTTTTCAGGTTGATGGCAAGTCGGGCTGATTTGGAATAGACCAGCGTATCGTGGGCAAATGAATCCGTGCCGATGATCATGAAATCGTTGAGGGAAGCCGTGATGTTTGGAAAGTTGCTGAACAAGTTGAGGCTAAGGCCGTCAAATTTCAACGTGGCGTTGAGGTCTTTGTTGGCTTGCTTTTGGATGATTCCACTCACTTTTCCTTTGAATGCAAAGGGCAGAATGATCATGACTGCCAACAGAACAGCCAGCACAATGCCTGAAATCTTTACTGTTTTTTTCATTTTGTATGTTTCAACCAGGATTTTGGAACCGGCACTACACAAATATTCAAAGAACGGCCGTCGGCAGAAAGCATGGCGGATTGGAATTCCACTTTCGTGCCATCGGAACTGAACGTCGGATGCGGATGGTCAGCGGCCGTGGCTTTGTGCCCTGCGGTGAGCAGCATCATTTCACGAGTCTTGCGGTTGATGAGGTACAGACTTCTGGCGAAATCATCTCCTACCGCGAAGCGTCCGTCGGCTGAACCCGAAACATGCCAGAAACCGCTTCCACTATCAGTTTGACCCACAATCATCATTTCACCGGTTCGGATATTTACGATGCCAAGACCAGTGGGCTTTTCACGTGTGCCGCAAACGCCCCAATCGGTTTCCTGACCAGGATTGGCAGAATCGGGTTTCTGACCGACCATATCTTTCACAATTTTACGATGGCCCAACATCGCGATGGCCACTTCATCGGGACCGATAACCGCTTCGTGGGTGATCCATTCGTAAGATGCTTCGGGATACAATGGCCGAAGTCCGGATCCGTCGGATTTCACATACCAAGTCCGCTGAGGGGCTTTTCCACCGGTTTCCCAGCAAAAAACAGCTTCTCCGGCTGTCCAAGAATTGCCCTGAATGTGCCCAATTTGAAAGGGTACGGAAACAACATGCCTGATTTCACCGGTTTTGAGGTTCATGCTGGCAATTCCTGCAGGGCCTGCGCCCATATTTCGGGGGCCGAAATTCGGTTCGATTTTGGTACTGTCTGGCAAATGACGGGCGGCTTCTTCCTTGCCTTCCCTAAAATAGACAAGGTCTTCACTGCCATCCAGGGCCATATCACCACCGGCGCCGATGCTGGCAGGTGTTGTACCGCATATACGTTCATATTCGGAAGCTTTTTTCAGTGTTCTCTCTTCGCTATCCTTGAATAATTTGGCAAGATTTACTTCCACAACCTGAACTTCCCTGGGGGCTGGAATTGCACGATAACGTGGCATCCCTGGCATCGTTCCCTCCGGTTCGCGGGGATTCCTAGGCCGTATGGAAGGATTCAAACTATCTTTGGGCAAAGGTTCGTTTCCTATTGCTTGCGTCACCGTCGGTTTTGCTTTCTGCCGTTCCATAAAAAGGGTATCGTCCTGATTGGGCACATTTCGCATAAAGTACAGCATCATGGATTTTCGGGCTACATTCAGCATACCAGAGTATCCGCCTTCACTGACTTGAACCATGATACCGGTTTTTTCGTTGACCGCCATCACTTCACCATGGACGCGGTCTGATTTAAAAATCACCCATTTTCCATCCGATGTCCATTGGTTGTGTGTCTGGTAAATTTTTCCGTCGCCTTTGCCCTGCTGGCTGGTCAGGAATATGAGTTTCTGCCCGGTGACGGGATCCTTGATGACCTTGCGCTCCGAGGGAAAACGAGTGCCAATCTGAGCATTCATTGTTGGTATTCCAACGAGAAGCAGTAATACCCAAAGAAAAATCCGTGTTTGCATCATCCGATTTTTAAGTTTTGTACTACAAAAGTAAAAATAATGTTGATGAATCTTCGATTCCGCATTGGAAAACAGTCATTGCGCTAACTCCGTCGCAAGCAGCGGTTCTGCGCGGCCGGAATTCAGCATAGGTTCAGCACAGAAATTACTAAGAAACAGCCTTTTAGATTTGATTTCTGTTCATTTTTTAGTTTCCTTTGCCGGTCTTTCAACCGTAAGGCACCCATTTAGCTATTGAACATCCCATGAAATCTCTTTGCCAGAAAACGTTCATACTTACAACTTTTGCTTTCCTGTCACTTCTTTTAAATGCTACAATCACCCAAAAAGTGATTATATCAGAGTTTCTAGCACTCAACAGCAGTATCAAAACCGACGTGGACGGCGATTATTCAGACTGGATCGAATTGTACAATCCGGGGGAAACATCCATCGATCTGACGGGTTGGCACTTAACGGACGAAGCAACCAACCTGACCAAATGGACTTTCCCTTCCGTGAATATCGGATCTGGTCAATACCTGTTGGTATGGGCATCGGGTAAAGACGTTGTTGCTTCCAACGGTGAGCTTCATACCAATTTCAAGCTTTCCGGAACGGGTGAATACCTGGCCTTGGTGGAACCGGATACGACCAACATTTCGTTCGAATATGCACCCGCGTTTCCTGCTCAACAATCGGACATTTCCTACGGAGTATATCTGGGACAACAAACGTACTTCAAGTTGCCGACACCTAGTTCAGGAAATTCGATGGGTTCACAAATCCTGACTCCTATGTTCAGTATTTCCAGAGGATTCTTTTCGACTCCCATTACGGTCACCTTGTCTGTGGCTGATCCTTCTTCGACGATTCGCTATACGACGGACGGAATTCGTCCCACTGCTACGGTGGGCAACCTCTATAAAGGCCCAATAACGATTTCTAAGACGACACCTCTGAGTGCGATAAGCATCAAGGATGGGGTTGCAAGTGCCGTTGTGTCTAATACTTACCTGTTTGTTTCGGATATTGTCAACCAGTCGAATACGCAGGCAGGATATCCCGTAAAATGGGGAACAATGGCATATAGTATGAGTACGACCTATCCTGCAGGATCACGAGCTCCAGCAGATTATGGAATGGATCCCGACGTTTGCAACAACTCAGCCTACAAAAACGTGATGAACAATGCGTTGACCTCTATTCCAATCCTTTCAATCGTTACGAATCCCTCTTATTTGTTTTCGTATTCAATTAATAAGGATACTGGAGGCATTTACATTTATACCGGAGATGTTCCGTACGATGAAATCAATATTGATCCAAAATATTATTTAGGGCCAGATCTCACCAGTACAACACTTGGAGTGGACTGGGAACGCCCCGCTTCTGTTGAATATTATGACCCTTCCGACAGTAGTCAGTTTCAAATCAATTGTGCCTTGATGCTGCATGGCGGCAACGGTCGAAAAGCCCATAGCACGCCCAAGCATTCGTTCCGGTTATCGTTCCGAAGTGAATACGGTGCCTCCAAGCTCAACTTTAAAATTTTCGATGAAAAGAAGGCTGCCGACCAGTTCGACCATCTAATTGTACGTGCGGCAATGAATTATTCCTGGCTCCACAATGCTGAAATCCAAAGAACGGACGCACAAAACCTGACGGATGCATTCTCCCGTAAACTGCAACTCGATATGGGACAGGTTTCCGGCCATGATAAATTCGTTCACGTTTATATCAACGGATTGTATTGGGGCGTGTTCGACCTGACGGAGAAGTATAACAACGATTTCATGTCCTCTTATTTTGGAGGAAATGACACGGAGTACGATGTGGTAAACGATGATGGTATTGCGGTGGATGGAAGCTTGACAAATTATACTGCGATGAAAACCAATGCACTGGCTGGTAAATATAGTTCCCTTATTTCTGGCAACCAGCTTGACTGCACCAACTTCATTGATTACATGTTGATGAACTTTTACATTGGCAATGTGGACTGGGATAAGAACAATTGGTTTACAAGCCGCAGCACAGTCAATCCAGAAAGTGGATTCCGTTTTTTCAGTTGGGATGCTGAAACCAGTCTGACAGACCCAGCAATCAATAGGGTCACGCTTAAAGATGGAACACCCACCCTCATGTTCAATGCATTGGCCGCCAACACTGAATTCAAGATGCTTCTGGCCGATCGAATTCAAAAGCATTTTTTTAACGCAGGAGCGCTTACTCCCGAAAACACCATCTATCGTTACGGACAAATGTCAGGTAAATTCGATACGGCCATGATTGCTGAATCTGCTCGCTGGGGAGACTTCAGAAGAGATCATGCCATTACCAACTGTGCCCTGTATACCTTGAACGACCATTGGCTTCCCCGTAGGAATTATCTGATCAACACATACTTTCCACAACGAACAACAACGGTCTATAATCAGCTCAAAACTGCCGGTTTCTTCCCTTCCTTAAGCGCACCCGCCTATAATACTAAAGGTGGTGAAATTACCGACCCCGTTTTAGTAACCATTTCCGCCCCGGCAGGAACCATTTATTACACCATCGATGGTACGGATCCCCGTGTAACCGGCGGTGCATTGAACAGCACGGTCCTCACGTACAGCAAAGCGTTGACCATCATCGGAAAAGGTACGCTGAAAGCAAGGGCTAAAAATGGTACGGTATGGTCGGCAGTCAATGAAGTGAGTTTCAAAAGTGCGGATACGCTGCATTTTGTTGGTGACGGCTCGAGCTTGCCAATTCAGGAGCAGAATCAACCAATGGATATTTTCTATTCGGACAATGCCCTGCATTATCAGTTGCCTTCGAACGGAAAGGTCAGCCTTCGACTCTTTACACTGGACGGTCGGGTTGCGGGTGGATTCGAAACCAGGTTGCAAAGTGCCGGAGTTCAGGTATACGATTTTCAGCAGGGAAGACTGCAATCCGGTGTTTATCTGTACCAAATGTACTTCAACAACCAGATTCAGAAAGGAAAACTTATTGTCCGATAATATTTCCGTGCGGTCAGCATAGTACATTTTTCGAAATAATTAACGACATTTGTCTTTTGAATCATGTATCTGAACTGTCATTTATGGAAGTTTTCATCATCCTAGGTCTGATCCTGCTGAACGGGGTTTTCGCTTTGTCTGAAATGGCATTGGTTTCCTCACGGAAAGTGCGTTTGGAGAACGATGCCAAACGGGGCGATAAAAAAGCAGGCAAAGCGTTGACTTTGGCATCCAATCCAGATAAATTCCTTGCAACTGTTCAGATGGGCATCACGACCATCGGTATTCTCACCGGTTTCTTTTCGGGTGCCAGCATCGTCCAATGGCTGTCCGCCCATTTTTCCACAATCCCTTTACTGGCAGGTTCAGCCGATACCTTGGCTGTTGTCGTGGTTGTAGTTTTGGTCACTTTTCTTAGCCTGATTTTGGGCGAACTGGTTCCCAAGCGCATCGCCATGAGCCATCCCGAACGCTATGCCAAAGCAGTGGCCGGTCCCATGAATTTCGTATCCAAGATTGGAATTCCCTTTATTTGGGTGCTTTCCAAATGTACCAACGGAATCCTGAAACTTTTCGGCATTTCCCCCACCCCGACCGGCAAGGTCACAGAAGAAGAAATCAAGGCCATCCTGCAGGAAGGCACCGACGATGGTGAAATCAAGGAGGTCGAACACGACATCGTGGAACGGGTTTTCAATCTGAGCGACCGCGACGTCAACACCCTGATGACACACCGCAACGATTTGGTCTGGCTGGACGTGGAGGATTCGATCGATGACATTCGAAAAAACATTCAAGAAAGGGTTTTCAACGTCTATCCGGTGGCCAGCGAACAGTTGGATGAAATTATCGGAGTCGTCCTGTTGAAAGAATTCTTCGCCGATTTCCAAAACGAAGATTTCGACTTGCGGAACTACATCCGCCCCGCTCAGTTCGTGCCTGAAACCATGAGCGCCTACAATGTGCTGGAACTTTTTCGCAAGAGCCAGCAATTTTACGCTCTGATCACCGACGAATTCGGAAGCATTCAGGGCATGCTGACCATCAATGACTTGACTGAAGCCTTGGTTGGCAACATCATCGAACCCGATGAACATGAGGAGCAGATTTTTGAACGTGAAGACGGCTCTTGGTTGGTGGATGGCCAGTATTCCTTTTATGACTTTCTGGCCTTCTTTGACATGGAGGACCTGTATCAGGAGCATGACTACAACACGCTCAGTGGTCTGATACTCGATATCCTGGAACGAATTCCTGTTGAAACGGAGAAAATCCGTTGGAAGGATTTCGAAATGGAGATCATGGACATGGATGCAGCACGCATCGATAAAGTGCTGGTTCGTCGTATCGACGATTCCGTCGAAGCCTGATTTGAGAACAATTCCCACTTAATTTGTTGTGCGGTTTACAAATACCCTTGTCCGCTTTATTAATTGTCTAAAAAAGACACTTGAAATTTGCATCATGATAAACTAAAACGTATTTTTGTTGGCAATTGGTGGAAAAATGACGGATGAACAGCAGAAAATACTGACCAATTTTGAGACCCGGGTCAAACAAATGGTCCTGCTTTGCAACAAACTCCGAAAGGAGAATGCAGAGCTCAGCAGCCGCTTGGACGACAGGGAAAAATCTCTGAATGAAGCAAAAGAAGCAGTCCGCATGCTTACCACCAAATACGACAACCTTAAGTTGGCCAAGATGCTTTCACACGGAGAAAACGATGTAAAGAGCGCTCAGCAGCGGGTGTCGAGATTAGTGCGGGAAATTGACAGATGCATTGCACTTATTCATGAATAGGGACAATGGACAATAAATTCACCATCAACCTGACCATAGCCGACAAGCGCTATCCACTCAAAATAGACCGGAGTGAGGAAGAGCTTGTTCGTTCAGCCGCCAAGTTGGTAAACGATTGGTTAGCCGAGTTCCGGAACCGTTTTAAAGTAGACGAAGCTGGATTGGAATTGAGAGACCTTTTAGCCATGGCTGCATGCCAGATTGCCATGCGAGCCTTACGTGCAGAAAGGAGCGACGACGCCAGAATTTATACATCATCCATCGAAAAGTTGGACAAAGAGCTGGAGGAATTCTTCAGATAAGCGTCTTACCTATTAAAAATCACCGCACTACGTTCAAATGGAGCAATCTGTTTGTTGTGGTGCGTTTTTATATATATTCACTTAATCAACCAAAACATGCCTACCATAATTAGTATTATAGGTGCTTTTCTGGGAGGTGGCATTCTGACCGGATTCGTTCTGCGTTACGTCACCAATGCCCGCTACAAAAACATCATCAAGGAAGCGGAAGCTGAGGCTGAAGTACTGCGCAAGAACAAGATGCTGGAAGTGAAGGAAAAATTTCTGTCGCTGAAATCTGATCTAGAAAAGCAAGTCACCCAGCGGAATGCAAAAATCCAGGCCACCGAATCCAAGTTGCAACAACGCGAACTACAAATCAGCCAGCGCATGGAAGATCTGCAGCGTAAAAAGAACGAAGCATCGGCTGTCAAAGAAAATCTGGATGCACAACTCGAAATTCTGGAAAAAAAGAAAGTGGAAATGGACCGACTCCACAAACTGGAAGTGGAACGCCTCGAAGCCCTTTCCGGCCTTTCAGCTGAAGAAGCCCGCGACCGTTTGACCGAATCCCTTAAGGACGAAGCCAAGACCCAGGCAGCTTCCTATATCAACGATATCGTAGACGAAGCCAAGATGCAGGCCAACAAGGAAGCCAAGCGCATCGTCGTACAGACCATTCAGCGCGTCGCTACGGAGACCGCCATTGAGAATGCGGTAACGGTTTTCCACATCGACTCCGACGAAATCAAGGGCCGCATCATCGGTCGTGAAGGCCGTAACATCCGTGCCTTGGAAGCCGCCACCGGTATTGAAATCATTGTGGACGACACCCCCGAGGCCATCGTACTCTCCGGTTTTGACCCCGTTCGTCGCGAAATCGCACGCCTTGCCCTGCACCAGTTGGTTACTGACGGTCGCATTCACCCGGCCCGTATTGAAGAGGTCGTGGCCAAAGTTCGCAAGCAAGTGGAGGAGGAAATTCTGGAAACCGGCAAACGCACCACCATCGATTTGGGCGTTCATGGTTTGCACCCTGAACTCATCCGCATGGTCGGCCGCATGAAATACCGTTCTTCCTACGGTCAGAATCTGTTGCAACACGCCCGTGAAACCGCCAACCTCTGTGCCACCATGGCTTCCGAACTCGGTTTGAATCCTAAGAAAGCCCGCCGTGCCGGTTTGCTACACGACATAGGCAAAGTGCCCGATGACGAACCGGAATTGCCGCACGCACTCCTTGGCATGAAACTGGCCGAGAAATACAAAGAAAAACCCGAAATCTGCAATGCCATCGGTGCCCACCACGACGAATGTGAAATGCAAACACTCTTAGCTCCCATCGTGCAGGTTTGTGACGCCATTTCAGGCGCCCGTCCAGGTGCCCGCCGCGAAATCGTGGAAGCCTACATCAAGCGCCTTAACGACCTCGAACAACTGGCCCTATCCTACCCTGGTGTTCTTAAGACCTACGCCATCCAAGCCGGTCGCGAACTCCGTGTCATCGTAGGTGCCGACAAAATTGACGATGCTGCTACTGAAATCCTTTCCAACGACATTGCCAAAAAGATTCAGGATGAAATGACGTATCCTGGCCAGGTCAAGATCACGGTCATCCGTGAGACCCGAGCTGTCAGCTACGCTAAGTAACGAATTCCTTTCTAAATATTGAAAAGGCCGGTCTTGCTAATGCAGGGCCGGCCTTCCATTTTACAATTTGCCACTATTCGCTCAAGGCAATCCTGAACCCATTCGTCCTTCTAACCTCATTCGGATCCATATTTTGACGGATAGTGGTCTTGCAACCTACAGCCGCATCGACAAAGGAACCACCTCTAAGCACCTTCTTTGTTCCGCTTGACGGGCCTTTCGGATTTGTAACTGCTGCACTGGAATAGTCCCCATACCAGTCGTTGCACCACTCAGAAACATTTCCACCCATATCAAAAATACCCAGTTTATTGGGCAAAAGCAGACCGACCGGATGGATCTGGTCATTCGCATTGAATGTATACCAAGCCCTGTCAAAAAAATCGACCGTATCATTTACTCCTGCTGCATAGATCGTCCGTGCCCCGCTTCCCTCACCTGCTGCATACTCCCATTCGGCTTCTGTCGGCAACCGATAGTTCTTCTTTGTTGCCAAACCCAATCTGGTAATAAAATCCATGACCATATTCATGCTGACATTACTTATCGGCAAAATATTCTGCTCATTTCTGAACTGATTATTGGGCATGACGGCATTCCACAATTCGACGGAGACTTCAGTCTTTCCAATTTTAAAACCGCTGACGGTCACTGAATGCACCGGTTGTTCATTACTGAAACCGCTGTTCGACCCCATTTGAAAAGCTCCACCAGTAACAGAAACCAGCTCAATTGGCGGAAGCACTTTCGTTGAGAACATTCGATTCAAACCGTAAGCCACTCCTTTTGTATTGACCGCAAAAGCCCTGACATAGTAGGTAGTCGAATAATTCAATTCCGTCAGTGAGCAGGTAAAATTTTCGGAAGTATATGTCAGCACCACTTTGGTGGTGAGACTAGTGGTTGGATCTGGACTGGTACTCCAGCAAATGCCGCAACGGACAATGGAATCGCCACCATTCGCGGTAACGGTTCCGCCACATTCGGCTGTGATGAGCTCAATGGATTCAACCAGGTTGGTTGTAACAGTTGGTACGAAGGCTGTCTTTTTGGTCACAAACGATTGCTCTTCCCCGTAGGCCGTACCTTCACTGTTGGTAGCATACGCCCGGTAATAATACCTGGTTTCCGGAAGCAGATCGTTGACTTTGCTCCTGAAAGTGCCGATTCCAACGCCATCCACCGTTTTAAAACCTTCCACAGCTTTCGGCTCTGCAGTGGCACTCCAGCATATGCCTCTGCTTGTAATGCTGAACCCTCCGTCAGAAATCACTGTTCCGCCGCATTCAAAGGAAGACTCCGTTATTGAAATGACGCCATTCGTCTGCACTTTTGGCATATTCGCATCCAGGTCACGTGAACAGCCACTCAGCAACAACATCGCAAAAATGCCAAAAAACAGAAAATTCGGAATGGAACTTTTCATTGGTAATTTTTTTTTCTATTCAAAATCGTTCACAAATCTACTAAATCAAATTCAATCTCCTTTCTTCCTCCAAATTTATTCTTGCCAACAACTGAACCACCTTTGCCAAACATTCTGTATCTTTGCCCTCGATAAGCACCATCTTCTGATTTCTCTTTCTTCAACACTGCTAGCGAGCCGCAAGGGAAAAGTTTTCAGAAGTAGGCAGAGGCAAAGCCGCAAGGAGTTTCGGAAGGGAGCATACTAACGTATGTGACCTGACAAAACGACGCAGCAATGCCGCCTATGCCTGCTTATCAAAACTTTTCCACGGGGATGTTTGGTTTTGACAGCGGGAGAAGGGATACGTAAGCATGCAGTGCATTGGTAATAAGCACTTTAATCATAGAACCAAAATTCTAACTGGCGAAAACAACTACGCTCTCGCTGCTTAATCGAATTACAGTAGATTAAGCTTAATCCTTGCCTGGTGGCAGGGACGTCACATCACCCCCAGCTCTCGTCCTGAAGCTTAAAGGAATCGGTGGTGCAGCAATATCGGGAATAGGAGAAGGCAAGTCCGGGGTCTTTTCTGAAATAAACGGAATAAGGTTTGGATAGGTGGCTTTGGTCCGGTTCATGCTCGAAAACTTAGGCGAAGATAAGCATGTAGAAGGCGTATTGATTCACTGTTTGGACGCGGGTTCGACTCCCGCCATCTCCACTTGTTTCAGAAAGTACAGATTTGAAGTTGTCTCAAAAGGGCAACTTCTTTCTTTTACCACCCTTTTTTTTACGCAAAAGGATCCTGTAATTTACTGAATTACAGGATCCTTCTACGATTTTAATCGATGGCAAGTGAAGATGGCGGGAGTCTAACCCGCGGCCAATCAGTGGTATTATTTCTTTATCATCTTCACGGAAGCATTATCCTTGCCGATATGAATCTGGTAGAAATAGAGTCCACTATCAAGTTTTTTACCATCGAATAGGTAAATGTGCTTTCCGGCATCCTTCCTGCCCAAATCGAGCATTTCTATCAAACGTCCGGTGGCATCCAACACGCGTATGGTCACCTTGGAGAGTTCTTTGACTTCATAACCGATGGATGTGAACTGATCAAATGGATTTGGATAAATACTCGTATTCACATCGTTCTCGTTGGAGAAGAACGCGTTATCGGGTATGTCTGTGGCCATGGATTCGGATTGCACCACCG
>Ga0209125_1001287_pt1 | contig 24311 bp, 12 predicted proteins | sample BarGraIncub1131A_FD_184503 | JGI IMG/M metagenome (GOLD analysis project Ga0209125, IMG submission 184503) | Arctic peat soil microbial communities from Barrow, Alaska - Barrow Graham LP Incubations 11-31A (SPAdes) (version 2) | ecosystem: Environmental > Terrestrial > Soil > Wetlands > Peat... | reverse complement strand
ATGTTTTTTCAGGGTCATTCCTTTTCTGCTGCTCTGCCTGGTTCATCGAAACTGGCTACCCCCTTGCTCATGATCATTTACATCAGCAGCATGTTGATCAGTTCCGCCATGCTACAATTGCCCTATACGGATAAATACAAGGCTTCCTGGATGTTTTTTGTCACACCTATTAGTAAGCCGGGTCTGGTTATCAGCGGTGCCGTCAAATGTGTGATGACTCTGTTTTTCGTGCCTTTGGCTTTGGCCCTGATTGTGTTGGGATTAGTGCTGCAAGGCCCTTCGATTCTGCCGAATCTCTTGTTGGGTTGCCTTAATGTGTTGGTGATTGGTTCAGTCATTGCCTACATTATGGTCAAGCAATTACCTTTCAGTACGGTACAAGAAGGCGCAGCCGGTGGCAGTACATTCATCCGCTCCATGCTGTTGTTGATACTACCTGGAGCATTCGGACTCGTCCAATACTTCTTGTCAGGTTTCCAGTGGGTGATATTGCTTTTATTGCTCGTCACTGCCGTCATCCCATGGCTGGTGTTCGACGAAATCAAAAAGCGGGACTGGAATCAGTTGAAACAATAGATGGAATCTTATTTTAAGTTCACGTCCATATAAACCGAATACCGCCCATAAGATTCATAAAAAGGCTTATAGACAACCCCGTCAATAGTAAATTGCAACTGACTCGGATCACCTGATATCGATTTGCTGATATCTTTTGCATTTAATGTAACCTTACGCCATTCTTTTAGTGGTTCAGATTCCTGAGCTGCCAGTAAAACTGGTCCATAAAACAAACTGGCGATATTTTGCTGATCCATAATGGGTTCTAAGTAAAATTGAAACGGCATGCACAACTCAACCACATCCCCGTCCTTCCAGGTACGACTTAAAGTAAGATAACTTCCAGGCACAGCCTTCACTTTTTCTTTCTTACCATTTATAGTCACAAAAAAGCCTTTGGTTGCCCAATGTGGCACGCGTACTTTAAGGTCAAACTTGCCATTACCTTTGATGGTCAGTCGTGTACGGTCTTCTTTAGGATAAGCTGTTGTTTGCGTTACAGTTACATTCCGATCTGTCCATTTTAAGGTGGAAGGCACATAAAGGTTTACATACAAAGCCTGGTTGTCTGCACTTTTAAAATAAATGGAGTTTTGAAGTTTTGTACTACTCTCAAGCGCCGTACCGTTGCAACAGGTAAAACCTGACATATCATCGTTACTAAACTGTTTTTCTGAACCTGGTCTCAAGGGTATGTGATACGTATTTGCAGGGGAGTGTTCATCAACAGAAGCAAGAATGTCATTGTAAAGTCCACGCTCGTAGTAATCCATGAACTTTGCATTCTGATCAAAGAGAAAAAGGCCACTGGTTAATTTGAGCATGTTATAGGTAGCACAGGTTTCATTCTGGCCACCAGCCGATAAACCGTTTTCGTAAAGTGTTGCCGGTTGGTTGGTAAAACATTCGGCATTATTCGGGTTACGGGCCCCTGCGACTCCTCCGATACTGTACATATAATCATTCGTGGCCATATCCCAAAAATTATCAGCTATATGATAATATTCAGGAGCATCCGAATCACGATAAATTTCAAGCGCACCAATAATTTGAGGGATGTGTTGGTTGGCATGTAAGCTACGAAACAAATCTACATTTTTAGCGAGCCCGTTAGAATGCTTTACATCACCATAGAAAACTTTAATGTTATCAAATAATTTTGCAGCTTCTAGATAACGAGGATCTTTGGTAATTCGATACAGTCTTGCCATGGCTTCGTTCATTCCCCCATACTCACCAGCAATGTATCTGTTCCACATGCTTATCAGCGTTTCGGTTGGCAATAGACTCAGACGAGCAAATACCCAGTCACCCATACCTTTTACTATTTCCAACGCCTTTTTATTGCCACTGACTTCATAAACATCCATCAGTCCGGCCAGGATTTTATGCAAGGTATAGTATGGTGCCCAAATTCTAGTATTGTCGCCTCCATAGCCCGCACCATTTTCTAACATGATAAATTGGTCTGGCGGATAGGCACTGATAAATCCTTTGCCCCAATTCCAGTAATCTGTCCGGATACCTTCCACACTCAAATCTGAATTAAAGCCCGATTTGCCTGGGCCTGATGGCACAAGTCTTGGGTCTGACACATATTCTGCTCCAGCTGTTTTTGGTTGTCCGGACATTTGAGATAATCCATACAGCGTATTCACCATATAGTCCATCTTACCAGCAAAATTAGCCTTAAGGGACGAATCATAATTGGCACTTGCATACGCCTGAGCGATAGCGCTTAGATAATGACCTGTAGCATGTCCACGCAATTTAGTGTCTTGACTATCCCATACCCCAAGTGGCTCTGCTCCCTTAGGCTGTTCCTGCCCAAAGGCATTGCGAAACATGTAAAGGAAATTGTCAGGATTTGTATTGGCAAGGCCAATCATGAATTTATCACGGTTCTCGATGAATTTTGTTGTGTCATGATGACTGTCCATGTTCAATAAAACCTGATCGAGGTTAAAAACTTCCAGCGTACGATCGGGTGTTGCAGGCTCTTTAGCTTCTTTAACCAAGACAATCGCTTTTGGTTGTAGGTTTGTTCCCGAAACCTTTCCTGTTACAGTATAGATGCCAGGTGTTAGTACTTGTTTATTATCTAGAGGTGCCGGCCAAATGACTCTTACATCCGGTCCTACTATTTTATGGCTGTAAACGCCCTTTATAAAACGTGGTAATCTTGGAAGATCTCCCACTAAGGTTTCCACCTGGATGTCTGGGACGCTGGTCAGAAATGCATTATACAACTGAGGAATAGTTTCAGAAAAAGCTTGTAGACTACGGTCTGGTTCACCTCTTCTTCTGGCTACCGGTTCTTTCTTTCCCAAAGCATTATTATAGATTCTGACAATTTGACTTTCGCTCAAAGGAATCCTATAGATTCGGAAATCGTACAATTTGGCATTTAAATAGGCATTGTCAGATTCAAGTGATTTTCCAATATAGAGTTTATTAGTTGATCCGGAATTCGTATCGAATAGGTTTTCCAACTGTACTGCTACATTTTTTGTCTCACCGACAAGCACTCCATTAAGGTAGGTACTAAACGTTTTGGACGGAACGTTGATCACAATAGCCAAATGGTTCCATTTATTAATAACCACTGCTGGTGAACTTGCACTATACTTATCCGATTTAGTCAGAAGTTGAGCCTGACATCCTTCTTTGTCATTAGTCCCTACCGGGGCAACAAAGAAATGCGACTTGTTGTTTTTCCCAAAATCGAAAAATACCTGTCCGCTTTTTGCTGAACGCAGGTAAATCCATCCGGTTATGGTAAGTGATTCTTCTCCTTTTACCGATGCCCCTGGGATTGAAATATACGTTTCGCTACTTCCTGGTAAAGAAAGTACATTACCAAAAAGGCTATCTGTCACAAAATTGAAATCAGAGCCTTTAATGCTGCCATGTAAATTATTGCGAGACCAATCTTTTACATCCGTTTTAAATGTGTACCGAGCAATTAATCCTGTTTCTCCAATGCCGTCCAAGATTTGATCACCAGTTTGTGCAAATACCGAAGCACTACCCAATGCACAAAAGCTTACAAGTATTCCAATGAAAAGTGAATTTATTTTCATGATTTAATTTTTTAAAGTTAGGAGACAATACGGCACGAAAATACAATTAGTTCTCAAAACAAGCCCGGTCAAAAGATAAAAGGAAATGACAATTCATACCAAAATAGTTTGGCGAGATCGTCAATGAGCTTTTTTTCGAAGTATGAAGCAACGATTTGTCAGACTGTTTTGGATGCAAAGTACCTGCACCAAGCATTCAGACCGCACTGTTCACAAAGTGGTTTACGTGCCTGACAGATGTACCTTCCGTGCAAAATCAACCAATGGTGTGCAATGGGTAAAAGTTCCTGCGGAATGTGCTGCATCAATATTTTCTCTGTTTCCTCAGGCGATTTGGAGTTGATGGTGAGCCCAAGGCGGTTGGAAACGCGGAAAACATGCGTGTCCACCGGCATGGCAGGCTTGTCAAATGCACAAATAAGAACTACGCTGGCAGTTTTTCGGCCTACACCAGGCAAGGTCAGCAGTTCCTCCATCGTCGAAGGGATCTCTCCACCAAAATCGGAAACCACTTTTTTCGCCATACCTACGATGGACTTTGCCTTGTTGTTGGGATAGGAAATGCTTTTAATATAGGTGTACACCTCATCGGTGGAAGACGCGGCCATGACTTCTACCGTTGGAAAAGCTTCGAAGAGGGCAGGAGTGGTCATGTTTACCCGTTTGTCGGTGCATTGGGCGGAAAGAATGACTGCCACCAACATTTGATATGGATTTTTGAAATCCAGTTCCGACTTGGCTTCAGGAACATTAGCCTGAAACCAAGAAATCACTTTTTTATACCGTTCTTCTGTTTTCAATATGCCGCTTTGAATTGTTCGAGGAATCGAACGTCATTTTCGGAGAACATGCGGAGGTCTTTCACCTGATACTTCAAGTTCGTAATTCGTTCAATTCCCATGCCCAGAGCGAATCCAGTGTAAACCTTGCTGTCAATGCCACAGTTTTCCAACACAGCAGGATCCACCATGCCGCAACCCAGGATTTCCACCCAACCGGTATGTTTGCAGAAGGGGCAACCCTTGCCACCGCAGATGTTGCAGGAAATATCCATTTCTGCCGAAGGCTCGGTGAAGGGGAAGTAGGAGGGACGAAGGCGGATTTCCGTCTTTTCACCGAACATTTCACGGGCGAAATAGAGGAGTGTCTGTTTAAGGTCGGCAAAAGATACATCCTTGTCGATGTACAGCGCTTCCACCTGATGGAAAAAGCAGTGTGCACGGTAGGAAATGGCTTCATTGCGGTACACGCGGCCCGGGCAGATGATGCGGATGGGCGGTTGTGTCTTTTCCATCACACGGGTTTGAACCGATGAGGTATGGGTGCGCAGTAAAATATCGGGTGTCTTCTCGATGAAAAACGTGTCTTGCATATCGCGTGCAGGGTGTTCCAGCGGAAAGTTCAAAGATTCGAACACATGCCAGTCGTCCTCGATTTCAGGACCTTCGGCAATGGTGAAGCCCAAGCGGGCAAAAATGTCGACAATCTCGTTTTTGACAATGGAAAGCGGATGGCGAGTGCCCAAGCCGATGGGGTAGGCGCTGCGGCTGTAATCGGCGTCGGTGTCAGTGTTGCCGGTGGTCTCGAATTGAGCCTTCAGCTCGTTCAGACGTTCCTGAGCCTTGTCTTTCAGGACATTAAGTTGCTGGCCGACTTCCCGCTTCAGTTCGTTTGGTACTTCTCTGAAATCGTTGAAGAGCAGGCTGATTTCACCTTTCTTGCTCAGGTACTTGATGCGCAGCGCTTCCAGCTCTTCTACCCCGTTGGCAGACCATGCGCTGACTTCCGCCAAAAGTTGTTGAATCCGTTCTGTCATTGTTATAAAAATCTAGAAATTTCAGACCACAAATGTACGTTTTATTTTTATCTTTACAGAACGCAAGGATGCTAAAAACTACGGATTCATGCTTCAACGTACGGTCAAAAAGTTTATCGAATCGCAGAATTTATTGCCTGAAGGATCCAGGGTCATCGTCGCCCTAAGCGGTGGAGCCGATTCGGTTACATTGATGGATATCCTTTACCGGCTCGACTTCGCTTGCATTGGCGCGCACGTCAATTTCCACCTCCGCGGGGACGAATCCGACCGTGACGCCGCCTTCTGTCATCAGGTTTGTCGGGATCTTGGGGCACCCTTTTATAAAACCGATTTATACGCTGCTGAATACGCCGAAGAAGAAGGTATTTCGGTAGAAATGGCCGCTCGGGAGCTCCGCTACCGTTGGTTTGAGCAGCTCCGTAAAGAACAAGGCGCCGTTGCAGTTGCCGTGGCCCATCACCGTGATGACAGTGTGGAAACCGTTCTGCTCAACCTCATCAGAGGCACTGGTATTCGTGGGCTGACCGGCATCAAACCCCGCAATGGCAACATCATCAGGCCTTTGCTCTGTTGCGACCGGGAAGATGTACTTGAATACATTCAGCAACGCGGGTTGACGTATGTAACTGACCGAACAAACGCGCTCAACGAATACCGTCGCAACAAGATCCGGAACGAAGTGCTGCCATTGTTAGAAAGTATTCAACCCTCCGTTCGCGAATCCATCGGCAGGACCATGGACCACCTCAACGAAACGGAAGTCCTGTACGAAGGGGCGCTGGAAGATGCCAAGAAACGCATTTGCCCCGAATGGAAAAAAGGTTCCGATAAAACCTTGAAAATCTCCATTTCTGCCTTGGAGCAGGAAAAGGTGCCGCAGAGCTTGCTCTATGAAATCCTTTCGGACTATGGTTTCGGCAGGCTAGATGCCAGAAACATCTGGAAGAATCGCTTAAATGGTTCAGGAAAGATTCATTTTTCACATTCCCATCGGTTGGTTTTCGACCGTGATTGCATGCTTGTGACCGAAATTCCACCGCTCGATGAAGCCGAATTTCCTTTGGAAGAAGGACAATCCACGCTTAAAGAACCTTTTTCGATGCGCTGTGAATTTGTAAAACCCAGTACAAATTTTCAACTGTCGAACTCCAAATCGATGGCCTACCTCGACGCGGATAAACTGCTTTTCCCGCTGATCATCCGGCACCCACGGAAAGGTGATAATTTCATGCCTTTTGGTATGCACGGCCACAAACTGATCAGCGACTTCTGCATTGACCGTAAGATGAATGCGCTAGAGAAAGAAGCCCTCTGGTTGCTTTGTTCAGGCAAAGATGTGGTCTGGGTTATCGGTGAGCGCATCGACAACCGTTTCCGCATCGACGAAACAACCAAACGCGTTTTTCAGCTCAGTGTGGATGGCTTTTAAAGATTTTTTTCACAAAATGCACGTATTTCCGAAAAAGGTGTATCTTTGTACGGATTTCTTCCGACGGACGCAGCTCTGCATCCGTTAAAAAACAACCAAATTTTTCCCATAACTTCTTTACATGCCCAACTTTAACATTGTGCAACTGAACTCCAAGTCGTTGCCAGAACTCATTGAAATAGCCAAAGAGCTAGGACTTACCAAGGTCGATTCCACAGAAAAAAACGCACTCATTTACAGGATTCTGGATGAGCAAGCCATTCAAAATGCCAGTCGAAAGGCTGCACTCCTTAAAGATGTTGATCCAGACGATCGTCGTAAACGCACCCGTATTCCGTTGGTTAAGGAAAAGGATGTGAAGGTCTATACTGCCAACGATAAGGAAGCCAAGCAGATCAAACCCTCAACGAAGCCAAACAACAAACCTGCTGCTGAAGGGGAAGTTAAACCCGAAGGTCAACCGGCACAACCGAAAAAAGGTCCGAATCCCAATCAACGGACACGACCCAAACTTGAAAAACCTCGTAGACCCGACCAGCCAGTTATAGAGAATCCGTTCTCTGATGTTATGGCATCTGAAGCCTCCGAAGGCACCACTGTTGTAAAACCCATTGTTTCACAGCCTGTTGTGTCTGCCCCTGTTGAAATGCCGGTTGAAGTTCAGGCCGAAGTTCAGGCGCTTGTTGCAACTGAAGGCATCGTGATTCCAGAAACCACGATCGAAGAAACCAAGGCTCCAATCGAACCCGTCAAAAAACAACGTGGTCGCCCAAAAGCCAAACTCGTACTCAAATCTGAACTGGAAGCAAAAGCTCAGGAAGTTCCTGCTGAAAATGCCACAGAACCAGTAGAAGGTGAAGAAACCGCACTTACCGCTGAACCCACCGAAGCTGACATTTTGCGTTCAGCCGCTGAAGAAGCTTTAACTGAAGCCCGCCGCTTGGCCGGTATCGGTCCAAAACCCGAAGGTTTCCAACAAAACCGTAACCAACAGAACCAAAAGCAGAATCCTAACCAGAACCCCAATCAACAGAACCGCGGAAATTTCCAACGTCCCAACCCCAATCCCAACCAGAATCCGAACCGCCCGCAACGCGAAGACGACCGTCCGTTCGAATTCGAAGGAATTCTCGTAGGTTCCGGTTGCCTGGAGATCATGCCCGACGGCTACGGTTTCCTGCGTTCCTCCGATTACAATTACCTCGCTTCCCCGGATGATGTCTATGTTTCGCAGTCCCAGATCAAACTCTTCGGCCTTAAAACCGGTGACGTGGTGCTTGGTCCGATTCGTCCGCCCAAAGAAGGTGAAAAATATTTCCCGCTCGTCAAGGTGGAAAAAATCAACGGCCGCGAACCGTCTTTCGTCCGTGACCGCCTGAGTTTCGAACATTTGACCCCGCTTTTCCCCGAAGAAAAATTCAATCTGACCGGCAACAAGCAATACGCTAATACTTCGGTACGCGTAGTGGACATGTTTTCGCCCATCGGTAAGGGACAACGCGGTCTCATCGTAGCCCAACCCAAGACTGGTAAAACGGTTTTACTCAAGGATATCGCCAATGCCATCGCGGCCAACCATCCGGAGGTGTACATGATCGTTTTGCTTATCGACGAACGCCCTGAAGAAGTAACCGACATGGCCCGTAGCGTCAACGCTGAAGTCATCGCCTCCACTTTCGACGAACCCGCCGACCGTCACGTGAAAATCGCCAGCATCGTGCTTGAAAAAGCCAAACGCATGGTTGAATGCGGACACGACGTTGTCATTCTGCTCGACTCCATCACCCGCTTGGCCCGCGCTTATAACACCGTTGCACCTGCTTCTGGCAAGGTCCTTTCCGGTGGTGTGGACGCTAATGCCCTGCACAAACCCAAACGTTTCTTCGGTGCTGCCCGTAACATTGAAAACGGCGGTTCCCTCACCATCATCGCCACGGCTCTGACCGAAACCGGCTCCAAGATGGACGAAGTAATCTTTGAAGAATTCAAGGGTACCGGTAATATGGAACTCCAGCTGGATCGCAAACTTTCCAACAAGCGCATTTATCCGGCTGTAGACATTACTGCCTCCAGCACTCGTCGCGACGACCTTCTGCTCGATAAGCAGACGCAGGATCGCCTGTGGATTCTCCGTCGTTATCTGGCTGATATGAATTCGCTGGAAGCTATGGATTTCCTTAAAGGTCGCCTCGAAAAGACAGCATCTAACGAAGAGTTCCTTGCATCGATGAACGACTAGAAATGTCTTTATATCTTCTGTATAACTAGAAAGTCGCCATTTTAAAATGGCGACTTTCTTTGTGTAAACTACCCATCCCGAAATTTGTTTACCCAAGATATCTACCTATTGAAAACACAAACAAAAATCGGGATGGGGTTTTTCTATTTTGCAGGAACCTTTAGCCCAGCTTCCTTTGCTTCACTGATGCCAATGGCAATAGCTTGTTTTCTACTGGTGACTTTCCCGTTTTTGCCATCTTCGCCCGATTTTAAAGTTCCATCTTTAAATTCATGCATGACTTCAGCGATTTTTTCCTGCGCTTTTTTTGAATACTTACCCATGGTTTTTCGGCTTATTTCTCAGCAAATTTTATCAACTCTGCATTGAATTTGTCCGTTTCTTCCAAAAACAGGCTGTGACCGCTAATCTCAAAAGGAACAAGCTGCGAATTTGCAATACCTGCTTTCATTTGTCCGGCCAAATCGAAGGAGCATATTTTGTCTTTTTTGCCGTGCATGATCAGTGTCGGGATTTTAATCTTCGCCATATCGTCTCTAAGGTCGGTGTCACGTAAGGCCATCAAGCATTGAGCAGTTGCATAAGAGGAAGCGCTTAATCCAATACTGTTCAGCCAATTGCCCATACCTTTGTTTAGGGAGGTTTCCGTTGCAGAGAAAATCTTTGCAAAATCGGAAAGAAGCTTTGGTCTGTCCTTGAAGTTTAATGCAATTAAGTCGTCAACGGCACTTTGAGGAAGATTGTAGGGGAAATCAGCGCGTTGAGTCCATATTGGAGCAGCAGCACCGCACAAAACCAGCTTCGAAATGCGTGCTTCTTTATCCATTGTGACAACCCGAATGGCGATGGCCCCACCCATTGAGAATCCAACTAAAACGGCATCACTCACATCCAATTCACTAAGAATATTTAGTATGTCCTCGGCATGAACATCGTAGTTGTACTTACTGTATGGTTTGTCGGATTTCCCAAAACCACGTAGCGTGATGCCTATAACATGGAAGTTTTTGTTAATCAAATCGTTGTATTGGTATTCATACATTTCGTCACTTAATGGCCAACCAGGTATCAGTACGATAGGTCTGCCTTCACCAGCATCGGTTACATGAAGACTTACATTCGATTCTACACTGATGTATTCTGCTTTGGCCATCACCAACATATTTTTATTGAATTGTTTTTTCATTGTTTTCAGTTTTTAAATGGTTTTTCTCTTTCGTCCAGAGTTATTCCCAGCCCTTTTGCTACTTCCATCCCCAACTGGTGGTTGGCACGTATGAAATGCCACAATTGAAGGTTGATTATTTCTTCCTTCCTATCGCCACAAATGCCCTTCATGGAGCTAACAATGTTGCTTACCAGATTTTTACGTTCAGCATCGTTCATGACTTTGCTGTATAACAAGCCTGGCTGTGTGAAGTGGTCATCGTCATTATCGTTGCGGTCGAACCAATCGGTTCTGTTTGAATCCAAGCCCATGGCCGGTTCATTATAATTTTTGTCAACAACAATGTCATCGAAACTATTGGGTCGGTAATTTGGATTAGCGCCACCATTATCACTTGTTTGCATCAGCCCGTCGCGCTGGTAGTTTGCAACCCCGTACGGACATTGATTTACAGGTATCTGTTCGTAGTTTACTCCTAAGCGATAGCGCTGTGCATCGGGATAGGATAGCAAACGTCCCTGCAATACCTTATCTGGCGAATAACCTATCCCGTCAACGACATGGGCAGGTGCAAAAGCCGATTGTTCAACATCGCGAAAATAATTCTCAGGAATTTCATTCAGTTCCAAAATACCTACGTCAATTAATGGATACTCTTTGTGAAGCCACACTTTTGTGAGGTCAAACGGATTCCATCGAAATGTTTTTGCCTGTTCTTCGGTCATCACCTGAATTTTCATAGCCCACTTTGGAAAATCCTTTCTTGCAATGGCCTCAACCATATCCCTTTGTGCATGATCCAGATCGATGCTCTTCATGTCGTTTGCTTCCTTTTCCGTGAAGTTTTTGACTCCTTGCAGGGTTTTAAAATGGAATTTCACCCAAATTCGTTCATTTTTTTTGTTGATGAGGGAAAACGTATGGCTTCCGAAACCATCCATATTCCGATAGGAATAGGGCGTACCACGGTCACTCATGAGAATGATGACTTGATGCAAGGTTTCAGGGTTCAGACTGTAAAAGTCCCACATCATGGTAGGGCTTTTACAATTGGTCATAGGATCGCGTTTCTGTGTATGAATAAAGTGCGAAAATTTTTTAGGGTCCTTAATAAAAAATACGGGAGTATTGTTGCCTACCAAATCCCAGTTTCCGTCTTCGGTGTAAAATTTAAGAGCAAACCCTCGAGGATCCCTTTCACTGTCGGCGCCGCCTTTTTCACCCCCCACAATGGAAAACCGAGCGAAGACTTTTGTCTGTTTTCCCTTTTTTGAAAATATTTTTGCTTTGGTATATTGGGTAATGTCGTGCGTTACCGTGAACGTACCGAATGCTCCCGTCCCTTTTGCATGAACAACTCTTTCGGGTATTCGTTCCCGATTGAAATGTGCCATGTCTTCATGCAACAAATAGTCTTGCAACACGAGCGGGCCACGGTTACCGACGGACATCGTGTTTTCAAACTCGGAAATGGGTCTGCCACTTGCCGTCGTTAATTTTTTCGTTGTCATGCAGTTGGCGTTGTATCCAAGTCTCTGTCAAAAGAATATAATGCGTAGGTACTGGCATTCTCGCCACCTGCCATCTTCAGTTTATCGATGAGGCTTATGGCAAATGTTTCTTCTTCAATTTGTTCATTGACAAACCATTGCAAAAAGTTCCATGTTGACCAGTCTTCTTCATCAAAACTCATTTTTACCAATTTGTAAATGGACTTTGTATTGTCCACTTCGTGCTCAAATACTTTTTCAAAACAGGTATGAATGGTTGCCGGGTTTTCCGGTGGAGCCGGAATGGCACTAACTTGGGCGTCCCCACATCGTTTCAATATGTATTCCAGTATCTTCATCATGTGGTTGCGTTCCTCTTGTGAATGCTTGAACAGGAAATTGGCAATACCGCCAAATCCCTGACTGGAAGCCCATGAAGCATAGGATAAATAGATTTGAGAAGCTTGTGCTTCCTTAGTCATCTGTGTATTTAACGCCGCAGTGAGCGTTTTTGAAAGTCTATTCTTGTTCATGTTGATAAATTTTAGATGGATATTAACTCGTTATTTTGTGTTTTAACGAGTTCTAAAAGTAGAAATCCATTAAGTGATAAGTTTTACAAAACATTTGAATTAATTTACAATATTCACAGGTGTCTTTACTTTTCTTTGATGGTGCTCAATGCATCTAATTGATACATAGTTTGAGACTTATCGAAAAAAAAACAGTAAAAACAAGGCTTTTTTATCCTTTATTTTTACTGTTTTTTCTGAATCAATACTAATGGATTTTTCAGAATCCTCAATTTTTGACAGCCTTTTTGTTAGTGCATGATTTTGCAAGTTTGGGTGCCTAAGTCGGTCTTTACCCGAATCAGTAGCAGCTGATTTTTAAGTGGAACATCAAGCTGGCATTCAGCACTTTCAACTTGATTTTCCTGCCTAAGAAGCTGTCCAGTCATTGAATAGATGCGTATGGATTGAATCCGTTCTGGGGCCTGAATTGTCAAGCTTCCATTGTTTCCCCAAACCTGGATCTTTTTTTGTTCAGGAAGTTGAATACTGACTGGGACAGATGCATATTTCACTAGGGAAATGTCGGGCATTTGAACGTTGGCCAGACCACCGCCAATATAGAATCCCAGATGCGGCGGTTGGTTGTAGGCCGCATTTTGCCAAGCGATGGCCAGCCGGTAAACCGGATCGTGCATCGGAGTGAAAAGTCGATAGGCCGTAGGAGTAGTTGTCGTATATATCTGAATTTTGCTGGAATCGCCTGTCGTCCAGAGGACCACCTCTTCGCGCCAGTCCCCAAAAATATCGGCACACAGGTTCGGCGTTTTTTTGGTGCCATTGCAGGAAGACACACCACTGGTGCTTAGTAAATTGGAAGTGCCGTTTCCGTTCCATTTGGAGATAGTCGTACCATCCAGCAATTCATCCTGCAGGTCTCCATCCCAATAAACCCTGAAATTGGTGGATGGTTTGGATGTCGAGATCTGGACTCCTTTGCAGGAATAGGTGCCGTCGGATGCCCACATTTCAAAACCCGGATACCTGGAGTCGATATCACCGGCCATTCCTCGACCAACATCCGTACCTTTATAAACTCCCCACAGAATCTTACCGGTTTTGGCATCGTGAAGCTCATACCCATACGCTGAAGACGTTTCTTCATGAGCAACAAAGACTTCAAGGCCCGGATTATCCGGGTCCATATCCGAGACGTGCATGGCATCTCCATGTCCCAAGCCAGTTCTATAAAGTAGCGTTCCGTTATCGTCAATAACGCAGGAACTGTAAACAATTTCATCTTTGCCATCCGCGTCCACATCCGCGACACTCAAATTGTGGTTCCCTTGACCATAAGCGCCCACACCGGCCGTAGTGCCAGAGTCATAAAACCAATGTTCAACTAGTTTTTTATTGACAACATCGTATGAAGCCAGTGTCGCCCTTGTATAATACCCCCTACACATGACTGCACTTGGATGAACTCCATCTAAATAAGCAACACAGGCCAAAAAACGATCGCTACGGTTTGAATAGGTATCACCCCAGGAAGAACTTCCCCGAAGCGGTTTGTAGGCGATAGTATGCAGATTGGCTCCTGATTTCCCGTCAAATAGTGTCAGATACTCAGGCCCTGACTGAATGGTTCCCAACATTCTGGAGCCATTGATTTGCGTAGTATCTAAACAACGGTAATCGGCTGTAGGGCTGTCACTATTCATCAACACATAACTTCCTTTCCCATCAATGGTCCCGGGCGCTGTTTTACAAACAACCTCGGCCAATCCGTCACCGTCCAGGTCATACACCAAAAACTGAGTATAGTGTGCTCCTGCTCGGATGTTTTTTCCCAAATCGATGCGCCATAACTGAGTTCCGTTCAACTTGTAGGCATCCAAATACACATTTCCGGTTATTCCATAATAGGAATTGTCTTGTGAATTGGAAGGATCCCATTTGACGACAATCTCGTATTCGCCATCACCGTCCAAATCGCCGACACTGCAGTCGTTTGGGGAATATCCGTAGGGTTGTCCTTTCAAATATCGAGCATCTGCCGCTTTGCCCACACTGCCGGTTTTGTTGAGAGGCGTAGTGCCCCGTGGCGGACGGTTCAGCTGTATCGTTTTGTATGCCTGGGTCATAGGAGTAACTGCTTTTACTCCAGTTGTATCCTCAACGCCATTCAAAACCGGTACGACTTTGTACGAACCGACCGTGGTCCCGGATGCATCGGAATAATTGGTCGAAGTCGTGATGGGAGTTGCGTTTATTTTTACATTATTCCTGTAGATATTAAACCCAGTAGCTGCACTGTCGGTGCCCAGAAAACGCCAACCCAGATAGACCCCGCTGGTCACCTTGACTGCTATAAGCCCTCGGTCGAGGTATTCCATTTGACGAGTGGCCGAAACAGTATTTAAAAAAAGGAAAATGAAAAGTAGGAACGATGTGATTTTTTTCATGACACAAAGATAGGCCACTGTTTTTTTATGTCGGGGTGTCATTTATCCGAAAAGGCTGTAATATTTGGTTAAATCATGCATGTCCTTCCAATGAATAGGGTATAAACAACTCTTTTTATTGTATTTTTGAGGTAACAAGTTCGCTCAGCGCTTTTTTACCTTACCATCTGAAAATCACTATGAAGAAATCAGTATTTCTGATGCTGTTCCTATTGCCTTTTGTGGCGAACGCCCAGCTCGTCATCAATGAACTTTTAGCCAAAAATGTGAGTTGGAATATGGATGAAGGTTTTAATTACAGCAACTGGGTCGAACTTTACAATCCTTCCTCTGCCTACATCTACAATCAAAACACCTTTTACCTGACCGACGATTTGAGCAATCCCAAAAAATGGAGACCTGCTGACAAATCCTTATACATGAAATCCTATTCCATTCTATATTTTGAACGCGACGAAATTGCCGGTCACGCTACCTTCAAACTCAGTCCGGAAGGAGGCGTTTTATACCTGCTGAACGCTAGCCTGACAGTTGTGGACAGTGTCATTTATCCCAATCAATTAAGGAACATTTCCTACGGACGAAAAACCGACAATTCAGCCGAATGGGTCTTTATGGATGAACCCTCACCTGGAGTTTCCAACAACAACAAAGCCTTCTCGGCTGTTCGCTGCAACAAACCAACCTTCGTTTTGCCCGGAGGCTTTTATGCAACCGCTCAACAGTTGACTTTGAGCTGTGATCCCGGCGACTCGATTTATTATACCACCAACTATGAGGAACCGACTCGAAAGTCGAAGCTTTATGTGAGTCCAATAGCCCTATCCGCGACATCGGCCATTCGGGCCAAAGTGTTTAAAAAAGGAAAGTTGTCGAGTGATGTGTTTACCAACACCTACTTTATCAACCAGCGCGAAACCCATTTGCCCATGGTTTCTGTCGTGACCAACCAAGCATATTTGTTTGATGCCAAAATAGGCATATACACCAATGGTGACGGGACTAATGGTAAGATGGGCAACGGTGCCTCCTCGCCGATGAACTGGAATGCAGATTGGGATCGCCCCGTGAATTACGAATTTTACGATACCACCCACACCTCCCGGTTAAACCAGGAATTAGATATAAAAATCCTTGGTGGATGGACCAAGGCTAATCCGCTTAAATCCATCGCCATCATGCCGAAAAAGAAATTCGGCAACAACAAACTGAAATACGAGGTTTTTGCAGCCATCAAACCTGGCATAAAATACCACGACATCCAGATGCGCAATTCAGGCAACGATTTCTATTATTCCATGATGCGCGACGCCTTTATGCAATCCATCGTGCAAAAGCGCTTGAATCTGGATTATGAGGCGTATGAACCGGCTGTCATTTTTATCAATGGCCTGTATTACGGAATCGAAAACCTGCGGGAACGAACGAATGAGTCGTTTGTGTACAGCAATTATGGCATTAACGAAGACGATGTTTATGAAATTGAAGCGACCAACATCAACATTGATACCCAGAATGACATAGCCACGGATACCGCCTTCAGCGTTTTCAGCAGTTTCCTAAAGAACAATGATTTAGTGAGTTCAGCGACGTATCAACAGGTTTGTAAGATGATGGACGTGGATAATTTCGCCAGCTACAACATTTGTGAAATATTTTTTGGGAATACGGACTGGCCGTACAATAACTGCAAGATATGGCGGAAAAAGGACAATGGTCCCTGGCGTTGGTTTCTGACGGATACCGATTTTGGTTTTAATCTCTGGGACGGAGGCCTCTACAATCACAACACGCTGACTTTCGCCCTTGGAGAAAATCAGTCCGGCATCATTGGAGGATACAGCATTCAGCCGGAATGGTCCACGGTAGTCCTGACCAATTTGATGAAAAACGAGCAGTTCAAAAGAAAATTCATTGACAAATTTGCGATCAATCTTTCAACGACCTTCGCTACTGCCCGAATCGATCACATCATGGACAGTCTGGCTCTGAAGATATCCAACGAAATCATTTACCATAAAAATAAATACGGATCATCCAGAACGTTGGCTACCGATGTGGTTAATATGAAAACGTTTTCGGCCAACCGCGCCAACAACATGCTGAACTTTGTAAGCAGTCGATTTTTGAATTCTGCCGCTATTGTAAATATTGGGTTGAGTTCCAACCTTAATAGTGCAACTTATACTTTGAATGAGGAGCTGATCCAGGATCCAAACCTGACCTTGCGGTATTTTCAGGGCAGGGATTTCTCACTAAAAGCCAATCCGGTTCCCGGTTATAAATTCAAGCAATGGGAGAAACCAAGCGGTTTTTCGAATACGACCTTGATTCCAATGGGCAGTACCTGGAGCTACTACGATGGCAGTACCATTCCTGCAATAAACTGGAATACAAGCGCATACAGTGATGCCGCTTGGAAAACAGGTGCCTCGCAATTGGGATACGGCGGAAAAGGGGAGGTGACAACCATCGGATACGGTGGGGATGCAAACAATAAATACATTTCCTCCTATTATCGAAAATCCATAACGATCGACAATCTGGCCAGCCGCAGCAATTTTGTATTGACCACGTTTGTGGATGACGGTGCGATCATTTATGTGAACGGTCAGGAGTTGGGCCGAAGCAACATGCCCACCGGAACCGTTTCATTTGCAATGGTCGCTGCCAGTGTCAACAATGGCATCACTTCTACCTTCAATGTGCCCGTCAGCATGCTAAAAGAAGGGGCAAATCTCATAGCGGTGGAAGTGCATCAATATCTTGCCACATCTTCGGATATCATTTTCAACCTAAGCCTAACCTGCGATAGGACTTCATCTAACAACCTTTCAACCAATGCAACGTACAGCGGAACATTAACCAGTGCATTCAGCCTTAAAGCAGTTTATGAATTGGACGATACCCCTGTTAATTACACCGTCGTGCTGAACGAACTGGTTTCAAGCAACAATGTCGTCACTGATGACATGGGCGATAAGGACGATTACATTGAGCTGTACAATTATGGAACACAGGATATTGACATTGCCGGTTGGTACCTTACCGATGACAACAATGATCGAAAAAAGGCTATAATTCCAGCAATTTTGAATGGACAAACCCTCTTGCCTGCACAGGGTCGTTTGGTCTTTTGGGCCGACGATCAAGCCCTTCAAGGTTCACTGCATTTGCCCTTCAAACTCAGCAAAGAAGGGGATACGGTAATTCTTTCCAGACCCTCGCCGCTTCCGATAACGGTTGACTCCGTATACTATCCTTCTTTGGCACAAAACATGAGCTATTCTCGCTTGCCCGACGGAGGTCTTAACTGGGTTGTACAAGCCATGACGTGCAACCTCAGCAACAGTTCCGTTTCTGTCGAACCAAACGTGCAGAAACCCGTGGAAATCTATCCGACCCTCGTAACAGACTGGTTTACCATCCGGAACGCTTCAGGCGAAAAGTTGTTGATCTTTGACCTGACCGGAAAGTGTGTTTATCAAGCGGTTTGTACTTCGGACGAACAGTTCGTCAATACCGATTTCCTGAAATCCGGAATGTATTTGTTGCGCATTGGAAACCGTACTAGCAAGATCATTAAAAGATAGAAACGTTTGAAATGAAAGGATTGCTGTTTTTACTGCTGGTCAGTCTACCCATGTTCGCTTCTGCTCAATTGAAAATCAATGAGCTGATGACCAATAACGTTTCCAACACTATGGATGACGCTTTTGACTTCAGCATGTGGGTGGAACTCTACAATCCCTCCACCGTGAATTCGTACAAACTCACGGATTATTGGTTTACGAACGATCGAATGCAGCCAAATAAGTGGAAACCCGTTTTTGACAGCATCATTTCTACTAAAGCCTACGTCCTGCTTTATTTTGAAAGGGAAGAAACCTATGGACATGCCAGTTTTAAACTGGATCCGGATGGCGGTACTCTCTACCTGTTCAACAATGCGAATCAGTTGTTGGACAGCATGGCTTATCCCAAACAATTCAGAAATTCGTCTTGGGGAAGGCTGACCGATGGATCCACACAAACATGTTTTTTTGTCCAACCCAGTCCGGGATCGTCCAATAATGGAAAAGAAACTGGCTCTATCCAGTGCTCCAAGCCGGTTCCAAGTGCATCCGGTGGTTTTTTTACCTCTCCCCAGGTTCTGCGATTTACGTGTGCCCCAGGCGATACGGTGTATTATACCACCAACTATTCCGAACCGACCCGCGCATCCACTAAATATTCTGTGCTGACGCCGATTACGGTTTCAGCCACGACTGTGATTCGGGCAAGTACTTATTCAAAAGGCAAATTGCCCAGTGAGATAGTGTCAAATTCCTATTTCATAAATCTGCGGGATCACAACTTACCTGTTGTTTCGATATCCACTACTCAAGCCAACCTCACCGATCCTAAAACAGGTATCTATTGCAACGGTGATGGCACCAACGGTTTGATTGGCAATGGTCAGACGGTTAAAAGAAATTTCAATCAGGACTGGAACCGTCCGGTCAATTTCGAACTGTTCGATACTACCGGTGTTCAACGTTTGAATCAGGAGGTTGACATCAAAATATTGGGCTGCTGGACACGGGCATACGCTGCCAAATCCATTTCCATCAGCCCCAAAAAAAAAATCGGGGACAGCCAGTTGCGGTACGATTTCTTTGCCGCCAGCAAACCGAATCACCAATACAAGGACATTCAAATTCGGAATTCAGGCAACGACTTTTCATACAGCATGATGCGTGACGGTTTCATGCAATCCATCGTGATGAAACGTTTGCCCGGACTCAATTATATGGCTTATGAACCGGCGGTGCTTTATTTGAACGGTGCTTACTGGGGTATTGAAAACCTTCGGGAGCGCAGCAACGAGGACTGGGTGTTCAGCAATTACGGGCTGGACAATGACGATGTATATTCGATCGAAGCGACTATTGATATTAACACCGACAAGGACATTGCCACTGATACCGCCTTTATCGCTTTCAGCAACTTTCTGAAAAACAATGATGTAACCCAGTCGGCTGTTTATGAACAGATTTGCCGAAAAATGGATGTGGACAATTTTATGGCGTATATGATGGCCGAAATCTATTCTGGGAATACCGACTGGCCGCACAATAATGTCAAGATGTGGCGAAAAAAAGACGGTGGCCTCTGGCGTTGGATTCTTTCCGACACGGACTTCGGCATGAACCTGTACAATAGTCTTGAATCGGCCAATACGCTGACCATCGCCTTGGGAGAAAGTGCGAGCAAACCGGACTGGGCAACCGTTGTACTTCGCCGATTGATTCTGAATGAAACCTTCCGCAATGCTTTCATTGACCGGTATGCCATCCATTTATCCACTACATTCAAGACCGAACGGGTGAATCAGATCATGGACAGTATTGCTGCCAAAATCGCTGTAGAAATCAATTATCATAAAGCAAAGTTCGGTTCGGCTCGGACGCTTTCAGCCGATATCACCACCATGAAAACATTTTCTGCAGCACGACCAACGAACATGCTGAACTTCATCAGTGCCCGTTTCTGCAATGCAGCTCCTCTTAGGAGCTTGAAAATCAGCGCGAATGCTCCTGGTGCGACCTTTACCCTAAACGACCAGGAAGTGATGGATGAGGCTGCAACCATTCAGTATTTTCAAAATAGGACCATCGCACTGGAGGCTCAACCAGTCAAAGGCTATACCTTCAAGCATTGGGAAAAAACGCTTCTGGCCAGCAATGTGACCTTGGTACCCATGGGAAGTACTTGGCGCTATTACGACGGAAGCGCAATCCCCGCCAGCAACTGGTTCAGCATTTATTATCCGGATGCTGGTTGGGCTTCCGGTGCTGCACAGCTTGGATACGGAGGAAAAGGCGAGGTAACCACCATCGGTTACGGTGGGAATGCGAATGCCAAATATGCAACCTCCTACTATCGAAATAGGGTTGTAATTACTGAACTGACCGCCAAATCCAACTTTTTGATTACGATGTTTGTGGATGACGGGGCAGCCCTTTACGTGAACGGAACGGAAGTCGGCCGTACCAACCTACCAACTGGAACCCTCAAAGACAGCACCTATGCTTCCTCGTCAAACAATGGCATTACAGTCTCCTTTTCCATTCCTGCCACCTTGCTGAAGGAAGGGGAGAACCTTATTGCCGTGGAAGTCCATCAATGCAACGCAACCTCTTCCGATGTTATTTTCAATCTCAGCATGACCTGCGAAGCCAGTATAGCATCGGAAACGACGATTGTCGCCGAAAAGGTATTTACCGATGTCCTAAAAGTCCCCTTAAGCCTTAAGGCTATTTATGATAAATCTGCTGAACCCGATCCTGATGAAGAGTCGATTTTCATCAATGAAGTGGTTTCCAGTAACAACCTCATAGCCGATGAATACGGTGAAAAGGACGATTATCTGGAATTGTACAATGCAGGAACCACTGATGTCGATATCGCAGGCTGGTTTATTTCGGATATTCCTGTCAATCCGATGCTTGCAATGATTCCTGGCCTTAGTAGTGATAAAACCATAGTACCAGCCAAGGGCTGGCTTAGCTTCTGGGCCGACGATACACAGGCTCAAGGAACTTTGCATTTGCCCTTTAAACTCTCCAAGGACGGTGAAACCTTGGTTCTGTCCAGATACAATGGAGTTGGTCAAATCGTTCTGGTTGATTCCATTTCATTCCCTGCGTTGAATCCGAATATGAGTTTTGCCCGAATAACCGATGCCAGCCCCTTTTGGACAATTCAGGTTCCAACATACTGCTTATCCAACAATCTTGGATCCAACTTGGAGAAACCCATTCAAAAAACTACTGTTCCCATTTGGCCAACCTTTGTCACCGACGGTTTCACCGTTCGGGCAGCAATCGGTACTCAAATCGCGGTGTTTGACGTGAACGGCAGAATGTTGATACAGGTCATATCTAATGCGGACGAATCGTTTGTTCGCTCGAACGACTTGAAGCCTGGCATCTACATTGTTCGGATTGGTAATCTTAACTACAAGATTCTGAAACGATAAACGCATTTTGTCGATTTTTTCCGTTTATTTACGCTGAAAAGTTGGAGTTTATCTGTATTTTTGATTGATAGGAAATTCGATAGACATATTTGATGACAAAACCCAAAAGATTTTTACCCAAGTTACTGTATAACAAGTTCTTTCTCCAACTGGTTCTGGCCATCTTCATGGTCGGCATGGCGGTGTTCTTTTTGAGTCATGAACATGTTGAGGTCTTAAAAATCAGGGAGCAGCTTGCCTCTTGTCATCCGGGATGGGTGGGCATTGGCCTTTTACTGACCCTTTTTTATGTGATTTTGATGGGTTTAATGTACGTTCAAACGTTTAAATCCATCGGCAAGGTTGTCTCCTTGAAAAGTACCGTCAGACTGTATCTGAAACGAAACGTAGTCAGCGTATTCTTGCCGGCTGGCGGTTTTTCCTCCCTGCTTTTTTTTACAAAAGAAGTTGAAAGTGAAGGTGCCAGCAAGTCACAAATCCATCTGGCTTCTACTTTATTCGGATTCATGAGCATCATGTCGGTCGTGGTCATCGCCATACCGATTATGGGATACACTTTTTTACAACATAATGTGCAACAGACGGCACTTTGGGGGTTCATGGCACTGTTGGCTCTGACCGTGGTGTTCTTCCTTTTCCTTTCCTCCTTATTTAAAAAAACGTGGGCATACCGCTTGTTGACCCGTTTCCGACCAGCTTGGGTGCTTGTTTTGGATGAAATGATCGATCAGCACATCCGGATGAAGAACATTTGGCTTGCCCTGTTTTTCTCTGTGCTCATTGAAATCATCGGTGTACTTCATCTTTACATTTCCATGTTGGCTCTGGGCGTAGAGCCTTCTTTGATTGCATCCATGATCGGTTACATTACCATGGTGATGCTGTTGATGGCGTCTCCCTTCCTTCGTGGTTTGGGAGCGATTGAAATATCGATCACCTTTATTTTGGGCCAATATGGATACCCCTTGGTCATTGCGGCCTCCATGACACTTTTGTATCGTTTCTTTGAATTCTGGATACCATTGGTGACAGGAATGCTGAGTTTCATCTCCAAAAAAGACAACATCGTTTTACGACTATTACCCGGATTCATGGTATTTGCTCTGGCATTAGTCAATATCGTATCATCACTGACGCCCGCCGTTCCCGAACGCCTGCTGTTTCTGGAGAACTGGCTGAATGAAGGTGTATTGATCACCAGTAACGGCTTGGTGTTGGTCATCGGTCTATTCTTGCTGATCTTATTTGTATTTCTTTTGCAGGGTTCTAAGCGTGCATGGTACGTTGCGCTGGCACTTTCCATCCTATCAGGCGTCGGCCATATTCTCAAAGGGGTCGATTACGAGGAAGCCATTATAGCATTGGTTGCTGCTGTAACTTTGTGGCGGACCCGTGATTTCTACAAACTGAAAGCCCATCCAGAGTTGTTTCGCATCAGTTCTCAAGTATTGATTGTCAGCGTGCTGGCCTTATTAACCTTCGGCGTTGCCGGGTTTTCCCTCATGGACAAGAAGCATTTCGGTATGGATTTTGAATTCTGGACTTCGGTCAAAACCATGCTTCGGATGTTTTTCCTTTTTGACGATGGTGGTTTGGTGCCCCATACGGCTTTCGCCCGAGAGTTCATTTACGCCATTTATACTGCTGGCGGATTAGTCATTTGTTTTGTATTCTTCAGCATCCTGAAGCCCATTTTCTCCAAACCGTATAATACCGTAGAAGAAAAGGATTTGGCTGCCTTGATCCTTCAAAAATACGGGAACTCGTCCTTGGATTATTTTAAGATATATCCTGATAAGTTGTTTTTTATTGCTGATGACAAGGATGGTTTCATCTCCTTCAAAGTGACACGGGGATATGCTGTCGCGCTTGGGAATCCTGTTTGTAAAGACGATGAAACGGCCAAGGTCTTGATTCAAAGTTTTGACAAATATTGTCTTGAAAACGGTTTCACCAGTGTGTATTACCGGGTACCAAAGGAATCACTGCATATTTACGAAGAATTGGGGAAAAAGAACATCCCAGTAGGGGACGAAGGTTTTGTGGACCTGGAAACCTTCAATCTGAACAGTCTCAAGATGGAATCCACTCGTAAAACCATCAGTCACCTTCAATCCAAAGGTTTCATTACAAAAGTGTATACGGCTCCTGTATCCGAAAATATCTTTAAGAAGCTGGAAACTGTATCTGATAGTTGGTTGCACGAGTTGCATGAAAAGGAAATGGCTTTCACCGAAGGCGTGTTTGACCGTGAAATGTTTGATAAACAAATTATAATCACGGTAGAAGATGCTGATGAACGCATTTATGCCTTTCTAAACATCATACCAGATGATGTTAAAGGTGAAGCGGCTTATGACCTGATTCGAAAAACCGGCGATGCACCAGTCGGTGTCATGGATATGCTGATGGTTCGCACCATGCTCTACTTAAAGGATAAAGGTTTTAAGTCCGTCAATCTCGGCATGGCACCCCTTTCCGGTATCGATGGTACCTCTTTCACCGAACGAACCGTTCGCTTTGC
>Ga0209125_1001286_pt1 | contig 24339 bp, 21 predicted proteins | sample BarGraIncub1131A_FD_184503 | JGI IMG/M metagenome (GOLD analysis project Ga0209125, IMG submission 184503) | Arctic peat soil microbial communities from Barrow, Alaska - Barrow Graham LP Incubations 11-31A (SPAdes) (version 2) | ecosystem: Environmental > Terrestrial > Soil > Wetlands > Peat... | reverse complement strand
CCGAGTGCGGACATGTTCGGAAGAAATCTTTGTCGGATAGAACGCATCGATGCGAACCTTGCGGCCATACCGAGCCGCGAGATATTGCTTCAGCGCGTGTGGTCTTGAATTGGGCGCTGCACGGCATACCGACAGCACCCCGATCACGTCAGGAACTGACGGCGGCAGGGTTTACGCCCTGCGAAACGCCATCCAATCGCTCAGCGACTTGGTTGGAGTAGTTCATTGGGTTACCCTCAAGCCGGGTATCTCTTTGGCCGCGCTTTGCGTGCCAGACAGACGGATTTCCGCGTAATCGGACTGCCGGAAGCCCTGTGGGCAGCAAAGCGTAAGACCAGCATGTCCACAAATACGTAGTTACCGCCGGCCGTCGTTGTTCAGCAGGCCGAAGCGGACGTCGTCTGCGTCCTGACGGGAGGGGCGCGAGTTGAGCCAGAGGTTGTAGCCCAGCAAGGGTACTGACGTTGGCGTGTTTTGCAGTACCGGGGGAGGGACTGCCTCACGCTTGAGGATCAGGGCCACCTCGCAGTCAAGGGTGAAGCCAACGCAGAACTGGATCAGCTCGCGCAATGCTGCGAGTCCGGGCTGGCCGGGCATGAACTGGGCGAACTGAGCCCGGTCGAGTGGGCCGAGCCTAATACAAACCTTGGTTTGCCGATCCCACAGCCGTTCGCCGACGAAGGCACTGCGGCCCAGGCAACAGCTCGCGCCGCCGAGCGAGCTCTGTTCATGGGGCGGGAGCCGCATCCATTGGCCGACAAACTGCTCCAGTTGGGCATCGACGGCAAAATAGCCGTGCACGAGAGCAGCGATATTAGCTGCGGAGACAGGTCTCTTCGAGAGCAGACCGGCGTAGTGGAGGAGAAAGCGGTCGGGTATGCCGCCGCCACTGGCTTGCAGGCGTTGCTGCAGGTTGCCCAGACCAACGCCGACCAGATCGAGGAGGTTACGCGAAAAACCGTCGTCTTTCCCGGCTTCGTAGGGCAGGTAGAAGCGGTGCTTGCGCCAGGCCTGATAGAACAGCGAGACGGCGCGGTGGGTGAAAAGGTCCAGGAACTGGTGCCCGGTGCTGTCGCGAAACTGATTGCGCCGGTCGATGAGCAGTTCGGTGTAAGCAACCGGCAAGACGCCGGCGGGGCCGGTCATTCCCATGAAGCCGACGGTCATTTCCAGCGCGTCGTCGCTGGTCGGCGCCAGGGCGGCGGATTCTTCTTCTGCGCTTTCTTCCCCGGGGGTGGGGAGCGGGACGCCGCGCCGTTTGATCCCGGCGATTTCGCTGGCCTGAAAGGCCAGCGAAAGGGGGGAGGCGAAGCGCAACGCGGCGGGGATCCCTGCCGTGGCGGTTTTTGCCGTGCTCAAGGCGAGCAGGCGTACTGCCTGAAAAAAGCGGAAGCGCGGACCATCGGTCCGGATCTCGTCGATTAGATGACGATGGCTTCGCCGGCCCGAGCTGGCCATTGGGCGATCTCCTGTTCGTGCTGCTTGCTGCGCAACTTAAGGCGAGTGAAATTGTTCGGACCGCAGTAGAGGGCAAAGAAGCGCTCGAGGACGGCGCCGAAGAGCACCATGCCGCTGCCGACAAAGGCGTTTTCATCAAGGGTGAGGGTGATGTCGATGCCGCGGGCGAAGCCCGCGAAATGCTTGCTGGCGACCAGCGTGGTCGCCGGCTGACTATCGATGGCCACGATGCCTTGGATCTGGCGCGAAATCATCTGCGACTGCGAGTGGCTGTAGAGGGTCAGCATTTCTTGCAGAGCGTCTTTGCCCTGGCTGACGATCGAAAGATGATTGAGCGACAGGTGGGAAATTAGCCGCCAGTGTAGACCGGCCTTGTTTGGTGCGCGTAGGCAGGCGGTGGGTTTGCGCAGAGGGCGCACGCGCTTGACGACGGCGAACTGGGGCAGCGTGAAGTCGGCGTGAGTGGCGTTGTTGCTGCCGCCAAAGGGAATCTGCTCGGGCAGGTCGCGATTGCTGCAGGTCAGATTTAGTGAGAGCACTTCCAATGCAGGACGGTGTGGCGTGAACTGGCTGTCAACGAAAGCAATGTCCATGTCCGTGCCGTGGTCGTTTTCAGCGACGGCGGGTTCGCGCGTGGCGTACCAGTAAAAACGCTGGTCCTCGTTCTTGGCGTGGTGTTGGATCGAGTAGAAGGGCGGAATGACGCGGGCTGTTTCATTGCTGCCGGCTTTTTCAATGCAGGCAACGGCATCGATGGAGATGACTTCATAGGCGCGCTGTCGGCGTCCGTCGGCAAATACGGGGTAGGTGGTTTTCTGGTGGCTGATGCGGATCGGGTCGGCAGCGTGCTTGAAGAGATTGATTGCCGGCGTGCATCCAAGTTTGAAGTTGCTGCTGGCGAGGGTCTGGGCGAGACGATTGTGGCGTTCACTGTCGGGGAACTCGCGCAGAAAAATATGGATGCAGAGCTTGTTGCCGTCATGGCGCAGGGCGGCGTGGTCCAAGCCGTTCAGATCAATAAACAGGAACTTGTCGGGGAAGGCGAAATACTCGCTAAGCAGGCGATAGCCCATGAAGGAGCGGTTGTCGTAATCGAGCAGCCCTTCGTCTGCGGCAAAGCCGACCGAGGCGAGGCTATTGGCGGGCAGGGTGACCACCTGAAGCGGGTTGTCCGTGCCGTCGGAAACGCGCACCTGTATAGCGCCCATCAGCAGGAGTTCATAGAGCAGGGCCATCAAGCCCGGGTCACCATCGAGAAAGAAACGTAGCCGATCGAGGCCAATCTTGCCGACCGGAAGGGCGCCCTGTGTTACCAGCTCTAGGGTAATGGCCGCTGCCGCCTTGGGGCACAGCCGACGCAGATACTCGGAATTTTGACTCAGTTGCAAGCGGGCAGAGGTCAGGATGAGCGGCCAGAGATCGACTTCGTAGCTGGTACGAAACTGACACGTGATGCCGCCGACCGAGGGCGAGACGACCGGATGGTGGCGCGGAACGGTGGCTTTGCGTGTGATCTCGGGGGCGTTGGGGTCAAGTTCGAGCTGCAGGATGGTGCACGACGGAAAAGGCTGCGTGTAGTGCGGGTAGAGAACCTGCAGAAAGGACTCGGTAATCTCAGGGAATTCGTCGTCTAGTTTGCGGTGGATGCGCGCCGTGAGGAAGGCGAAGCCTTCAATGATGCGTTCGACGTGTGGATCTTCGCTCTGGTTACCGTCCAGCAACAGGCGCCGGGCGATCTTTGGGTAGCGTTGCGCGAACTCCCCGGAAAGTTCGCGCAGGTAGGTGAGCTCCCGCTCATAGTAGGGCAGCAGTTCTTTGAGCATTCAGTTTTCCCGAATCTGGCAAGAGTTCGATGAGAGCTGCAGGGTCGCGTCGAAACTTACCGGTGGGCGGGTCGGCAAGACCCTGAGAATGGCATCGACCCGAAAACGCAACATGCGTTCGGTGCCGGCTGGGGCTTCAAGACTGACATGTATCTTCCCTAAGCGCGGCTCGTGCCGCTCGACGGTGATACGTATCTTGTCACGCAGGTAAGCGCGGTCGCCGGGGTCGAGGAGGCTGAGGCTGGAGAGGTCGGTGATGCCGAAGTCGATCATTGAGTTGCGCGCTTGCGGGTAATGATCGATTTCTTCGTCCAGATCGACGCTGCGGGAATTAAGTAGCGCCTCCATGTCACGGGCCACGCTGCGCTTCAGGCGACTTAGGTCGAAGCTCTGCTGACTCGGGTTCTCCAACGGTTCCTTCGGGTTGTCGTCGAGGAGTCGGTCGAGAACCGAAGGAGTGATCAGTAGCCGCTGGAACTCGGGGCGCATGGGTTGCCGTTCGCCGTGGTTACATGGTGGTACGCGGTTTCGCCACCGACGGATTGCCGGCGGCGTGCTCGGAAAATGGAGCGCTCAGCGCAGGGCGGGCTTGAGTCTGGATGAGCTCTTCGGTCTCTGCGCTCAGGAGCCAATGGAACAGGAAGAAGAGTGCTGTCGCCACCACCGACAGAAGCGCGAAAAACAGCCACAGCGGCAGTTCGTTGCGGACGTATTGCTGAAAGCGCTGTGGCAGTTTCCAGTTGGGGGCGAACTCGCTACGCCCGCCGCGGGCGTGCGTAATTTCCTGGCTAAGGCGACTGATCAGATAGTTGAGTTTTTCGCTGCCTTCAAGCAGGTACTTTCCCTGAAATCCGAGGAGTAGGCAGGTGTAGAACACCTCCAAGACTTCGATGTTGGCCACCGGGTCGAGACGCAGCATCTCCAGTTTATCGAAGAAGCGCTCGCCGGCCAGATGCTCGCCGAACAGACGCAGTTGCAAAGGGGCTCGCTCCCAGTCTTCGCGGATTGGAAAGTCGGAGGAGAGGATGGTTTCATCCATCAAGGCGCAGAAAGCGTACTTGGCGTCGCTGACCGCGGCCGGCGGCTTGCCGAGATTGCGGGCATTGTTTTCGAACTGGCAGAGGAACTGATCGATGCGCTTGTGGAATTCCACCAAGCCGTTAGGCGGGGTGCCGTTGCGCAGGAGAAAAAGCAGATAGACGCCGTCTTCCAGGAGCTCCTGCAAGTTTTTCGTGAAGGCCCTTGCGGTGGGGGCGGCATTGCTGGCCGGGGCGGAGAGCGCGATGGTACTCATGGTTCAGGTCCTGATTAGTGGAAGACGGCGAAGAGCTCCAGCTTGAGCTCGAGCAAGGCTTGCGGAACGTAGATGCAGATGCTTCTGGCCTTGCACATGCGATCGAAAATCACCCCCTGCGGCTCAAGGATGAAATAGTGATTGCCAACCCTGACCGGCAGGGCGGCGGGTGTTTGTGTCGCGTGTGCCAGGCGCACCCCGGGCAGGGCAGAGTTGAGAATCTTCTCGACATCGTCGGGGGAGCCGGCCTTCAGTTTTAGGGGGACCATTTCTAGTACCTGGGTGGTCGGCAGTTCGCTCGAAATCGATAGGTAGTAATCGACGTTTTCCACGAGGCGCTCGCTGTCTAGGCGGCCGACAAAGAAGGATGGTTTGGTGTTTGCCAGCGGGATGAGCGCATAGCGGTTGGAGACCACCGTCTCCAGCAATTCGCGGACGAGCGTGTCGAGGCGGTCAAAAACCGTGCTCAGACTTTCGTGCTTATAGGCAGGGATGTCTCCCAGGGCCAGTTCGGACGAGAAAGTCATCAGTTCGCCGCACAGTTGCGCCATTAACCCGTACAAGGTCTCCGGGTGGGTGGGCATGGCGGCGAGGTGGTTGAGCAGTGGGAAGTTGCGGTTGACCGTGTGCAGCAACCAGAAAGAAGCAATGTCCGAAGTGCCGTACTCAACGATGCTTTTAACTTTTTCCCGGTGTCTGGCGGCCAGCGCCTGGCTCTTGACAAGAAGAATGTCGAGAAGACGGCGGGTGAGCATGCTGAGGTGCGGGCTACCGGAAATATCCAGCAAGGGCGGAATGAACTCCTGATCGATTTCCCAGGCACCGTTGGCGTTTTTTGAGATGCGCCCGATGGCAATACACAGATGACCATCCCTGTTTTCCTCTTCAACCATCAGGCGGACGTTTGCGTGGAGGATGGTCACCTCGGCCTCGAGGGCGTCGGTGTAAAGGTCGGGAACCGTGCTGCGCGCGGCGAGGTAGCGGGGCGGTCGGGTTGTGTTGCCATCGCCTTCGGCGCTGTTGCCGCCGAAGGCGTTGAGCATGGGCAGACAGCCGTATACCACTGTCTGGGTGCCAAGTTGTGGAATCTCCGCGAGATTTCTGGCAACGGGGAGCGGGCTTTCGGCCGGCGCATCAATTTTGGTGCCGTCCTGGAACAACGCGTCCAGCGCATGCAAATGCAACAGGCCGCCGCGTAGAGCGTCCGCATCAAGGCTTGCCCGTCGGATGCCCCAAGGATTTCCGTGCGTCAGACGCAGGCTTTGGGCGATGCCAGACTCGACAAACAGCGCCTGCTGCTGAAAGTGCTGCGGGCGCAGAAAGAGTCCTTCTCCCCACAGGATGCGGTTGGTAGTGAGCATGGTCATCCTAACGCGGGGCGCCGTAATAAGTCGGAGTCGGGGCCGGCCCGCCAATGCTGATGGCGCTGACGCCATCGCTGCTGACTTGTGCGCTGGTCGGGGTAAGTGGCGTGTTTGCGTTGACGTTGACGTCGGGTATTCCCGGCAGGGATCCGCTGCGTTTCTGCCCTCGTCCGGCGTTGGGTGTCGCTTGCGGCTGGTTGCTGCTACTGGACGGGCGAACGCTTTGGCGGGCTGCCGGCAGGTTGCCCTTTTCGCAATCGGGGAGCGCGCTGGCCGGTTGGCCAGGAAGGGCGACTGGCTTGATCCCCGTTACCGTGATGTAGCAATCCTGAACCTTGAACGCAAGGCCTTGGCTGCGAATCGCTTCAGCCGCCACCAGTTGGCGCCAGTAGTGCTGATCAGGCTGCCGAAAGAAGGCGACGATGCCAACGAATTTAGTGTCTTCGAGCAACTTCTCCGTGCTGACGTAGCTTCCTCCAGGAACGACGACAGCATCGCTTTTATCGAGCAAAGCGGGACCCAATAACTCCGATTCCGGCCGTCCGTCAGCCAGCGTGTCAAAGGTAAGTTTAGAGAATTCACGAGCATCTTTTAGCTGATAGATACGCACTACGACAGATAGCGATTTGCCATTGGTATCTCTATTCAGGATCTTGTCGCCGTCGCCCCTGATGCTGTAGGCCTTTGGCGGAGATGCGCACGCGCTGATAAGGGTGCAAAAACACAAAATAATAGCCATGCAAAAGGCGTCTTTAATACTAAAGGAATATACGACTTTTGGCCTATGCATAAAGTTATACATGTGTGTTATTCCTGTTTAGAATGAGATGATATCAGTCACTTATGTGAGATATTATCCACCATGTTTTGTCGTTAACGTAAAAATTTTGGCTTTATCGGCTTAGATAGCATAGAGTTGTATAGAATTTGTTTGCCAATGCATTCGTGGTCTTTCGCGAAGTTAAATTTGATAAGTTTCTAGTTAGGTTGGCTTTCTATTTTGTTTGTTGATTGTTGCTGTTTTTAATAACTAATATTGTTATTGGCTTCGAGAGATGGGCTGCTTCGCAGCCAGGGGTTAAGGGGGGTGGGTAGTTTGGTTTTCGTGGGGATGGTGGCATTTCTGGGTGGGCTCATGCTCCTGTTGTCCTGGGTCGGGTGGCGTTATTTCGTCGCCCCAACGCCGGTTGCCGAAGTACCCCCCGTAATCAAGACGGAATGCCAGGCGTTTAGGTGGGAGCGCGTCGGGCTGGTGCGGCTCCCGAGCCTGTTCTACTGGTTCGTGACGCTGGCTTTGCTGGTCGGTGGCGTCGTGGTGGGGGGCGTGTTTTCGCTGTCCGAATGGATCGCACCAGCGCCCTTGGCGGCACTGGAAATGAGTCGCCAGGCGCATATCCAGGGCGCACTGAACCCCGAGCGCTTGGTTCCGCCACCGGCGCTTCCGCCCTCGATGTTCACAAGTAGTGAGCATCCAGCCCTTGAGACTGCGGATCGCGACTGGGGCAAGTTGAACCCACGCTTTACGCAGTCGGTTTTGTATGTTTTTGCCCGCCTTCAAGCGCGTGGTTATGAGTTCGCTCTACTTGAGGGGTATCGCAGCCCAGAACGTCAGGAAAAACTGGCGGATCTGGGTAAGCAGGTCACTAACGCGAGGGCTTTCCAGAGCAAGCATCAGTTTGGCCTGGCGGTTGATCTTGCCCCAGTTCGTGACGGCCGACTGTTCATTTCGGAGCGTGACCCATGGGCGATGGAGGCATATACGGCTCTCGGTGACGAGGCGGAAAAGGCCGGCCTGACGTGGGGTGGTCGTTGGTGGTTCAAGGATTACGGCCATCTCGAGGTGGCGGGGTCGATCGCGGCGATTGCCCGTGCTGGCCAATGAAATGCGTCAGCCTGGTACGAATAGGTGCGTGGTGCTTCGGGGTGGATTGAATTAGCGTTGAGGAATGAATGATGTGGAAGTTGCTGCGTAATACCAAGCTGGCATCCGCCCTTGGGTTTCTGATTCTGATAACGCTGATCTGGCTGATCGGTCCGTTTGTTGGTCTTGTCTCCCAGGAAGGGCGCTTGCTTTGGATCGTGGGTGTGATGGTGATCTGGGTGGTCGCACTGATGGTCGGACGGTTGGTCAGTGACCGCGCTGGCCGCCTGCTGGAGAAGGTTCTGCGGCGCCACGCCGATGATGCCGTGATTGGTGCCAGCGCCGAACAGCGGCGCGATGTGGCGCAATTGAGGCAGCGTTTGTTGGGCGCGATCGATACCCTGACCACTTCCCAGTTGGGTAAGACGAGCGGCAAGGCAGCTCTCTATGAGTTGCCTTGGTACATGGTCATAGGTCACCCGGCCGCGGGCAAGAGTAGTGCCATCCTTTATTCGGGACTGGATTTTCCTTTTGGCGACAAACAGGCGGTGCAAGGTGTCGGGGGTACCCGCAACTGTGACTGGTTCTTCACGACTGAAGGCGTATTGCTTGATACCGCAGGGCGCTATTCAACGCAGCGAGAGGATCGTCCAGAATGGCTCGAGTTTCTCAAACTCCTGAAGAAATATCGGCCCAAGGCGCCCGCTAACGGGATTCTGGTGGCGATCAGTTTTCCCGAATTGGTGCAACACAAGAGCGAACAGTTCACCGTATATGCCCGTCAGGTCAGAGAGCGCATCAACGAGATCGACGACGCTTTCGGCATCAAGGTGCCCATCTATCTGGTGTTTACCAAGATCGACCTGCTCGGCGGTTTCGCCCAGTTTTTTGAGGATATGTCGGAAGGGGAGCGACAAGGGGTATGGGGGGCGACGCTCTCCCACGATCAGGGTTCCGAATTCGATGCGGTGCGTGTGGTTGGCCAGCAGTTCGATGTCTTGCACCAAGGACTGGTACAGATGGGGTTCGACAAACTGGCTAACAACCGCGGCAACGTCGCCCGACCGGCCCTGTTCGCCTTTCCGATCGAGTTCAATGGCATGCGCGAGGCGGTGTGCAAATTTGTTGAACTCTTGTTTCAGGACGACCCCTATCACAGCAAGCCGCTATTGCGTGGCTTCTACTTTACCAGCGCGCTGCAGGAAGGCAGTCCGCGGCTGGCGGCCGGCAACCGGGTCTCCAGCATTTTCGACCTGTCCCGCTGGGGGGGCGATGCGGTGCAGTCCCCCGCGTCCAACAGTTATTTTCTGCGCACCTTGTTCAAGGACGTTATTTTCCCCGACCGGCACTTGATCACCCAGCAAGTGAAGCCCGCGGCCAGTCGTTTCCGGCTGGCCGGCATGGTCTTCGGTCTTGCCATCCTGGCGGTCCTAGCGGGTGGCTTGACCTGGTCCTTCATCGGCAACCAGAAGCTCACCGCCAGTGCCAACGAGGAGATGCAGGTCGCCCGCAAGCTTGCCGAAAGCGGTGAGTTGAGCGACCGGTTGAAGGGCTTGCAGGTGCTACAGCTGCGTATTGAACAGCTCTACCGGTATCGGCAGACGGGCTATCCCTTCAAGCTCGGCATCGGCTTGTACCAAGGAGCGCAGATCGAGCAGGCCCTACGCAAGGAATATTTTTCCGGCGTGCGGGATGTCATGCTCAGCCCAGTCAAGGCATCCCTGGAAGGCGCATTGGCGGGGTTGCGGGATGGCCCCCCTCCGTCGGTGGCGTCACCGCAAAAACCGCCTTCTCCCCCCGTGCTGCCGACCCCGAAACCGGCACCCAAGGCGGTGCCCGGCGGTGGCGCCCTTCCTGTCATCCCCGTCAGCTATGGGGATCATCCGGCGAATGAGCGCGCACGGCCTCTCGTCACGAGTGCCGTGTACCGTCCGAATTCGCCATTGCAATTTATCGCCGTCAGGACGCAGACCAGTCGATTTCTGGAGGGTGCGCAGCAGCAGGTGGCACGACAAGCGCTAGCGGCAGCGCCGCTTCCTCTCGGCGCGCCCCAGACGGGGGCGAATCACCTGGAGGACGGTTACAACGCGCTAAAAACCTATCTCATGCTCAAGCAACGAGAGCGCATGGAGATTTCCCATCTGTCGGACCAAATTCCGAAATACTGGCGCCCGTGGCTCAATGCCAACAAGGGCAAGGGAAATCAGGACGAGATTAATCGCCTGGCGGAACGCGTGGTGGCTTTCTATGTATCTCAGATTGGCGAAGGCGATTTGCCGCTGATCGACAATCGCGAAGATCTGATCGGACAAAGTCGCGAGATTTTGCGTGGCGCCTACCGTCGGCTATCAGCTGCCGAGCGTGTTTATAACGAACTGAAAGCGCGTGCCAACACGCAGTTTGCGCCGATGACAGTGGGTCGGATGCTGAACAACCATGATCTTGACCTGATCGCCGGCAGTTCCACGTTGCCCGGTGTCTTCACGCGCGAAGCCTGGGACAAGTATTTTCGTTCGGCGATCGGCGAGGCCAGCAAGGGCGAGATCAAGGGCGACGACTGGGTGCTGGCCTCGACATCGCTCGAGAACTTGGGCAAGGATGGCAATGTCGAGCGTAATCGCCAGGAGTTGGAAGTTCTCTACAAAACGGAATATGCCCGCGAGTGGAAGAAGTTCCTGCAGGGTGTGGCGATCCAGGATTTTGGGTCGTTGGAGAATGCTGCACAGTCCCTCGGAAAACTGTCTGATGCGCAGAATTCGGCGCTGAAGCTGATCTTTACCCAGGCAGCCTACGAGACCGCCTGGGACAATCCGTCGCAGATCAGCAAGTCCATCGAGACAGCCAAGAATTCCGTGATCGAGCGCACGGAGAAGCTGGTTCTCGGCAACAGTAGCCCGCCATCCGCAGTCGCCTCTCCCGCGCAGTTTGGTGAGGTGGGCGGCAAATTTGCCCTGCTGTCGACCTTGACCGTTGCCGGCGAGGGTGGGCGCATGCCTTTGTCGGCCTACCTTGACATGCTGGCGAAACTCAAGGGCAAGTTGGCACAGATTGCAGCGAACCCGGAGCCTGGACTGCCGGCCAGGCAACTCATGCAGGCCACCCTGAGCGCTACCGGTTCTGAGTTCGCCGAAGCGCTGGCGATGGTCGATGGCGTGCTTTTGACCAACGCCTCCGACGAGGCCAGGGAAATCGTACGGCCCCTCTTGGTCAGGCCCCTGATTCAGGCTTACGCGACACTGATTCCCCTTGTTGAACAGGACATCAATCGGACTTGGCAAGCCGAGGTCATGGCCCATTGGCGTGGGCTGGCCGGCAAGTACCCTTTCGCTGATTCGGCCAATGAAGCGTCGATGGCGGAAATTGCCAAATTCCTGAAGCCGGGCGAGGGAACTTTGCCGAGATTCGTTGATAAGCAACTAAGTGGCCTGGTGACCCGGCGTGGCGATCAACTGGTGCCCAGGACATGGGCGAATCTCGGGGTCGGTTTCAATCCCGCTTTCCTGTCCGGCGTGGCGCGGCTGACAACGGCCGGCAACGCCGTCCTGCAGGAGGGGGAAGGTGCCAAATTCGAATTACAGCCGGTACCGACGCCAGGCTTCAGTGAAATCCTGATTGAAGTCGATGGGCAGGTTCTGCGCTACCGCAACGGCCCGCAGCCTTGGACAGGGTTTACTTGGCCGAATGCGCCGGGGACTAGTGCTCAGGGAGCCCGTATCCAAGTTGTGTCCTTCTCTGGTGTCTCCACTTCCGTCGCCAATTGTGGTGGCCGGCTGGGACTGATGAGGCTGCTGACGCAGGCCCGGGTCGATGAGCACGGCGGCGATACGGCCCAGTTGGAATGGCGTTTCAAAGTGGGTAGCAGCGGGCTTGAGCGTGTCACGAGTAGTGAAGCCGAGGGGGAATCAGTCCGCTTTAATTTCCGTCTCGTCAGTGGAGCGAATCCATTGTCTTTGTCGGGACTCCGTCGCCTCGGGCTCCCGGAAAAGATTACCAACAAAGGGGTTTGAATGCTGGTACTGCCTTTCCGCCGGACAGAAACACAGCTGGCCGCAAGCTATACGCTGTTCGGGAAACTGCCCAATCGGGCCGATTTCGTTCGTGTCAATGCCAATCATCCGGTCGCTCTGGAACTCGACGAGCTCATTCAGCGCGCCGTCGAACGCGTGACTGGCGAACCTGGGCCAGTTGATGCCGTTGCGCTGACCGGCCCGGTCGATTTCCAGTACGTCTCACGGGATCAGCGCCATATGATGGTCGGCGTCCTGATGCCCAGCCAAGATCTGGCCGGGCGCCGTTATCCGCTCGTTGCGGCGGCCATTCTGCCTTTCGAATCCCTTGACGGCTACCTGCCGGTCTCGCCAATTGCCTACGAAGTTTTCTTCGACGGCTTGCGTGAACAGGTGGTTAATGCCGTCGAGAATTCGGTGGAAGCGCTGTCCTGCCGGCAGTTCCTTGACACCAATCTGTGTGCCTATGAAACAGCCGATGACGATCTCGAGTTGGCGCGCAGCGTGGTCGAGCGATTCATGTCCCTCCAGCCGGCTGGACGCGTGTCCGATCTCCTGGCCATCGGCCCTTTTCCAGCAACTTTGCAGCAGGCGCTGCTGAACGTCGCGTTCTATCAGGCCTATCTACGCCGTTTCGACAATCGCGCCACCAATCAGCTGTTCATGCTTCCTCTGTCCAGCAACAAGGGGGAGCAGGGCTTGCTCGCCAGTACCTGGCTTGCCATCTTGTCGGCGCTGTGGCCTGCGACGGATCCGGGCGCTTCCTGGCATGGAAGTTATCTCGTCATTCGCCGTCCCGAAGAAGGCGCACATCTAGTGGCCAGCGTCGGTCGTCTGCCGGACAGCTTCACTAACGTCATGCTCGGTGGCGCAATCGAGCGACCCATGTTGCTCGACCTCGCTGCGGAAAACGAAGCCTGGATGAGCCATCGCATGTATGCCGAAGCCTCCTACGCACTGGGACGCATCCTGGCCGATCCGGATTGTCGGCTTTCCATGCTCTGCGGTTTTCTCGGCAACATGGCTCGGCAACTGGAAGGAAGCATCTAGCTCACTTGTTTCAGGAACGCGAAAGTCATCGCAAGCGCATATTGAAAGGATAGACAGATGGCCAAGGAAAGTACGCAAAAGAAATTGTCGCGGGTTCGTCCACCACGCGTTCAGATTACCTATGACGTCGAGATTGGTGACGCGATAGAGACTAAGGAGTTGCCCTTCGTTTTAGGCGTACTGGGAGACTACAGCGGTCAACCCAAGGCGCCGCTGCCCAAACTCAAAGAGCGCAAGTTCATCGACATCGACCGCGACAATTTCGACGATGTTCTTAAGGGTGTCGCGCCGCGTCTGAGCATCCGAGTGGAGAACCAGTTGAAGAAGGACGGTACGCAGATGGGCGTTGAGCTCAATTTCGCGAAGCTGGAAGATTTCTCGCCGCAGAACGTGGTCAATCAGATCGAGCCCCTCAAGAAACTGCTGGAAGTGCGCACCCGCCTCTCCGATTTGAGAAACAAGATCAGCGGCAATGACAAGTTTGAAGAGTTGCTAGATGAAGTCATGCGCGACACCGAGAAGCTCAAGAAGATCGGTGCCGCTCGCTCGAAAAAGGGGGACTGAGCCATGTCGGGACAAATGGAAGCGAGCGTCCTCGACGCTCCCGAGAGCAGTGAGGGGTTGGGTTTGCTCGATCAAATCGTGACACAGAGCAAGGTTGCGGTCAGCGACACCGAGAAGCTCAGCGCGCGGGACCAGATCGGCGAGTTAGTGGACGAGGTCCTGGCCGGCACGGTTACCGTCTCGATGGATCTGGCGGCCAGCATTGACCTGCGCATCGCTCAACTCGACGAGCTTCTGTCGGATCAGCTCAACGCCATCATGCACCAGCCGGAGTTTCAGAAATTGGAAGCCTCGTGGCGCGGGCTAAAGTATCTTGTCATGCAATCTGAAACGAGTCCCATGCTCAAGATAAAGGTCCTGAATGCGAGCAAGAAGGACTTGGTCAAGGACTTCAAAACGTCGCCGGAATTCGACCAGAGCGCGCTCTTCAAGAAGATCTATGAAGAGGAATACGGCACCTTCGGCGGCGCACCGTATGCCAGCCTGATCGGTGATTACGAGTTTTCTCGGCATCCAGAAGATTTCTACTTGCTCGATGAACTTTCCCATGTTGCCGCCTCCGCCCATGCGCCCCTGATCACCTCCGCCGCGCCGGCCTTGTTCGGCCTGGACAGCTTTACGGACATCGGTAAGCCACGCGATCTTTCCAAGATTTTCGATACCGTCGAATACGCAAAATGGAAGTCGTTCCGGGAATCCGACGATTCCCGTTATGTCGGGCTCGTGCTCCCGCACATGCTTGGCCGTCTGCCCTATGGGCGCGATACAGTGCCTCTTGAAGAGTTCAATTTTGAAGAGGATGTCGATGGTTCCGACCACGCCAAGTATCTGTGGTCCAACGCCGCCTTTGCCTTTGGTGCCCGGCTGACCGACGCGTTCGCCAAATACGGCTGGCTGGCTGCCATTCGTGGCGTGGAAGGCGGTGGCCTGGTGGAGGGGCTGCCCACCCATACCTTCCGGACCGACGATGGCGAAATTGCTCTCAAGTGCCCAACCGAGGTAGCGATTACCGACCGCAACGAGAAGTTGCTCTCGGATCTGGGTTTTGTCTCCCTGGTGCATTGCAAAAATACCGATTACGCGGCCTTTTTCGGCGGTCAATCCACTCAGAAAGCGAAGGCTTACAACACCGATGCGGCTAACGCCAATGCGCGTCTTTCCTCGCAGTTACCCTACATTTTCTCGGCTTCGCGGATTGCCCACTACATGAAGGCGATCATGCGCGACAAAATTGGCAGTTTCGCCTCGCGTGAGAACGTGCAGGATTTCCTCAATACCTGGCTAGCACAGTATGTCTTGCTTGACGATTCGGCCTCTCAGGAGGCCAAGGCCAAGTATCCACTACGCGAGGCCAGAGTGGATGTCGTTGAAGTGCCCGGAAAGCCGGGTGTCTACCGTGCGGCGGCATTCCTGCGGCCGCATTTCCAACTCGACGAGTTGACTATCTCGTTGCGGTTGGTTTCTGAGTTGCCCAAAGCTGTCCGTTAGCAAGATCGCTGTTTTTTTTAACCAGTAATACCATTTACATGGAGAAGCGCCATGGCATTTGATGCCTTTATCAAGATTGACGGAATCCCCGGTGAATCGACTGACGAAAAACATAAGGAATGGATCGAAGTCATTCAATTCGATCACAAGATCGAACAGCCGGCGTCCAGCACGGCCAGTTCGGTCGGTGGGGCAACAGCGGAGCGTGTCAATCACGGCACCTACAACTTCGTCCATCAACTCGACAAAGCCACGCCCAAGCTTCTCGAAGCGTGTTGTACCGGCAAGCACATCAAGGAGATCACCATCGAGTTGTGCCGTGCCGGTGGCGACAAGGTGAAGTACATGGAAATCAAGCTCGAACAGGTGCTGATTTCCAAGGTCGAGGATCTTGGTGCTGCCGAAAGCGAGCAGGGCTATCCGACAGAAACGGTCGCCCTTTCCTACGGGAAGATCAAATGGACCTACACCCAGCAGAAGCGTGAAGACGGTTCAGCTGGCGGTAATGTCAGTTCCGGTTGGGATCTAACCGCCAACAAAACCGTCGCCTGATACACAGCGCCCCTGCACGGGGACCTGTGTTGGCCGCGATGGGAAGCCGTTGCGGCTTTTGTTTTTGCAAACGGCGCGCTTCGCTCTGACTGCTAAGCGCGCCCCCCAAGAAGGAAGAGGATCAATAATGCATTGCCAAAATACTCTGCGTACGACCGGTCTGGTTTTGAGTGTGCTTCTGCTCGCCGGCTGTGCCGCCAATCAAAACAAACCGGCGGACGGTACGGATAACAAGGGCTCAGCCGCGACGAGCTCCAATGAAAAACCCTCCGCCAGTGCCGTCGCCAATGAGGCCAGAATTGCGCAAGCGCGCCAAGCGGCGCAAGCCTCGGTCGTCATTCCGAATCCATCGACCGTCCTCTTTGAAAAAATGGGGACCACCATCGATGACAAAGGCAAACAGATCGTCGCGCAGCTAGCCGAACGTGCCCGAGGCGCGCGTAAGGTCACCGTGACCGGCTTCTGCGATCGCAATCAGATTGGTAATTCCGCCGATGCTGCCGTGGCACGTGCCATCTCCGTGCGTGACGAACTGCTGGCCCAAGGCGTTGTTCCGGCCAATATTCTGGTCCGTTTCAATACGAAGGTCGCGAAGAAACACGCCGCCGAAGTTCGCTTCGACTAAACATCAAGACTTCCTTCCCCTTGCCCCGAAAGATCGCCTGATGATCAGCCAGCCAAGCGACGCCCGCGCGGCGATGCTTGCGAGCGGCGCTGCGCTATTTGGTCAAGGTTCGCGGCTGCTCAAGCTGCGCTTCGCCGAAGACCGCTGCGTTGCGGCGGGCGCCATGCTGCCGCACCGGGCGGCGGGGGAAGAAGCCCTTTCGGCGAACTACCGCTACGTTCTCGACTGTCTGTCGGCCGACGCCTATCTCGAACTGAAGGAACTCCTCGGCCAGCCGGTCGAGATTTCCCTCCTGCTGCCCGACGGCGGCGAACGCCTGCTTACCGGCCTCGTCACGCGCGCCGAACACCATGGCACCGACGGCGGTTTTGCGAAATACACGCTCACCATCGAACCGGCGCTGGCGACCTTGGTGCACCGCCGCAACAGCCGCGTTTTCCAGGACAGGAGCGTGCCGCAGATCGTCGCAACGATTCGTGACGAGCACCTCGCCAGCAACCTCGTGTTCACGCAGCGCTTCCAGTACCAGGCCCAGCTTAGCCAGACCTGCCTCGTTCGTTCCTACTGCCTGCAATACCGCGAACCCGACCTCGTCTTCATCGAACGCCTGCTGGCGGAAGAAGGCATTAGCTATCGCTACACCCGTGGCCCCGACCCCGAAACCTCGCGGCGCGAGAGCGACAGCGCCCTGGCCGAAGGCAGCGAAGAGAACGCCCCCCGCGGCATACCCCAACAAATGGAACGCCCTATGGACTCTTTGCTTGGCGAAGCCCAACGCCGACGAGGTCCAGGCCAAGAAAGATCCCGAATCCCTCTCCACCGTCCGCTCCGTCGCCGGCATCGTCTTCGCCTTCGCCCCACCGGGGCAATCCTTCCGTGGCTACTACAAGACCTACATCGACAGCCTCCTCGAAAAACTCTGCGAACGCTACTTCATGAACAAGGGTGACTTCTGCGCGGTGGCGAAAGGCCGCCAGCCCCGGCGGGAAGTGGCCGGCATCCGGGTCGAGATGGTCCTGCCCAAGGGGCTGGTGCCGGCAGAAAACGTGGCCTATGCGAAGATGGAACTTATCAGCAGCTGTGCCATCGGCCATCTCGAGCACGCCACCGGCCGCCGCGACCCCGAGCTTTCGACCGCCGCTGAGCCGCCCGACATCCACCTCACGCAGGGCGGTTTGGCAGCGGAATTCACGTCGCTCGAAGCGGCCCTCGACTTCCTCGAAGCCCACCCCGACAAGACCGTCTGGGTGCTCGCCTTCGACGCGCCGTCCTTCCCCAAGGAGGAGCAGATCAACGAGACCGGCGCGCTGCTCATTCTCGCCCTCCCGGACTATCCGACCGGCCGCGAGCCGCTGGCCTGGATCCACCGGGCGGGCCGCATGCCGCTTGGCAAGGGCCGTACCGCGACGGGGTGGAGGGCGGCGCTGGGCGACGCGGCAAGCCGGGGCCATCTCGCCCCCGACGCCATTGGGTACCTGGTCCACGATGCAGGCCAGGGCGATGCCGCCAGTAAACGTCTCGGCGATCTGTCCCGGGGCGTGGCGGAAACCCCGTCAGGCTTTGATATTCACCCGCAGGGGTTCAATAGCTCGGCCGTGCTCCGCGAAATGGCCGCCGGCACGGTGCCGACGAACCTCCTGCTCGGCATCGCCCACGAGCACGACAAGCACACGCCGGTGAACGTCGCCGGTACGCGCGAGACGGTGGCAGGGGAAGTGGTCCCGCAGACAAGGCGCTCAGCGCCGTGCTCATCCGCACGCCGGCCCATTCGATGCCATTTGACCCAAAGTACACCTGGTTTCGCGCCCGCGGCGACGGTAATGCCTGCCTGCCGTGGTGGAGCCGCCGATTTGACGCCGAAGCCAACCGCATGCAGGGCTGGTCGGACTAAACCATGGCTCTGGAATTCGGGAACTCCTGGATGAACTGGCTCAAATGCCCCATGCAAATGGCGATCTGCCCGATGCCAGTACGGGAAGCCCATGTTCATGTGTTCGCCGGACAGAACATGCCGAGAACCCTGCCCGACCTGCAATTAGGCGCAACGACGATGATGTCTTCGGCGACGAACAGACTCAAACCATTGACCTATCCCGCCCATAACAACCGCTAGTTCTCTGAAACCCGCTACCCCATGACCATCAATCTGAAATCCCTGATCAGCAAGCTCGACTCTCCGACCCGCAAGGCTATGGAGTCGGCGGCCAACGTCGCCCTTTCGCGTACCCACCACGAGGTTGATATCGAGCACGTGCTGCTCGAGCTGCTGAGCGCGCCCGACGGCGACCTGCTGCGCATCCTCAAGGCCTATCGCGTCGATGGGCAACGCCTGCAGGCCGACCTACAGGCCGGGCTGGAGCACTTTCGCACCGGCAACACGCGCAACCCGGTGCTCTCGCGCAACATCCTGCGCTGGCTGGAAGCGGCTTGGCTGGCAGCGAGCGTCAACTACGGCGCCGATCGGCTGGGTAGTGGCTACCTGTTGCTGGCCTTGGTCAGCGACGAAGAACTCCAGCGCCTGCTGGTCAGTTCCTGCGCCGCGCTCAAGAAGCTTCCGGTCGATGACCTGAAAGACAATCTGCCGGCCATCCTGAGCGTGAATGGCCGCACGCCCAGCGAGGGGCCCGCGGCTACTCGCGAGAACGAGGCGTCGGACGACGAAGCCGGCGCCGCTATCGGCCATGCCCACGCTAGGAACACACCCAATCTCGACAAATACACCATCGACCTCACCGCACAGGCGCGCGCCGGCAAGATCGATCCGGTGCTCGGCCGCGATGGCGAGATCCGCCAGATGATCGACATCCTGCTGCGCCGCCGGCAGAACAATCCAATCCTTACCGGCGAGCCGGGCGTCGGTAAGACCGCCGTGGTGGAAGGGCTGGCCCTGCGCATTACCGAAGGGGACATCCCAGACGTGCTCAGCAACATCACCCTGCGCACGCTTGACCTCGGTCTGTTGCAGGCCGGCGCCAGCGTCAAGGGCGAATTCGAGAACCGCCTGCGCGCGGTGATCGACGAGGTGAAAGCCAGCCTCAAACCGATCATCCTCTTCATCGATGAAGCGCATACCCTGATTGGCGCCGGCGGGGCGGCCGGCCAGAACGATGCCGCCAATCTGCTCAAACCGGCGCTGGCGCGCGGCGAACTGCGTACCATCGCCGCTACCACCTGGTCGGAATACAAGAAATATTTCGAGAAAGACGCCGCCCTCGCCCGCCGCTTCCAAGTGGTGAAGATCGACGAGCCTTCGGAAGATGCAGCGATCCAGATGCTGCGCGGCATCGCCAATGCCATGGAAGCGCACCACAAGGTGCGCATTCTCGACGAAGCGGTGGAAGAGGCGGTCAAGCTCTCGAGCCGCTACATCAGCGGGCGCCAGCTGCCGGACAAGGCGATCAGCGTGCTCGACACCGCCTGTGCACGGGTGGCCCTGTCGCGCGCCAGCAAGCCGGCGGCCGTTGAGGACGTCGAGCGACTGATCCAGAACATCGACCGCGAGAGCGCCGCCCTAAGAAAGGAACAGGACCCGGCGCACGGCAAGCGTCTCGAAGAGATGGTCGTCCGCCGCAAGGGCCTCGAGCAGGATCTCGCTACCCATCAGGCTGGCTTTGTCGAACAACGACAACTGGTTGGCGAAATTACGAACCTGCGTCTGCAGCTGAGCGAAGCAGCCGTTGCCACGGAGAGCCGACCTGCCAAGAAAGGCAAAGCGGCCGGCAAAGGAACAGGCTCGACACTGCGTGACGCCCTGATCGCCACGCAGCACAAGCTGCACGACCTGCACCAGAAACAGGCCCTGATCTACGAATGCGTCGATGGTGCCACCATCGCCGAGGTCATCTCCGGCTGGACCGGCATTCCGCTGGGCGGCATGGTGGCGGACGAAATCGACACCGTGCGCAACTTGAATTGCCTACTCGAACAGCGGGTGGTCGGACAGACGCATGCGCTCGAACTGATCGCCCGTCGCATCCAGATCGCCAAGGCCAATTTGGAGGACCCGGGCAAGCCTAAGGGGGTCTTCCTGCTCGTCGGGCCGTCCGGCGTTGGCAAGACCGAAAGCGCGCTAGCGCTGGCCGATACGCTGTACGGTGGCGAGCGCAACCTGATCACCATCAATATGTCGGAGTACCAGGAGGCGCACAGCGTTTCAGGTCTCAAAGGCTCGCCGCCGGGCTATGTCGGCTACGGCGAGGGTGGTGTGCTGACCGAAGCGGTGCGCCGCAAACCCTATTCCGTCGTGCTGCTTGACGAAGTCGAGAAAGCCCATCCAGACGTCCTCGAACTGTTCTTTCAAGTCTTCGACAAGGGCCTGCTGGAAGATGCCGAAGGCCGCGAAGTCGATTTCAAGAACACCATCATCATCCTGACCTCCAACGTTGGCACCGACTTGATCATGGGTGCCGTCGAGCACGGCGTGACGGTGGACGGAAAGAACCGCCAGCCGACGCCGGAAGACCTCGTCGAACTGCTGCGCCCCAGCCTGCAGCGCGCCTTCAAACCGGCCTTTCTGGGCCGCTTGGCCGTCATCCCTTATTACCCGATCTCCGACGAAATCATGCGCCTCATCGTCGGCCTCAAGCTCGACAAGGTGAAGCAGCGCTTGTTCATCAATCACGGCGCCAGGCTGGCCTACGACCAGGCGCTTGTAGACCTGATCGTTGCACGCTGTACGGAGGTTGACAGCGGGGCGCGCGATGCCGAGGCGATCATCACCGACACCGTGTTGGCAGAGGTTTCCGACCAGGTGCTGGCACGTATGGCGCAGGGCCTGTCGATGCAGACGGTGGAGCTGAAAGTACGCAAGGAAAAACTGCTTGTAGTGGTGAAGTAGTCGGCCGTACCCCATGGCCCGGCAATCCGCCCTGTGCGAGAGGAAAACTGAATTTCATGACCACCGTATATACGCTATCCGCTTCCTCCAGAAAGCGCGCCGTCACCATCAATTTGCCCGATGCTCTAGTCGCCGAGATTGAAATCGCCAAGCTTGAAAGTCGCGCCTGTGGCCTAGTCTTTTCAGTGACCGAGATATGCGCGGTAGCTCTGGCCGAGGCTATCCCGCGCGCACGGGAAGAGTTTCATCGTCGCTCCAACGTCATGGGCCACAGCCGCTTTCCCTATCCTGGCAACGGGTCGGACAGCTGAAAGCGAGAGAGCAGCGTGATTCGTGCCTTTTTCGTTCTTGTCCTGGCGTTGGCCGGCTGGTGGGCCACCCTGTGGCTGCTGATTGCGCCGGACTTGAGTCAATGGCGGCTGCCGCAACTCGTTGCACTTCACGCGGGGCCGCCCCTCGGGGCCTGGGGTATCTGGGTATTCTGGCGAGGTCGTCGTCGGGAGCGGGCAGCCATCGCAGCGGCGGAGCGCGAAGCTGCCGCGGATAAGGAGCGCCAGATCAAACAGGAAGAAGCCCGCCAGCAACATGCCGCAGAACGGCAACGTCTTAGATACGGTTGCGATTGCCTGATGGTAGCCCTTGCGCAAGTGCCGCCAACCGGAAGTTCGCCGGCACTCGTGCCGGGAGGCGACGCCATCTGTGTTTTGACGCTCATTGCGGAATCGGATAGCTCCGCGGAGAGCACTCTTCTCGATCACCTGCGGCCGGGTGTCAAGGAGGTCCTGGGCGCTATTTACGGCCGTTGCCCGGCCGCTACGGCCTTCCCCATCTACGTGTCGCCGCCTGCGGAATCCATTGGCGAGGAAGTGGTCACCTGCCTGCGCGAGGTGCGAGCCAGCTTCGTGGCCGATCTTGGTTCGCCGGTTCGATCGGGGCCAGAATTCGATACCGTACTCTTTCTGCCTAGTCGAGACAGTGCGGCCGATAGCGTCATTGGCCTTTTCGAAGCGAACCCGGACTTGCCTGGCGCTGTCATTCTGGCCTTCGACTCGCCTTGGTGGCGAGGCCGGATGTTGGAGAGCGATGAATGGGACTCCGCCGATGCCGGAAAAGCCGAACAGCGTAAGTGGCAAGGCTTGCCCGCGCAGGGCGTGTTTGCTCTGTTGGTGACCAATCCACAGCTCCCGGAGATGCTTGCCGCGCTTCCTCGGAGCAACGGCCAGCATGACGCGCTGACGCCCTATTGGGAAAGAAATCCTGCCGCAGCCGGCCGGGTTTTTCTGTCCGTTCTGTCGGAGTCCGAACGCGATGCCCTGCTGACCTATCCACCGCTGGCGCGAATCCACCGGGCTGTCTCGACTCAGTTCGGCCAGCATCTGCCGGGCAGCATGGCATTTGCGCGGGGCATTGAAGCCCAGATCGAGCGCGCGCAGATCTACGCGGCGCTGATCGATCTGCCATTTGATTCTTCTGACGGAAGCGCGAGGGCAAGCGAATTCCCGCCGGAGGCCGCTTCCCCGGATTGTCTCTGGCTCGTCCACAACGCCGGTGGGATCGACCGCGCTGGCAATCGGCTGGCCGCGCTCGGTGTCGCGCTGTTCCGTCGGGGCCTGGAGGTCGATCCGATCGCCGCCGCCACCAACGTCACGGTGGCGGCCGGCGATCTTGGGCAAGCCCGTAGCGTCGCGATGCTGGCGATGACCGTGGCCCAGGCGGCGAGCGGCGAGGGCGCCGCTCTGTGCGCGGAATTCTTTGCTGGCAGCGATCTCTCCCTATTCTTTGCCACGGCACCGAAATGTGCCGCATGAGCCTTAGAACAGGTCCACTACTTTTTCACAAGGTTGAAGCTCCATGAAACGCGTCATTCGGCTTGGCGATCCCACTACGCACGGTGGAAAAGTGGTCAGCGCTGCCCCCAATAGCAGCGTCAACGGCATGCAGGTTGCCCGCCTCGGTGACAAGGTAACCTGTCCTCTTCCGGGTCACGGCGTCGTCACCATTGTCGAAGGCGATCCGGCCTGGCTGATTGGCGGTATTCCGGTGGCCCTGGAAGGCCACAAGACGAGTTGCGGCGCCTCCCTCATCTCGACCCTGCCCAGTCTCGGGCGTAATGGCTGACCCGACAAAACAAGGACCTTCCATGAACAGCCCACTTTTCTTTAGCCAACTCCTCGAACCCATTCCCGGTGATGACATTTGCGGGGCGGACATGTCCTTTTCCGGCGCCTTCGACGAAATCCGCGAAGCCCGCCGCCAGGACGATTCCAGTCTTGCCCAGGGTGACTGGGAAACCGATCTCAAGATCGCCCAATGGCCGCGCGTGAAGGAGCTTGCTGAAGACATTCTTAGCCGCCAGAGCAAGGATATGCAGGTCGCTGCCTGGTACACGGAAGCGATGACGCGGCTGAAGGGTTTCGAAGGGCTGGCTACCGGCCTCCAGGTCATGGATGGATTGGTGAACGACTTCTGGGAATTCTGTTACCCGAGCTACGACCCGGACGATCTCGAGGAGCGCGCCGGCAAGATCGAGTGGTTGAACAAACAGATGCCCTTGGTAATCCGCGAGATACCGCTCACCGATCGCGCCTCGGGCGGTTACTCCTGGCTGAAATGGGAAGAATCGCGCGCCATCGATAATCTCGGCCTGAAGGACTTGGCCGCTCGGGAAAAAGCCGTCGCCACTGGCAAACTTAGCGGCGACTTGTTCGACAAGGCGGTGCAAACTTCTGGTCGTGGCTATTATGAAGCGCTCCATGCCCGCATCAAGGACGCCGTGATCGCCGCTGCCAGCCTGGAACGGCGGGTGGATGAACGCTTCGGCAGCGATGCGCCGAGTCTCAAGGACACGCGTCAGGCGCTCCAGTCTTGTGACGAGCTCATCGGCAAGCTGCTCACCCGCTTGGGGGGCAATGTGCCGAACGCCGACCTGCCGCTGATCAACGGCGACGAGGCCCGCAACGGATCGGGGCCGACAGCTTCGGCGCCGGCGGCGGCGCGTATGGCCGTTGGCTTGATCGTCAATCGCAGTGATGCCATCCAGGCCCTGCGCGAAGTGGCTGGCTATTTTCGCCACAACGAACCGCATAGCCCGGTGGCACTGCTCGCCGAGCGCGCCGCCAACTGGGCGGAAATGCCACTCGACCAGTGGTTGGCCGCCGTCATCAAGGACCAATCCACCCTCGGGCAGTTGCGCGAGCTGCTCGACATCCCGGAAAAGAACAAAGCATGACCCGTTTTCTTCAAACGACACTGCTTGAACATGTGCCCGCGCATTCCCCTTGCTAGTCTGACTGGTTCGCTTGCGAACCTATAGGCGAAGCCGACCAGACAGGAGGGGGTCAAGCGGGCGGTTTGTGACCGAAGGGAATCCCTTGGGGGCTTTTTGCTCTTGGCTTGGCGACCGCCTGGCTGGCGTC
>Ga0209125_1001284_pt1 | contig 24392 bp, 23 predicted proteins | sample BarGraIncub1131A_FD_184503 | JGI IMG/M metagenome (GOLD analysis project Ga0209125, IMG submission 184503) | Arctic peat soil microbial communities from Barrow, Alaska - Barrow Graham LP Incubations 11-31A (SPAdes) (version 2) | ecosystem: Environmental > Terrestrial > Soil > Wetlands > Peat... | reverse complement strand
TGCCAATTTCATCATATCCTGTATTCTTTTCAATTTCGATTCCCTGTTCACATAATACTTTTGCTGACCTTTCGCGTACAGGACGGTATACAAATCCGGCCTGACAGAAACGACACCCCCGGATGCAGCCGCGAAAGAGTTCCAGGTAAGCCCTGTCGTGAATTACTTTTGTATTGGGAACAATCGTATTTGTCGGAAAGGGTACGCTATCCATATCGAGAATGACTCTTTTCCTGATTTTTTGAGGGGCTTCCGGTTGATTGGAAGCAATATCGTGAATCGTCCCGTCGGCATTGTATGTGACATCATAAAAAGACGGCACATAGACGCCCTCGATTTGCACCGCACGAATGAGAAACTGGGCACGTGTCATAGGTTCGTTTGTCTCCCTCGAGTCCTTATAATGCTTCATTTCAGCCATAAGCTCAAGTATCATTTCCTCGCCTTCACCGATCATGATAAGGTCCAGAAAATCTGTCATTGGCTCGATGTTATATACAACAGGTCCGCCGGCACAGACTATTGTGTCCTCCTCGCCGCGGTCACACGAACGAAGAGGAATTCCGGAAAGATCGAGCATCTGGAGCACGTTGGTATAGCACATCTCATATTGAAGGGTGAAACCGAGAATATCAAAAGAGCGCAACGCAGTCTTTGATTCAATAGAAAATAGCGGTATCCCTTTTTCACGCATCAGTGCATCCATATCCTTCCAGGGTGAAAACGCACGCTCGCACCAAACATAAGGGCATTCGTTGAGCACATTATACAAAATGCGGACCGCAAGATTACTCATCCCGATCTCATAAATATCCGGAAAGCAAAATGCGAATCGAATATAATCCGTCTCACCGGTCATTTGAATTTCATCAAGAACCTCCTGTTTGACAATGCTGCCCCACTCACCGCCCGTATATCGCGCCGGATTCTCCACGGCGAGAAGATCTCCCTGTTCTATCCTGATCGGGGTATAATCTTTCTTTACACGCATTACTGAACCTGTGCCTTTCTCGCTGTTTCCAGAAAACGAAGTACTTTTTCGCGATCCTTGTATCCATTGGTTTCGACACCGCTGGATACGTCGACCGCGAAGGGATTGAAAAATGATATCGCACCGGCAACATTTTCTACTGTCAGGCCGCCAGCGACAATAATACGGGAAGCATCCAATCTATTATTTACAATAAAATCCATGGCCGGCTGCCACGGAAAAGTCTTTCCGGTCCCACCATCCTGCCCGTCGTGGAACGTATCAAGAAGCAGACCATCGAAGAGCGATAAATCCGCAAAAGATGCAAGCCTTACCGAAAGATCCACCCCTGATGCGGGACCTGGTCCTGATCCGGTATCTAATCCGTTATTTGATCCGTTATTTGATCCGTTATCTGATCCGTTATCTGATCCCGGCACAGCAGCGGCAGATACAGGTATCCGCTGCCACAAAAATGGAGTTTGGCGGAATCGAAACCGGCTTAACAGGTTTTTCAATTCATCCAGAAATCCGGGGGTTGTATCAAAATGCAGCTGGATACCGTCAAGTTCAAGCATGATGGCTGCCTCTGCAATTTCCCCTGGCGTCTCTTTTGCAAAGACACCGACCCTCGCTATGGAAGGAGACAATACTTTTGAAATCGCCTCAGCCTGAACGATAGTAACCTGGCGTTTGGAAGGTGTTAATATGAATCCCGCAAAATCAGGCTGTCCCTCATTAACAATGAAGGCATCCTCCAGACGGCGAAGTCCGCAAATTTTGATTTTTGACATACGTGCATGGCCTCCCTATTCGAATGAAAAAGCAGGAAGAAAAACTTGCGGACCCGATACACGCCTGTTACTCTGTTGCTTCACCGGCGAGACGCCTCTCAAGAATGCCTCTCTCCTTCTCATATCCGGGTTTGCCGAGAAGTGCAAACATATTCTTCTTGTATGCTTCTACGCCCGGCTGGTTAAACGGATTTACAGCCAGCAGATATCCGGAAATACCGCAGGCCTTCTCAAAGAAGAAAACAAGCTGACCTAACCAGTATGGTGTGAGCTCAGGAACATGAATAATCATATTAGGTACTTTTCCGTCAACATGAGCGAGAACAGTTCCCTGCAGGGCCTTCCTGTTAACCTCGTTCATATCCATACCGGAGAGGAAATTCAAGCCGTCCAGATTGTCCTTATCATTTGGAATTTCAAAAGTGCGGCGGGAGATATCAACCTGTACAACGGTCTCAAACAGAATCCGCTGGCCATCCTGAACATATTGTCCCATTGAGTGAAGGTCCGTCGTATTATCAACACCGGCCGGAAAAATTCCGCGGCCGTCTTTTCCCTCTGATTCACCGAAAAGCTGCTTCCACCACTCCGTCATAAAATGGAATGAAGGTTCGTAGTTCACCATAATTTCCGTAGAATAACCGCTTCTTAAGAGACAGTTCCGGATGGCTGCATACCTGTAGCAGGAATTCTCTGTTACGGATACTTTTTTATAGGCAAGGGAAGCGTCTTTAGCACCTTTCATAATTTCGCGAATATCAATGCCGGCAACAGCAATCGGCAGGAGGCCGCATGCTGTAAGTACCGAAAAACGTCCGCCGACATCATCGGGAACGACAAAGGATTCATATCCTTCTTCCACCGCAAGCCCCTTGAGAGCGCCCCTGGCTTTGTCCGTTGTAGCATAGATACGGCCTCTGGCTTCCTTTTTGCCGTATTTCTTCTCCATAAAGGACCGAAAAATGCGGAAAGCAATAGCAGGTTCCGTTGTCGTGCCGGACTTCGATATAATATTTACGGAAACATCCTTACCTTCCAGCAGGTCAAACAAATCCGCCATATATGTTGCGCTTATAGAGTTGCCGCAGAAGATCACCTGCGGTGCTTTTCTGACTTTCTTTGATATGATGTTGGCAAATGAATGGGAAAGAAGCTCAATCGCTGCACGTGCACCAAGATAAGATCCGCCGATGCCGATGACTAAAAGAACATCCGAATCCTTTCTTATCTTTGCCGCTGCTTTGCGGATACGGGCAAATTCTTCCTTATCATAATTGACAGGCAGATCCAACCAGCCCAGAAAAGCATTGCCGGGGCCGCTCTTCTTATGCAGCATGTCATGTGCGAGTTTCACCTGCGGTTCCATCTGTGCAATTTGCATCTCATCAATAAATGAAAGGACATTGGTTGTATCAAGTGTAATCATCTTAATCTCCTAAATGTCTGTATTTACGCAGGCTAAAACAAATCATCTGCGCACAGGTAAATCCTTGCCCGGCAGAAAAGCGATGCGTCTTTGGTAAGTATAGCATTTTCTTATAGGTTGTGAAACATCATAGCATCCCGGGACCAAATCCTATATAATACAGATCTGACTCATATTATTATGCGAAAGCGAGGCCTCACCGTGCCTGATATTGATCTTCCCAACGGCAAATTGATTCTTTTGTATATGCTTCACCAGATAAGCAGCGTCCCATCCGGAGACCTTATGAACTGGGCTGCCGACTCCCTATATCTTGATTATTTTTCTTTTGTCCAGGCAAAAGAATCTTTGATCCGGGACAGATTCATAATTGAAGCATCCCGGAAAGGCGAAAAGCGTGTTGATGCGATGGGGCGGCCGCTCGAGCTATGTGACATCACCCCCGAAGGAGAACTTGTTCTGCAGCAGCTGCTTCCGACCCTTCCGGCTCATGTCCGGGCTTACCTTACAAAAGCCGCCCCCAAATGGAAGCAGGCAGTCCATGAAGAAGCAAGTATTCTTGCAAGTTACCTTCCTGACGCAAACGGTGCTTATCAGGTTCGGCTCACATTGTCGGACGGTGTACGAACGACAGCAGATCTGTCCCTTTTTGCCCCTGATGAAGAAAGTGCACAAAAAATGTGCCGACGATGGAAAGAGTCCACCGCCGACATCTATATGGCCATATTAACTTCGCTTAAGTCTTAATCAGAGTAGATCTTCTCCCAACGCGAGTATTTTATCTGCAAGGGAATCTGCATATTCGTCAACTTTCAGGAGATCTTCTTCTGTCGGAAGTCCCTCAAACAGTAAAGTTTCCAGTCTATGGGTCTTCTTCATTCCGCTGGTAAGGGAGACAAATATCTCTTCGATTTTGGTACCCCAGCCGTAGGATCCGACCAGGCCGATGAACCGGGTCTGTGGACGGAGTGCATTGACGACCATTGCGCAGTAAGCACCAGCGGGATGGGGCCCCCCCAATACGGTCGGTATGGCGAAAACCACCGCCGCCGCCGTAACAAGATCATTAAGCACATGCCCGGTCTGTACGACAAGGCTCTCCGGATCCGCTCCCAGGTTGCGGCAAAGAACGGATACGCCTCTTCTTGCAAGACGCCATGTCAGTCTTTCCATGATTACATTACTGCTTCCGTGCATGCTTACATAAGGGATAACAACAGTCTTATTGACCTGGACACCCGTCCATTTCAGATACTTTTTGAGAATAAGGGAAGGGTCATTCCATACCGGCCCGTGAGCCGATGCAATCATGGCAGGAGCCATGGAAACCACCATCTCCGTATATTTTCTGACCTGCGGGGAAAACGGCATCATAATTTCGGCATAATACGCACGCGCTGCATCTTTGATCTCGTGACTATCCGTCGCGAATACCCTGTCGGAAGCATAGTGCGAACCGAACAAATCGCTTGAAAATAATATTCCGCTCTTCTTATCGTAAGCCATGGTGTTATCCGGCCAGTGTGCAAAAGGTATCTTATGGAACACAAGCGAATGCTCCCCCAGGTCGAGCACCTCACCTTCCTCAATAACAGTAAACTGTTCGGAAGAAATATGAAGGTGTGTCTTCATAAGCTTGATAACATTACTGGTTGCAACGAGTCTGGCGTCGGGATAATACTTCAGAAGCTGTACAACGGAGCCGGAATGATCCTGTTCGGTGTGAAGAAGAACGATATAATCGATTTTCTTTATCTCGAGATTTTTAAGTTTGCGAAGAAACACTTCGAAAAAATCAGGGTCCACTGTATCAATCAGAGCCGTTTTCTGTGTACCGCTGATTAGATAGGAATTATAGGATGTACCAAACGGGGTTGGCATCAGGCAATCGAACATTTTACGATCCGGATGCTGAACACCTACGCAAAGGATATTTTCACTGATAGCTAATGCTGGCATGTTGTCCTCCTTACCAAATGAAACTGAATACATTTTACGATGCGGCCTTAAAAAGAGCAATGCTTATCAGGCAATCCGAAGGTAATAGGTAAAAAAAGAGGCGGCACCTTTGGAAAGTGCTGCCTCTCTTATGATCCAGATATTAATTTTACGAACCATACAAACTAAACAGCCAACATAAGGGTCAACTCAAAGCGCACTGAAAGAGTCTTTTGTCGCGCCGCAAATCGGGCATGTCCAATCTTCCGGAAGATCATCAAAAGAAGTACCGGGTGCAATTCCGTTATCCGGATCACCAGCCTCAGGATCATACTCATAACCACAAAGATCACAAACATACTTTTGCATAGGCAATTCCTCCTGTGTTTTTATGAGTACATTATACACAAATCACACAAAAAATTCATTACAAAATGGATACGAATATTGTCTAAAACAAAATTATTAAATCTTACTCAATATATTCAAACTCGAGGTCATACATACGCACAAGTTCGCCCTCTTTAACTCCTGCCTTCTTAAGGGCATCGATAACACCCTTTTTACGAATGATACGCTGAAAATACTGCAGGGAATCAGGGTCATCAAAATTGGTGGAATCAACAATATTTTTCATCCATGCACCGGTAACTGTATATACATCCTCTGATACGTCAACTGTGAAAAGTGCTTCTGCCTCAAATCGATAAATTGTCTCTTCCTTAGCTTCCTTAAGAAGAATCGTCTTGGGAAGTGTTGCCAGCTTTGCTGCAACCGCATTGATAAGTTCCTGCGTTCCGTCCGCAATGGCTGCCGAAATCGGGAATACAACATAGCCTCTCCGGTTCATTTCCGCGACGAAATCTTTAATTTGCTTCTCATCAGCCATATCCATTTTATTAGCGGCAATGATCTGGGGACGCGTTTCCAAAAGAGGATTAAACAGTGAAAGCTCATTGTTTATGCTGTCAACGTCTTCAATTGGATCTCTTCCCTCGCTGCCGGAAACATCAACAACATGTATTAAAAGCCTTGTTCTCTCAATATGTCTGAGAAAATCATGTCCAAGTCCTGCGCCGTCAGCCGCACCCTCAATAATTCCCGGGATATCTGCCATAACGAAGCTGGTATCACCGACAGCGACAACACCCAGATTAGGCTCTATCGTCGTGAAATGATAGTCGGCTATTTGAGGCCTTGCAGCTGAAACAACAGAAAGAAGCGTCGATTTTCCAACATTGGGAAAGCCGATCAGCCCGACATCCGCAAGGAGTTTGAGTTCAACGATAAGATTAACCTCATCGCCGATAATCCCTGCCCTTGCAAAGCCCGGAGCCTGTCGAACCGAATTGGAAAAATGAAAATTCCCCTGTCCGCCTTTACCGCCCTTGGCAACAATGATTTCTTCGCCGGCTTCCGTAAGATCAGCGATCGTACGTCCTGTTTTTGCATTCGTAATCATCGTTCCGACAGGAACTGCAATTCGAAGATCCTCTGCGCCGCGGCCGTACATGTTGCGGAACAGTCCTTTTTCGCCGTCATCCGCAACAAATTTACGTTTAAACCGGAAACTTTGCAGAGTCGACTGATCGTCCGTAGCATAGAAAACCACATCGCCGCCTTTTCCGCCGTCTCCGCCGTCCGGTCCACCGTTGGTGATATACTTTTCGCGATGAAAAGATACCATCCCATTGCCGCCATCGCCGCCTTTAACGTAAATTTTTGCATGATCAACTAACATTTTATTCTCCTTATTGCTTTACCTGGGTTGTGTTACATTCAAAAGAGGCCCAGCCAATGAACGGATCATCGGGCCGGACCTCTTCATAGATCTATTTCGCTCTGTTTAGAAACCCTTAGACAGCAGGATAAACACTTACTTTTTTTCTATCCTTGTCCAGACGCTCATACTTCACAAGTCCGTCAATCAGTGAATAAAGAGTGTCATCTGATCCCTTACCTACATTTGTTCCGGGGTGAACTTTCGTTCCGCGCTGTCTGATGAGAATATTGCCTGCGATAACAGACTGTCCGTCACCCTTCTTTGCACCTAGACGCTGGGAAGCGGAATCACGGCCATTCTTGGTCGATCCCATTCCCTTCTTATGTGCGAAGAGCTGTAAATTCATCTTAATCATATCTTACACCTCCTACATGTCATGTATTATTTCTTCTACTCGAATAAACTGATTACCATATTCCGTATTCACCGATTCTTCAAGCTGCTTCAGGCCGATCTCGACCGTCCGGAGAATAATCTGTGAATCATGGAGCTGCTCTTCGGAAAGAGCCAGAACAGGCATTACAATCTCCGAAAAAGGAATGGAATCCTCATCGGATCCTTCGTTTATGCGGTAGAAATCATCCAGCCCACATAAAACCTGTATTGCCCCTATCGCAGTATACAAAAGAGTTGAAGCGCCGGCACAGATAATATCACTGTCTGCCTCCGCATATCCGGAATGATCCGCCACAGAAAGTGATTCGATCCGCCCCGATATATTCTTATGTATCTCTACAGTAATCATTCTAAAGTTCTCTTCTTCCTATCAAGCGTTGATAGCTGTGATACGAACTCTTGTATAAGGCTGTCTGTGTCCGTTCTTACGACGGTAACCCTTTTTAGCCTTGTACTTGTAAATAACAATCTTCTTATTCTTGCCCTGTCTGACAATTTCTCCGGCAACAGTTGCAGTCTTAACTGCAGCGCCTGCCTTCAATCCATCATCATCCCCAATGGCCAGAACTGTGTCAAATGTCACTGCCTCACCAGATTCGCCCTCAAGCTTCTCGATGAAAACCTCTTCGCCAACAATAACTTTGTACTGTTTGCCGCCTGTTAAAATTACAGCATACATAATTTCGTTTCCCTCCTGTTCTTCCAGTCTCGCTGACACTCCAAGGCAGTCGTAAACGACATTTAAAGCCCGGCGCACGCGGTCACCGAACTAGAATAGCATGCAACATGTACAGTGTCAATAAATTTCGAATCATAAGGGAGATGCGGAGATGCTTACTTGGTTTTCCTTAGCGCCCAACGGGCGCTTTGCAGTGAGCAGATCTGCTACTAGAGCGACCTTACGCAGGCGACTGCCGAGGACAGGGGGAGCGAAAGTAACAGGTCTGCTCACCCGAGGACATGGGAGCGAAAGTAATAGGTCCACTTACCCGAGGACATCAATTTCCTTAGCGCCCAGCGGGCGCTCATCCAGAAATAAGAATATCTGGTGAGCTTGCCTTACGCAGGCGTAAGCCGAGGACATGGGAGCGAGACACATATTCTTATTTCTTGTTTAGATCCTTGACGGATGCGCCGTAATCAATGGACGCCTTAAGCTGAATGAGACGTCCTTCGCCTTCATATTCGCCCGACATACGTTCAATGAGCATAGCAGCTGCAGTATGTCCGATCTTCTTAATCGGCTGAACGCCGATGGTGAGTTTCGGGTTATAGATACGTGCGATTGTATGATTCTCGAATCCGACAAAAGACATATCATCGGGAATTCGAAATCCCTTTTCATTCATGTACATAAGCGCGCCGATCGTAAGGTCATGTCCTGTTGTGAATACGGCTGTAGGGGGTTTGGGAAGCTTCATAAAATGCTTCATGCCATGATAACCGCTTTCTTCCGAAATGTTTACCAGATGCAAAAGCTCGGGCGCAAATGGAATGCCTGCCTTATCAAGTGCTTTACGATATCCGGCGACCCGGTCATCCGTTGTCAGGACTCCGGCGGCTCCGCTTATGAGTCCGATTCTCGTGTGTCCGAAATTAATCAGATGCTGTGTAACCTGACTTGTAATATCTATGTTATTAATCACGACGCTGTCATGGAGTTTGTCTCCAACCTGAACATCAACAAACACGATCGGTGTTTTCTGTCTTTCGGCACGCTCAAGATCACCGAGCTTCACATTGATCGGCTGCATAATAATACCGTCGACCTGCTTATTCATCAGAAATTCCAATTTGGTTTTTGCACTTACCGGATCATGTTCCGAATAGTCGCAAATAATCGTGCTGTAGCCGTGTTTGAATAATTCGCTGTCAATCGTTGCAAGAATGGATACGCCAAAATAATCCGCAAGGCTCGGGATTAAAACACCAACCGTCATACTTCTTCTTGTTTTCATTCCCCGGGCCACCGTATTTACCTGATAGTTCAGCGCATGGATAGCCTCTTCGATTGAAGAACGGTTTTCATCGAGAACATTTCCACCATTGATAAACTTAGAAACGGTTGCAATGGAAACCCCTGCTCTCCTGGCAACATCCTTAATTGTTGAAGACATACTTTTCGTGTCCTCCTGACAGGCACTTTCGTGCAAAAATTCTAATATTTCAAAAAATAAATCCTAAGTCGCATAACGTTTCAACCACTGCTACTATGATATCTAAACAAAGTGCGTCATGCAAGTAAAAAGGTGAGGTTTTTTAACCAAAAGCAATAAGTGAATAGAAAAGAGAGAACATAATCGCTGCAAGCCATTGCGTACCGCTTGTACGGCGAAAAATATGTCGAATCCAAATTCCGGCAAGAAGCGATGCTAATAGAAAAACACATTGCAGTGAGAGAATTCTTTTTCCGGTTATCAACAGAAAGATCAGCATTATTGCATACGGAAATACAAGGCTTACCTGCTGATACAAGCCGCGCAGCTTAGCTGTCCTGACGTTTTCCCGTGAGCTTTCGCTTACGTCCTGCATATCCGTAGACAGTCGGATCCAAGAAAAAACAAACAGCAGCGAAACATACAGCAGGAGCAGAATTCCATACAATCCGAAAAATGTCTTTTCAACGGATGCCGAGTGCATAATTATCATAAGAAAAATACCGGCTGCAAGCAAAAAACCAATGAAGCCGCTGAACACAATTCGTTTTGCCGGGACACGCGTATTTGCAAAATGCACCGGGAAAAACCGGAACATAAAAACTGCACCGGCTGCATAAAAGACCAGCGGCCAGGCAGCAAGAAGCACTGGCGCTATACCGGAATTCAGTAAATACAGGATTAATAGAACTGTTGAAAAAAGAACAGAAATAATCGCACGCAGTTTAAACACGCTCCTGCGTGCACGATTAAGTGTCCCAGATGTTATTTCTGCCGGTATCACACTGTCCGGATCACGTACGGTTTTGGGGATTGATGCAAAGAACATAAGAAGACCCGCCGTCAGGAGAGCCGCCGCAAGAATTTTTATTACCTGTACAGCAGCGACTTCCGCCCTGCTGTCTGTCTGATGTTCCGAAGCAGGATCAAACACATACGTGCTGATATACCCGCCAATTTGTATCTGTACCTGCGGAAGAAATGCAAGAACGGACCTGGCTGTATTAGACTGACCTAAAAGATCCCATTGACTCAGATAGCGGTTCCCGTCCGGTGAAATATAAACAACTGCAGATATTTTCCCGTTATCCTTAAGTCCTGGAAACAGGGTCGCATCCTCTCCCGACAGCCGCTCATAAAAGGACGTTGAATACTGGGTGTCAGCATCAAATATAGCCACAGGAACGATAGGCTGATGTGTTCCGAAGACTTCCATTACTTCATTACCGGTAATATCCGGGGAAAGAAGAATCACTGAGGCAATGCCCGGATGTGAAAGTGATGCAGTAAGTGCAGGAATACATGCCTCTTTTCTGGCAAAAAGAATAACATGGTCCGATTTCATCCTGTCTATTGCCGCAGCAATCATCTTCTGCTGTGTTTCCACAGATGCACCCGCATCGATCCTGATAGAATCTGAAACAAGCTTCAGTTTGGAAAACAGTACATCGAAGTCTGTCTGAGGGAATTTCGACGTACCTGCCGATATTTCCAGTACAGCAAATTGATCCGGCGTGCTGGCCCTGGTCTCCTTAAAAAGAGTAAAGGAATACAGATAGAGCATAAGCAGCACGGAAAGGATCATTAGACAAAGTCCGATATATCGGATGGTTTTGGTTGTTTTCATGAAAAATACCTTTCTTCTATTCGCACAAATAATGAAAATAATGAAAAAAAGAGCAGACTGTCTCTTCTAAAGAACAGTCTGCCCTACAAATACCCTTATGTAAAGAATTCAAGGAGTATCAATCACAACGCTCTGTGCCGACACACTCTTGATCGTCTCCTGATGTGTTGCATCGGACATATAATCTGCAAGAGCCGCCTGATATTTTTCAAGAACAGCATGGGACAATTCTTCGCGGAACTCGGAATTAATGGGATGTACAATATCCTTGAAATCGCCTTCCTGCGTTCTGCGGCTGGGCATTGCAATAAAAAGTCCGTTGGCACCCTCAATTACTTTGACATCATGAACAACAAATGCATTGTCAAAGGTAATCGATACAATTGCCTTCATCTTGCTCTCAAGAGATATTCTGCGAATAATAATGCTGGAAATTTCCATGTTTTTCAACCTCCATTGGTCTCACAAATCTGTCGGCGCGTTGTCTATCCCGCTGTAAAATTAAGGTTCTTGCCGGAGACGATATGAGCATTGTACTCCAGTTTGTCAAAAGTGAATACCACGTACAATCATTTTCTATAGATGATACAAATAAACTAAACTTGCTTGTGCACTGTACACAAAGTTCATGAATTGCGTGTGCAAACCCAAATCGTTGGGTATAATGCAGGAGGAAGCTTATGGGTCACGCAGCAAGAGCTGTGAACCGGGAAGAGGGAAAACAATGACAATTCAAGAAAACAGCAATAAGAAATCCGAAGGGGCAATGTCCGGCGGGTGCTCATACGCAGCCGATGTGAAACAGGACTTGTCATTTCTTGCGGCACATGCGCACATTTATTTCGTGGGGATCGGCGGCATCAGTATGAGCGGACTTGCAGAAATATCCGCTCAGCTTGGATATAAGGCAGCCGGATCCGATATGCATTTGTCACAACGCACACATTACCTCCAAGAAAAAGGAATCCTTGTTTTTTCGGGTCATGCAGCTGCTAACCTGGAGAGTTTCAAGCCGGATCTTGTCGTACATACAGCCGCCATTTTGCCTGGCAACCCTGAGCTGGCGTTTGCAGATGCAAACGGAATACCCTCAGTGGACCGCGCCAGATTTTTGGGATACCTGACGGCAGGCTTTGAGCGTGTCATCAACATATCAGGAACGCATGGCAAAACAACCACGACTTCCATGGCGTCCCTTATCCTGATTGCATCCGGGCAGGAACCGACGGTTCACCTCGGAGCGGAACTCGATGCGTTTGGAAGCACGGTACATATGGGCAGGCCGCACGGACTTCTCGTCTCAGAAGCCTGTGAATACCAGCGGTCTTTTCTACAGTTCTATTCTACGACAGCCGCGATAACAAATATCGACTATGATCACGTTGACTGCTTTAAGAGTCTTTCTGAGGTAATTGACGTATTCGCTGAATTCACCAAAAAGCTTTCTGATGGAGGAACCCTGGTAATACCGGCATTTGATCCGAACACCGCAGAAGCCGTCCGCAGAATGCCGCGGTATCGCGAACAAATGGGGCTTTCCATGCCGAGAATAGTTACAACCGGCTTAAAAGGAGATATCTTTGCTGTAACCGGCGAGCATGCGGACGTCTACGCCGATAATCTTAACTATCACGGCGGATATCCTTCATTTGACGTCTATATTGACCGTACCTTCTATGTCCATATTGACCTTCACATACCCGGTGATCACAACGTTTACAATGCCCTTACGGCCATTGCATGCTCCCATATCAACGGAGGGACCCCGGAAGCTGCTGCAGGCGTTCTGGCGGCCTTTACCGGGGCGGAGGGCCGGTACTCCATCAAAGGCAAGTACAAAGGGGCAACAGTTGTCGCCGACTATGCACACCATCCGGCAGCCGCCCGCGCAACGCTTGCCGCTGCCTCCCATATTCCGCACAACAAGACATGGGTTGTGTTTCAGCCGCTGACCTTTAATCGCACGCAGGTACTGTTCGACGATTTTGTCCAGAGTCTTCTTCCCTGTGAGCACGTCCTCTTTGCTGAAATATTTTCTGACCGCGAAATCAATCCCGGAACAGTCTCCTCCTCCATGCTGGCTGATAAGATCAACGAACTTGGAGGAAACGCAGAATTTTTCGCAGACAAAAAGGATATTATTCCCCGCCTCAACGAGCTTGTCCATGAAGATGACCTGATCCTGGTACTCGGACCGGAAGATATCCGGGAATTGGCCGATGATATGATTAAAATCGAGGCTGGGCAGTAAATATCCGTGTCTGATTTTCTACTAAATAGGGGCTTCGGAAAATACATTAACGTATATTTCTGAAGCCCTTATATGTTATGCGAAATTGTATCAAATAACATAAAAAAGCACCCGCAAACTGCAACGTCTGCGGATGCTCAGATAAATCGGTTCTTTAGATCTTAAGCGTATGTTACGGGAACATCAAGTCCGCCGGATACATAAATAGCTTCGAACTCGGGTCCTTCGATCTTCTCAATTTCAAGAAGGCGGCCGGCAACAGCCTGAAGTATCTTCATTTTGCTCTTGAGAATTTCAACAACCTCTTTGTATGCATCATCAATGATAACCTTAACTTCTTCATCAATGATTGAAGCAACGTGCTCACTGTAATTCTGAACATGTCCGAAATCTTTACCGAGGAATACCTCTTCATCGCTTCCGAAAACCATGTTCCCTAGCTTCTTGCTCATGCCGTATTTGGTAATCATATCACGTGCTATTCCGTTGCAGCTCTGAAGGTCAGACGCAGCACCGGTGCTTATCTCTCCGAGTATGAGTTCCTCCGATGCGCGTCCGCCGAGGGAAATCATAATGTTGTGAATCAGTTGCTGACGGGTTGTGTAGTATACGTCCTCGTCAGGCTTGTGGGCAGTATAGCCGCCCGTTCCGCCTGCAGGGATGATGGAAACTCTCTCAACCTTATCCGTCTCCGATACGGCACGCAGAACAACGGCATGTCCCGCTTCATGAAAGGCGGTAAGCTTCTTCTCTTTTTCATTAATGACCCGGCTCTTCTTCTCCGGTCCGAGCATAACTTTGAAAACAGCCTCGGAAATGTCATGATATACAATTTCTTTTGCATTATGTTTGGCCGCATAGAGCGCCGCCTCGTTCAGGAGGTTGGCGAGATCCGCGCCGGTAAACCCGGGGGTCATCTTGGCGATTTCATGCAGGTCGACGTCCTTGCCCATTGGCTTGCCTTTGGCGTGAACTTTAAGGATGGCTTCCCTTCCTTTGATGTCAGGACGCATAACAACTACGCGGCGGTCAAATCTGCCCGGTCTGAGAAGCGCCGGATCCAGAATATCCATACGGTTTGTAGCTGCGATAACAATGACACCTTCGTTAGGACCGAATCCGTCCATTTCAACCAGCAGCTGATTAAGTGTCTGCTCACGCTCGTCATGTCCGCCGCCCATTCCGGCGCCGCGGTGACGTCCAACAGCATCAATTTCATCGATGAAAATGATACAGGGGGCATTCTTCTTGGCATTGTCAAAAAGGTCACGGACGCGGCTTGCACCGACACCGACAAACATCTCTACAAAGTCAGAACCGGAAATGGAGAAGAACGGAACGCCGGCTTCTCCTGCAACGGCCCTCGCAAGAAGCGTCTTACCTGTACCCGGAGCTCCGAAAAGCAAAATGCCTCTTGGAATTTTCGCACCGAGTTCGGCATATTTCTTCGGATTCTTCAGGAAATCTACAACTTCCTGCAGTTCTTCCTTCTCTTCATCTGCACCGGCAACATCCGCAAATGTCACTTTATTCTTGGAAGGATCATTAAGCTTTGCCTTACTTCTCCCAAAACTCATCGCACTCTTTCCGTCGCCCTGGGCGCGTGAGAAAGAGAACCACAGGAAAAAGCCCATGGCTGCTACCATGATTACAATCGTAACCACGCTAAGTATGCTGCTGAAGTCTGCCGGTTCAACATACTCATAGCCTGTTATTTTACCGTCTTCCTTTGCTGTCATCAGGATCGACAGCATATGGTCAATCGAAAGCGGAGGGATATTCTTACTTACATTAACGGTTGAACCGTCATCCGCAGTATAGGTAAACTTAAGCGTGTACCCGTTTAAAGTCACCTTCTGGGGGCTATGCTCTCCGGTCTTTATGTAATCGATAGAAGCAGACAAATCGTCCTGCTTACCGGTTGTGTCGCCGTTGTACCATAAAAAAGATGCTACAACAATAACCAGAAGCAAAAGCAGATAGAATGGCGCGCCGCCATATTTCTTGGGAGTTACCTGGCTCATTCATTACCTCCATCAGTTGCCAGAATACATACATCCGGCAAGTTGCGATATTTTCCGTCAAAGTCCAGACCATAACCGATTATAAACTCATCCGGAATCTTTATTCCGGTGTATTCTGCTGTGATATCAGCTTTTCTGCGGTTCGGTTTGTCAAAAGCGGCACAGACGCGCAGACTGGCCGGATTTCGTGTAAGAAGCATTTCTTTCAAGTTCCGCAGAGTCAGCCCGGAATCGACTATATCCTCCACAATGATGACATGGCGGCCTTCGATATCGATATCCATGTCCTTCGTGATTTTGACAATTCCGGAACTCTTCGTTCCGCCGTAATAACTCGAAACAGACATAAAATCGAGTATCATGGGAACCTTTATCCTGCGGACCAGGTCAGACATAAAGATAAAGGATCCCTTGAGAACACCGACCATAACTATTTCCTTGCCCTTATAATCCTCGGTAATCTGATCGGCAAGCCGTGTTACCATTTTGTCGATCTGATCTCTTGGTATCAACACACCCTTAATGTAGTGAGCCATTCAGTGCTCCTCCTGTTCATTTCTATCCAATATAGTAATTCTGTATAACTCCGTATCATGTACAGATGATTCGCCTGTTATCCGGCCTGGCAAACCGAAATACTTTCGTCCGGAGGCTTCATCGACAAAACCTTCTGCATACGCGACCCCGGGAATCCATAATACCTGAGATTCATGAGCCGCAAGAAGCATCCGGTCCCTTACAAAACCAGGTATCTTCCTGTCCGTCAGGAATCGGCGCAAAGGCTTCCCGCCAGTCGAGTCTGCACGCGAAAACCAGTCGCCCTGTCTTCTTGTACGGAGCACGGCACCACCGAGCGCTTTCGCGGGGCAATACCATGTCCGACTATTATAAACTACCTGTTCAGGATTCTCAACGAGGATCACCTCAACATCAAAATAAGTTTTCGAAATCGAAACAACTTGATTCGGGACAACATCATCAAAAACAAGGAGCGGCGCCCCTTCAATTTCTTCCCGGCAAAGCAGGAGGCGGCCGGTCTTTATATTCCATGAACGGGCGTCTTCCCGTACCAGATCCGAAGGTTCATCAAAGAAAAGCACGCCTTCAGCTATGTACGCAATACGGCCATGCGCCAGCGAAATCCGGTGCCCGCCCGAGCCTTCTGCAGCAAGTGAAAGTATGGCAGCCACATGTGCCGCTGTCAGGTCTGTACCGGAAGAAAAGCGCCCGGCATAAAGAAACCGTATAAGTCTCGATGCAATCGCCCTGTGTTCCCTGCTAATAACTTCACAGGGAATGCCGAATGTTCCGCTTCCGCCGCGATACGCATTCTTCCCGTAAATTTCGAATACCTTTTCGTCAAAATATTCTTTGTCTGCTCCCGCAAGCTCAGAAAATGCCAGAAGCGGCAGAATAGGGTCCTTATGGGAAACATCGGCAATCAAGGGAAGAATCTGATTGCGCCACCGGTTTCGTGTATATGTATTGTCGAAATTCGTCTGATCTTCGGCATATGCAAGTTTTTTTGATTCGACATACGACAGGATATCTTCCTTCGATGCAAAAAGAATTGGCCGGATAATATTCGAGCTCCTTGGCTTCATTCCGCAAAGGCCGTCCGGTCCGGTTCCCCTGAAGAGATTCATCAGAATGGTCTCCGCCTGATCCTCCCTATGATGCGCAACCGCAGTGAAAACATCATCTGCCCCCGGAAAGCACTTCTTTGCTGTCTCTTCGAAAAATGCATATCTTACACTTCGTCCGGCCTGTTCAATACTGATTTTATTATCTTTTGCAAAAGAGGCGATATCGATCCGTTTAACATAGAACGGAATATTCCTGTCCTGACAGTACTTCTCTGCAACATCCTCATCATGGTCTGCAGCTTTACCCCGCAACCCGTGGTTGATATGTGCGGCAATAAGTTCCGGGAACGGCCTCCCGGTATCTTCATCCTTCGATTTTTCAGACAATGAAAAAAGGATATCCAGAAGGCACATGGAATCTGCACCGCCGGAAACCCCTACAATCACGGCCTTGCACGAAAGAAGCCCATTTATGAAACAAAACTTTCGACAGTCAAGCAAAAGAGACATCAAAATACTCCATCCTGTTCCGGGGGCTCAAGCCCGTCAAATGCATTTTGATCCGCCTCAGGATCGGGATCAGGATCGGGATCGGGAATATCGTTAACACTGTTATTTTTCGAATCCGTCGTGTGAGGCGGATTATCAGGGCGTGACTTCTTTTCTGCACGGGGGTGACTGCCGGTGTGCGCTGAAGTTTCAGCACCGGAGTGCGCCGGAGGAAAAGACGGTTCCTGCGGATCGCCAGGCTGACCGGGCTGGTCAGGCTCGAAAAAAAGTGTCTTTTTTGCCCACCATTTGACCATGACAGTCTTGGTCTCGCCTTGTCTGTTCTTGGCAAGGATAATTTCAGCATCTTCGATCTCGGGCTTTTCAACCGACTTATCATAATATTTATCGCGGTAAATAAACATCACCATATCCGCATCCTGCTCAATAGCACCGGAATCACGAAGATCTGCAAGAAGCGGACGGCGATCCTCCCTGTACTCAGCTCCACGTGACAGCTGGGAAAGAGCAATGACAGGCACTTCCAGTTCTTTGGCCATTATTTTCAGAGATCTCGAAATTTCGGAAATTTCCTGCTGCCGGTTTCCGCCGCCTCTGTTCCCTGCAGAACTCATAAGCTGGAGATAGTCGACAATAATGAGTCCAAGCTTATTTTCATTCTTAAGCTGTCGGCATTTTGCCATCATTTCTATGGTATTTATGCCGGAGCGGTCATCAATGTAAAAAGGGGCCGGCGTCAGAAGCGTCATCGCCTTACCGATCTGTTCCCAGTCGTTTTCTTTGATGTCGGCACTCTGAAGAGCATACGTACTTACGTTGGATCTTGAAGCAAGAATACGGTTGCCGATTTCAGCTTTTGACATTTCAAGGCTGAAAAACGCTACGTGCGTGTTGTAGTTGATAGCCGTATTCGTAGCAATATTGATTACAAATGCGGATTTACCCATAGCCGGTCTGGCTGCAACAATAATCAGCGAACCCGGGCGCAATCCTCCGATCGCTTTGTCAAGAAGAGGGAACCCCGTACGGACAACGCTTCTCTCTTTCTTACCCTTGCTGATATCAACAATTTCCTGCAGCGTTCTTTTGAGAATTTCATAAATTGTCTCAAATCCCCCGCCCGTCGGGTTTTCGCGTATATCGGACAAACGCTTTATTGCAATATCAACCAGATTGTTGGCTTCCTGTTCGCCTTCGTAGGATAGCTTCGTCACATCGTCAAGCGAATTGATCAGCTTTCTGAGCATGGCCTTCTGCCGGACAATTGCAGCATACTCCGCCGCATTTGACCGGATTACAGGCAAATCGGAAAGTTGGCTGATATAGGCCGTACCTCCAACCTGCTCCAGTTCGCCGCGTTTTCCCATCAAATCGGATACCGTGATTATATCTACGGCAGACCGTGTCGACAAAAGCTTAAGAATAGCCGAGAAAATAAGCTTATGATCCGGTCTGTAGAAATCATCCGGGTTCAGGATCGCGGATACTACGGTTAAGGCATTCTCGCTATCCAGACACGAGCATAGTACAGCCTGTTCAGCCTGAACATTCTGGGGCGGTAATCTTCCTGCCGGGACATTTGATGAAGCCTTTGCCATCTTCTCCTCCGAAACTAAAACGCTGAATTAAGAAATAGATTTAACATCAACTGTAATATTAACAGATACATCCGCGTGGAGTTTAAGTGTTACTTCAAACGAACCGACAGCCTTGATGGGAGTCTTGATAAGTATATGCTTCTTATCAATTTTATAACCCTGCTTTTCGAGGATCGCCGCAATGTCCATTGCGGTAACGGCACCATAGAGACGTCCGGCCTCTCCTGATTTCATAGCCAGGGTAATTCTCTGATCGGAAAGCTTTTTGCCGTTCTCTTTGGCTTCCAGAAGTTCCCGTTTGGCCTTTTCGGCCAATGAGCCCTTTTTAAGCTTAATTGCGTTCATATTTACCGGAGTGGCTTCCAGCGCAAGGTTCTTCTTGAAAAGTAGATTTCTTGCATATCCGTCATTAACCTCAACAACATCATCCGCTTTACCAAGACCCTTTACTTCAGTGAGCAGTATTACTTTCATATTTGTTTATCGCACAGAAAAACTGCACGCGTTCCTCCTTTTTCAATTGGGATGAATAGAAAAAAATCAGGCATCCCAAGCAATAGCAAAGGATGCCTAATAATTATAAACGCTACATACGGGAAGCGCAATAAACGCGCATTCGAGATTTGAGCCGTTCGGATAGATCTTTACGACTTAGTCCGTTGCAAAAGGAAGAAGTGCAATGTGTCTTGCACGCTTAATTGCAATGGTGAGCTCTCTCTGGTGCTTAGCGCAGTTGCCTGTCATACGTTTCGGCAAAATTTTGCCGCGGTCAGATGTAAATTTACGAAGCTTGGAAACATCCTTATATTCGATAAATTCCACTTTGTCTGCGCAAAATGCACATACCTTACGGCGTGTACGTCTCGGTCTCATTCCACCGCGACCGCCTTCGCGATCACCGCCGAAATCACGACCACCGCCGCCACTAGCTCTTGGACCTCTATTTTCAGCCATTCGTGTATTCTCCTTTCAAAATAATCCGTGCCTGACTTACAGGGCTCCGGCGCACATGCGTGCGATAAAAATCATAGGTCAAACGGTAATGTTGTATCATCATCCATGGCAGGATAGAATCCGTTGTCAACAGAAGGCGCCGGCGGGGGATTTGAAGAAGCAGCAGCCGAACGGGATCCTTCGGATCCGGAGGTCTGAGCCCCTTCCTTTTTGGAATCTACAAACTCAATCTCATCCACTACAACCTCAGTAACATAGACTTTCTTTCCGTTCGCATCGTCATAGGTTCTGGACTGGAGATTTCCAACAACAGCAACACGTGACCCCTTCTGGAAATATTTCCCAAGGAATTCAGCCTGCTGACGCCATGCAACACAGGAAATGAAATCTGCCTGACGTTCGCCGCTTGCAGTCTTAAATTTTCGATCAACGGCAATTGTAAAACCACAAAATGCAATCTGGCTCTGTGTTGTCTTAACTTCGGGGTCCTTGACCAATCTTCCGACAAGAATGACTTTGTTCATACATACACTTCCTTTTCGTGATTACGCATCAACACGGATAACGAGATATCGCAATACGCCTTCGGTAATCTTCAGAATACGCTCAATTTCTTTAGGGAAATTGGCTTCTGATGTGAAGTTGAACTGAAGGTAATAACCATCCTTCTGATCTTTGATCTCATAAGCCATACGTCGGACACCAATCGTCTCCATTGCTTCAATAGTAGCAGCGGTTTCGATCTTAGCCTTGATCAGCGCGATTACGGAAGCATAACCTTCCTCACCGAGCGCCGGGCTTAAAACAACGACTAATTCATACTTGTTTGCCATCTAAAATTCACCTCCTCCTGGACTGAACGGCTCTCGAACGATTCGAGAGCGAGGATTATTATCTAACTCGCCGCATCCTTTGCAGCACGAAAAATGATAGCATAGGAAAGCAGACTCGTCAAGTATGCGTCCGTTGCCGCATAAATATTCATGTATTCATGCGTGGATCTTCTTCACCGGTATATTGTCGAATGTTCTTTTATCCTGTCCTGCAGTGCTTCATGTTCTTTAATTAGATCCTGTGGACCTGATATGACAATCATAATATGGCCCTGAACAAATTGCTACATGATATATACGAAATTCAAAATATTCCCGTAATTCATTGGAAATTTCTAATAGTTCCAGTTCGTTCCCTGCATCAGATTGAATCGATTTCTTCAATTCCCAGATCAGCCAGTATAGTTTTCCACATCGACTCAATCGCATCATAAAGAAACCGTGCTGTTTCAACATATACTTCAGAATGCTGGCCAAAAGGGTCCGGGACATCGGGCATGTGTGCATCGGTTCCGTTATCCGGCATGGAAATTGATTTTTTCACAAAATATTCGGAAAATGAATATATATTCCTGGAATGAGACGCAAAAAGCCGCCGAAGTATCGCTGCATGTTCACTGGTTACGGCAAAAACCATATCACTTCCCGCAATGATTTCCTCTGTTGTTTTTTTTGACTTATGTCCTGATAAGTCGGCCCCAAAAAGCGACCGCACCGCCTCGACGGCATGTTCGGCTGCAGGACTTCCGTTATCTGCAAAAATTCCCGCTGAAGAGCCATGAATAAGTACTTTTGTCTTCGGACTTCCGATTTTCAAAAAAGGACCGCGCCGGGATGCCAGCACATTGAATATCGCCTCTGCCATCGGGCTTCTGCATGTATTTCCGGTGCAGACAAAGAGAACACTAAGAGGTATCAGAGCAGCGGAATTATCAAGCGGATCCAGTTCTTTTTTTTCACCTGCGGCCTTCTCAAGACGATTCATGTAAGCCGTCTCAAGACCATTCCCGATGAATCCCGCCGCAAGGATCAGTGCGGCCCCTGCATTGTCGAGCGATCGTATTCCATCAAAAAGGCCCCTCGCAGCGCCGTCTATGTCCGCATTTTCTCCGAATATATAGAAGAACACGCGGGCAAGATATCTGGCCGGAAGCTTGTCTTTCAGAAAATCGCTCTCCTCATTTCCACAGAAAACCCCGATCAATTCCCTGTCATCCGCCGCAAGGGCAGCCATCGCCTTTTCGAAAAAGGCATCTGCACGTTTGTTTTCGTGCGGCATTACAACGGAAACAAGTGCGCGGGGCGCATAGTGCCGGTATTTCATTCCCGGAGCGCGTGGCGTCTCATCATTTTTTACATGATCACGGGTTTCGGCAATGTCACCGGGTGCCGGGATGCCGGCTTTACGGCACGCATCGACAATCATCTCAACGGTTACCGCGCCCGGCCGTAATATAACCGGCCACGATCCGGTTACATCGACAACCGTAGATTCCAGGCCAACTTCACAGGGGCCGCCATCGACAATACAAGGAATTTTTCCTGCGAGATCTTTCTCTACATGCTCGGCACGCGTAGGTGACGGACTGCCGGATACATTGGCGGAGGGCGCCGCGACTGCAACGCCTGACAGAAGAATGAGCTTCTGTGCGATTGGGTGGGACGGCATCCGGATGCCGACCGTCTGAAGTCCGGCGCTGACCAGATCGGGAATCCTGGCGCTCTTTTTCATAACAAGCGTAACCGGGCCCGGCATGAAGGCATCCATCAGACATTCTGCCAACGGAGTCATCTCAAGGACGAGTTCCTGAATATCGGCTTTCCGGGCGACGTGTACAATGAGAGGATTATCAGCAGGACGGCCTTTTGCCTTGAAAATCTTTGCAACAGCATCCACATCCGTTGCGGATGCCCCGAGTCCGTATACTGTTTCGGTAGGGAAAGCGACCAGTTCACCGCAGGCAAGAAGCGATGCGGGGAAAATAAGATCCTCGTCCTTTTCGGGGCGTATGATTATGGTTTTACATTCCGGAACTACAGGGCACAAAGGCATTTCATTCATTCTTCACCCTCCTGCCCCGGTGCGGCACCAAGCGTATGCTTTTTGTCAGCAATGATAAGGGCACGGATTATTTCGCTGATATCACCGTTTAATATTTCCTCAAGCCTGTACAGGGTTAGACCGATCCGGTGATCAGTAACACGGCCCTGATGGTAATTGTAGGTTCGGATACGCTCGCTTCTGTCTCCGGTACCCACCTGTGATTTACGTTCCTGGGCAATTGCCCCGTCATGAATGCTGGTCTCCCGCTCCATAAGACGGCTCGTCAAAACAGCCATAGCCTTGTCTTTGTTCTTATGCTGGCTGCGCTCATCCTGGCACTGGGCGATAATTCCTGTCGGAATATGCGTAATCCGGATCGCAGATTCCGTACGGTTGACATGCTGCCCGCCGGCTCCCGAGGCGCGGAATCTGTCTATCCGCAAATCATTCGGATTAATGTCGAATTCAACCGGATCGACCTCTGGAAGTACGGCCACGGTGACCGTGGAAGTGTGTACCCGTCCGGAAGATTCTGTCACGGGAACTCTCTGCACGCGGTGAACGCCGCTCTCATATTTGAATTGACTGAAAGCACCCTGGCCTTCAATCGAGAAAACGATTTCTTTGTACCCGCCGATCTCCGTCTCATTGCTGTCGATGAATTCAGTGCGCCATCCTTGGGACTGGGCATAATTACTGTACATCCTGAAAAGAACACCGCAGAAAAGAGCTGCCTCTTCTCCTCCGGCTCCGGCTCTGATTTCTATAATAACGGACCTTTTGTCATTGGGATCCTGCGGGGTAAGCTTCTCCCTGATCGCCTCTTCGAGTATGGAAATCTGTTTTTCCAGAAGATTGGTTTCCTCCCTGGCCATTTCCCTGATTTCTTCTTCATTTGCCGCACGGAAAATCTCCTGCACTTCCAGGGCTTCTTTCTGTGCATTAACCAGTTCATTGTAAAGGGAAATCACCGGCTCAATCTCAGAGAGCTCACGACTGAGTTTCTGGTATCGCGGCTGATCTGATATCACAGCCGGATCCGACAGGGAAGATAAAATCTCCTCATATCGATTGTTCATTTCTATCATTCTATCATCAAAGACATTCATGTTATTATGTTCCTTTTCTCAAATGACTTTCATATGGTATGGAATATTCACGGAATGATTATAGCATGACCTTTAATCTCAATGAAGATTTAGGAAAAACGTATATGGCATATCTTGTACCTTTTGCTATAATTAGTCACGTATGATTGTTTCGGGTTATATTCCCGGACATAAGAGGTACATATTTATTACTCACTGAAAGGGGATACATACATGCTTAAGACACATGAAGTTGAACAAATGACTTGTATCGCAAAGGGGCCCAATCACGGATCGGCTCCGATTCCCGAAGAGGGAAAATGGGTTCAGTCCAAAGATGTCACAGACATCTCCGGATTTACGCACGGCATTGGCTGGTGCGCACCGCAGCAGGGTGCCTGCAAACTGACTCTG
>Ga0209125_1001283_pt1 | contig 24445 bp, 23 predicted proteins | sample BarGraIncub1131A_FD_184503 | JGI IMG/M metagenome (GOLD analysis project Ga0209125, IMG submission 184503) | Arctic peat soil microbial communities from Barrow, Alaska - Barrow Graham LP Incubations 11-31A (SPAdes) (version 2) | ecosystem: Environmental > Terrestrial > Soil > Wetlands > Peat... | reverse complement strand
GACCAAAAGCTTTGAAAAACTCCGAATTTGATACACTTTTGAAATCGGTAATAATACCAGTGAAATCAATGGTTTGACTGTGTAGAGGCTAAAGTGCTGCGTGCGTGGTAGTGTCGGGATTAGCGGGTTAGAAAACACATGATGAATTGTTGGTTTATGTACTCATAGTAACGAATTAATTATTGGGCTCAAAAAATACTCATGATTTATTACTCATGAGTATACAAAAAGGGATGGGCATACCTCTTATGGTATGTTGAGATTATAACTGTTAGTGATTCAGTTTAAGGCCAACCGGTATATTCGTTTCGCCATTAGCAAGCATTATACCCCCAGGCCACGACTGTTCCATCCGACCTCAAGACTAAACTGCTGTCATGTCCGGCTGCCACGGCTACTACGCCTTTTAAGTCTGCTGTACATTCGTTTGACCAGCAGACTTATTTCCCCAGACGACGACTGTTCCATCTGACTTAAGGGCTACTGTGATCGCTTAAGTTTCCTACAAACTTGCTTATCCTTTTCATCCCGTTTTATTCCTATTAAAATAAAGATTTATGCAAAGCACTGTGAGGTGCTGGCAGTACCATTTGATCCACCAAAAATCCACTAGCCTTGATGGCCTCACTACCTGCCCGAACGGCGGCAGTTACTGCCCCGACATCGCCCGTCATCGTGATCATGGCTTTCCCGCCCATTCCTCTCGCTAGACGAACTTCAATTAATTCTACATTTGATGCTTTTACAGCAGTATCGGCAGCCACGATGGCTGAAGCGACTGAATAACTTTCAATAACCCCTAAGGACTTTATCTCATGGACCGCAGTGCAACCTGTTAACGCTGCAAAAACGCTAGCATGTAAATTAGGGAGTACGAATTCATCGACGACATTGTCTGTTCCAACAGCTGCTCTCCCACTTTTTACAGCACTTTGTATGGCTCCCACATCTCCTGCTACCATAACGACATACTTTCCAGGACACATAGGCTGAGCCATTATCATATCCACATTGGCCGCCTTTAGCATTGCATCTGCTGCTAAAATTCCTTTGGTCATATTTTTCAGTTCTAGTAAACCTATAGCTCGCTTCATAGTCTTCGTCACCCCCTTTTTCTTTTATACCCTAATACCAATGCAACTATTGTCTACTATAACGATTTGGCCAGAAATACTGGCATGCAAATTTGCGCCTAAACTTGTTCCCTCAGGAATAACAGCAATCAAATCCCCTTTTAAGACGTTATCTCCTACCCTAACGATAGGTAAGGCAGGCGCTCCTATATGTTGAGAAAGGGATAACCTTACTTCACTCACTAGGATTTCCTGAGCACTAAGAGGTGCTTTGACATCGTAGTCGGAAATCCCCAAACGGGCAATCAATCGTTTCGTAGGAATCAGATGATATTCACGATTTGTTCGTACTTGCTGTGGTGTAGAGCGATGGGGATTTTTTATCCCTTGCTTAGATAACTGTCTTTTAATTTCTGCATTGACTCTACGAGGAGATAACCCCATCGTGCAACCATACGTATCGCATGCGCCACATTCAGAACAGAGAAAGGCTCGTGAATAGATCTCAGACTCACCAATCTGCCCTCTGCCGATCGCCTGCATGACACGATGTGGTTCAAGGCTATGCCCGAGCAAATTACGGGGACAAGCTTCTGTACAAGCCAAACAATTACAGCACACCGCTTTGGCTCTATTAACAATCATCTGCCAAGGTGTATTTTTAGTTGTCACTAAGGAATGATCTAATGGCATAACAAGGATACCGCCTGTCGTTTTGGTAACCGGCAAATTTGGGTCAATCACCTTTCCCATCATGGGCCCACCGTCAATTACAGCATAGGGCTCCACAGTGGATCCACCTGCCAAAGCAATTAATTCCTGTACCTTCATGCCAATAGGCACTTTAAGGGTTACTGGTTTTCTTACTGCACCGCCAATAGTAACGTATTTATCAGTCACAGCCTTACCTTCTAGGGCATACGCGACATTCACCAATGTTTCAACATTGGCAACGACCACGCCCACCTGAAGTGGAATGCCACCTTCTGGCACAATTTTACCAGTTACTTCATGTACCAGCACCTGCTCATCACCCGCTGGATAAATGTCTGGTAAGAAGACTATCTTGATTGTAGTTTCGTTCATATCGTCTATATTTCTTTGAAGATTGTTGACTGCTTCCTCATATTTACGCTTTAGTCCGATATAGCCTTGACGCGCTCCTGTGGCCAACATGACAGTCTTCAATCCTAAGATTAGTTTCGTACTTAATTTAGCCATAATCTGCTGATCAGCCCTCAATAATGGCTCACACTCTGCACCATTGGCGATCACTATATCAACACTGGCATTTATCTTGACATGCGTGGGAAAGCCAGCTCCTCCAGCTCCCACAACGCCTGCCGCCTTAACTGCAGCAATAATCTCGTCACGCATTTCTATCGACTCCCTACCTATCCGAATTTCCTCGATCTAAAGGATGATTTCAGTTTTAGAAGTCTAATAAATAGAAAAATCCGGCTAGACCCCGCCTATTAAACAACGCAAGCCGCAATCTTCTACTATATCTTTTAGACGATTCATAGTCTTACTGCTGGGGGGGGTAATTCCCTCAAGCGGGTACTTGCGTCCTAAATAATCGTACTTCCCTTGTCCTAGCCGATGATAAGGAAGTAGGTGTAGCTCCTCGACATTTCCTAAGGAACTGGCGAAACTAGCAGTGGCTCGAATATTAATCAGATCATCGTTAAATTTAGGAATAATCGGTACCCTGATAATCATTGGTACCCCGCACTCAGCAACTATCTGAGCATTTCTTTGGACAGATATATTTGAACTTCCTATATAATCTTGGTGTTTTTGTGCGTTCATGTGTTTTATATCCATTAAAACCAGATCTACAAAGGGCAATATACGTTCTAGTACCGCCTTTGTTGTGACGCCTGTTGTTTCAATGGCAGTATGCCAGCCCCTAGCCTTGCACCCTGCAAGTAAGTGTCGGATAAAATTATCTTGGAAAAGAGGTTCTCCCCCTGAAAAAGTAATTCCGCCTCCTGAGCGACGATAATAAATACTATCTTTTTCAAGCTCATCCAGGACCATTTCAACTGTTTTTTCCTGTCCGAAAATGTTTAGTGCACCCGCATAACATGCCTCTATACACTTCCCGCAAAGGTTACATTGTTCCGACCTCACCCGGGAAGGTCGATTAAAATCGATAGCACTCATAGGACACACAGTCAGACATTTATGACAATTGATACAATTACGAGCAATAAACATGATTTCCGGTTCCAGACGTTGGGATTCTGGATTACTGCACCAAGGACAGCGAAGTGGGCATCCTTTTAAAAACACTAGTGAACGTATACCCGGGCCGTCGTGCACTGAAAATCGTTGAATATCAAAAACTATTCCTTTAGTCTTTAAGTCTAACCCATTAGTACACAATAGTTAGCCCCCAAGTCCCTTAGTAGTGGGAAGTAGAGAAACCCCACTACTAAGAGGTCAAATTCTAGAATAAGTGTTCTGTTCTTGCGATGATGTCATCTTGAATTGACTTATCCAAGGAAATGAAATGAGCACTGTAACCTGCCACACGAACAACCAAGTTCTTGTATTTATCAGGATTCTTTTGAGCTTCGAGAAGTTTTTCGCGACTTACAACGTTAAACTGGACATGCATGCCCTTTTGATCGAAGAAACTGCGCACAAGCGCTACTAAGTTTCGGAGACCTGATTCCCCTTCCATAGCTGACGGATGGAATTTTTGGTTAAATAGAGTACCGTTCGATGCGATGTGGTGGTCAAGTTTAGCGACAGAATTAGTGGCTGCCGTTGGTCCTGCTAAATCCCTACCGGAAACCGGAGAAACTCCGTCTGCCAGGGGCGTACCTCCCAGTCTTCCGTCCGGCGTAGCCCCGGTCCCTGCTCCCATTGGAACGTTGGCTGAAACTGGGTACAAGCCAGGCTGGAATTGCCCTCCACGAGGGTTTAGGTATTTCTCAACTTCACTGCAATAAATCAGGGCACCCTCACGGGCTAAATTGTCAACTTCGTCAATATCATTGCCGAATTTCGGTGCTCTGTTTAACAGCATCTGACGAAGGTCCTCATTGCCAACAAAATTACTGTCCAGGGCGCTCTTGAGTTCTTTCGCTGTGACTGCCTTTTCATCAAATACGAGTTTTTTAATGGCAGCTAGAGAATCACCTACGTTCGCTACACCAACTCCCTGCGGTCCCGTAAAGTTGTAATGAGCTCCTCCCTCCTGTAGCGATTTTCCTTTTCCGATACAATCGTCTACCATAGAGGACAGAAACGGTAAAGGAGCCCTTTCGCCGTGCGCAATGTCTACGGAATTATCAGCATTTATCAACAGACTTACGAAATACTCCATCTGTTTTTTATAGGCAGCCATAAACTCTTCAAATGATTTAAAAGATGTAAACTCCCCGGTTTGAAGACCCAGTTGACTACCATTAACCACTCCGTTATTGATGGTTAACTCCAACACTTTTGCAGTATTAAAGAACGCTGCATCATGCCAGCCTTCAGTTTTGCCGCCTTTTTGCGGTTCGACACACCCGATCATACCGTAATCTCGGGCGTCCCTTAAAGTTATTCCGCGAGCAGCCAAGGCCGTTATAATTACTTCATCATTATAGTAGGCAGGCATTCCTAGCCCTAACCGACTCACTTCACAGGATTTCAACAGTAAACTGTCAGGGGTCTTGTTCCATACCCGGACAGAAAGTGAAGGTTGTGGCAGCTTTGTATGCGAAGTAGCCTCTAAACACAAAAATGTGAGTTCGTTGGTAGCATCTACTCCGTCGGCACTCTGCCCTCCAACGATCAGGTTTTGGAACATTGGATAACCTCCGAACGCTTTGGTCGAGCCCTCGTCACGAACTTTATTTACATCATTAAATTTAATCCAAAGGCAGTCCAAAAGTTCTTGAGCTTCATCCTTTGTGATTTTCCCACTTGCTACATCCTTCTGATAATAAGGATACATATACTGATCGAACCTTACCGGCGAAATGGAGTGACCGTTAGACTCCAGTTGGATAATAGCTTGGACAAACCAAAAGGACTGCAAAGCCTCGTAGAATGAACGAGCTGGATTAGCGGGAACCCATTCGCAATTTTGGGCAATCTTTTCAAGTTCTTCGCGCCTAACCTGATCTTGAGACGTTTTGGCCAAGTCACGCGCCAAGGCGGCAAAACGCTGGGCATAACTAATTGCTGCTTTCGCAGAAATAATCACAGCGGTTAAGAATTGATTTTTCTTAATATAATCCGGATTGGAAGTATCCGCTTTTGCCATCTCAGCTTCCGCTTCCGCGATGATACCCTTGTACCCTAAGGCCAATACTTTGGAGTAATCGACACCGATGTGGCCTACGCCATTAAAAAAGTAATTACCCACTGTAAAAACACCCGTTGCTATAGCTTCCCTAGTTTCCGGGAACATATATTGCTCTGCTAATTCATTGACTGTTCTTCCATCCCAGTACTGGAAAGCCTCCTTAAGTTCTTTTTTTGTTTGTTCGGAAATAAGAAATACGTCGCCTTTCCGCTTAGCTAAAGTATCAAATTCGCCGACAAGCCACTTGTTTGAAAACTCGGGGAATATTTGAGCCCCCCGGGGCCTGTTCGTTAAATTGCCTACCAGCAGTTCCTCGTCACGTATAACTACTGTCATTTTGCTTAGGATTGCTTCCAACGCTTTAGCTCGGCGGACAACCATAGGCAGCGATTCGGTTTCTTTGAAAGACGCTGTAATTATAACGGCTCTCTCCGATTCAATCTCGGGAGTCACTGAAAACAATCCATCAATTAATTTCTCAATTCTCGGTTTTACTGAACCCACTTTCTTTTCAGCTACTTTCATTATTATCTCCCCTTTCAAATTTTGGGAAATTTATTAACTGGTTACTGTTGTCACTAAATAATGGAGAAAGAATCAACCAGAACGCATCGTCTTTGGCGAGTAAAACTACGGGGTGACGTCAAACCTTCTCCTGTCGGTCCGGCAATTGTGAAGGTACTAAAGCCTTCTCCACCAACACCAATTCCAGCATAAGAAGGCGCGTTCTTCACAAAGATTGTTGTTTCAATGGCCTTGGCATACCGCGACATATTATCAATGTTTTTAGAATGCATCATCGCTGTGTGACGATTACCATGCTCTACTTTTACAGCCAATTCAATGGCTGCGTCAATATCTTTCACTTGTACGACTGGTAGAATTGGCATCATTAATTCTTCGATAACAAACGGGTGATCCGCAGGGGTCTCACACAAAACAACACGTATAGAATCAGGCACATCGATACCGATTTTACTTAATATATACTTAGCATCTCTACCAACGAATTCTTTATTGATACCATATTGTTTATTCTTTATTTTCGTACACCCTTCTGCCATTTTTTCTTCTTTTGCTGTCATGACCACTTCCAGCAACTGATCTATCAGTGAACCAGAAATCAGATATGCTCCGTATTTTTGCATATAAGTGATCAGCTTATCAGCAATACACCCTATAGCAATCACTTCTTTTTCTGCAATACACGGTAAATTATTATCAAAAGAGCAACCTGCTATGATATCCCGAGCTGCTTTCTCTATATCAGCCGTCTCATCAACAATGACTGGGGGATTCCCTGCTCCCGCACCTATGGCTTTTTTACCAGAAGATAATACAGCTTTAACCACTCCAGGACCACCCGTTGCCACCAGCATATTAATTCCCGGATGTTTCATCATAGCATTTGCTGCAGTAATAGAAGGGTCTGCTACAGTTGTCAATAGATTCATGGGACCACCAGCCTTGACAATGGCTTCATTTAACAGAGATATCGTCTTCATGGATGTATTTTTTGCCGTGGGATGCGGACTGAAAAATACGGCATTACCGGCAGCAATCATGCCAATTCCATTACAAATAACCGTTGCAGCAGGATTAGTCGTCGGAGTTATGGCGCCAATAACGCCATAAGGCCCCATTTCTACTAAAGTCAGCCCACAGTCACCACTCCAAGCCTCCGTGCGCAAATCTTCTGTCCCAGGAGTTTTCATGGCAACCAGCTCATTTTTTATGATTTTATCCTCTACCCGACCCATTCCTGATTCTTGCACAGCCATCTGAGCCAGCATAGTAGCATTTTCAAAAGACACATCCCGCATTGCTTTTATTAGTTCTTCCCGTTTCTCAAGTGACAAAGTTCTTAACTCATTATAGGCAATCCGAGCTGCTGCCACGGCTTCATCCACTGTACTAAAAATGCCACTATCCTGACAAGCTTGGATGGGTTGATGCTGCATCTTGGCTATAATTTCGGATGTTATTTTCACAATTAAGGCTTGATCTATACTCATATATTTTCCTCCTTGTAGCGACCACTACTTATTAAATACTTAAACCTGCCCTAGCAACCATCATATCTTCTTCTACTGAACCACCACTAACTCCAAGGCCACCCACTATATTTCCGTTCTCAATAATTGGAAAGCCACCACCAAAAATAATAAATCTCCCACCATTTGCCGTGTTAAGACCGAATAAGGGCTGCCCAGGACTCGCTGCTTCAGCAACTTGGTCTGTAGACATCTTCAATGCGACGGCAGTGTAGGCTTTATCCAGCGCAAGTGAAATACTAGCCAATAATGCTCCATCCATCCGTTGTTGAGCTACCAGATTTCCCCCAATATCAACGACAGCAATAACCATTGGCACCCCAATTTCATGGGCCTTCTGTTCCGCTGCTACAATCATTTTTTTTGCTTCAGCTAACATAGTGCATTGCTCCTCCATTTTAGTCTTAAATATAGTTTTTAATTTCTGACTCTCTAACACTGCCAAGACCTTCCTTGTAACAGTCGTGACAATTTCCTCTTCCTCAACACATCGAGCCAGAACAAAGAGCAAGTCTGAAAGTCGATTTAAATATAGTGAAACAGGTACCGTTACTTCCCCCGTCCTTTTCAGTCGAACAACACAGCGTTCTGCTCGGCGCACTATCGTTCGTGCTAAATCCAGTGCAGCGCTGGCTGAGGAAGCCCCGGGCGTCACAAAACCTCTTTGCGGAATTCGTCTTTGTTCTAAGGAATCAATTAGGGACTCTAGCCTTGTAACATGTTCCTGATTAATACGATAGTCAGCTACAGACAGGGAGTCCGTGGCCAAATCTGCATTTAATGAAATCAATTCTAACTGAATCTGATGAAGGATATCAATCGCCCAAGATGGTTTGATAAGGGATTTTGCAAGGCCCATAGCTGAATTCACCTCGTCTACTGTGCCATAAGCCTCTACCCGCGCATCATCCTTATAAACCCGTTGTTTGCTTAACAAGCTCGTTTGTCCTTCATCCCCTGTTTTTGTATAAACTTTCATAATACATTACTCCTCGAGTAAAGCCTTATTTTTTAATCAAAGTCTCACTTCGTAATCTCGATACCACAATCTCGAGCAACATCTCGAGCCAAAGGCGTGATAATTGTTCCCGGTGAGATAGTAATACTCTTAAGACCCTGGCCCGCAGCGGTTTTTATCGCTGCAGCATCCAGTATGTTCTTTTTTGCCTGTGGGACACTTACGGATGATATAACCCTACTATTTAATAGCTTTCGAGTACCCACAGCTAAGTCATGCACTTGCACGAGCCGAAGCCCATACCCTTCTACTTTGCGCAAGTTCTCCAGCAAAGCTTGTAAGAGCCCGGGGGGGCATTTCCCCATATTCCCCTTTACCCTCCAGCTATCCTGGGGATCTGCAGCATTGATCGCCGCTAAGACAGGCTTGCCCAACATCATAGCTTGCATTATCAGAGTTGAAGCGAGGGTATCTGATAAGGTATAGGCCAACTTGGCAGCCGTATTTTGGGTAAGCACCGGGACGATAACGATATCAACCTCCCGCAATAACTCACCTGGATAAGAAGACTGGGTCGTTATCACGCTTGTGTTACTACCCAAACAATCTTTAATTTGTTTAATCCCTACAATTTCTTCAGCAGCCGCCGAAAGAACGACCGTTAGCTCAATATTTAAAGCCTGTAGTTTCTGCAGTTCTTCCAAACTTTGATCAAGTCCAATTGTTCCTCCGGTAAAAATAGCTAAAGCCTGTTGGGGACGCAAGATTGCTTTGTCGTGAATAGCCAAAGGTATTTGTCCTAATTGGCGCAATACCTCAGCCGTTACTAAATGCACCAATTTTTCGTTATCCATGCTACACTTCCTCGCACTGTGGCAACCATACTTGATCGCCATTTTTCAGTCCAACGGCGTTAGCCTCATCGGTATCGAGATGAAATTCCAATCGAAAACTGGGATGTACACGTACCAAAACGTTCTTAAAGATACATCCCCGAGGCCCGTCAGCCTCCGCCATAACACGATCTCTATCAGAAACACCAAACCGCTGGGCATCATCATTACTCATATGAATATGCCTGGCTGCACAAATCGCCCCTTCTTTTAGAGTAATCGCTCCAGAGGTACCAACAACAATTAGACTAGCCGACTCAATAATTTGACCCGAATCACGCAAGGGTGGCGAAATACCTAAATTAAATCCGTCAGTACTAGAAATTTCTACCTGTGTAATCTTCCGTGCCGGTCCGAGCACCCTAACACCTTGAATTACACCCTTTGGTCCTACTAGTGTAACTGTCTCGGCAGCGGCAAATTCGCCAACCTGTTTCAGACCCTTTTTCAATGTAAGCGTATGCCCTCTACCAAACAATATTTCTACATGATCGGCAGAGAGGTGGATATGGCGATTAGATATACCGACAGGAATGCCCTTAATCGCTGCACCGACCTCTCCAGGATTTGACATAACGGTTAATACCTGTGTCACAATTTGCTCAATCATAGTCCTGTCCATAATCTCACCTCATTTTGCCGATATTAATAATAAAAATTAGTCTTGAATAATATCAACAACCTTAGGAAGGATCTTTTCAATATCGGTATGAGGACGAGGAATAACATGGACAGAAACTAACTCACCGACTTTTTGAGCAGCCGCTGCGCCTGTGTCTGTAGCTGCCTTCACTGCGCCTACATCTCCTCTGACCATAACAGTTACCAAACCAGAGCCAATTTTTTCATAACCAACTAATATAACATTCGCGGCCTTAACCATAGCATCAGCAGCTTCAATCGCTGCAATTAAACCTTTTGTTTCTACCATTCCCAGTGCTTCTCCGCGCATAATTATTCAGCCTCCTCATTATTTTTTACACCATAGTGAATACAAGTTATCTTAGGATCGCCCTTTTTACGTTGACAGGTTGGGTCGTTACAAAAGTTGCATAGTTCCGCTGATTTTTTACCCTGCTGCCCACTTGGTACAACTTTACTGAGCTCATTATCCAGTTCAATCAAAGCTATTTCTACCTCAGGTTCCACTTGCAATTCTTGCACTATCTGAGGTGGTTCCCCACATTCTGCAGGGATTTCATCCTCAATATCCGTAGCCACAGGAAGATTAATTGCCACTTCCGTCGCTACCTCAAGATCTGTTTCCATTTTCGTGGCTACCAGAACTTCCCTAGTTGGGATTTCCTTGGAGGCTAAAACACAAGATAACTGTTGATGAGGCCGTGGTATAACATGAGTAGCTACGACCATATTAGCGCTTTTAGCTGCTAACCTACCGGCTTCAACTGCCACTTTAACAGCTCCTACATCGCCACTAAATTTGATGAGTACCATTCCCCCGCCGTTGGTCAGTTCATAACCAATTAACTCGACGTTGGCAGCTTTGAGTGCCGCATCAGCCGCTTCTACGGCCGCGACTAAGCCAACTGTTTCAATCAGACCTAACGATATTCCGACCATGTTTCACCTCCTCATGGCCTTGGTCCAGTCTCCCTAAGTACTTTCTGGACGATACCATATACTAAGTTATATAGGGCCTTCGAATCCACAAGTTTGGGAGCTAGCTCTTCCATTGGTTCTTCTTTAAAGGGAATCCCTTTGACTAAACGAGCCGCATTATAGCCAAAATGACGCCAGTCTACTGGGGTTCCTGGAACATTTAGGGCGAAGAGAGGCTGCCGTTCCGGTAACTTATTGTAATGAATACATAAGCCTTCTACCCCGATACCTAATCCTACCCCAAGCTTTGATGCGCAAGCCCCTTGGTAAGCCAGAATAACTTCATCAAACTCCTCGGCCTGCACTACATGGCAAGGTATTCCCTCTTCTTCCATGCCCGCTTGTACTTCTCTGATTTTCTCTTCCCAGCCAGTATGGGGGAAAACGTGAATCAGTACACAAGGATTATCGGATGCCCCTTCTGGTAGCATACTGTTCACGCCTCTCCGCAAAGATAGGATAGTACTAACCCGGTAGCCACGGCATTTCGTGGACCTTCCGAGCCCCGGATGTTCCCCCGTCCGCAGACAATCCCATACTCTGCTAAAGCATTAGTCACCATATCTGCCACTTCAAAATCTAGAGCGGATCCTCCTACCAAAACAACGAAATCAATGTGACGAATATTACCTGTTGGAGCCACCCGTGCTAGAGACCGCAATGCATTTACTACAAATACCCGTTTTTTCGCCTCCCGGCGCACGTGACGAATCTTATCCAAGGGGTGATTCGTAGGAATAGGAACCATTTCGCCTTCTTTTAAGATCACCACACGAGAAAAGACCTCAGGCGGAAGATGATGCTCGTAAAACCGCACTGTTCCATCCTCTAACCGAATATGAAATAAACTTTCGACCTTAGCCAAAGGGTATTTTTTGATGTCTTCTGCTAAATTAAAGTCTAAGAGTCCTAATTCAGAATTGATGAGCATCGTAACCATATCCCCTGCTCCAGCCAAATGGATCGACAATACCTGTTCATCCCTGGTGATAATGGCTGCATCCGTAGATCCACCGCCCATATCGAGAATTGCTAAGGGCTTAGCAGTCCCCGGAGTCGTTAGGGCACCACGTATTGCCATACCGGCCTCCACACCCGCGATCACAACTCGAAGTCCGAGATTCTTGGTTAACTGATCCGCAATCTGTTGCATCGGTAAGCGACTTGTTTTCACCATCGCCGCTAAAGCCACAGCATTTTCCAGCGCAAATTCACCGGCTAACCCACCCTGCACTATTTTCGGTATAAATGTGTCGACAGCCAGCACATCTTGTATTTTCATTTCTCCAAGAGGTTGGGCTGTAAGTTCACTCATCACTTGGCGAACTCTTTCAAGCATCCCACTAACATTGGTTCCGGCTTCCCCTTGTACATCAAGAACAGGCTGTACTCGTTCCACAGTTTCCATTATTTTAGCAGCACCGGCATCTACGTCGATATCAGCCTTACCTCTTTGTCCAAAGACTGTTATAAACCCAGCCGATATTGTCCGTGCCTTGACATCCCCTTCAGGAGTACGTACAACGACCGCCGATCGATTGCCAATCAGAGCCCGGGCAATTGGAACTACCATCTTGGTCTCCTCAGCAGATAGCTTAAATACGGTTGCAAGCCCGTAGGGATTGGATAAAGTCGCAATAGTTTGTCCTGCCTCAGCCACTTCCACTGCTGCCAGCATTCCTATGGGAACCTTGTCAATCAGAGTCACTTCATCTACTATTGGTATAGTTTTTTGGAGTCGATTCATAATAAGCACCGCGTCATCTTGCTTAACTATGACTCCTTGAACATCAATCCCTCGAACCATTGCTTCATTAAGTGCATTGGCTGCAGCCTGGAAATCAATCCCTGAGGGAATAACGCAAAGGACCTTCTCTCCTCCTTGAATATTAACCAGTTGACTTAGTAATACGGTTGTTCCAACCCCTAAGCCCACTCCACCAGGTGTGGACGGATTGTGGCCAATCATCGTTGATTCGGTAATAATGGTTTCAGTTATAGTTTCCATTGCCAAATCACCAATTACCGGTGTTGCTTCATTTAGCCGTATTTCATCTAGGTCAGTCATCTTAATCCCCGATTTTTTCAATACTTCTTCCAAAGCAATGACAATCCCCGGTACGTTAGCTACTGTCCCTTTGATACCAGTCGTCTTGATAATACTGCTAGCTAAAAATTTGATGATATTGCCCGAGTCAATACTCGCTAAACAAACTTCTGTTGTGGAATTTCCGATATCCACACCCACAACAATACTCATGAAAATCCCACCTTACTCCGCTCTGAGACGTTTCCGGCGTTCGTAAACCCCTGCGGCCTCTCTTACATAAGCGGCACTTAGCGATGCGCTATATTTGGTTTCCATTTCTTCAGCAATTAGGAATAATTCAGCTTTAGTGGATCGATAAGGTCGAAGAGCATTGTACATTTCCAGTATCCGGTCATCAGGGATCGCTGTTAATTCCGCTGCCCTACGTAAATTACCGGCAAGTTGGGTTCTGCCAACCCCATCCGCGATTTCAGCCTGCATACGAAGTGTCTCTGGTGCAATACTTACATCTTTCGGTGTAACTTCACCGTTTAACACCTTCTCCAAAGTAATGTCTGACAGCTTTTTACCCGTTGGTGTTTTCAATAATTCCGGCCGTTTGGCGGCCAAAGGGTAATCATGATCTGGAGTCAATCCAAGCTTAGTAGCTTTTGAAGGAGCCTGGGTAGTTTGTGGGGATAGAGTCATAGACTTTAGAACTTCACGAACCATATCTTCTATCAATTTTTCTTGAGACATTTCAGGTCACCTCCACCTAATTAAATTTCACGTCAATTTCGACCGCTTTAGCTTTAGGAACAACGTGTTCTGTTTCTTTAATATGAAGCACCGCTGCTTTAGCTTGAAATTTAGGCCGCGCCATCTGATCATTTTTAGTTGGCACCGGCGTTGGGGATTCACCTTTGGCATACTTGGCAGCGTTACTGCCTATTGCCCGATAAGCTGCCAAATCAAGTAAGGGAGACTGAGAAAATAATTCCAGATTACTTAAGGGTGGCAACCCTTTTTGGTGAATTACAGTCGTTCCTCTGGACTGTATACCAATAGAAATTCCGGAGCCGCTCAGCTTAGTAGCATCATGGGCAGCAAAAGCTACATCAGAAGTACGTAATACTCTGATCACTCTGGCGCGTAAACCTTGCTCCTCAATACCTGCAATCATTTCTCGCAGCACATCGCTATGAGGAACATTTACAATGGTTTTATTTTGATATTTCCCAAAAGCCGGAGCTATAGCAATCACCACTTCATCTGCCCTATTTCCCAGAACTGCTTCACCTTTTTCCACCAAAGTCATCGGATGTCCAGTGTTTACAGGTTGTGCAGATTTGGATTGTTCCGGTACTTGCATTCCCTGCATCACTTGCTCAACAATTTCGCGAATCATTTGCGAATTAATTTCCATCACGATACACCTCTCTTCCTATCTCAAACGTCAAAATCAGATGGTTTAATAGCCTGTCTTATGGTTTTAATTTCATTCCAACGTTCTTCGCTCATACGATAACCAGTCCCTGGACCACGATAGTTATTCCGGCTATTGACTGCACTGATAACATTAAAATCTTTGTCAAGAATGGCAGATGTATGGAGATAATCTCCTGAAATACGTTGTTTTAATAGATTTAGTACATTGCCTGCCAAATCATTAAACCCACTTTTAGCCAGGGCTTTAACAACGTCCAGACCAGTAATGCCGCGACTCATTAGTTCTTGAGCAGCTTTTAGATCTTCAACGATATTACGTTCTGGCATATCGCTACTACCATGTGCATAGGTTGCGGCTTCGACTTCTTCGTCCTTGATTTCTGGGAAGCCGAGTTCTTTAAACACACCCTGCAACGCCCGAGCAGCTTTATTTCGGACAGCAATCGCTTGTTCTTCGGATATCGGACGTAATCCACCATCCACTTTTAAGTCACGCTGAATAATATTCCAATCATCATAGTCGTCAACATCCCAGTTCGAGCCAGCAAACATATTATCAGCGTTTGGAATGCCCCCAAAACCAGAGCAGATAAAGTCAGTGCCGGGGAGCATTTGCATCAACGTACGAGCCGTACGACGAATGTCGGAGTGAGTAAATGTCTGGTCATTACTCGAAGCAACTTCCAAATCGAGCATGGTTGTGCAAAGATTTTCTGCCAACACTGCACGTATACCCGATGGAACCGCCGCTGGTATACCGATACAACTTACTGATCCGTTCTGCAAGCCCTGGGCACCAGCGCCTCTTGCGACCATAATACAACGGATTTCTAAATACAACATGGATTTACCTTCGGCGTAACCCATCTGAACTTCCGAGCCAGTTCCGGAGGTAAATCTCATTTTCAGGCCACGTGAAGCATAGGCCGATGCAAGGAACCCTTTTGACCAAGGTGTATCATCACCGTCAACAAACACATTTTCAGTACCGTAAACGGAAATTGTTTCCGCGTATGCGGTAATACCACGCATTCCAAGTTCCAACTCGGTTGCTTCTTCCAGTGCACACTGAATCAATGTGCCGCCCCGACCAGTTTGACTACCAATCAGTAGAGCAAGTGCATTGAAGGGTGCATATCGGACGACAGCCACGGTCGTTTCCATTTCATCAAATCCACGCATGGCCGCTTCCGCTCCGTCAGCAGCAATCAAGACTGGATTGTCTTTAATGTTCGTAATATGGCACTGATTAGAAGGAATTTTACGTGCCCTCATTTTTTGCATGGCCATCATCATTTCCACGACATTCATCGTGTTGAAGACAGACACAAGTTTAGCTGCTGTTAAGCCACGAACAAGGTTTACTATTTCGTCTCTCGAGACATTAATATCTACAAGCATCTTGGCGATGTCGGTACTATCCATTGCCATAGACTTTTCTGCTACCGTCACATCAATGGCATAATCAGCAATAAACTGTTCAATAAAATCGAAGTTACTGCGAGATACTCCGTCCATTTCAACGATTTTTCCATTTTCAATTTTAATCGTGGGTTGCGGGTCATTGGGGCTACCCATGGCTATCAGACCTACCTCTGGCCACTCCTCAACGAAACCGTCCTGATTGACAGGACGTTTAGCCAATGCCTCAAATCGTTTTGATCGCTTCATTATTTCGACCTCCCTTCTCTTAGATATATGGTTTCGTAGCTGATGGAGCCGCGCCGCCCATTGCTTCCAGCAATTTAAGACCAACATTTTTTGCTGCTAAGACAGATTGACGCACTGCCCCAGAGTCCCCTGTAATCATAATAATAACTTCATTGGAGTGGCTACCGCCTCCAGGACTTCCGTATCCAACTAATTCAACGCTTGCGGTTTTCACTGCAACATCGGACATCAGTACGCCGATAGCTGCAGGAGCGCCGACGATCAATCCAAAGGCTTTACCGACGGGTGCACCAAACGCTTTATTCAGAGCTATGCTTGCACGCGCAGTATACTGAAGTTCAATATGCCCGGCGTCATTGGCATACACATCACCAAAGGTACGATCAAGCTCTTTCAGGGCTACCTCAATTGCCCTGCGAGCGTCTGAAACTTCTTCAGCGCCGAAAAGAATTAAACAGCCGTGTCCTGCTCCGCCTTTTGTGTCCCGAGGCAATTCAATGCTAATAATTTCTGTATTAGTCGCTTTAACTGCCTCATCTGCAGCCATAATATGTGGACCGGCTCCGGTACGAGCGCCCAAGATACCAATCGAATGATATTTAGGATCTATCTTCATTATTTCATGCAACATGGGATCAACGTTGGCAATAACTAGACCAATAGTGTCACCGATTGCTGTGCCAACAAACTCTGTCAGGCCAATGTTTACCGGCCCTTTGGTTTTCTCCGCTACCGTCTCGACAGGAGTTTGGCTTTCCATACGTTTTTTGATTTCGTCCATGACCTTATCAATTAACTGTTCTTGCATAATAAACTGTCCACCTCCTAATTAGTGCCTAAAATAGCCTTGGGAAGAATTTTTTCCACATCCGTATGTGGACGAGGAATAACGTGAATGGAAATAACTTCGCCAACATTTCGAGCAGCGGCAGCGCCAGCATCTGTTGCCGCCTTGATAGCACCAACATCACCCCGAACCATAACCGTTACTAAACCGGAACCAATCTTTTCATAGCCCATCAATATAACATTGGCTGCCTTTACCATTGCATCCGCTGCTTCAATTGCTGCTATTAACCCTTTTGTTTCGATCATACCTAAGGCCTCGCTCATGATTTACACCTCGCTTTAAATTAATAAATAATCGACCTATAGTCTAATAAAGACACCAAAATCTCCTTAAAACCTTATATGGAATTTATGAAGATAAGGGGTTTCTTTTTTAGGCTTATCTAAATATTAGCTCTTTCTTAAACTTTTACCATCAGCAAATATTGCTTACCCACTGGATATATTTGCGGTCTTCGTGTTAGCAGTTCCTGCTCAATATTGTTTAATTCATTTTTCTTTTGTTTCTCTCGAGCGGTTTTGGGGATTGAAAAAGCAAAAAAGGACTGTTTGGTTACAGTCCTTTTACTTCGTATTAGGCACTTTTCTATTTACTGTTACTTAGATACTTAGCACTAAACTTATAAATCTTCATTGCTAATCTTATTTTGGCGTATCTCATTCCGATACTGATTCGGGGTCATATTTGTCGCTTGGCGAAACACGCGACTAAAATAACTGGCATCTTGATACCCTACCTCTGCTGCAATACGCACCCCATTATAATCTGAATCTTTGAGTAATAATTTTGCTCGATCAATTCGAACGTTCGAAATAAAGTCCACAAAATTACATCCCTTTTCCTGCTTAAATAATCGGCTAAAGTAAAAACGGCTTAGGTGGACGGTTTGGGCGACCTCTTCTAAGGATATATTTTTATGGCAATTTTCTACTATATATTCGCACGCCTTATTAATAACGCGAATATTTATACTATTTCTACTTTCCAACATATTGTCCATAACACTATCCAAGGATTCCAGCATCCAATGTTCCACCTGTTCTTTATTAGAACACTCAATTAAAACGTTAATGGAGTTGAAATTCAATAAAGTAAGCTGGTCTAAATTAGCACCACCTTCGACTCCAGCTCGAGATAATACAATTAATAACTCGAGCACACAAGCTTTCACAGTCTCAATACTCGCATTGCTCGCAAATATTGCCCCCAATAAATCACTCAATGCTTGCTTAGCCTGTTTTCTATCCCCACAACGCACTTTATCTAATACTGCCCGCTCATAATTAAAAGGGTAATTAAAGGGCCCTGTACTTAGATGGGGTACATCTTCAATATGAATTATTTGACTATCCCCAAGATAAAACCTCTGCCGCTCGGCATTTACAGCCTCGCGATAAGACTTCTGCATGTCCAATGGATTACTATAATAACGACCAATGCCAACCGTAACACTCACATTTATAGTATTAATAATACAATTTCTTATCCTAGCTGCGATATTCAGCACATCATCCTTTAAAAGAGCTGGTGTCTCTATTTCCTTAAATCCCAATAGAATAATCAAATTGTTACTATTGAAGGGCGTAACTAGGCCATTTTCGCCTATAACATTGCAAATCAGCTCATAGACTCGCTGCTTGAGCATTTGTTTTTCCAGTTCTGAATCACTCGAAGTGAGCTGCTTAAAATTATCAATATCCACAACTAAAGCGACCCCGGGATCGACCTTAACTCCTAGAAATCTTGATCTTTCCTTAAATTGTTCCAGATCCGAGATGTTACCAGCAATCAAATCATAAACAAAAGACATTTGAATAAATGGCTTGGCTTTTTCTACGTTCGCACGTAAAATGGCTTCCTCTTCATGTTTTAACTTAATCTCGCTAATTTTTCCTGTAATCGTCCGTAAAGTACATACTAAATCATCAGTACGTACAGGTTTTAGCAAGTATTCCACGGCGCCGAGCGTTAGGGCCTCCTTAGCGCTGTTAAAATCGTCCATAGCAGTTAGCATGATTACGCTCGTACTTGGCAGCACTTCAAGAATACGTTTAGCAGCTTCCAAGCCATCCATCCCGGGCATCCGGATATCCATTAACACAATATCCGGTTTTTCACTTAGCGCAATACGAACAGCACTCGCGCCATCCCCAGTATCACCGACTACGTGAATTTCGGGGAAATTTGTCTTTATTATAAACTGTAGGGCTTGGCGTTCTAAAGGTTCATCATCAGCAATCATCAATCGATACATAATTATTCTCCTTGTTCATTTTTGACTGATAGTTGGGGAGATGTATGGAGCAGCTAGTTCCTTCACCAACTTGACTTTCCATCTTCAACCCGTATTCACTACCAAAATGATGCTGAATCCGTTTATGAACATTAATAAGTCCAATACCTGTTGTATGTCCATGAGTTATCGTACGTTTTCCAGCACTGAAGATGTTACGAATGTGTTCAATATCGACTCCAACGCCGGTATCCCTCACAGTAATTACTATCTCCTCCCCTTCGATCCGTCCACTAATATAGATCTGCCCGCCCTCTATCTTTTTTTCTAGTCCGTGTATGATAGAGTTTTCGATCAAAGGCTGAAGGGTAAGAGCCGGAATCATCATATTCATTATCTGTGGATCAATGTCAATAAAGGTTTGAATGCGATCTCCAAAACGCACCTGTTGAATTGCTAGATAATCTTTGGTCGCTTTTACTTCTTTTTCTAATGTTCGTGGAACATCTATATCCCGTAAATTTTCTCGAAGCAAGTCAGCTAAAGCATAGACGATCTCCTGAGTTTTACTAGCGCCTTCCAAAAGGGCCAAGCGGGCAATGGTATTTAACGTATTGAATAGAAAGTGGGGATTGACCTGTGCTTGTAACGCCTTTAATTCGGTAACATGTAACGTGGCTTGCAAATCGGCCTTGACTTTTAATTCCTCCATAACCTGCTTCTGGGCAATATTAGCAACACCTATCTTCACAATGTAATTTGACATAATATAGATCAGGTCGGCTGAAGCCTTAAGTCTTTTTTCTGGCATAACTTCTATTTCATCAAAGAGCTCAGATAAAACCTCAGGCTCCATATCTGAACCAGTTAAACGCCGAATCATTTCCGCTTTGGCATCATAATCATTAGATGAAACAACTTGCCCAGCAAGAAAAGCACCGATATATTGGTTTTGTACAATAATGGGTGCCGCTAAATCTGTTAATCCACTATGACAATGATACACAACAGGCCTTTGGTTATCTATAGTAATATGACCTGCTCGATCGTCACAACTAACACATCCAACTAATCCCTGCGGAAAAGATCGAATATATGTACAAAATTTTGTAAAGTTGCTAGGTTTCGTAATTGGGTTTCCTTCAGGGTCGACAATTACTGCAGCCAATCCAGTTGCTTCTGAAAACTTAGCTTGAATTTCTTGTAAAATATCGATTTCCACAATTTCACCCAAGGTAAATCTCTTCACCACTACCATTAGACTTCCCCCTCGAAAAACTACATTTTGTGAACGTCAGCTTTTTCATAGAGATATCCATATTACTACTTTCTTCAATAATAGAGTATTGTGTGAAGTAAACACACTCTATTTTATGAAAGCAGCAATATTTCGCAATCTCATAGCAAAATATTGCTGCTTTCACGTTTCTCTTCTCTCTTGCCATGTCTCTTGGAATTCTAATATTATCCAGTTCTCTGTAAATAATGCTTTGCTCTTATGGGCTAACTTTGGCTGTTTACTATTCCATTAAATAGACTGACTAACCCTATTTAAGATGGTTATAATATATAATGTACTTCCAAAAACAATAATATCCTATGTTGTCACAAAATAATGCAAAGGATAATACTATAAACTCGTCAAATAACCATTAGTTAAGTAAAACTAACATCGTAAACCTATTGAAACTAGGTTTACGATGTTAAGTATGATAGGGGGGATTCTCATGTGGCTTGGCAAGGTTGTTGGAACTGTCGTAGCCTCTATTAAGAATGAAAGCTTAATAGGGAGTAAGCTCTTAGTGGTTCAACCTTTAAATCTAGACGGTATGAACACCATCAGTCTGCAGATTGCAATAGATACTGTAGGAGCAGGAAACGGTGAAACTGTTTTAGTATGCACTGGAAGTTCAGCGCGACATGTGACGGGAATTGAAAATAGTGCCGTCGACGCTGCGATCGTCGGAATTGTAGAGAATATAGATCTTGAAGGTCTTTCCAAAGCTCAATACTGGGCACAGAAAGCCTGATACTCTAACAACAAAGCTGGTTCTAGAAGGAGAATTTTATGCTGACAGCCTACAAAACGCTGGAAAGTAAGCTCCAGAAAGTATCTTGGGATCCCTCAATTAAAGGAGTTTGGATTAAACTAGTTAACCCGACACATGAAGAAATCCTACAGATATCTGCTACAGATCAAATACCCGAGCATTTTTTTAGTTTTGCAGTTGATGAGGATGACTGTCCTAGAATTATTTTAGGCAAAAAATGTATTCTCGCTATTATTAATGTTCCTGTTTCCCATGGCGCTGATCGATATGAGACCAGCCCGCTCAGTATTATTTTGACATCAGAATTAACCATTACCATAAGCGAAGACCTCATACAAGTCCTCCCAGATAACAACGAGGGCAGTAGGTTTTTATTCGATACAGCTAAAAGGACTCAATTCTTCTTTCGAATTTTGTATCATGCCGATACAGTCTTTTTAAAATTTATTCGTCATATTCGTCAACGAACAAATGAGATTGAGCTTCGCCTGCGGAAATCAACAAATAATCAAGAAGTATTCCAACTTCTTGATCTTGAAAAAGGCTTAACCTACTTCACTGCTGCCCTACGTGGGAATGTGATAGTCGCAGAAACAATCCTCCGGATGAGATCCGACCCTCAGATGCGGTATCTATTAGAGATGCATGAAGAAGATGAGGATGTTTTGGAAAGCGTTATTATAGAGAATAAGCGGGCTTTGGAATTAGCTCAGACGTATAGTGACATCATGAGTAGTATGATGGATGCCTTCTCTTCTGTTATTAATAATAATTTAAACCAGATTATGAAATTTTTAGCTTCTGTTACTATTTTATTAGCTATTCCTACTATGATTTCAAGTTTTTGGAGCATGACGATCAAGGTACCCTGGCAAGGTACAGAAACTGGCTTTTGGATGGTTCTTGTACTGGCGCTCATCACAACTAGTACCGTGGGTACTCTTCTGCATCGAAAAGGAATGTTCTAATACTCATACTAAGTTTTCATAATAAGGTGGTCCAATGACCCAATTAAGGGCTTTGGACCACCTTTTTTGTTATGATAATTTGAAGGATTTAGTTTATTTAACTGACATCTGGATATCCAGCGAATTCGGACAAATATATCCTACTTTGACATTAATTTAGTTGCATTATTAATATACAAAAGAAAAATCTGTTTTACAAAGGCAATAATATAATATATGCAGGCAATTTTCTATATAAGTCCTTGCCTAAAATTCTGATAATATATTGATAGGCGTTTCTTTAGACTCTATATATAGGAAATGACAGCCTTAGAGAAAGGAGTATTTACATCGGATTTAATTCTTCAAACTTATATCTTGACTCATTAAAAATGTAGAAAATAAGAGGAGGGTTATGCAATGGTAACTCCGTTTTTAGGAGAATTTCTTGGAACAACTATACTTATCATTTTTGGTAACGGTGTAGTCGCAAACTCATGCCTAGCAAAATCAAAAGCTGAAGGTGCTGGTTGGTTTAATATTATCGTTGGTTGGGCAATTGGGGTGACGATGGGGATCTTTGTTGCAGTAGCCTGTGGAGCGCAAGGCGATCTAAACCCGGCGGTAACCTTTGCAAAGCTCTTGAATGGTGTCTATTCGGTATCAGACAGCCTTATCATAATGTTTCTACAAATAGCCGGTGGCTTTATAGGTGGTTGTATTACTTGGCTTCTCTTCCGCGGACACTGGGAGCTTACGGATGATAAGGCCACAAAATTGGGTGTATTCTGCACCTTTCCTGCTATTAGAAATTATGGTCAGAATTTATTCTTCGAAATTATTGCTACAGTTATGTTAATATTCGGAGTTTTTGCCATCTTTTCAAAAAATGTAGGAACTTTGGTCCCTGGTTATGGTCCTTTAATGGTCGGTATGTTAATACTTGGAATCGGTGCAGCCCTGGGTGGTCCTACCGGATATGCTATGAACCCTGCCCGTGACTTAGGTCCACGCCTTGCTCATTTCCTTTGCCCCATTGCTGGAAAAGGCAATTCCGATTGGGCATATTCCTGGGTCCCTATTGTTGGCCCCATGATTGGCGGTGCGATAGCATTTGCCTTAGCCAAGGGTGTTGGCATTCTCTAAGCAAGATAATTCCTGTGATTTGCCGAGGGGAAAGCTATAAAGCAAGGCTTGAAAGGTTTTGTTCATACTTAACGTATTGTGAAGATTCAGATTCTAGTGCTCGCAAGGGCATGGAGGTTCAATTCCTCTCGACCGCACCAGTTATAGCAAGGCTTCCATCCTTTAAACGATAAACTTTGGTAAGTTCACTATAACAACCTTACAACAACTGACTTTAATAGGGGTAAGATACACGAATTTATAATGGTTATCTTACCCCTATTTCCATTGGTGTTTGTACACAAATAAACTAGGTGTTCTACATTGTCCTAATAACTTCTGATCCTTCAGTTAGTTTGTGTTCTGCATTCACAAATAAAGCAATCATCGCCATCAATTTGCCGATTATATAAATCTTTCAAATCATTATAAGTAGTTCAAGACAAACTCCCTACACATTTCTTGTGTGCCGTTCAGAATATTTCGCAATTATATAGTTAATAATGAATGCTATTATTATTGAAAGAGCGATACTTGCTATACTTATATTTCCATGAGTCCTGTATATGGAGGACTTCAAAGGGTCAATATTAAATCCATAGCCTATAGCTTGAACAATTAAAAATATAGTACTGAAGATGATCATGGGAAGCTTTAATTTACCTTCTTTATTTATTGCATGAGAAGAAACCGCTACTGTAGCGCATATATTACCTATGATCAGCAATCTAGCCTCAGTATGAATTTCGTCGCTTTTTATTGTATATTTCAATTACTTTACGAATTATCCTCCCAATCCTCTAACTTTCGTTAAAAATGGATATACCTTCCCCTACCCCATGATTATGCTTCTTTCTAAATTGCTAATCTCTATGAGCTGCTAAAAACCAATTCTGATCTATACTTCAGCAGATATAGTCCCTTCAATAAAAGCCTTGCCATTTCTCGTTGAGTTGTAAAATTGTTTTTCAGTCGTCTAACTAAAAACAACTGCATGATATTCGATGCAATAAATATCAAATAAAGCACTGCTTCTACTGCCTTACCTCCATGCACAAAACAATGCTCTAAACCACATTCAGTTTTCAAGTTATTAAAAATTGAGTTCTCAATATCCCATCGTGCTCTGATTATTTTAAATAAGGTTTTAAGCGCCGTATCCATACATGTCGTTACGATC
>Ga0209125_1001282_pt1 | contig 24447 bp, 18 predicted proteins | sample BarGraIncub1131A_FD_184503 | JGI IMG/M metagenome (GOLD analysis project Ga0209125, IMG submission 184503) | Arctic peat soil microbial communities from Barrow, Alaska - Barrow Graham LP Incubations 11-31A (SPAdes) (version 2) | ecosystem: Environmental > Terrestrial > Soil > Wetlands > Peat... | reverse complement strand
TAGGGTTTCCGAGCCAAGAACTTCTACCATTTGATCTAGTAGTTCCATAACTAGGTTCCATATCTTACCGTACTCTGTCACCTGCTCCTGGGCACCATCATTTTTGAAATTCTCTATCCACCCTTCTAGAGTTTCATACACATTTATGGTTTCTAGAAATTCAAAGAGGGAAGTACAGAATGTTCTGGTAGTGTTTTTACCTTTTAATTTTTCGTTTAATGCTATTAATGGCATTATAAAGATATCTCTTGTATCATTTAGGATTTTAATGGTTGATTCTATTCTTTGGTCTTCACTTTCTTCGTGGGTTAATGGGTTTTGATGTTCTGCGGGTTGCTGATTTTCCCAGCATGCTGTATTCTCTCTAGATTGCTGATTTTCCGAACATGCTGTATTCTCTTCAGGTAGCTGATTTTCCGCAGATATCCCATTTTCTTTGGTTTTTTGTAATTCCTCTGTTGCTGCTGCTTTGCGATCAAAATAATCTCTAAAATAATATTCTATTTTTTCCTGCCATAACTCTGCTTCTGTCCATTTTCTTTTGCCCTTTATGCCTGTTTCTATTACGAAGTTTTCTAGTATATCTATACACTCTACCTCTATATTTAAGAGTCCTGTTTTAAGATACCTAAATACTGATTCATAACTAAAGTTCTTTGTGAAAATCTCAACGGTGGATGTTATTAGTACAATTAAAGGATTGCTTGTTATATCTTTTTTCTTATCTATAAATAAGGGAATATTGTATTCTGTAAATATTGCCTTAATCAACTTTTCATAAGAAGGTAAATCTCTAGTTACCACCGCAATTTTATTAAATCTTATATGTTCATCACGGCAAATCCTTAAAATATCCTTTGCCACATGCTCTATTTCAGAATATGAATTTAGACCTTTAAACACCTTAATATTTTCACATTTTTCAGTGGATGGTGTATAAGGGAAGGCAAAATAATTTCTTTCTAAAAAAGAAAGCTCTGCGTTATCTTTAAATTTATATTCTTTATTATCTTGTAGCTCTATAGGCTTTTCTAAAGAAGTTCCAGTCTCCTGTGCTAAATTTAAAAGTTTATCTTCTGTAAATTTTATAGAATAAAAGGCATCAGACTCATCCATACCTTTTGAATGCTCTGAGCTTTTTAGTGGCAGTGTTATATTTACCCTTTTAGCCTTTTTATATAGCTTTTCGATTATTCCATATTGCTGTGGCGTAAAGCCCGTAAACTCATCAAGCCAAAACTCGGCGCCGTCAAAAATATTACAGTCATCAATGGAACTATATAAACGGGTCAGATCATCATCTGGGTCCGCGTAGTTTTGGTTTAAAATATTATCAAATTCACCATATATAAGGGATAAATCAGATATTTTATCTATTAATAAGGGATGTTCTCCTTTTATAAAGGAGTTGTCTCCTATAGGGGAATCGTCTCTTTTAGAAGAGCTGTCTCCTAAACTTTCTTTTACTTTATTTAAAGTTTCCAAGGAGATCCCGTATTTTTTAAACTCTGTAATTGCACCAGCTACATTATCTACAAAACCCTTTTGCTTTGAAGCTGCACTAAAAACCTTGAATCTATCTTGCTTCTTTTGCATTATGCTGTAAATAAGCATTGCTTTTCCTGAGGCATCCATAGGTTTACGAATTATGCCTCCCACTTCACTAAATACTCTATAAGCTAATCTATTAAAACTAAGCACTTGGACGTTTTTTATTCCTGTGGATCCAACTACTTTTATAAGATTTTTTTCAGCTTGAAAGGAAAATTGTTCTGGTACTAAAAGCACTAGAGGCAGTTCACACTCTTCCACACTTCTAGCTTTTATATCTTCTAAGCAGAACGTACTTTTACCTCTACCAGCTCCACCGTAAATAAATCTTAAACTCACAAAAACACATCCCTTCTTTTTTAGGCCTTAGGCATATGAAAATAAACATATCATGTATAATTTTACCACAACAGATACATTTTCTCGAGCAGTTCCTATTATAGTTATTATAACATTGTCTGTTGTCGGGGGACAGTTATTAACATTTACTACCCGAGAAAAATATGGGGACATAACTTGGGACATACCTGGGGACAGGCAATGATAATGTGCTCCGTGGACAGGCATTGATATTGTGCCAATTCACCGAGGACAGGCCTGGGGACAGGCAATGATATTGTGCTTTTAAATAGTTCGTTTAATAGTCCGGGGACAGTCATTGAGAATGTGCACTTGAATGGCTAGGGACGGTTTTTATAATATGCTTATGCACTAAAATAATAAAGAAAATATCTAAGCTTTTCTATGTAAAATTTTAAATATTTGTGCTATAATTTCTATAAAATATAATCTAGAGACAAAGCATTATACGAGGGGGATAATAATGTATAATTTGAAGAATTTTTCGGAGACTGAAGTAAGTATACTGTTAGAAGAGATATTAAAGAAATATGATACTATTTGTAAATGTGAAAAGTGTAAATTGGATATTAAGGCTTTAGCATTGAACAATTTGTCCACAAAATATATTGTTTCAGAGCAAGGTGAAATATATACGAAAGCATTACATGAGGTTAACAAACAGGAGCAAATTAATGTTGTCATGGCTATTACAAAAGCTATAGACATAGTATCTGCTAATCCAAAGCATTAGATAGCTTTTGGAGGTTGGTTTATTAACACTTTACTTGAAAATTAATTTTAACCATCATAAACAGTTTTAGCTAAAATATACCCTATAGAGTAGACAATGTCTTCTCTATAGGGTATTTCTATATATCTGATCATGAAGGTGTAAGCATGTGGTGGAGTGGTAGATAGTGATAAGTATAAAATTTCTCCGAAGTGACTTGCAATACGATGCGAAGAAGCTATTGAAATTTGATTTAGAAATTCTTGTTTTGCTAATGTTAAATTTCCGTAAGACTGCCAGGACGGCAGTCTAGCGAACTTGAGGCAGGAAGCCGAATGTGAGCGTTAGGAAATATCACATTCGCAAAACATTAGAATTTCTTAATTAAATTTCCAGTTTCCAGCACGTTTGCAAGGCACGCAGGAGAAATTTTTTACTTTTAATACTCTATTTCGTGCTTTGAAGCTTGTCTATAATTATCTTTTTCATTTGTTCTAATTTTTCTAATGCGAGATCTAACGTTTCTCCCTTAGAATACATATATATTTTGATTTTTGGTTCTGTACCTGAAGGTCTTACTGCATACCAACTCTCATCATCAAAATAGAATTTAAGTACATTAGATACTGGAATTCCACTAGATTCTTCTGTGCCATTAATTATGTCATAGGATTTTTCTATATCATAATCTACATATTTAACAAGCTTTGATGTACCTAAAGCTTTTGGATTATCTTTTCTATATTCTACCATCATTCTAGATATTCTTTTTTGTCCTTCTATACCTTCTAAAACTAGAGATACTAAGCTTTCTCTATAATATCCAAATTCCTCATAAATCCCATTTAATATATCTAATAAAGTTTTCCCTTGGGTTTTATAGTAAGCTGCTGCTTCACATAAAAGCATAGAGGCTATAACTGCATCTTTGTCTCTAACGAAAGTTCCTGCAACATAGCCAATGCTTTCTTCGTATCCAAAGATAAATTCATAGCTATTATCTTTCTTAAAATCTTGGATCTTGCTACAAATGTTCTTAAAGCCTGTTAGTACTTCGAAGGTTTCTACACCATATTTCTTTGCTATAGCTTTGCCTAGATCCCCTGTTACTAAGGATTTTACTATAGCTGCATTCTTTGGAAGGGTGCCTTTTTCTTTCATTCCCTCTATGATATATTTTATTAATACAGCTCCTGTTTGATTGCCATTGAAAGCAACATATTCACCCAACTTATCTCTAACCATTATTGCAAGTCTATCACAATCTGGGTCTGTAGCTATAAGTAGTTCTGCCCCTTCTTTTTTTCCAAGGGCCTGTGCATATTTAAATGCTTTTACATCCTCAGGATTTGGGTAACCTACCGTAGTAAAGTCTGGATCTGGGTTTTCTTGCTCTGGAACTACTATTATATTTGTAAAACCTCTTTCCCTTAACACTCGCCTTACAGGTACATTACCTGTGCCGTTTAGAGGTGTGTAAATAATCTTTATATCTTTATCTATGTCTTCTCTTATAGCTAGTCCTTTTACTTTTTCAAAGTACTCATCATCCATGGCTTTCCCAAGCATTACTATTAAACCTTTTTCTTTGGCTTCTTCCATATCCATGATTTTTATAGCACTAAAGTCTGAAATACTCTGAATTTTTTCTGTTATATCCTCTGCTATAGATGATAAAATTTGCGCACCATCTTCCCAATATACCTTGTATCCGTTGTATTCTCTAGGATTATGGCTGGCAGTTACTACAATTCCTGAAGCAGTATGTAATGTTCTTACCGCATAAGATAATTCTGGAGTAGGTCTTAGCTGCTCAAATAAATAAGCCTTTATTCCATTTGCCGCTAAAACTTGTGCTGCAGTGGCTGCAAATTTTTCAGAAAAATGTCTGCAATCGTAAGCTATAGCTACACCTCTATCCATATACTCTTTGCCATACCCTTTTATATAATCTGCTAGTCCTTGAGTTGCTCTTGAAATAATGTATATGTTCATTCTGTTAAGCCCTGCACCTAATTTTCCTCTAAGCCCTGCAGTTCCAAACTCTAGATCCATGTAAAATCTATCTTCAATTTCTTTAGGGTCTTGTGATATCGACTTTAATTCTTCTCTAGTCTTTTCATCAAAGTATTCATTATTTAACCATTCTTCATATTTTTTCATATACGTCATTTTAACTCACACCTTTCCAAATAATTACTATTACATAGCATTATACATTATTTTTTGTGTTTTTTAAAGACTTTTTGTGGGGACGGTTAACAACTAATTAAAATGTTTAATTAGTTGTAAACCGTCCCCTTTGTCTTGCTTTTATTTTTATTTTGACAAATGTTAAAAAGTTGTTAACCGTCCCCATGGTTTCACTTTTTTTTCTTAAAAAATTTTAAATATTTGAGTAGTACAGAAGCATATGATTATGGCAATGAATGTGGGCATTAATACGGATAATATTGTCCATTTTATACTGCCGGTTTCTTTTTTGATAGTCCACACTGTTGTGGCGCAAGGAAAGTGTAATAGTGAAAATAACATGGTGTTTATTAAGGTTAAGTATGTCCAACCATTATTAAGCAAAATCTCTCTAAGCTGACTTATGCTTTCAAACTGAAGCATAGATCCCTTAGATAGGTATGCCATTAATAGAATAGGAAGTACGATTTCATTTGCTGGGAAACCTAAAATAAAAGCTATTAATATAAAACCGTCGAGTCCTATCATCTTCGCAAAGGGATTTAGAAAATTTGCTGCATGAGCTAGTATGCTTATGTCACCGATTATTACATTTCCAAGAATATAAGTTATAGCACCAGCAGGGATTGCTACAGTTATAGCTCTACCTAATACAAACATGGTTCTATCAATCATGGAAGTATATAATACTCTGCCTAGTTGGGGTTTTCTATAGGGTGGAAGCTCTAAGGTAAAGCTTGAAGGCATGCCTTTTAGTATTGTTTTTGATAGTGCATAGGAGGTTAGCAAGGTAATTCCTATGCCTATAAGTACTAAAATAACTACCATTAATGCAGCTATAATGGAGCTGGTGGATGAGGAAAAGCTTACTCCTACAAACACCATGGATAGAGCTATCAAGGTTGGAAATCTCCCATTGCAGGGAACAAAATTGTTGGTTACTATGGCTATAAGCCTTTCTCTTGGGGATTCGATTATTCTACAGGCTATTACCCCTGCAGCATTGCAGCCAAAGCCCATACACATTGTTAGTGCTTGCTTTCCATGGCAGCAAGCTTTTTTAAAAACATGGTCTAAATTAAAGCATATTCTAGGCAGATATCCTCCGTCCTCAAGGAGTGTAAATATAGGAAAGAATATTGCCATAGGTGGAAGCATCACTGATACTACCCATGCAAAGGTTCTATATACTCCCAGCACTAAAAGGTTATTTAGCCAAAGGGGGACTTGTATATAGATAAAGAATAGACCTAGCTTTTCTTCTATCCAAAATAAGAATTTAGCTATAATTTGCGAGGGGTAATTTGCTCCCTGAATTGTAAGCCAAAATATCACTGCTAGTAGTAGTATCATTATGGGTATACCGGTTTTTTTAGAGGTAACTATATTATCAATTTTTTGTTGTGATAGCAATCTTTCTGTGTCTTTTATGACGGTTTTTTTAGTTATATCCTCTGCTGTTTTATAAATAGTGGACACAATGGTGTCTCTTATATTCTCATTGTTTTTTGCTCTAAAATGTTTGGTTTTTTCTAGAACTTCCTTTATATTTATGTCTTCCTTTAGGCTCAATAATTACACCTTCCTATTAATTGCTTGTTAAGGCCTCTTCAAAAGAATGATCAATCTATTTTTTTGAGATACTCAAGTCATAATCGAGAAATTTACTTATAGAATTTAAAAGGGATTCATCTCCATCTAAAAGTCTTAGAGCAAGCCATTTAGTATTAATTTTATCATCAAAAATTGAATGGAGCATTGGGGTGAGTTGCTGTAGCTCATCTTCTATATCTGTAGGATATTGAATTTGTAATGGACAAGTATGAATTTTATTAGTACATAAATCATATATAGTATCTTTTAAAATATTCAAGCCAACATTACTTCTAGCAGTAGTTGGAACCACGGGGATACCTAATTCCTTTGATAGTGCCTCTATATTAATTTTTATATTTTTACTTTTAGCCTCATCCATGAGATTTACACAAGCTACTACATTACCCGTAATCTCTAGAACCTGCAAAAGTAAATTTAAATTTCTCTCAATGCATGTGGCATCCAAAACAACTACAGTTACATCTGGCTTTCCAAAGCATAAGAAATCTCTAGCTACTATTTCTTCTACGGAACTTGCGAGAAGAGAATAAGTGCCTGGCAAATCCACAATAATAAATTCTTTATCATTATGACTATATTTCCCTTGAGAGTTTACTACAGTTTTACCAGGCCAATTTCCTGTATGCTGATGAAGTCCGGTTAGTGCATTGAATACGGTACTCTTACCTGTATTAGGATTTCCCGCAAGTGCAATGACATAATCCTCTTCCTTTGCTTTTTCTACATTGAATAGATCCTTTAACCCTTGCTTAGTACTAGAACTATGAGTTAGACCCATTATTTCTTCTCCTTTTTCAATTGCTAGTATAATAGTTGAAAGTTAAAGATATATCTATGTGTGTCTTACCATAATATTCTTTGCTTCTTCTTCCCTTAGTGCAATACAAGTATCTCTTATGAGGTATGCAGTAGGATCTCCAAAAGGACTCTGTCTAAGTACGTGGATAATGGTGTTTGGCACTATACCTAAATCAAGCATTCGTTGTCTCGATAATCCTTTCGAAAGCAATTCTACTACTCTGACTTTTTTGCCTACAGCAATTTCTGTTAGTTTCACTGTTGTATTTTCCATTTTTTCACCCGCTTTTTCAATATAAGGTATATGAGCACATAATAAAAATGATAATATATTTATTTCAATGTGCCATTGCTTTATATTATGAATATAAAGCTAAAATCGACACTTAAAATAAAAAAGTATATACTACGTAAAATCAGCTTTACGTAGTATATACTTTAAAAAATTATAAATTAACTATCCCTATACCATGTTATGAAAAAAAGTTTGAAAGGTGATGATGAGGAATGATAAAACAGTAAATTATCTACGTAAATTATAGTTGAAATCTATATCTGTTTTTTTTATCCAAAATCCTGAACTATCTGTTATTTTACCATATATGAAGTCTCCTATATTTTTCGCAGGTGTTATATAAACTGGTATATCATCATTCAAAATTCTTTGTTCTTTCTCAACAGTATCATAATACTCCATAACTGAAGTTCCTTTTTTAATTATAGCCTCCATTGGCACAACCTCACTACTTGTTCCTAACTGGGATTTTTTTACCCAGCCTTCTGTAAAATCAGTTTCGTTGTAAGTCTGTTGTAGCTGAATAAAATACCAGTCCTGATACTCTTTTTTTATATAAACTGCCTTGCCTTTTTCTAAGCTTAACTGAGTGAAGCTATTTTTATCAGGGGCTAATTTCATAAGACTTTGCTCTTTGGTATACATCTTTTTACTTTCAACGGTGTGAATAATATCCTCTTGTTTAAAGTTTCCGCCCTGTTTATCTACTATGTACCATTTTGGTATGTAGGCTTCAATTGATATTTTTGCCCATTCCTCCTTGGTTTCTAATACTTTTACTTCAGTATATGCATTATTATCAAAATCTAAGGTTTTTATAGTACCCATATATCCGATACTAGGCTGAGATTTAGTTCCATATTGCAAAGACAAAAAATCTATGCTGTCATGAGGTCTTAAATATGCTGTTTTATTTACACCTAAGGCAGTCTTCAGCCTTTCATTTTCTGTTTTTAAAACTTTCAGACTGTTATCCGTAGTTGTCTTAAGTTTAAGTTTTTCCATTTGTAAATTTACTATGGTTTTCTCCAAAGATATTTGTATTTGAGTTTTTGCGCTCCCTAAACTAACTATATTATCATTTAATGTAGTTATATCTTTTTTATTTAAAACTCTATATTTTTGATATTCATAATTATTGAGTATTAGTAATAAGCTTAGTGTACCAATAATTGCTGTCATTGCTATTTGCTTCATATTTTCTTTCATAATGCTTACACATCCTTTATATGTAGTATTTTTTAATATTCAGCTTTAAAATCCCTTTATTGGTATAGTATTCCATATTTATGAAGTTTTTAGACATACATTCGCAAATTTTGTAATTAATAATTTTAAGTTGGATAATTAACAATATAAAAAAGCATATACGTCAGAAATATATTCTGTACATATATGCTTTAAATATTATAAGTTACACAATTCCACTAGAGTACTTGGCCACATATTATTCTTGAGCGTCATATATCATCTTAGATACTTGTGCAATAGTTTCATTTGCCTCGGTCAGGTTATTTGTAAAAACCACAAGGATGTATGGATTATCTTTACTTACAATGGCAATATCGTTCACGCATTCAGCAAAGTCTCCTATTTTATGAGCTACAATTTCCTTTGGAATGTACTTGTCTATCCTATCATGGTACTCTGTTTTTTTCATGGTTTCAATCATATCAGCATAGTATTTATTATCATCAATATTTAAATACAATTTCTCTAAGATTTTAAAAGAATCCATTGGTGTAGTATTATTTCCACTATGAATTGTAGGATTCCCAATGATATCTTCAATATAATCATATTTATTTTCATTTCCTACTTTTCTTAAAATCATATTTATGGCTATATTGTCCGAATACTTTATTGAATAGTCGCTTAGTGTTTTTAACGCAATAGGTTTACTTAAATCTGTTCCTTGAAGTATCCCTGCACCCTCTTCGTAATCGGATTCTTGAAATTTCAATTTTTCATTTATATCAATTTTTTTATCTTGAACCATATCATACATAAGCATATTAATAGGTACTTTTATTGTGCTAGCCGCTACAAACTGCTTGTCCTCGTTTAGTTTAATGTATTTTTTAGAATTTATGTCATAGTAAACTAATCCTACTTTATTTATATTGCTACCTAAAAATTTTTTGATTTTTTTTTCTAACTCATCTAGTTTAGCTTGTTTCTCAAAATTCTCTTGTGTCTTGCTTTGCTTGTACTTTAATGACTGCTTATAGACTAGTTCTTCATGATCAGTTTTAGATGTATCTTTAGATATTCCATAATTATTACTTTTATTATTAGTGGAAATATAATTAACTGCAGCAATACTTCTGCTGGCCCCAACTGACGGCTTACTTATTAAAGTCGTTGCAAAGAGTGACATTATTATCGCTATGGAAATGAAAATTTCCTTACCTTTCATCTAACTATTCCTCCCCGTACTACTTTGTTACCCTCTAGTGTTATCTACTATTATTTGTTACCACCATAAACCCTCGTAATATAAAAGTATACTAATCATATGTCATATTGATGACGATTACATAAACAATCTATTAATTTATTTTTCTATTTTTCTACCTTTAATTACATTATACCTTAAATTATTCCAAAATTCAAAATAATTGAGGACGGTTAAAAATAAACGGGGACGGTTAACAACTATTTAAATTATTAGCTAAATAATATGAATATCATCTCGTCACATAGGCAATAATTCAAAGAAAAGTTTATGAGTAGGAAGTGATTTTTATGGCAAGAAAAGCAAGATTAAAATCAACTGATGCTATATATCATATTATGTGTAAAAGTATCAGCGAGGTAACTTTATTCAGGGATTGTGAGGATAAGGAAAAATATTTAGCCCTTATAAAGAAGTATAAAAAACTCTATAATGCTAAAATATACGGGTACTGTCTTATGGATAACCATTCACATATATTAGCTGATGCTAATGGATCAGATATATCAAAAGTTATGCATGGAATAAATTTCTCTTATGCAATGTATTATAATAAAAAGTATAAAAGAGAAGGACCTCTATTTAAAGACAGGTTTAAAAGCAAGATAGTTGATGATGAGCATTACTTGAAGACTGTATCATTATATATACATAATAATCCCACAGATATAGGTGAATTCAAAGATTGTCCCGAAAAATATGCTTTTTCTAGTTTGGGAATATATATTGGAAAAAGACGGGACCATTTCAACATAGTTGATTATAAATTTGTTATGGGCTTTTTTGGTAATGACATTGCAAGCGCAAGGAACAGTTACTATAGCCTTGTTTTGGGATGCACCGACGAAAAATTAAAGGAAGATTTTGAATTTCAAGATGAAAAAACTGAATACAGAAGTGGAAGAAAAATACTTGTAACGAATTTTACGTCTGAGGATATTATGAGATTTATAGCATCAAAGATGAATATATCAAAGTTCCATCTTAATATAAAGTACAGTAGGAAGCTTGTGGGAGCAAAAGCCTTAATGGTTGTTTTGATGCGAGGTCTCTGCAATTTTAAATTTAGCGATATATCCAGCGCACTTGGAAACATTACACAGGCTAGAGTATCTCAATTAACTAGCATCGGTATTGAATTAATCGGAACTGACGAAAAATATGAAAGTATTATAGGGGAATTTATTAAATTTCATGCTTAATCAGTGCTCATTTGCATGTGTTTAGTTATAATTTTTAATAATAGGCTTTATACTTATTTTTAAACTGATAATAGTGGACAAGCATTCAAAATCAAAGAAATATTAATCTACGCCCTTAAAATAATTATAAAAAGCTAACAATAAATGCATTTAGAAATTAAAAGGTACAAGTTTTCATAAAAAAACTTGTACCTTTTCGAAAATAGAGTAAATAATTGTTATCGTCGACTATTATTTATCCAATTTCATTTATTCATTTAATTGTTAACCGTCCCCATTTTACTAAAATAAACAGTAACCACGCATCCCTTGCCTTCTTTACTTTTCACTTCTATGCTTGCCTTGTGAAGGGCTAAGATATTCTTTACAATAGTGAGTCCTATTCCGGTGCCTTCTGTTTCATGTCTACTTTTGTCTCCTCTATATAACCTTTCAAATATATAAGGTAAGTCTTCCTCATTAATGCCAATGCCTGTATCCTCTATTTTTAATATCACTTTTTCATCTGCTTCTTTTAAAGTGATATTAATTTCACCTCGCTTTGGAGTAAACTTTACTGCATTTGAAAGTATATTAATAATTACCTGTTTTATTTTATCTGTGTCACCTAAAATATTAAATTGTTTGCTAGTATCACATTCTAGTGTCATTTTAAGATTCTTGTTTTCTGATACTAGCTCAAATTCCTTTACAACCGAGAATAAAATATCCTTCAAAGGAATCTTTTCCATATTTAAGCTTGTTTCCTCACCTTCAATTTCTTTTAATCCATTTAAATTGTCTATAAGCTTTCCAAACCTAATTACTTCTTCATTAAGATAAGATAATCTTTCATTATCTACTGGAAAAATACCATCAATCATTGCTTCGAAATTATTTTGAAGAATATTAAGAGGCGTTCTAATTTCATGTGATATATCTGATATCAACCTTTTTCTAAGGACATCCTGATGTTGAAGCTTGTCTCCAAGTGTGTTTATGCTAGTTCTTAAATCTTCAAGTTCTAGAATATTACTCTTATCATGTGATCTTTCGTCATAATTTCCATTTGAAAGATGAACTGAAATCTTTGAAACTTGCCTAATAGGAGTAGAAAATTGCTTTGAAATAAACAAACTAATTAATATTGTTATTAGAATTGAAAGTACCACACTTAAAATAATGCTCTTATTTATTGACACTTTGAAATCTACATCTTCTTTGGATAACAGTACTGGCGCGTATTGTCCTACTTCTATATATCCTACAATTTTGTTCTTAGATTTTATATCAAAGGTGCTTGTAGTATAAACTCCTCCATTTTCAACCTGCATATTGCTATTCATGTTGTGAACAATCTCATTAGGATTCATTCCCCAGACCACTTTATTATTTTCATCCTTAAGCGTAAGGCAATAGCTACTCATATAGGCTTCATGCGAAATTTCTATTCCTGAAGTTTTAGACCACTTGCCATTTTTCTTATATACCTCCTCTAAATATGTAACTATTCTAGTATTCCTCTTATTTTGTATCTCCACTAAGTACTTGTTAAAGGTTCTTGATATTGTTGCATTTACCAAGAGTGTGGATATGAAAAGTGCTAATATAGCAGTACATACTAAAATAATACTTAATCTTTTTCTTATACTTTGCATAAATTAATCACCACCAAATTTATAACCAATTCTAGTTACGGTTACTATATATTTAGGATTCCTACTGTCCTCTTCTATCTTTTTACGTATATTTTTAATATGTACATCTATTGTTCTATCAAACCCTTGGAAATCTATTCCCATAATCCTTTCAATGAGTTGTTCCCTAGTGAATACTTTGCCCCTATTAGATGAAAGTATATGTACTATGTCAAATTCATTTGGTGTAAGAGATATTTCTGCGCCGTGCACCTTAATTACCCTTTTCTCATAGTTAATTTCCAAATCTCCATTATTATAAACTTTTGTTTCAGACTCATGTACATTAAGTCTTCTAAATAGTGCATTTACTCTTGCAGTTAGTTCACGCGGGCTAAAGGGCTTAACTAGATACTCGTCTGCTCCAAGGTTTAGTCCTTCTATTCTATCTTCTAAGGTACTCTTTGCTGTAAGCATAAATATGTGTACTTCTGAAATTTTCCTTAGAATACTACATACTTCCTCACCAGATATGTCTGGAAGCATTAGGTCTAATATAACTAAGCTGAATGATATTTTCTCGAAAAGCTTTATGCCTTCCATACCCTTGGTAGTACAATGAACACTATATCCTGCTTTTTCAAGATATGCTTTTAGTATTTCTGAAACCTTTTCTTCGTCTTCAATTATTAATATATTATCCACGTTTAATTCTCCTTTGTTTAATTTAATTGTTACCCGTCCCCACTATTTATTTGTGCTTTAATTGTTAACCGTCCCTAGTTTATTTCGATTATATTTTTCTAAGCTTTAGCATACTATTTATAAACGCTACATTTTGAGGAGTTGATCCAATGAGAGTTAAATTTTGTAAGCATAATCAATGGAATGATGCTGTCATTACTATGATAACTGAAACTCATCCTAATATAAAGATATCCATAAAAAAATGTTTCGGGAAATGTCATCGATGTAAGTCTAATCCTATAGCCATGGTGAAAAAAGAACTATTAGTGGGCAATGATGAAGAAAATCTATACAATATGATAATTAGCAAATTATTAATCCCATAGACTCTTGAATATAAATAACAAGTCAAACATGCTGACTTGTTATTTATTTTACTTAATTGTTAACCGTCCCCAACTTTTATTTTAATTAATTGTTAACCGTCCCCAGACTTTTTACCCCAAACTTTTTAATTTACTCTCCTACCCGTTATAAAATCTCCTCTTGTCATAGGTGAAACTTTAATAACATCTCCTGTACGAGGAGAATGAATATAATTATTATTCCCAGCGTAAATACCTGTATGCTGAGGATTATTGCTGCTTCCAAAGAACACCAAGTCTCCAGGTTGAAGATCATCTTTTGATACTCCTGTACCATCATTTATCTGATCAAATGTAGATCTTCCTATTGATATTCCAAAATGGCTATATACATATTGCGTAAACCCTGAACAATCAAATCCTGTAGAAGGCGATGTCCCTCTCCATAAATATGGTGTTCCAAGGAAGTTAGAAGCGTAAGCTAGTATAGAATCTTGTGATAAGTTAGCTGAGCCTCTCGAAGCTGTATATTTAGCCACCGATTTTTTAATTTCACTTATTTGTGTTGTGCTTTTATTTACTAATACTTGAGGGTCAAGTACGTCTGCTATAAAAAGGTTTTCCTTTATATTTAACTGGGTTATCAATTCATTTTGTGATTCTTTAGCTAGGATTATCTTATCTAATTTTAGCTTATTTTCTGATTGCAAATTAAGTAATGCAAGCTTAGTATTATTTAAGCTTAACTGCTTTTCATTTAGTTTATTTTGGCTGGCTTCAAACTCACCCATTATTTTTTTATCAAACTTTATTATGATTCTTATGTTTTCTACCCTTGATACAAAGTCTTCAAAACCCTCTGAATCAAGTAAAACACTGGCATACCCATCAATTCCATTCATATACATGGTCCTCATTCTACTATCGAATAATTCTTGCTCATTTCGGACTTGATTTCCAACCTTATTTATCTCCGCTGCAGCGCTTTTAATTGCCTTTTCTGTTTGTAATATTTTAATTTTATTCTCTTCTGTTTTAGCCATATTTTTTTCAATTTCATTATCAAATTGTTCTATTTTTCTTTCAATTACTTGACTTTCATTTTTAATTATAGTTAGTGAATCTTTCTGCGGTTGCACCTTCACATTTGTTACCGCTAATGCAGTTACATTTAAAGTAAAGATTAAAGTTGTCACAACTGCCATATTTCTCAAAGCATGCTTCATTTTTACATCCCCCCGTTGTTTTAGGATTTTCAAATAAACCACAATAAAAATGTATCAAAAACTTATGTAGTTTCTGTGAAGATTAATATTATTTACTTAATTATACATTTATGTATTATTGTAGCATAATTTTCTTCTATTGAACATACTATATTAATATTTATTATTTTTTTTAATAAACAAAGAGCTATGATTTTATTAAATCATAGCTCTTTGTTTTAATTATGAAGTTGTTAATTATTAGTTGTTAATTATAAGGCCTTTAATTATACGGCTCAATCCAATTAGTTTTCAAGAATTTCTCTTCAATTTCATCTGATGGAAGAGGTCTACTAAAATAATAGCCTTGTATTTGATTACATCCCATGCTTTCCAGTAGTTTAATTTGTTCCTTAGCTTCTACTCCCTCTGCAATAACATCTAAGTCGATTTTTTGTGCAAGTTGTATTATTCCATCTACTATGGCTTTTTCTCTTTCATTTGTAGCAATATTGTCGATAAAGGACTTATCTATTTTCAATGTATTTATAGGTAACTGTTTTAAATAACTAAGAGAAGAATACCCTGTTCCAAAGTCATCTAAGGCAATGTTTATACCTAAGCTTCTGATTTCAGTAAGTAGTTTAACACCTTTTTCGAAATCCTTCATCAATATGCTTTCTGTAATTTCTAGCTCCACAAATCTAGTATTAACCTTTGTTTCAGCTATAATTCTTTTTAGATTCTCTTCAAATTTGTCATTCTGCAATTGAACTGCAGATAAATTTATTGCAATAGTATCATATATATATCCTTTGCTTTTCCATAAATTATTTTGAAGAAACACAGTTTTTATAATCCAGTCACCCATAGGAATTATTAGTCCACTTTTTTCTGCAACAGGTATGAACTCTGACGGTGATATTTTACCAAGCTCAGAATTATTCCATCTTAAAAGTGCTTCAAAACCTTTAATTTTATTATTTATAATATCTATCTGTGGCTGATAATACACTTCAAACTCATCGTTTTCAAGCGCATGCCTTAAGCCTTTTTCTATTTCAACCCTTCTTACCACTATATCACTCATATTTTTATTAAAGAAAGAATATTTAGCTTTACCATTGTATTTAGCACTGTACATTGCAGTATCTGCATTTTTCAATAGCATATTAGATTGACAACCATCATCTGGGAACACAGTAATACCAATACTTGCTGAAGTATATACTTGTTTACCAGCTATACTTATTTCACAGTTTAGTATACCTAATAATTTTTCACATAAGTTGCTAATGGCTGTGTAATCCTCAATATTTTTCATTAAAATAAAAAATTCGTCTCCACCTACTCTTGAAACAAGATCCCCTGGTTTAATAGAAGCTTTAAGGGATATTGCGACTTTTTTTAATAATTCATCTCCATAATCATGGCCTAAAGTATCGTTAATTTCTTTAAAATTATCTAAATCAATAAACAATACAGCAAATTTAACTTCTTTATCTTTTCCTTTTCCTTTGATAATCTCGTTCTCCAAGGTGCTAATAAACAATCTTCGGTTAGGGATGTCTGTTAATATATCATAAAACTTCAATTTATCAATTTTATTTTCATAATCCTTTTGACCAGATATATCTGTAACAGAGCCTGAAATTTTAGTTGCAACGCCCTTTTTATCTCTCAGACACTTGCCTCTAATTAAAATCCATTTATCTCCTCCGCCATTAAACTCAATTTTAAGGCTACTTTGGTAATATAATGTTTTTCCATTAAGATGATCATTAAAATCACTTATTGCAACTTTTCTATCTTCTTTTGAAACCAAATTAAGTAGATCCTCTAAAGAGGTTATCTCATTATTATCATATCCCGTAATGTCACTAATTTTATCAGAAGAAAAAAACTCGTTAGTTATAAGGTCAATTTCAAATATAGCATCATTAGAACCTTCTAATGCCAATTTATATCTTTCTTCACTTTTTTCGATTATTGCTTGTTTATCATTTAATTCATCGAATTGTGCCCGAAGTTCCTCTTCTGCAGCTATTAATTGCTCATAGGTAGCTTGAATTTCTTGATAATTTTCTTTTATTGTACTGGACCAATCCTTACTTTTCTTAGTAAATTCACTAATTAAAAAATATATTATAAAAGATGATATTAGTACATAAGCCCACCCTTTGATGGTTTGTATTCTTACCATTAAAGATTTACTTTCAATAAGAATGTTTAAAACCCTATCTGAAAATAATATCCAAAGTCCACCAATTAAAGCATATACAATAGTTACTTTAAATGGCATCTTTTTAAGTGCAACATCATCTTGAAATAACAAATCAATATTAAGTTCCTGATTTGCAATCTTTAATTCTCTTTTTGCAATCTTATTTAAGTCAATTTTTTTTCCATTCACCTAGATTCCTCCTATTAACATTTACAAAACAATTGTCCGTTTTATATTTTATTTTCAATTTAATAATATTCATTATGATTATCGTCATTTTATGATATATATTAATACTTTTTAACAATTTATATTTAAATTTTATGTTTTTATTTTTTATATTATTATATATTTTTTATGCTAAATTTTAAGTGATTCAAAATTTAAGATTTTTACCATTAATTAGACAAACATTGCTAACAATATTTACCATAAAACTATATATATTTGTATTAAAAATTATTTTTTATTAAAAATCCTCCTATTTTTCAACTAATACTGTTAAAATTTATGTTTGTAACTTTATCGTAATGTATTATACTAATTTATAGCGTATTATATTATATATTGGTAAATATTTTAGAGAGGAGCTCAAAAAAATGAAAAGGAAAAATATAATTGTTTTTATAATTTTTAGTATCTTATTTTTAGTTTCAATATTTGTTCATTTTATAAATAATAATAAAATTCAAGTTACTACAATAGAAAAGAATTCTTTAATAGTGGAATTTAAATCTCTAAAATCTGAAAATCAAGTTCTCAAAAATATTAATTATCAGCTCCTTGAAGCAAATGTAAAACTTTCAGAAAAGGTTAATAAATTAAAAATTATTACGAATTAATATATATAATTAAATCTTATGAAAATAAATAAAAAAGGAGGGTTGTACTATGAGAAATAAAGGGGAAAAGAAAAAGCGCTCATTAGCACTTCTATTAATAAAAGTTTTCATTCTTACTTTATTTGTTTCTTCAATTGTTAAAGCAGTTGTTGGCGAAGCAACAGTTGTAAAGAGTAAAAATGAACGTACTCTATTAGCACAGGAAATAAACCAAATGAATTATCATAATGAGAAATTGCGATTTGAAAATAAAAATCTTCAAAGTACAATCAAAAAAAATGAAACCTCCTATACACAAACCTCATATAGATCTAAAATAAAAAATACTAAAATAGCTTATTTAACTTTTGATGATGGTCCATCAAATAACACTTTAGAAATATTGAAAATTCTTAAACAATATAATATTAAAGCTACTTTTTTTGTAAATGGTCACCCTAATTTAAGGGATTTATATAAACAAATTTCTGATGATGGACATGCTTTGGCTAATCATACTTATAGTCATGATTATAAAACTATTTATTCATCACCAGATAATTTTAAAAAAGATGTAAAAAAATTAGATACTTTTCTCACTGAAATAACTGGCAAAGAACCTAATCATATTATAAGATATCCAGGTGGGTCTAATAATAATATAAGTCTTAATTATGGCGGCATGAAAATAATGAACAATGTAATTAAAGAAATGAATATGGAAGGTTATAAATATTTTGATTGGAATGTTGATTCTAGTGATGCTTCTACCTATTGTCAAAATAAAAATATTATTGTAAGAGAAGTATTAACCCAAAGTACTCAAATTAAACATCCCGTTATATTAATGCATGATTTAGATCCAAAGACTACTACTGTACAAGCCTTACCAGAAATCATTGAGGGTCTTAAAAAACAAGGATTCATATTTGATGTACTTTCTAACAATATCTATGCACCTCAATTTGCAGTAGCAAAATAGCAAAAATTCATCTTAAACTAATATTATTGATATCTTGACATTTTTATTGTAAGTGCTATAATTATTGTTAACTAAATATTTAAATACTACGAAGAGAAAAGTAAGCCATGTCCCGTTTACAGAGAGAGAGTACAATAGTTGAAAGTATTCTTAAATGGAAGTAGCTGAAGACTACCTCTGAGTGGCTCCAATAAAGTCCGGTAATTCCGTTATAATTATTAAGTGGTTTATTTTTATAAACAATTTGGGTGGAACCGCGGGAAAATATAATCTCGTCCCTTTTCTATAGTTAGAATTGGGATGAGGTTTTTTTTGTTTTATAAAAAAATATGTTTTTAAAAACCTATGCATAGTCTTTGTTATTTTAAAAATATAATCTTGGGAGGAGCAATATATATGATAAATATTAAATTAAAAGATGGTTCAATGAAGTCTTATGAATCTGGAATGACTGTACTAGAAATTGCGAAGGATATTAGCGAGGGACTTGCCAGAGTTGCTTGTGCTGGTATGGTAAATGGTAAAACTGTAGATTTGCGTTTCAAAGTTACTGAGGACTCTGATCTTAGTATATTAACCTTTAATGATGAGGAAGGCCAAAGAGCTTTTAGACATAGCGCTACTCATATTTTAGCTCAAGCAGTAAAAAGATTATTCCCTGATACAAAGCTTGCCATTGGACCTGCTATAGATGGTGGTTTCTACTACGATTTTGATAAACAAGGTTCGTTCTCTGCTGAGGAAATCAAACAAATTGAAGAAGAAATGAAGAAGATTGTTAAAGAAGATTTACCAATAGAAAGATTTGAACTTCCAAGGTCTGAAGCTATAGCTTTCATGCTAGAGAAAGATGAAAATTTCAAAGTTCAATTAATTGAAGATCTACCAGAGGATGCAATTATATCCTTCTACAAACATGGTGAATTTACAGATCTTTGTGCAGGACCACATTTAATGTCTACAAAGTATATAAAAGCATTTAAGCTTACCCAAGTTGCAGGAGCATACTGGAGAGGTAGCGAGAAAAACAAAATGCTTAGTCGTATATATGGAACTGCCTTCACAAAAAAATCTGATTTAGATGCTCATATAGAAAGAGTGGAAGAAGCTAAAAAAAGAGACCATAACAAACTTGGACGCGAACTAAAATTCTTTACAACTTCTGATGTTATAGGTCAAGGTTTACCGCTGCTTATGCCTAATGGTGCAAGGGTAATACAAACATTAGAACGTTTTGTTGAAGATGAGGAAGAAAAAAGAGGCTATGTTATAACTAAAACTCCTCTTATGGCTAAGAGCGATTTATATAAAATGTCTGGTCACTGGGATCATTATAAAGATGGAATGTTTGTCCTTGGTGATGAATCAAAAGATGAGGAAGTTATGGCACTTCGCCCAATGACATGCCCATTCCAATTTACAATTTACAATAATGATCAAAAAAGTTATCGAGATCTTCCAATTAGATATGCTGAAACTTCAACATTATTTAGAAATGAATCTTCAGGTGAAATGCATGGTCTTATCAGAGTACGACAATTTACTATCTCTGAAGGTCATTTAATTGTTAGACCTGATCAATTAGAACAAGAATTTAAGGATGTTGTAGCTTTAATAAACTATTTCATGGAGACATTAGGCCTTCAAGATGATATCACTTATAGGTTCTCTAAAGGGGATCCAAATGATAAAGAAAAATATATTGATAACCCTGCAGCTTGGGAAGATACTGAAGCTAAGATGAAGGATATATTAGACCACTTAGGAATAAACTATAAAACAGCTGTTGGTGAAGCTGCTTTCTACGGCCCTAAGCTTGATCTTCAAATCAAAAATGTTCATGGTAAAGAAGATACTATAATTACTGTACAAATTGATTTCGCACTACCAGAAAGATTTGACATGACTTATGTTGATAAAGATGGAGTTAAAAAGCGTCCATATGTTATCCATAGAACTTCTATTGGTTGCTACGAGAGAACACTTGCAATTTTAATAGAAAAATATGCCGGTGCTTTCCCAACTTGGCTTGCACCACTGCAAGTTAAGGTATTACCTATTTCCGAAAAATTCCATGATTATGCGGATAGTGTAGTAGCTAAGTTAAAGGCAGCTAACATCAGAGTAGAAGGAGACTTTAGAGCAGAAAAAATAGGATATAAAATCCGTGAAGCTCGTAATGAAAGAGCCCCTTTCCTATTAATAGTTGGTGAAAAAGAAGCTGAATTAAATGAAGTTTCTGTTAGAAGTAGAAAAAATGGTGATGAAGGTGCAATTGCACTAGATTCCTTTATTTTAAGAATTAAAGATGAAATAGAAACTAGACTATTATAATAAGTTGCCACATATCCCAACGGGATATTGACTTTCCACTAAAATTTATATAAAAAAGCCAGTACAGGAGTTTTACTCTTGTACTGGCTTTTAACATTCATTTAAATTTTAAAAGAACTTTTTAAAGACACTATCCTATTAAACACTAATTTTTCTTCTGTAGTGTATCTGGAATCTACATTGAAATATCCATGTCTAAAGAATTGGAATTTATCCTGTGGTTTTGAGTCTTCCATATTTGGTTCTACAAAACCTTGTAAAATCTCTATAGAATTTGGGTTTATTTGATCTAAGAAAGTTTTTCCTTCTTCCTGCTCTACATCTAAAATTAATGGCTCATATAATCTAAATTCTGCGGACACAGCATTTGTTGAATCTACATAGTGGATTGTTCCTTTAACTTTTCTGCCTGTAAACCCACTTCCGCTCTTGGTTTCAATATCATAAGTACAATGTATTTCACATACATTTCCGTCGGCATCTTTAACAAAATCATTACATTTTATAAAATATGCTCCCTTGAGTCTTACTTCGTTTCCTGGAAACAATCTAAAATATTTCTTGGGTGGATTCTCCATAAAATCTTCTTGCTCTATATATATTTCTTTCGAGAATGACACTTGACGAGTTCCCATAGTTGCATCATCTTGATTATTCTCAATTTCTAACATTTCCACTTGAGCGTCTGGGTAGTTTGTAATAACTACTTTTAACGGTCTTAAAATTGCCATAGTTCTAAGTGTTTTTGGGCTTAAATCTTCTCTTATAAAGTGCTCAAGCATTTGTCCATCAACTGTACTATTAGCTTTTGCAACTCCAATTTCTCTACAAAAATTACGTATAGCTTCAGCAGTGTAGCCACGACGCCTTAGTCCAGCTATAGTTGGCATACGCGGATCATCCCAAGCATCTACAATTCCCTCGTCTACTAATTGTTTAAGATTTCTTTTGCTCATTACAGTATTTGTAATATTTAATCTTGCGAACTCAATTTGTCTTGGTTTGTGTTCCATTTCGCAATTATTTATAACCCAATCATATAGTGGACGATGATCTTCAAATTCTAAGGTACAAATTGAATGGGTAATTCCTTCAATTGCATCTTCTATAGGGTGAGCATAATCATACATAGGATAAATACACCATTTATCTCCTGTATTGTGATGAACTGCATGAGATATACGATAGATTATTGGATCTCTCATGTTTATATTAGGAGAACTCATATCTATTTTAGCTCTCAGAACTTTTTCTCCATCCATGAATTCACCTTTTCTCATACGATCAAATAGGTCTAAGTTTTCTTCCACGGTTCTGTTTTTATATGGGCTTTCTTTCCCTGGCTCTCTTAGTGTTCCTCTGTACTCTTTCATCTCTTCTGCTGATAAATCACAAACATAAGCTTTATTATTTTTTATTAATAATACAGCACGCTCATACATTTCACCAAAGTAGTTTGATGCAAAAAATAAATCATCCCATTTATATCCAAGCCATTTTATATCTTCTTCTATGGAATTAACGTACTCCTTATCTTCCTTTGCTGGGTTAGTATCATCAAAACGTAAGTTTGTCTTTCCGTTAAATTCATCTGCGAGTTCGAAATTTAAAATAATTGATTTTGCATGCCCGATGTGCAAATATCCGTTTGGTTCTGGTGGAAAACGAGTTATGATTTCACTGTGTTTTCCCGTTTCTAAATCTTCTAAAACAATGTTTCTTATAAAATTCGATGAAGTAGTTTTGTTTTCCATATTTGTCACCTTCCTTAAGTTCGCCCTTACTAATGCACGAGAGCTCACTTGTAAATTTCTCTATATTCTACTAAATATATCACAAAAACAGATTTTTTCCTAGGATTTTTTTGCCAAAGTGCCTGTCATAGTGCCACCCACGTGGCAAGTGGCATCATAAACTTGCCACGTGCCATGTGGGTGGCACCAATTTTATAGCCCATATATTAGCGTTCTTCAATTTAAAGGGGGTTGTTTTAATACACCTATGTCCTATAAACACAAGTTCATTGCTTTTTTCTAATACCTCTACTAGAGCATCACCATAAGTAAACCCATTACTATATAAGATGGGCTCTGATTGTATGAATCCCATTCTTTCTAAAGCCGTGGAGGTTTTTCCACAAATATGAACTATGCCATGACTTGAATTTTGCTGGGCCATTTTTAATATATTATAAGTAGCTTTTCCACTTATTTCTCTAAATATCTTTGGACCAACTATGTCCAAAGCTCCTGCTGGGTCGCCATAGGATATTATGCTTGCACCCCGCTTAAAGCCTTCGATTATATATTTTACAATACTATTTTCAATAACTTTTATGAAATCATCAATAATTTCTCTGTTATTTCTTATAGCTTTATAAAATATTACAGGATCAATAAGTGAAGATATTATTGTCATTGGACCTACTACATTTAAAACCGTTATTTCACCTTGGCTACTTAAGCTTTCCACGGATACTAACACTCCACTGATGCGGCCCCTAGTTAGATTGATTTCTTTAATATCCAATAATTCTTCTAAGCTGTTAAAAGCATATTTATTAACTCTTGGGCCTATTTTTTCATCTCCAAGTTTTATATCTGCGCCTAATGCTTCTGCTTCTACGGTTACACAAAAGGGTAATCTACAGAAAATATCACTATTATGTTTTTTAAGTTCTATAGATAGTTTTACCATATCATTCGAGTTATTATGTATCTCTGGAAATTTTAATTTTAATTCTTCAATTATTTCTTTTGGTATTTCCTCTAGGTTATCTCCAACACACTTGAAATCCAATTTATCCTGCATTTTTACCTCCTAAGTGCCACCCAACGTAACAAGTGGCAAGTTAACAATGCCACTTATCACATGGGTGGCAAAGCAATCTTAAAAATATAATACTTTCAATGCTAATTACCTTTACGCAATAATCTATATACATTCTTCCCTAAGAAAAACTCAAGCATTTTGTAAATAATTTCTCGTAACCCTCCATAGTAGAAAGTTCAAAATAATTTACATCTT